>Ga0364874_10075_pt2 | contig 52625 bp, 40 predicted proteins | sample ExccelAu500001D4_2_FD_206922 | JGI IMG/M metagenome (GOLD analysis project Ga0364874, IMG submission 206922) | Enriched cells from Trout Bog Lake Hypolimnion, Wisconsin, USA - BchlTB.Aug07.5000.01.D4 | ecosystem: Environmental > Aquatic > Freshwater > Lake > Hypolimnion/Profundal zone | place... | reverse complement strand
CCGAGCTTTGTATATGCGTCCGGCCCTGGCCTTTGGAAGAAAGTTAATGATCGTGTGTGGCAGTGGGAACGTTGCCGATTCATCAATGCCAGGCGCTTGGCACAATGGAACAACGATCCAGAAAATGACGTTCCCTACAAATTCACATGAGCGACGCTCCGGTCCAAACCCAAGGCGGATTGGAATCCCAGCCGCCGTTGCCGGTGCGTCGTCTTCACAATTTCATCTATTGCCCGCGCCTATTCTATTTTCAGTGGGTCGAAAACATCTTTCAGGAGAACGCGGACACCGTGGCCGGCAGCCATGTCCATCGCAACGTGGACGCCCCGTCCAAGCTGGATGAGGAAAAGGCCAAAGCCCTGGGCGAAAACCTCCCGGAAGGCGCGCGGTTGCGCAGTCTGCGACTGGAAAGCGAATCGCTCGGCCTCATCGGCGTGGTGGACATTGTCGAGGGCGGGCCGGACGGCGCCGAGGTCATTGACTACAAACGCGGTTCCGCCCGGCGCGACAGCGAAGGCGAGCGAGTGGCCAAGGAGCCGGACGCCTTGCAAGTGGCCGCGCACGCACTGCTGCTGCGCGAGCAGGGCGTAAATGCGGTTCGCGGCGCGATTTATTACGCGGCGGACAAGCGGCGCGTGCCGGTGGAGTTCACCGGCGAACTTTTCGACCAGGTCCGAAAGGCCATCACGGATGCGAAACAAATTGCCAGTTCTGGAAAGTGCCCGCCACCGTTGCGGAATGACGCGCGGTGCCTATATTGCTCCGCGTATCCAATATGTCTGCCCAACGAGTCTCTCTGGTGGTCCAAACGGCGCAAAGCCATGGAAGCGGACACCCAGGCTCAATTCGGTTTCATCGCCCAATCCGAGGACGCAGTGCGTGACCAGATTCTTGCCGCCTTGGATTTCGCCGCCGAATCAAGCGGCGGCACAGGCGGCCCACCGGACGAAACGGGGGAAGCAAAGCAGCCCACCGATGCAGCAAACGGCCCAACGACCCAACCCGCCCCGCCGATCACGCTCCAGCCGCCCCGCCCCGAAGGCGACGACGGCGAAGTGCTGGTGGTGCAAACGCCCGGCGCACAAATCGGCCAGCGCGGCGACGAATTGCTCGTCAGCGTCAAAGGCGAGGAGGTGCGCAAATTGCCCGGCCAGCAGGTGCGCGCGATTTATTGCTACGGCGCGGTCCAACTGACGGCGCAGGCGGTTTCAACGTGCTTGGAACTGGGCATTGACGTTTCCTACTTCTCCCCGGCCGGTCGTTTTCTTGGCATGTTGGGCGGTTTGCCCGCCAGCGGCGTGGATGCCCGGCGCGGCCAATACCGGCTGTTTGAACTGGCCGGCATCCGGCTGCAACTGGCCCGGGAAGTCATCCGCGCCAAAATCCACAATCAACGCGTGATGCTCATGCGCAACGGCGACGTGCCGGAGCGGGTGTCGGGCTTGATGGCGGGCTTTCGCGACGCCACCGAATCCGCGCGCGACCTCACGGCGTTGCTGGGCCTCGAAGGCAGTGCGGCGGCGCTGTATTTCGAGCAATTCGAGACGATGCTGAAACAACGCGAGGATTGGAAATTCGACTGGCGCGGCCGCAATCGCCGTCCGCCACGCGACCCGGTCAACGCGCTGCTATCACTCGGCTATTCCATGCTGGCGAAGGAATTGACGGGCGTTTGCCATTCGGTCGGGCTGGATCCGTTTCTTGGCTTCATGCACCAGCCCCGCTATGGCCGCCCTGCCCTCGCGCTGGATTTGATGGAGGAATTTCGCCCGCTGGTCGCCGACAGCGTGGCCATCAGCCTCATTAACCGCGGCGAGCTTGGCCCGGAGGATTTCATCAGGAGCGCAAACGGAACTTTTTTGACCGACAAAGGCCGCCGGCCTTTCTGGGAAGCCTGGTTTCGGCGCCTGGACGCGGAAGTCAGCCACCCGGAATTCAGCTACAAGATGGCGTATCGCCGGATGCTGGAAGTGCAGGCGCGGCAGTTGTGGCGCTTTGTGCGCGGCGAAGCGTTGACCTACCACGGTTTCACCACCCGCTGAACCCTCAACTCTCAATCTTCTTCATGAGCCGGCTTCGTTATCTGGTAAGCTACGACATCAGCGACCCGAAACGGCTGCGGAAAGTGGCGCGCTCGCTGGAAGGTTTCGGCGTGCGGCTGCAATACTCGGTGTTTGAATGCCCGCTGGACGACTTGCGTCTGGCCAAGCTGAAGGCTGAGCTTCACGAGTTGCTGAATCACGATGAAGACCAGGTTTTGTTCGTGTCCTTGGGTGCCAATTCCAAGGATGCCAGCTTGATCATTGAGGCCATGGGCTTGCCCTACGAAATCCGCTCCCGCGTGACCATCATCTGAATTTGGGGGTGCGCCGGTTTCCCGCCCCGGCTCGACGAACGTCGCCCGTGGCGATTTTCTGTTTTTCTGGCTGAATTTTGGGCTGAATTTTGGGCTTGCAAGTTTTCCAGAAAAGCGTTGAATGAATCCCGGCTACGGCCACCGACCACCTTTCTTCCGCCATTGGAAAGGCATGATTTTTGAAATCGCGACGACTGCGCCTGTGTGCGGCGGCGCGGCGCGAGCGCAGCAGTGCTGGCGCCCGCCCGCAAAGACGCTCGCAAATGATAAGTGACTGAATATAAGCGACTCACGAATGAAACGTCGTGAACAAATCCTCCTGGCTGGTACCACCTGTATTGCCGCTCGCAAGCAGCAGCAATTCAGGGCGCAACATCAGGCTGGAAACGAGGGTGAGGTTCAGTCGGCGCGAATCCAGAAATCGTGAGGCGGCACCATAGAAGACGACAACATCCGCATGTCCCCCGGTTCAGTCGGCGCGAATCCAGAAATCGTGAGGCGGAACAATGTGTTGCCACGCTCAAATCTCGCTGGTCGGTTCAGTCGGCGCGAATCCAGAAATCGTGAGGCGGCGAAACCTGATCCAATTCAGTCATTTTGAGTCTGAAGGTTCAGTCGGCGCGAATCCAGAAATCGTGAGGCGGATGGATGGGGGAAAGCTGACCAAATGGAGGTGGTGGTTCAGTCGGCGCGAATCCAGAAATCGTGAGGCGGTTGTATGGCAATATACAATGGTGCCTTGCGCCGAGGTTCAGTCGGCGCGAATCCAGAAATCGTGAGGCGGAAAGCGGCGGACCTGATCTCCGCGCAGCTCACCGGGTTCAGTCGGCGCGAATCCAGAAATCGTGAGGCGGCATTACGCGTCCAACAAAATAGCCAGCGCGACCGGGGTTCAGTCGGCGCGAATCCAGAAATCGTGAGGCGGTGGCGGATGCGCTGGGGGCAATCGGTGATGATTCGGTGGGTTCAGTCGGCGCGAATCCAGAAATCGTGAGGCGGAAACGGTGCTGCGCCAGGCCGGGCGCGAAAGCGGGTTCAGTCGGCGCGAATCCAGAAATCGTGAGGCGGCACTTGTTAAAACAAGCGTTGCATGCCTGGTAACGGTTCAGTCGGCGCGAATCCAGAAATCGTGAGGCGGCTTCTCCATCCTTGGAATGTTCGCCACGCCAGAGAGGTTCAGTCGGCGCGAATCCAGAAATCGTGAGGCGGGCCGTAACTAAGAACGGGTGCGCTCGCGCCCTACGGGTTCAGTCGGCGCGAATCCAGAAATCGTGAGGCGGATGAACCCAGAACAAAAAGAAAATTTCCGGCTCGCTGGTTCAGTCGGCGCGAATCCAGAAATCGTGAGGCGGCGCCGAACAAAATTGAATCCGGCGCCGGACTGCTCGGTTCAGTCGGCGCGAATCCAGAAATCGTGAGGCGGGCCCTTGCTCCGCGTCTCACAGTACAACGGCGGCTTGGTTCAGTCGGCGCGAATCCAGAAATCGTGAGGCGGGGCACAACGCTTTCGGACGATCAGCGCGCACAGATGGTTCAGTCGGCGCGAATCCAGAAATCGTGAGGCGGCTGCCTCCCTAGTCATCGCCCTTAGTCATCGCCATGAGGGTTCAGTCGGCGCGAATCCAGAAATCGTGAGGCGGGCGTTTAGGTTGGTTGACGATGACGTCTGATTCAGAGGTTCAGTCGGCGCGAATCCAGAAATCGTGAGGCGGCAGAAGCGTCAGGACGCCCTGCATGTGGAATTAAAGGTTCAGTCGGCGCGAATCCAGAAATCGTGAGGCGGTTCCCGCGTCGCTCGCCACGCCCGCGCCGGACGGGGTTCATTCGGCGCGAATCCAGAAATCGTGAGGCGGGCCTTGCTTTTCTCGGTGATGCTGTTGTCATCGTGGTTCAGTCGGCGCGAATCCAGAAATCGTGAGGCGGCAACTACCCATGACAGTTGGGTCAGACAACTCTTCGGTTCAGTCGGCGCGAATCCAGAAATCGTGAGGCGGGTCGCCGCGCTTAGAACATTATTGGAACATATTCCGGTTCAGTCGGCGCGAATCCAGAAATCGTGAGGCGGCCACGAGTTGATTGCCGCCAACCAGTGATTGCAAGGTTCAGTCGGCGCGAATCCAGAAATCGTGAGGCGGTGGCGGTAATAAGCCGTCTTGAGTTCAATCCCGATGGTTCAGTCGGCGCGAATCCAGAAATCGTGAGGCGGCCGGCGGACATGCAAAGGGAGCTAGACAAGGTTGCGGTTCAGTCGGCGCGAATCCAGAAATCGTGAGGCGGTCGTTTGTGGTTTTATGTTGATTCATCATTTTTTCGGTTCAGTCGGCGCGAATCCAGAAATCGTGAGGCGGAAATCCACCTCCGGCGGAATCGCCGCGATTTCCTCGGTTCAGTCGGCGCGAATCCAGAAATCGTGAGGCGGCTCCGTAGTGAATCAATTCCTTGTGCCGATTCGGGGTTCAGTCGGCGCGAATCCAGAAATCGTGAGGCGGCAGAACCATCATTTCCGTAAAACGCTTTCGTCACCGGGTTCAGTCGGCGCGAATCCAGAAATCGTGAGGCGGGCACGCGGTTGGTTGCGAGTTCACGTCTTTGGCGGGTTCAGTCGGCGCGAATCCAGAAATCGTGAGGCGGGCCAAATCTCCGCGTTTACGTCCATCTGTTTCTAGGGTTCAGTCGGCGCGAATCCAGAAATCGTGAGGCGGCACCTTCGCGGCGAATTCCTTGTGCAGTTCCTGGCTGGTTCAGTCGGCGCGAATCCAGAAATCGTGAGGCGGGGTTTGTCGCCGCAAGGCCAGCCATGTCAACGGCAGGTTCAGTCGGCGCGAATCCAGAAATCGTGAGGCGGTGACAGAAACCATTAGCGTGAGCACAACCCGCCGGGTTCAGTCGGCGCGAATCCAGAAATCGTGAGGCGGGCTATGCCGCGACGGGGAGCAAGTTGAGCTTCAAGGGTTCCCATTAGCTTCGCGCTAAAACTCCAGCAGTCACAATAAACCGCATGGAAAATTTATGAACACATCTACCAAGGGGACCTTTAAAGGGGACCTTTAAAGTTGACTTCTGGAACCCAAGAAAGGATATTCAGTCGCACGATATGAAGACTGCGAACAAAAACGGCAAATCCCGCACGAACGGGTCATCGTTCACGCGCAAGGAATTGTTGGCGGCCCATGATCGCGCGCTTGACCGCGCGAGTAGAATGACCGCACAGCAGGGGTTCGCATCTCTTGTAAAGGCCGGCATCTACACAACTGCTGGCACGCTGACCAGGCGATACGGCGGCTGACATCCTCGGTCAGCCATCGCTCCGGTATTCAGATGGCTTGGGCTGAAAGATTTGAACAATACAAGCCGGGTCTCTCACGGCTATTTGGATGTGCGATTTCAGGGCGATCTTTGACCCGGGGAACGCTGGTCTGCCCTCCAGAAAAACGCCTCTCACGGTTTGATACCTGACCTCCTCGCTTGCCGCGAGGCTACTCAAAGTATAGTCAACAACCGCACGATCCCTGTAGCGCAGCACCCTATCGCCGTGCCGACTTCCGACAGCGTCCCGATTCTCCGGCATAGCAACCCCCATTTGCCGGACGAACCGCCGGAATTCTGCGTACCATTTGCCCAGCAACCGGGTGTTTGCCGTGTCCAGCAGGTCTAGGCACACTCCCAGGTCAATTCTGGCCGCCAGTACTGACGGGTTCTTCACCTTGGCCCCGGCTAGCCTTGCCTGCTCAACAGCCCACTCATGCGCCCTTCGAGGTCCGTGCTCCCAAAAGTAGATTCCCTGACCAAGCCAATCGTACGTATTGGTGCTAAGCTTAAGTTGGGCTTTTCCTGTGAGCACTTTTTCAGCCACAGCGGCGTCGCAGCCATGGTAGCCAACGACGATCCGTTGATATGTCTCCTGTGCCATGTGGCGTTAAACTACAGGTTGCGAGCCTTCCCTCGATTCAAAATATGCTTCACGCCGGAGTTCTTTACGAACGCCACCGCCGCCCGAAAAACAGTCCATCTGCCGTCAGAAAGGTGCCCGATCAGGAGGTCTCCCAACCGCTTTTCGTCGTCTGGGTGGTGAACAAGCGAAATCATGCAGCCATCTTTTACCGTTTCCCTGTCTCATTATCAAAATAAAAACGAACTTCGCCACCCTCCTCACTCGCTTCACATCACGGAAAAATGGCTGGAAAGGCCGTCATTGCTGTTCTTCAGTTGGCGCGAATCCAGAAATCGTGAGGCGGTTTTTTGGACAGGATGAACAGGATGAACAGGATAGGCTCAGTCGGCGCGAATCCAGAAATCGTGAAGCGGTTTTTTGGACAGGATGAACAGGATGAACAGGATAGGCTCAGTCGGCGCGAATCCAGAAATCGTGAGGCGGGGCACGTCAACCGTCAGCCTGTGGTCTTCCAGTCCGTTGTCTCGTGATCCAAATATAATTGGCGGCGGACGCCAGTCCGCCGCTACGGCACAGCCGTACGCTGCTGGTTCCCCCACGTGCTGCGCGCCGGGACGGTGCGCGGTCCGTATTTTCAATCCCTCAATCCGCCCCTGGTGTTCACCTCAAAATCCGTGCCATACCCGTAATCCGTGGTCAAAAAAAAACGTCATTTCGTGTTAGCGGCTAACAAACCTCCCGCCCCCACCCCTGCTATGCTTTTCCCCGTGCTGCCAAATTACGGCAACCTGGCCGCTGGAAAAGACGGACCACGGAACGACGCCCTGCTGAACTGCGGGACTCGCGGTCAGTGGTCCCGCTGTCCCGTGGTCCTGTCTTTGCGCCTTCGCGTCTTGGTGGTTCAAAATCCGTGTTGCCAGGATGCGCAAAACCCCCAATGAATCCGCAACCATCCAGCCTAATCCAGCCTAATCCAGGGCATTTTTCTTCGCTCCCTTGGTTTCCTTCTGTCGAAACCCAGGCTTTTTCATTTTGGTTTGCCCAACAAACCCCTGTGCCTCCGTGGCTCTGTGGTTCGCGCTTTCCCGCTTTCCGCTTCGGTCTGCGTCCGCTCTTCTCTCTCCGCTATCCGCTCTCCTACCCCCGCCTGCCCTGCAAAACCATTTTGCCCGGATGCAAACTTGCTTTACACATCCATTCGTTGGGGCGCCGAATATTCCCGCCCAAACCCCGTTTTGCACGGCCTTTGCCGCCTCGCGCACACGGGGACATTGGCACGTCAGATGCACTACAGAAAACGCATGAAAACGAAACTGCCTGCCAGACTATGTCCGGGCCGGCCGCGAATGGTTCATAGGAGCGCGGACATTTCTGTCCGCGTTTTTCTGCTGCCAGGCTATGCCAGGAACGGCGGCGAATGGTTCTGGCATGGCAAGGCCGTGGCTGGGTGCGGATGGGCGGGCATCGGTCGCTGCCGCCGTATCCGCATGCGGTTTGGATTGCCGGAGGAGCCTGGCACGATCATTATGGCGGACATCATGAACGCGGATATTGGCTTTAGCCTATGACCTCCGGGGTAAAACTTCGCCTGGCCGCCTTGGGGACGGCCATCGCCATCATGGGCGGACTGATCGCTTTCGTCACGCTCTATTCCCTGCGCCAGTTTGCGGACCTGCGCGTCAAGATCAATGAAGTGAACGCGCAAAGTTCCAGCATGGCCGAGCATTTCAAGGACAAGCTCCGCGAGGGGAGCGACAAGCTGACCCACCTGCGCAATACGGGCGATGCCTCCGCCTGGGCCGATTTCCTCAAGGCCAGCGACGAATTGAAGGCCTGGATTCAAAATCAGATTGCCGGCCCGGTCACGCCGCACGAAAGCGAAATCCTGCACCAAATGATCGCCCTGTACCCGGATTACCTCCAGGTGGCCGGCGAGGTCCAGCAAGCCATCCAGACTGCCGGGCCGGACAAAAACCTGCCGCCGGACCTCACCGACAAACTGGGCCAGACGCGGCGGCGGCTGTTTGACTTGAGCGAGGATTTGTCGAAGGCGCACCTGGATTTGAAGAACCAGCTTGGGGCCGAGGCGCATCGCCTGCTCTGGCGATTGGGCGCGACCATTCTCGGCGCGCTGGCGTTGCTCTTTTTGTCCGGCATTGCGCTGGCGGTCTTCGTTTATCGGGACATGATCGCCCCGCTGCGGAGCAAGCTGGTGGCCACCCATGCCATGGTGGAGCAACAGGAAAAACTGGCTTCGCTCGGGCTGCTGGCCGCCGGCGTCGCCCACGAAATCCGCAATCCGCTCACCGCCATCAAGGCCGCCCTGTTCACCCAGCAAAAAAAATTCGCCCCCGGCTCGCCGGAACATTCGGATGTCAAAGTGGTGGAGCGCGAAATCACGCGCCTGGAACGGATCGTCAACGATTTTCTCCAGTTCGCCCGGCCCGCCGAGCCGGAGCCGGTGGTCATGGCCGCCGACCTGCTGCTGCTGGAGACCAAGCTGTTCTTCGCGCCCCAACTGGAAAGCCGCCGGATTCAAATGATTTTGGAGCCGTCCGCGCCCATGCATGTCAACGTGGACCCGGCGCAGATGAAACAGGTGCTGATCAACCTCGTCCAAAACGCGGCCGATAGCATCGGCCAGGATGGCGCCATCACCTTGCGCGCCTGCCCATCCCGCAAGCCCCTGCTCAACGGCGGGCATAGCGCTGTGCTCCTTGAGGTTGCCGACACCGGCCGGGGCATTCCGGCCGAGGCGCAGAAACGGCTGTTTGATCCCTTCTTCACCACCAAGGAAAACGGGACCGGCCTGGGCCTGTCCATCGCGGCGCGGATCGTGCAAAAGCACGGCGGCATCCTGCAATATAAAACGCAGGTGAATCACGGCACGACTTTTGGTATCCTGCTGCCCCAGGCAAACACATGAACCCATGAATACCGCCGCCCGGATTTTGCTCATAGACGACGACCCCGGCATCGTGGACACCTTGTCCCGCGTGCTGACCGACGAGGGCTACGAAGTGGCCGTGGAGAAACGCGGCGACGAAGGCATTGCCCGCGCCGCCAAAGATCCCTTCAACGTCGTCATCACGGATTTGAAGCTGCCCGGCCTGAACGGCCTGGACCTGGTGCGCCAGTTGCACGCGGCCCGGCCCCGGCTGCCGATCATTCTCGTCACCGCTTTTGGCACCACGCAGACCGCCATCGAAGCGACCAAATTCGGCGCTTACGATTATTTGCTCAAGCCTTTTGAAATCCCGAAGCTGCTGGACCTGCTTCACCGCGCCGTCAACAGCAACCGGATCATGTCCGAGCCGGTCACCCTGGGTGAGCCCGGCGCGGCCCGCGACGCCATCGTCGGCCAGAGCCAGGCCATGCAATCCATCTACAAAGAGATTGGCCGCATCGCCGCCAAGCCGGTCAACGTGCTCATCCGCGGCGAAACCGGCACCGGCAAGGACCTGATCGCCCGCGCCATTTACCAGAACAGCGACCGCGCCAACGCGCCGTTCGTGGCCATCAATTGCGCGGCCATCCCGGAAACGCTGCTGGAAAGCGAATTGTTCGGCCACGAGCGCGGCGCCTTCACCGGCGCCACCGGCCAGCGCATCGGACGGTTCGAGCAGGCCAGCCACGGCACCATTTTTCTGGACGAAATCGGCGACATGACTCCCGGCACGCAGGTGAAGCTGCTCCGCGTCTTGCAGGAAAAGTGCATCCAGCGGCTCGGGGGCCGCGACACCATTCCCGTGGATACGCGCGTGCTGGCCGCCACGCATCACGATTTGGAATCCGCCATCCGGGAAAAGCTGTTCCGGGAGGACTTATATTACCGGCTCAACGTGGTGGTGATCACCCTGCCCGCGCTGCGCCAGCGCCGGGAGGATATTCCCGCGCTGGTCAACTATTTCCTCAGCAAATACGGACCGGAACTCGGCCATCCCAATCCGTCCATTCATGCCGGCGCCATGGAATTTCTTCAAGCCCATGCCTGGCCCGGCAATGTGCGCGAGTTGGAAAACGCCGTGCGCAAGGCCTTGCTGCTGGCCCAAGGCTACACGGTCAATGTGGACCACGTCCGCGCGGCCCTGCACAAGGAATCCAGCCAGGCCGGCCCCGCCGGCCAGTCCCTGGTGGAATACATTGGCGAATTGCTGGCGGCCGCCCAGCGCGGTGAAGCGGCGGAGGTCCATGCGCGCGTGCTCGCATCCGCCGAGCGGGAATTGTTCCGCCAGGCCATCGAACTGGCGCACGGCAATCAAGCCAAAGCCGCCCGCTGGCTGGGGGTTTCGCGCATCACCATGAAAGCCAAGCTCGTCCAGTTCGGATTTCATCCGGGAACGGATAACGAGCCGGGAGCGTGAAGCTTGCCGGGGGGGGGTGCCTGACGTGCCACCGCGATGTGCCGACGCGGATGGCGTTAAGGCCACCCGGAGCGTGGCAGCGTGGCAGCATGGAAAAGTTGAACCGTTAGAACGTCATGGGGCTGCTCCGCAAGCACTGAACCCGAAATCCGAAGCTGCCAGTGGCACAGCCGAGGCAACGTGTTGTAGCGCAGACATTCCTGTCTGCGGGTTCACGGGACTTTCCAGTCCCGTGTTTCCGTGCGGGAACTGGCGACTGGAAAGAGTACCGCACTAAACGCTTTTCGTGCCCTTGCTGATCCTCGTCTGCTCATGGACAACCGCAGTGTCGGTGCGCCCAACTCAGCATCTGTACTTCCTTGATCTCTTTCGCGAACATCCGGAAGAAATTGTCATCGCAGAAAAAGTCGGGTTGGAAGCCAGATTTTCCCGTCTTTCTGACCGGAATGATCTGGAGGAGATTCTTGGCGATGCTCCCTTGAGCGAGGTGTGGTATAGCGGCGTGCTGGGTGGCGTGCCGGTGGGAACATGAAGGTCGCCTACTTTGCGCATTTTGTATCGGCTCTGCTCAATCTGACCCATTGCGCACGAGGCGCACATAGTTGTAAATGCGGATGACGTCCCCTTGCGGGCCGCGGCCATGCGGGAACATGGCGGGATTGCCGGCCTTGGGGTCGCTGCGCTGGGCGCCGGCGCCGTGAACGTCCACATAATGGTAGTCGCCAGCGGCACCGGTTGTTGCTCCTCGTTCGGATGCGCCGGGGGCATCCGGACCTCGCGGCGCATCAGCGGCAAAATCCGGCGGCCCGCCTGGGCCGAAAGGGGGTGGCCCATCGGGACCGGGGCCGGAACCAAAACCGCCGCGCCGGTCAGGCGGTCCACCCGCCATCGCGCGCGGCGACATCCAACCCGCCGCCCGCCCAAAGGCGACGTACATCGCGGCGCCACCGCCCAAGAACCCGGCATGGGTCGTCGCCGACCAGTAGAACGGATAGTCGGCTTGGTGCGCATCATTGGTGATGGTGGTGCAGGTGAAGACCGGATCCATGGCCGGCGAATGCGATGTGTCGGGCGACCGAGTGTAATCCACGAGGCTCTGCAATTCCTTCACGCTCGGCAGCCGCCAGTCGTCGTGTCCGAGATATTTCTCGCCGTTTTTCTTTTGCACCCAAGCCAGGGCGTCCTGCCAGTTCAGGCCCTGGCCGCTGTCGGACTTGGACCACATCAAACCAGTCGCGCGATCCGCGATGGTGCCGTCGCTGCGGTCCTGAAAGTCGTTCTGGCCGTAGCCCGGATTGCCGCGCACGCACAGCACGAAGAAGGTTTTCTCCACACCGCCGCCCGGCATGAGCAGGTCGTAGCCCTTGATCCGGCCATCGGCGAAATTGACGCCGAAAAGCTTGCCGAAGCCGCGCACGGATTTGCCCACATATTTGGTGCTGGAGGCGTATTGCGAATCAATCACGCGCTCGCCGGTGCGCGGGTCGCCATAGGCAAATTGGAAGTAATTCGTATCAATGAAAGGGGTTAGTTTTGAAGTGTCGTTACCGCCAGGTCCGCTCGGGTCGGTGCCGCGCGCGTCGAACAGGGAATACAGTTCTTTGATGGACGGGAGCCGCCAGTCGGTGAAGCCGCCGAACTTGGCGGCGTTGAGTTTGCCGGGGAGCGCCTGGGCTTGGGCCAGGGTTAGCTTGTCGCTCCGGTTGAGCACGCCGTTGCCATCCGTATCCGGGCTGCGCTGCCAGGTGAGACCGGTGTTGTTGTCGCGCACCGTCCGGCGGTCGGCGCTCAAGGTGTAACTTGGCGGATGGTGGTGGAACTGGGCGTCCTGGCCATAGAATGGCTGGCCGGGTTTGGGCGGGGCGATTTCATTCCGGTTGTCGTAGCACTTCGACTGGCCCGTGTCCACGATGGTGTAGGGTTGGCTGGCGCCGAGGCAAGAGGCGGAAAGGCCGGCCAGCAACACCGCGAAAAAACTTTTGATTTTCATAGGCTCATTTTACACCCAGCGACCTTAAGAAGACATGAAGCGGGAGAGAAATTTGCCTGGATTAGCCTTTATTAGGCTGGATTTTTGCGCATTCATTGAGGAATTATTCAAAAAAACAGAAATTGGGAAAGCAGAAAGCTGAAATTCCGACCAGACATGTTCTTGCCGCAAAAGAGCACAGTGGGCACAAAAGGGAACACGGATCAAAGGGAATGGACCACGAGACGACCGACGACGGGACAACACACTCCAAGACCTGTGGTCCTGTAGTCCGTCGTCCCGTCGTCCCGTTCTGCGTGTCGCAGTCACGCAGCGAGTATGGCACAGGTTTGGGAATTTGGTGTGTTAGCCGCTAACACGAAATGTCGTTTTTTTGACCACGGATTACGCGGATGGCACGGATTTTTCACCACAGAGAAAAGAGGCATGGCAACCGGGCCGTTTTCATGGTCATGGTTCTGGCCGCTCTTTCGCGTTGACCGCGTTGACCGTGAGATGAATATTGACATGAAAACCATGAAAATACCGGGCCAAGAGCCGCGCCCATTTACAGTCTCGACATCAATTCGAACGCGTTAGTGCCAATGACGCTGGGCACCGCCCGCGACAATTATTGGCTCGCGGTTTGCCGATGAGCACTTTCGCTGTGATGCCCAGCCCCTCGACCAGGTTGCGGATCATGGCCAGGCTCAACGCGCGCCGGCCGGAAAGCACTTCGGAAACCTTGCTGGCGCTGCCGATATACGGGACGAGATCCTTGCTTCGCAATCCCTGCTGCTCCATGCGGAACTTGATGGCGGATACGGGGTCGGGCAAATCCATGGGATAATGCTCGTCCTCGTAGCGTTCCACCAAAAGGCTGAAAAGCTCCAATTCCTCGCCTTTGGGAGAGGTGGGGTCGGGATCGGTTTCCATCAACGCAGCAATGCGTTGAAGCGCCGCCTCGTACTCGGCTTCCGTCCGTATGACTTTCGGCTTCATGGTCGTCTCTCTCAAATGGTTTTGGCGTTAATCTGGTCGTATTCACTGTGGGTTCCCACAAATCGGACGTAAACTATCTGGCATTGGTAAGCGATTTTCACCACCAGCCGGTATTTGTTCCCGCCAATGTCAAAAATCACGCGGTTGCCCGCCACCACGTCGGCGCTGCCGTAGGCGGCTTTGACATCGGCGAACTTGGTCCACCGGGCCCGCCTGACTTCAGCAAACCAAGCATCCAGCGGCGTCTTCGCCGGCGGGTGCTTCAGGACAAACTCACGTAGCGGCTTGCGACTGATGACGTGCATAATATCCCCAATTCACTTTAAGCTGTCAACCCCTAATTCCCATTTTGGGAACTTAGCGTGATCGTGATCATAAATTCAGTTTGTCGAAACATCTTGAAATGCTCCGAACGCCAGACGATGGGCAAACTCCGCGCGACTACGATGGGCCTGAATGTCTTTGGCCCGCAAAAGCTCGTCCAATTTAAGCAGATTCAACGGACGCAACACAACCTGGGCTTTCGCCGTGCCGCGCAACGGATCATTGACGAAGATGACCTGCTGCCGCGACGCTTCGTCCAAAGTCGGATAGATAATCGTGGCCCGGCGCTCAAGACTTTCCTGCCCCATTGCGTAGAGGGCGAGCTGATACAACATCTCACGCGGCAGGTTATTTTCCCAGAGGTCGCGGTATTTGGCGTCCAGCACGGCCACAACCCGCTGGCTTCGCAGCACCAGAAAATCCGGGCGAAGCTTTGGCGGCAAACAGTGGCGCGGATTGTTGGCCGGGTCGTAGGCGAATACGCCGCGCATGATCTTTTCATCCTGAACCACGCAACCAGCGAGGTTTTCACCAAGAAATCGCAACAGCAACGCCTGAAAGAAACGGTTCATGTCGAACAGGAAGCCGGCAGCCGCAAGGTTAGGCGTATCCTCGTTCAAGGCTGCGCCCTGGGTATTCAGGAGCAAATTAATCAAGGTCAACGCGGGCCGGTACGCGGTGGTGCGGCGGTCAAGCGAGTGCCACGCCTCGTCGAAACTGGGGGCATCAAGCTTTCTGGGCGTGATGCTGGCAGCAAAGCTCTTGGCCAAGCGGCGGATACGCCCTCGCAGTTCGTGGTCTTGCGTCATGCCTGCAGCCAATTCCAATCCGCCATGCAAAGCCCGATTGATGCTGGTGTCTTCGCTGCGTGGATGGTGGATGCACGGCAAAGCCACGCCGGCGCGACTGGCCACTTGCAAATAGTTGCCAAAATCAACCCGCCCGCGCGGACTGGTGAGCATGGATTCCGTGCGAAGATAATCGCGATGCAAGCCACGAGTGATCAGTTCGGACGCCTCGGCAGCCAACTGGTGAATCAGCAAATCCTCAAAACTGGACGATGACGCCGCATAGCCCACTTCGGCAAACAAATCCAAATGGCGGAGCCGGTAGGCGTAACGAAGCAAATTCATCAGTGGTATCCCCGAAATTTTCGGGCGAATGGTGACCATGAGATCACCCAGAAAAAACCGACCGACGAACGACGATGCCCGGAGTTCCAGCCCGCGCGCGAGTTCAAGAATTTCAATGCGTCCGTCTTTGGTCAGCGTCTCGGCCAACTGTTGGGCCGCCGGATTGCCAGCCAAAACCGGTCCCGCCAACGCGCTATCGTCCTTTGGTTCACGCGTCTCCCACTCCGTCAAATTGATTGGCTGGGTGGTCATTTGGCTGGCTCATCCGATTCTTCTTCCGGCTCCGGGGTCGGAATAGACTGGGCAACCGCCTCAAGAGTGGTGGACAAATCCGGTGTCGGTGCCAGCAATGCCTGAATCAAGTCTTGTCGCCGTCCCGGCGCAAACAGTTCCTCCCGCACGCGCTGGCGGTCACGGTCCACCATCGCCTCTCCCAAAATTTCGGAAAGCGCGGCGTAGTCTTCGTAACAATACTCCTCCAGAAGCGGGATGATGTCCTCGGCGATGATGCGCGAGAATTTTGCAAAATCCGTGACTGGATTGCCATTTTCATCCATCAGGTAGGCGTGGCCGATTTGCAGATTGCGGGCATCTTTGCCGATGTGCTTGCGGATGCGGGAATTCAGTTCGTCCAGCCATAGCCCCAAGGGGATGGTTTCGCCAACGATTGCGCCGGCCAGCGTGGTCGAATCCGGCATCAACTCGACAAATCCAAAACGACGACGCAGCGCGGTATCGAGCAAGGCGATGGAACGGTCTGCCGTATTCATCGTACCGATGACCAGCACATTGGCCGGCACGGAAAAAGTTTCGCCTGACAGCGGCAGAATGACTTTCTGTCCGCGTTTGTTCTTTTCGAGCAGCGTCAACAACTCGCCAAAAATGCGCGGGATGTCGCCACGATTGATCTCGTCAATGAGCAGAATAAATTTCCGGTCAGAATCTGCTGCGTCACGACAGAGTTTTTTGAAGATGCCGTCGCGTTGGGTAAATACCAATTGACCACCTGCGCCTTGCTGGGGCCGGTAGCCTTCAATGAAATCTTCATACCCGTAAGCGGGATGAAACGTGCAACAGCGCAACAAGCCGGAAGTGGTGCCATCGCCCGTGACCGCCAATTTCTGTTCGGGTGAAAGGTTGCCATAAAGGCTGCCGTAGGCTCCAATCGCTGCCAAATCCAGCGCCGTTAATTTCCCCCAATGCGTTTTGCCCGTGCCCGGCGGGCCGTAGAGGATGGCCTGGCCTTTGCGGTCCAAGATCGTCTGCAATTTGCCGGAAATTATGCCTTCTAAACGTACTTTGCGGATGGGAGCGGGTGCCGGAGCAGAAACCAGACCCGGTTTCACGGGCGTTGATGTTATGGCTGCCGATGCTTCCAATAAATGCCGCTCCGCCTCCACCTGATTTCTTTCATCCTTGCGCAAGCCCCAGATGGTGGTTTGCAATCCCTCCGTCACGGGAAGTTTCCACTCGCCACACGTCACCCATTCAACATCGCGACGATGCGGCGCGTCGGCCGGATTTGAAGGGTCAAAGCGATAATTCCCCTTGAGGCGACCAATACCAATAATTTTTTCGCCGTCCGCAGCCAAAAGCACGTCGTTTTCCGCCATCGTTTTTCCAAAGTGGCGGATTTCTCCTCCCTTACGGACAGCAACCCTGGGATCAGTCTGGTATTTCTCCACGAGCATGGCGGCAATTTTTTCCCTTACGTCGGCACCAGCGAGCACCTGGGACAAATCGCCCAGACGCGCCCAACCAATCGCGGCGTAACCACCCGCCTTCATGTCCGGCCAGATGTCTTGTTCGTTTTCCTCCCCGCGCAATTTTGTGCCTACTCGCCAATATTTCACTGGTTCACCGTTTCGAACATTGAGCACATTGGTCAGGTGATTCAACGGCCAACCCATCTGTTTCGCCACTTGGACGAATCTTCCGGCGGAGACATAAAGGCCTGATTCCGAAGGAGGCAGTTGGAGCAATTTAATTAGATGGTGTCTCTGAATGGACTCGGCGTGGAAATCATCCAACTTGTCCGGGAAAATGAGACTCAAATACTTGTGGCCCCAAGCCAAACGAGACACATCCGGTGCAACTTCCTCCAACTTCCTCTGCATGGCCAGATATTCTTGGTCGCCAGAGTCGGCGGGAAGATTCTGCATGACCGATACTGCGGCGACCAACTGTTCACGGTGTTTGCGAGCTCGAGTCACCGCCTCTGCCACTGTCATGGTGGTTTGGTTGGAGGGATGGCCGGTCATCCATTCCCCAGATTCCTTGTTTTTATAAAACCCGAATTTGAGCGCGCTGCCACCGGCGATGCTGCCGAACTTCCGGGTGGAAAACTCGGCGTCGTTCTTGAACTCCAGCCAATAAACTAGGCTATCCTGACTGCCGTGGGCGTGCATGGTATTCAATAGCGTCTCGCCATCCAAACTTTGGAGACGCTCCGGGCCAAAACGCTCCCGAAATAGCGCGAAACATTCTACCAAGCGTTCTTTCGTCAATAGCTCGCCGCCTTTTAGCCGCGATTCATAGCAGATCCGCAAGGACTGCTGGACGCGTGCATCCAAGGAAATTTCAATTGTGGGCATAGTTGTTGTCCTCCAGTTCCATTCCGTTTTCTATTTCATCAACTTCTTCACCGATGGTTTCAGGGACAAGGGATTCGGGTGCCACAATGGCGGGTAGTTTGGCAGCGACGTGACGCGCGTCCAGCTTGCCCGCCACCACGTCTGCCACAAATCGGCCCGGTATCCTCTGAACAACATGATTTCTCGCTTTTGTATGTCGTGGTTGATTTCGCCATGCGGAATGGCTGGCATCATAAGCCGAAAACGGATGCGGGCAACTAAAAATGAACAAGGGTTTTGCCACTTGGAGATCGGAAGCGATTTTTGCGGCGGTCGCCAGACCGCCGCTACGCGAAATTGCCGGACGGCGTGGACAGAACATCGAGCGGTTTTGGTGGCGAGGAAAGGGGGAACGGGTCTCAAGACGCACGCGTTAAATGACCGGATTAGACAAACCTGGATGGTTTGTTCCAAAAAGCTTGGTGGGAAAATGGGATTGGCTTAAACTGCCAGCATGAAAATCCGAGAACAAGGCGGTCTGGCCGGGAGATCCGGTGGTTTTACTTTGATTGGATTGCTGGCGGTCATTGCCTCGATCGTCAGCCAGACATTCGCGGATGGCCTGCCGATCCGCCAGACCGGTGAAGACATCAACCCCCCTCAATTTCGCGAGCAACCAGGTTTGAAACCAGACACTAATTTGCTCTTTAATGGCTGGGGCGTCACGCCGGCCGGCGAGCAGGTGGCGGTCAGTGATCTGGCCCTCAAGCTGGTGGTGGCCCCCGACGGCAAATGCGTCATAGCCACGCATGGTGGCTATAACCAGCACGGCGTCTCGGTGGTTGATCTGGCCAGCCATAAGCCACAATTCTTGCCACTGCAAGAAGCCTGGAACGGCCTGGTGTTCAGCCGGGACGGCCATCGTTTCTTCGTTTCCGGCGGCGATTCAGGACAAATCCACATTTTTGGCTACACCAACGGGGTGGCGGCATTCGAGCAATCCATCAAGCCGGACGCGCAATCGGGAAACGTGTTCATCGCCGGGTTGGCGGTGGATCCCGGAACCGGCGCGCTTTATGCCTGTAACGAGGGCGACCAGGAAATTTGGGTGCTGGCTCCTAAAACCCTGGCCCTGCAGACCCGGATTCCGGTCGGTTTGCACCCGCATACTTGCGTCCTGGGAGCCGACCATCGGCATTTGTATATCAGCAACTGGGGCAGCCGCAGCGTCTCGGTGGTGGATACAAAAACGCTGAAGCGGGTTCGGGACATCGCCGTCGGCATCCGTCCGAATGACATGGTTCTGGGTCTGGACGGACGCCTCTTTGTGGCCTGTTCCGGCGACAACACAGTGCATGTGATTCAAACCCGGTCCCTGGAAACGTCTGCGGCTGGGGGCAGCCCCGAGCGGCGGCTTCCGGAAGGGACCAGGGAGATCATTGCCACGTCGCTTTACCCGGCTGCCCCGGAAGGCAGCACACCCGATGCTTTGGCTATTGCGCCCGATGGCCGGACGCTGTTTGTGGCCAACGCTGATAACAACGATGTGATGGTGGTGGACATATCCAACTCGGGCGCATCGGATGAGCGCGCCGGCAAGGATGAATCGGTGTCCGTGGTGGACGGTTTTGTTCCGGTGGGCTGGTATCCCAGCGCCCTGGCGGTCAGTCCAGATAATCAAACCTTGCTCGTGGCCAACGGCAAGGGCCTGGCTTCCCGGGCCAATGTACCGCCCATCCTGCCCAAGCCGATCGGCGGGGAAAAACCGACGGCCTATGACTACATCGGCCGCACCTTGCAAGGCAGCCTGTCCTTCATTAGCCGCCCGGACGCCGCAGAAATGGCGGCTTACACCTCGCAAGTCCGCCGCAATTCGCCCTACACCCCGGAACAATTTCAGCGCGCCCCGATCAAGAGCGACTCGGTGATTCCCGAGAAAGTCGGCGAGGCCTGTCCCATAAAATATGTGCTCTATATCATCAAGGAGAACCGCACTTACGACCAGGTGTTCGGTGATTTCCGGGATGCGCAGGGCCAACCGGCAGGCAATGGCGATCCGCGCCTGACTATGTACGGAGAAAGCGTGACGCCCAACCATCATCAGCTTGCCCGGGAATACGTGCTGCTGGACAACCTTTATTGCAATGGCGAAGTCAGCGTGGACGGCCATAGTTGGTGTGATGCGGCCATCGCGACCGATTTCAACGAGCGTTCCTGGATGATCTCCTATTCCGGTCACGGCAAACTGCCCGGCAATGACGAGATGGAAACGCCTTCCGCCGGATATTTGTGGGATCTCTGCCGGCGCCACGGCGTGAGTTTCAAAAACTACGGCGAAGGAGCGGTACGGGTGCCATCAGCCTGCCGCGGACGCTGGAAGAATCCCATGCAAGGCAGCCGGGACATGGATTTGGTGAATAACTGGATCACGGATCTGCATGCGGCGGAGTCAACCGGCCATTTGCCGCAATTCACGATCATGTCCCTCGGCGAGGATCATACCCGGGGCACCAAGCCCGGCGAATTCACCCCTGATGCCTCCGTGGCCAGCAACGACATTGGCCTGGGTAAGATTGTGGAAGCCGCCACCCGCAGCCGTTTCTGGAACCAGATGGCGATCTTTGTCATTGAAGACGACGCGCAGAACGGTCCCGATCACGTGGACGCCCACCGCACGGTCGGGTTGGTGGCCAGTCCATATTGCCAGCGCGGGGTGGTGGACTCCACTCTTTACACCACCGCCAGCATGGTGCGCACCATGGAACTGATTCTGGGTTTGCCGCCGCTGACGCAATACGACGCCGGAGCCACCCCGATGTTCCATTGCTTTGCCAGGACCGCGCAGCTTAATCCTTACGTGCCGCTCGTGCCCAAAGTGGATGTGTTGGCCAAGAACACCGACAAATCCCCCGGCGCCAAGCAGTCCGCCCGCATGGACTTTCACGATTTTGACCTGGCCCCTGCGGACCAGCTCAATCAGGTTCTTTGGCTGGCTGCAAAAGGCCCAGATACGCCTTGCCCTCCCCCCATTCATGGTGCCATTTTAACCCGGTAGCAACATTCACAACCATGAAGCACACACTCACACTCCTCACCGCCTTTGTTCTCGCCAGCGTCGTGGCCGTCCAAGCGGCGCGGGAAGACACGCTCCTGACGGCCGGCTGGAAATTCAGTCCGCAAGATGCCACCGGCGCCGAGGCGCCAGCGTTCGACGACGCCACATGGACCAGCGTAACCGCGCCGCACTGCTGGAATATCCAGCCCGGCCAGGACGGCGACAAAGACCATTTCGACAAGAACCCCCGCTGGTACCGGCTCCATCTCAAACCCGACGCCGCGACCGCCGGGAAATCCTTCTTCTTGAAATTCGATGCCGCGTATCATTCGGCCGAAGTCTTTCTCAATGGCCAGCCAGTTGGCCAGCACGTCGGCGGGTTCAGCGCGTTCTGCTTTGACGTGACGCCGCTGCTGCGGCCCGGGCAGGACAATCTGCTCGCCGTCAAGGTTTACTACGACGCGCTGACCAAAAGCCCGCCGCTCGGCGGCGATTTCACCAAGTTTCCCGGCCTCTACCGCAACGTCCACCTGCTCGTCTTGGATCCGCTTGGTGTTTCGCCGCTCGACGACGCCGCGCCCGGCGTTTACCTCAAGCAGGTCCACGTTGACGACCAAACCGCGCAGGTGGAAATCACCACCAAGCTCCGCAACGCCCACGCCGCCGCGAAAACGGCTGCCGTTCGCTGCACGCTCCGCGACGCGACCGGCAAGGCCGTGCAGACCATCAGCGCCGAGCAATCCGTCCCGGCGGGCGGCGCCGCCGACGCGGTGCAGACCTTGACGATTCCGTCGCCCCATCTCTGGAACGGCCGGCTGGATCCATATCTTTACCGGGTCGAGGTCGAAGTTGTGGATGCCGGCAAGGTCGTGGATCAGGTCACGCAACCGCTGGGGCTGCGCTATTACCGGGTGGATCCGCAGACTGGTTTTTATCTGAATGGAAAAAAGTACGAGTTGCACGGCGTGAACCGCCACCAGGAGCGCTATGGCAAAGGCTGGGCGATTTCACAGGCCGACTTGGAGGAAGACGTCGCACTGATGCTGGAGATGGGCTGCACCTGCGTGCGCACCTGTCATTACCAGCACGCGGATGAATTTCACGCGCTGTGCGACCGGGCTGGGCTGGTGGTCTGGTCCGAGCTGGCAATGGTCAACGGCGTGGTCCCGGACTCGCCGGATTTTGTGCGCAACACGCGCCACCAGCTCGCCGAGTTGATCAAGCAGAACTACAACCACCCGTCCATTTGTTTCTGGAGCCTCTGGAACGAAATGAGTCTGCCGGAAGACACGGAAACCGCCAGGCTGGTCCCAATCCACGATTTCCTGCGCGACCTCAACGCGCTGGCCAAACAACTTGACCCAACCCGGCTCACCACCGGCGCCAACAACGGCCATAAGTTTACGCACGCGGCGATCACCGACGTCGCCGGGTGGAATGCTTACCCCGGCTGGTATCACGGCACGCCCGACGGCTGGCCCGGGGAGCTGGCCGTCATTCGCCAGGGAATCGGCGACCGCCCCTTGGCCGTCAGCGAGTATGGCGCCGGAGCGAGCGTGTTATGCCACCAGCTCGCCGACGACCAGCCGCAACCCGGCGGTCACTTTCATCCCGAGGAATGGCAGGCGCTCGTTCACGAAGCGCACTGGAAAGCGTTGCGGCAGGCGCCGTACCTCTGGGGCACGTTCGTCTGGGTCATGTTCGACCTCGCTTCGATCACTCGCCATGAAGGCGACCATGACGGTCGCAACGACAAAGGCCTGGTCACCACGGATCGCCAGACGCGCAAAGATGCGTTCTACTTCTACCAGGCACAATGGACCACCACGCCGATGGTTCACATCAACAGCCGCCGGTTCAACCCGCACCCGACCGGGGTCACGCCGGTCAAGGTCTATTCCAACTGCGACCGCGTCGAACTCTTCCTCAACGGCAAATCCCTCGGCCCGCAGACCGCCGCGGATCACGTCTTCCTCTGGCCCAATGTTGACCTCCCGGCCGGCGACAACCAACTCGAAGCCCGCGCCGGCACCGTGACCGACACGATCACCTGGAATTGTTCACCCACAGCTTCCCCGCATCTCGGCCCGGTTGATCCGCCGCCCGCGCCCAAGAAGAAGGCGAAGACATCATGAGAACAGCAGGGCAGCTTCAAGAATAGGGGCGGGGACAGCTTGTCCCCGGTATTCGGCTCCCAAAGTTGAAAACATGGGGACGAGCCGTCCCCACCCCTATTTTCGCGCATACTTGAATCCGCCCTGATGGGGACAGCACCATCGAAAAAGAGGGCTTGCAACATTTTTGACCGGGGATTAAGCTCGTTCAATAAACCATCCAGCGATGCTCGGACTAATCGCCAGCCGGTTTAATATGAATAACTTGCGACTTTTGCATTCAGTCGGAAGGCCGGTTTTCAATCAACGATCCGGCCGAAGTTGAATAACAAGTTAGGCGACATCGCACATGGACGCTATCGAACAATTCTGGACACTGTGTGACGAAGCCATTGACGCAGCCAAGCGCGGCAACTGGCTCAACGCAGCCGACATTGAACCAGCTTGTTTGCAGCTACTTCAGCTTGTCCGGTCAAATCCAGAGAGGCGGCAGGACTTTGAGCAGGCTTTTTGTGAGTTGTGGAGTAGGCAGATGGTTCTTGCCACCGATATTCTTTCTTTTTGCATGCATGCTTTACGATGGCCTGTTGTTCGGGATTTCATGCACGAGGAGCGTCAGGCAGCCCTCGCAGCAAAGCCTTACGATAGTCTTTTTATTCACGCGGAGGCTGTGCTTGAGTCGTTCAAGGATAATTGGGAGCTCACTGATTTGTATCCATATTATGATAGACCTGCCGCCAACCTTTCACCCTAGTCGTCCGCCGTTGACGCTCTCCGTTCAGCTATCGCGGGTCACGTCCAAGTCGGCCGCGGCTCAGCTCAAGGTCGATAGGCCACTTCGCGCATGATGCACCCAGATTCACAATTACCGAATGATGCGCAGCGCAGGAAGCTTTGCGATATGTTGCATCACGCTCTCGTGGACATTCGCGGGTTAGCTATGGCTGGCCGTGGTGAGCAAGCTCACGATCTTGCTGATGCGTTCCACAACTTACCGCAGGAGATTTGGTGTGAATATTTCAGCATTACATATTTTCGCGAGGCATTTCTTGTCCCGTATTATCGCAGATGGCCAGACCGTCGGCCTTGGGATTACATTGCGTTATTGGACGAGGTGGAAAAATTGAAATGAGAGACCGGTGGCCTAAAAATCGCAGGAGCAGCCAGCCGTCCGTAATTGCGTTCCGATGTCGCGGTCCACGTCAGAGATTGGCGGCTGCTCGCCTCACGGTCGTTAGACATCTTTGCCATGACCACGAAGTATCCATGTCATTCTTGTCCAGCCTGCGGCCATCCGGTCGAGGCGCAGCGATGGTTCTGGCGTTCTTGGATTTGGGCGCGTTGGCATTGTATGGCATGCGGCGCGATCCTGCGTTTCGATGTTCGCCGGCGATTAATGAGCGGATTGCTTCTCGGGTTGTTCTGTGCGTTGATGCTGGGAGTTGCGGTTTTGTGCATGATGTCCCGCATTTCTCCGTGGATTTGGGCGTTCCCAATTATTCTCTTCGGCATTGTGGGGATAACCTTCACCATTGTGCGCTGTGACAGGATTATTGTGGTAGAAGAGAGAAAGAACGATTCACAGGTTTTGCCGAACAATCCCTAACCTGCGTGCTGAAGGCCCGAAATACGACAGCACAGGGCAACGCGCTGGGTTTGGGGCACGGTTATTCATCAAGCCCTGAAAGAACTCCCCGAAGCATTCGCGCATTAAACCCCTGAACCGGAGCGCGGCTGTGTGCGGGGAGACAGGGCACCAGCCGCAGCATTTTTAAAGGTTTCAAGCCGCTGCGGCTGGTCTTTGACACAGCCGCGCTCCGAAAGCGGTTCAGAGGGATGGCGAGACAGAATACACCATGTGCCATTGGACGAAGGTTATGCGCGAGCTTGATTATGTGCCGCCCTTTTAGGGGAATGGCACTTACATAGGTATAACCTTTTGATTTGGAGCATCTTGTGAAAGAATCTATGCCGCTCCTACGGAGCTGGAGATTTTTGGGACAATATACTACAAATATGGCGCTCCTACGGAGCTTTGGCTGGCCGCTGTTAGTGCGGTTGCAAACTGGAAATGATATCAAATAAGAACAAAACGAACACCATGAAGCTTATCAAATGAAACTCATCAAAGCTGTTCGACGCATCGCCATGCTGAGCCTGGGCGTCGCTGCCGCCGCGCTTGCGACGGAAAACCCTGCTCCCGCGGTGCGCGAGACGCGCGACCTGTCCGGTTGGACCGTACACATCAGCCGCGATCTGCTGACGAGCAATGCGGCGGCCACCGCCATTGCGCTGAAATTGCTCGCGGCCCACCTTGAAAACATCGTGCGGGTGGTTCCCCCGGCGGCGGTCGCCGAGTTGCGCAAAGTGCCGCTGTGGATTTCGCCGGAGTATCCCGGTGTCAAACCGCGCGCCGAGTACCATCCCAACGCCGGCTGGCTGCGCGAACACGGGCGCGACCCAGCGATGGAGAAAGGCGTCGAGTTCACGAACGTCCGTATCTTCGAGTCGGAAACTAGGCGCATGCCGGTATTCGTGCTGCACGAACTCGCCCATTCCTACCATGACCTGGTGCTGCCACGAGGCTTTGACAACCCCGAGATCAAGGCCGCCTATGAGCAAGCCAAGGCCAGCGGGAAATACGACAGTGTCGAGCAACGATTCGGCGATGGCCGCACCACCCAAACCCGCGCATACGCCATGACCAACCCGCGGGAGTACTTCGCCGAATCCACCGAGGCGTTTTTTGGGACAAACGATTTCTTCCCGTTCACCCGCGACCAACTGCGGCAGCACGATCCGGACATGTTCAACTTGCTGGCGAAACTCTGGGGCGTCAGCAGCAATTCGGCTCCGGCTTCCACCAAGGAGAATCAGCGTTAGGCGACTTCGCGCCCCATGCGAGCGGACAGGAATGTCCGCGCTCCGGTTCATGGAGAGTTTCCTGTCCCGCGTGGAACTGCTCACCGGCCATGACTTGGGTTAATTGGCCCACTGGGGAAACTGCTGGCGCACCTTACCGCTCTCCACCAAGTCTTTTAATTTGGCTCTCGGTTTACCGATGAGCAATTCCGGCGTGATGCCCAGCCCCTCGACCAAATTGCGGATCATGGCCAGGCTCAAACCGCGCCGGCCGGAAAGCACTTCGGAAACCTTGCTGGCGCTGCCGATATACGGGACGAGATCCTTGCTTCTCAACCCCTGCTGCTCCATGCGAAACTTGATGGCGGACACGGGGTCGGGCAAATCCATGGGATAATGCTCGTCCTCGTAGCGTTCCACCAAAAAAGTAAAGAACTCCAATTCTTCGCCTTTGGGAGAAGTGGGATCGGGATCGGTATCCATCAATGCAGCAATGCGTTGGAGCGCCGCGTCGTATTCGGCTTCCGTCCGTATGACTTTCGGTTTCATGGTCGTCTCTCTCAAATGGTTTTGGCGTCAATCTGGTCGTATTGTGTGTGGCCTGCTCCATAAAAAATTCCCGTGCTCGTTGCCGTGTCGTTGTCATTTGAAAATTCAGTTTGAGGGTATTTCAAAACGGGTTGGCGACAAACAGAATTTTTTAGGTTCCTCGACGTTTGTAATGGGTATTTGGAACTGGTCGCAGAGCGACTTCGGATATATAGCCAGCCACGCGGTGGCTGGGAGAGGGAAGCAAACGGTCGCGCGTCCTGAAAGGACGGTGGACAGGATCACGCCGCAATTGCAAGCCCTTTTCCATCGTCCCTTCAGGACGAATCATTTTGCTCGCATAACCAGACACTGACGTGTCTGGCTAATATCCAACGTCGCTTCGCGACAATCCGCATTCTTACCCACTACAAACGTCGAAGAAGCATTTTTTATCTTGTTTCCACCTGAATCAGGCCGAAATCAATGTACTGACCGCCCGTGGTTTGGTGGCAATGAATCGCGATTAAATTCTTGCCCGGCTTCAGCGCGGCTTTGGCCTCGGCGCTACGGAGGCAACGGCGCCCAGTTCGCGGCTTTGGTGGTGTCGTGACTGGACCACTTTTGCCAGAGGGCATCCGATAGCAGCGGCTTGATGAAAATGCCGCCCAGCACCGGGCGCGCGTGCATGCCCGCCTCCCGGCTGCTGTCCGTCCAATAAAAATCCGGGAACGGCACGCGGCTCGGCGTGGCGTTGACGTAATCGTAAATCGGATCGAAAATCTTCTGGAAGTCCGCGTCCTCCCCGGTGAGTGAGGCCGTCCAGAAGGACCAGGGCAGTTCCGCCCAGGCCTTGCGGTTGTCCAGCGGCAAACCATATTGCTTCATCACCTTGGGGTAATAGTCCATTTCCTGGCGCAGGACGGCCGGCGAGAATAGATTCAGTCGCAGCACGCGATCCCAGATCAGATTATATTTCTGGCTCCAGGTGCCGGGCTGGTCGAAGGCCAGCCGGAAGTGGTCGCCGTCACTGGCCTCCTTGGCCCAGCGCGCGGCAAATTGCCGGGCGAGGCCGGTGAATTCCGCCGCCTGCGCCTGGTCGCCGCGCAGTTCGCACAACTTGCCGAAGGCGCCCAGCGCCACAATGGCTTTGGCGGAGAGGTTGACGTTATGCGCGAGATGGCCGGCAAAATCGTCCGTACAAAGCTGGCGCTCGGGGTCAAAGCCCTTTTCTTTCAAGTACGCGGCCCATTTGGTCAGCACCGGCCAATAGTGCGAGGCGAAATCCGCATTGCCCTCGCGCTCGGCAAGCGCGGCGGTCAGGATGATCAAATTGGCGGATTCCTCGACCGGCATCTGGTTGTCCGCCGTGCGCTCGCCGCCGCCATAAACCTGCCCGTTGGCCAGCGGGTAGGTGCCGAGATCGTGCGGCGCAAACGGAAACTTCCAGCGCGGCGAACCGGCGTAATCCAGCGGCGGCACCAGCATCGCCTTGGTCAGCGACGACCCAAACAGCAGGCAGAACGGGGACAGCGGATAAATCACATCCACCGTGCCGATGCAGCCGTTGCTGGTGTTTTCCTTGGGGAACAACAGCGGCTGGCCGTGGTCGTCGGCCACGATTTTCAAGCCGGCGACAATCTGCCGGTAGGCGAGCGCGCAGAGCCGCGCGTATTTTTCGCCGCCCGCCTGGCGCAAGTCGGCCATCAGTTCGGCGTCGAATTTTTCGCAGCGCGCCTTCAGCGCTTCGTATTCCGCGGCGGATTTTTTCAGCAGCGCCGTGGCGTCATCTCCGTTGCGGCGCCAATAGGGCCGGAGATTCTGCTTGAAATACTGGAGGGAAAACTCGTCGTCGTAGGCGAGCATCAGCATTCGCGAAACGGGCTGGTCGGAAACCTTGAAGGCCGCAAAATCGAGCCGGGCGACATAGGACGAAACCGTGCCGTTGGTGGACATTTCCGGGGGATAGCCGGCGGAGGCTTGATCCGCGCGGCCGGCGAGATACAGCCATCCCCAGTCAATTCGCACGTCGTCCCCTTTTTTGCGCAAGACGGGTTGCGCCGTGGTGCCGATCCGGATGACGTTATACCAAAAATCCGAGCCATCGCCACCCGTGATTGAAGGGGTGAGTTCCTGCCCGGGCAGGTTGCGGGCGATTTCTCCGTTGGCGCCAAATTGGAAGGTTACCTGATGGTCCGCCGCATCTGTCCGGCTGAATTCGTAGGTCACATAGGTGACGGGCCGCGATAACACCATCAAGTCATCGGGCAGAGCCGGGGTCATGAACGTTAGGGTCAGCTTGATGCCTGCGCCGGCGAAGGAGTAAATCGTGCGGGTCGGCGTGACCTCCAATGCGGTCTGCGGCAAGGCCGGCACGTCGGAGGGATTGGCGCCGATGAGCCGGAACGCCTGGCCGTCAATGCGCACCTGACTATCGAGCCGGTGGGGCTTGCGGGTCCAGTGCATGGTGTCGGCGTCCGTAAGCTTGTCCGCCGGCGACCAGATGCTGAAGTAAGGATCACAGGCGACGAGCGGCACCGCCGGCGGGCGCAGCGGCTCGACCGCGGCGAGGAGGGAGGGTACGGCAAGGAGGGCAACGCCCAGGGCCGCCAAACGGCAAAAAGTTTTCGCTGATGATTTCATGCAGGTGATTGGATATGTTTCGGTGGTGCGCAGGGATTCTAGCGAGGTTGGACGGACTGTCAAATGGGTTGAAGCGTTGAAGTGTGATGCGTGATGCGTGATGCGTACATGCGCGTGTCACCGCTTCACGCTTCACGTTTTAACACTTCAACGATTTTAGCGTTCCACCGATTTTACCAATTCACGCGGCTTGCCACCGGCGATCTCTGTGGTAAATTCCGGTTGTGAGCCAATTCTTCCGACCTAATCTCAAGCGTCAAGGGCGCATCGCCCGGGGCGTCATTGGCACGCTATGTCTCATTGGCGGCATCATCACGGTGGATTTTGTGCTGTGGCTGGGCCTCATTTTCGTGGTGGCCGGGTTGTTCGCCATTTATGAGGCGCTGGCCGGTTGGTGCCTCGCGCGGGCCTGCGGCCTCAAGACGAAGATTTGAGCCTGCAAGGTGAACCCGCCCAGCCGGAATGATGCAGCCGGAAATTAACGCAAAGTCGCCAAGGGGCAAAGACGCAACCAAACATTGAGCAGCCGATAGGCTCGGTGCGGCTGGCGACGCAAACAAAATCAAAAGAACTGAGGATGAGGATGAAAGGGAAAAATTTGCGCAATCGCAATCGGCGCGTTGCCGCGTGGATTGCCGAGGGCGAGCCGGTGGAGATCACCAAATCCGGCAAACTGTTTGCCCGCCTCGTGCCACCCACGCCCGTAAAAACAACCAAACTCGTCAAGCCCGACATCATGGCGCAGTTGAAGGAAACTTGGGGAGACCGTATCTTTTCCGCCAAGGAAGTCGCGGAAATGCGGGTGGCAGAATTGGACGGCGAAGAAGGATGATTGCCATCCTGTGGACCTTCTCCATGTCGCGACGGCCTTGCACTTGGGAGCGCGAGAGTTTCTCACCTTCGACACCAATCAGCGCAAGCTGGCCGCCGCCGAGAAATTGAAGGTGAAGCCGTGAAAACCAATCAGAAGCCCGATGGCGCTCCTGACGGAGCTTGAAAATCTCGTTGCGGGCATTTCCTACAACGATTTCGCCCCTGACGGGGCTGGGGCTGTCGGTGTTTGGAATTCGGGGATTCGGATTCCGCAATTAGTCCCTTGAATTCCATCGAGCCGGATCGGGAGACCGGTGCCCTGGACCTCGGATTTCGGATTCCGGGCGTCTTTCGAATTTCTAGGATTCGCTTTGAATTACTTCTTTTCCAGGAGTTTAAAAAGCGCGACCACCGCGTCGTCGGTGGCTTGAAAGGCCTGGTCGCCGCTTTGGTTTACACAAACGAGAATCGCAAAATCCTTTTTCGGGGCGACCCAGACGTTGGCGCAGTTCATGGTATTGTCGCCGCAGTGGTTCAAGACTTTGCCGCCGCCCCAAGAACGCGACAAAACCGACCAGCCGAGCGCGTAGTCGCCACCAAATGGCTGGGTCTGCAATTTCTGATACGTCTCCGGCTTAAGCAGGGCGGGTTCGCCGCGCGCCCCGCGCAACTGGTCCTGCACGAACCTGGCCCAGTCCTGAATCGTGCAATGGATGCGACCAGCCGGGCCCATGACCGGCGGATTATCCGTGTCCGGGCCGTTGACGCCCACCGGGGCGCCGTTTTCGGTGTGCGGCCAGGGCTGGTCAATTTCTCCGGGCGTTCCGGTGCCGCCGAAGCCGGCCGAGTTCATTTGCAACGGCTGGAACACTTCCTGGGTGATCAGCGTTTCCCAAGGCTGGCCGGTGGTTTTCTCGACCACCGCGGCCGCAATGATGTAGCCGAGGTTGGAATAGGCATAGGTGCTGCCGGGTTTGGACTGCGGCGCGTGCTGGAGTTCATCCCGCACCGCGCGGCGGCGCAGTTGCGGCGCGTCGCTGCCGGAATAGGCTCCCAGATCCAGATTGGCGGGCAAACCGGCGTGATGCGACAGCAATTGGAGCAGCGTGACTGGGCGGAAATCCGGGTGCATTTGCGGCGCGGCCTCGGGAAACACTTCCGCCAGCGTGATGTCCCAGCGCAATTGTCCGCGTTCCACCAGCCGCGCAATCAACGTGCTGGTCATGATTTTGCCATCCGAGCCGAGGTGCCAGAGGTCATCCAGCGTCACGGGAATTTCCGTGCCGCGTTTGCGAACGCCGACCGCGCCAACCAACTTGAGGCCGTCGCTGGTCACCACGGCTGCCGACATGGCCGGCAGGTGGTATTTTTGCCGTATGGGCTGGAGCAGACGCGTCACATTGGTGTCGCCGGTCACCGGGCAAAATTTCGGGACCGGACCGTCCGCAGCCCGCTGTTCGCGCCGGTTCATCACCCACGCCGCAGTGAACAACAACGCAACACAGAAAACGAACATCACACCGCCGCCGGTGACCAAGCCAATGAAAAAAGATTTAACGTCCAGCCTCATTTTGATTTGCGGGAGTATGAGCAGGAGTGGCGGACAGGCAAGGAAAATTCCGACAGGAAAATTCCGGCGGACCGCGCGCCGTCCCGGCGCGCAGCGCGTGGGGGAACAAGCAGCGTGTGGTGAACCTCTGGAGCTTGCGCGTGAATCCCGAGTGCTGCGACCGGGGACCGGTCGCGGCCCGGCGCAGCCGGACCGCGCGCCGTCCCGGCGCGCAGCGGGTGGAAGAACAAATCACGCGTGCGCCCGGAGCAAATACTCCCTGAACTTCGCGTAGTCGGCGCCCAGCCGGTCAAAATCCTCCGGCAGCTTCAACGCCGCCAGCATGTTCTCCGGCACATCCGGCGGCCAGCCAACGACTTTCTCCACCTCCACGGGGAATTTCGCCGGGTTGGCCGTTTCCACAATCACGGCCGGCGCATCGCCCAGCGGTTCAATGACGTTCCAGTCCAGAAAGCCCTGCCAGGCAACGGCGCCGTGCGGCTCCAGCAGGATTTTAAACTGGTTCCAAAAATCGCGCACGCCCGCCACCGTGCGCGAGTCTGAAATCGAGGCGGAGAACAAATCGCGGCGCATTGCGGCCAGGTCGGGTGGCCGGTGCAGCTTGCCAGTTTCGTCCATCTGCCCGCCATATACGGACACCAACCGCGCGAGATTACTCGGATGCCCGACATTCATCGCGTTGGAAACGGAGTTGCGCGAGGGCGAAATCTTTTCGTACACGCCGCTCGCGAGAAATTTTGGGAAAGCGTCGTTCTCATTGACCGGAACGATGATTTTGCGCATCGGCAGCCCCATCTGCCGCGCGACCACCGCGCCCATCATGTCTCCGAAATTGCCGCTGGGAATGGAAAACACCATCGGCTCACCCGGCTGCGCCAGGCGCGAGGCGGCGTAAAAGTAATACACACTCTGCGGCAGGAGCCGGCCGATATTGATCGAGTTGGCAGACGACAGCGAAATGTGGCTGAGCGCCGGATCGGCGAAGGCCTGCTTGACCATCGCCTGGCAATCGTCGAACTTGCCGTCCACCGCCACGGTGCGCACGTTGTCGCGCAGGGTGGTCATCAATTTGCGCTGGCTCTCGCTGACTTCGGCAATGGGAAACAACACAATGACCCGCACGCCCGGAATGTGATTGAACGCGTGCGCCACCGCCGCCCCGGTATCGCCGCTGGTGGCGGTGAGGATGGTCACCTGCCGCCCATCCTCGCGCAAGAAACGGCCAAACATCCGGGCCATCATCTGGGCCGCAAAATCCTTGAACGACGCCGTCGGCCCCTGGTCCAGCCGCATCAGGAAAACGCGGTCGTAGATTTTCTCCAGCGGTATGCTGAAATTGTAGGCCGCGCGGCACATCGCGGCCAGGTCGGCATCCGGGATGATGCCGTCGGTGAATTTGGCCAGCACGCGGCAGGCGACCTCATGATACGGGAGTTGGGCGAACGCGGCGATTTCAAACGGGGTGAGCCGCGGAAATGCCTCGGGGAAATACAGCCCGCGATCCGGCGCCTGGCCCTGCAACAGCGCCGTGCGCAAATTAACCGGGGGCGACAGGCGGTTCGTGCTAAAAAATAAAAGCGGGGTATTCATTCGGTGTCAACGCAATCCTTCCCATCGCCGCAGGGCGTTTTCAATTTCCACAAGTTGTTCCGGCATTAAATCTCCAAGTTTGCGAATGAACTGTGGCGGCACGAGCGGAAAAACGGACTGAATATTGAAAGCGCCCTGCTCCAACCATCGGATCGGGAAGCGTATTTCAAACTCGGAGCCAATAATCTTTGTGGTATGCGGGACAACTGTGATTAGCGCGCGGTCAGTATCCTTGAAGGGAATGCTGATGACCACGACTGGCCGCACTTTCCCCGCATAACCGCAATCCGCCAGCCATACCTCGCCTCGCTCCGGCCGATTCATGGCCGTGACGGCTCGCCGTCAATCACGCGTAAGGCTTGTTCTTGAATGGTGCGAAGATCTTCTTCCGTAAATGTGCCATACGTGTCGTCAAAAATAATTCCAATCCTCCGCTCGCGATAAGAATTAAGAACCAGTTTTTCGACTTCGCGCAATTCATCGTTGCTCAACTGGGATATTGCGCCAGCTATTTCAGCGACCGTGCTCATACAATTGAAGATACAGGATTCACTTCAGATTTTCCACCCGAAACATCACCGGTGGGGCCTTCACCACCGGGAGTTTGGCGATCTTGGCCAGCGCCTTCCGCATGGCCGAATTGGGCGCTTCGTGAATCATCAGAATCAGCGGCACGGTTTCCCCCTCATGCGCTTCCGGCTGAATGACCGAGGCGATGCCGATTTTGGCCGCCCCAAAAATCGCGGCGATTTTGGCCAGCACCCCGGGCCGGTCCACAATGCTGAACCGAACGTAATACTGGGAGGCGACCTCGTCCAGCGGCGCGACCCGGCCTTTGCCGGTACACGCGACAAACGGCGGCACCCGCACTTTGGTGCCGAGCTTCAAATCCAGCGCGGCGTCCGCCACGTCGCTCAACACGGCGCTGGCGGTGGCGTCCTTGCCCGCGCCGCGCCCATAAAACAGCGTGTCGCCCACGATGTCGCCGCGCACGAGCACGGCGTTGAACACCTGGTTCACGCTCGCCAGCACGTGGTCGCTGGGGATGAGCGCGGGATACACCGAGACTTGAATCGAGGCTGGCCGCTTGGCGCTGGCCGCTGGCGGTGCGATTTGTTTTACAATGCCCAGCAGCTTGATCGTGCAACCCAGTTTCGCGGCGAATTCCATGTCCATTTTCGTCACGTGGCGGATGCCTTCGGTGTGAATCTGCTGATGATCCACCCAGAAACCGTGCGCCAGCGAGGCGAGAATCCCGGTCTTGTGCTGGGCATCCAGCCCGTCAATGTCCAGGTCCGGCGGGGTTTCGGCGTAACCCTGCTGCTGGGCGTCGGCCAGCACGGCGCTAAAATCCGCGCCCTCGGCCTTCATGCGCGATAAAATGTAATTGCAGGTGCCGTTCACGATGCCGTAGATCGCGGGAAACTGGTTGGCGGCGAAACCTTCGCGCAGCGATTTGATGATGGGTATGCCGCCGCACACGCTGGCCTCGTAATACAGGTTCGCGCCGCCTTTGGCCGCGGCGGCGAACAGCTCCGGCCCGTGCGCCGAGAGCAGGGCCTTGTTCGCCGTGACCACCGTCTTGCCCAGCGCCAGAGCGGCCAAAATCATCGTCTTGGCAATGCCGCAGCCCCCGACCAATTCGATGACGATCTGAATTTCCGGATCATTCACCACTTCGCGCCAGTCGGTGGTCATCAGCTCGCGCGTGATCGGGTACGGGCGCGGCTCGTCCAAGGCCTTCACCGCGATCTTGCGGAAGGCAATGGCAACGCCGAGACGCGCGGCGAGAAGACCGCCGTTTTTCTGCCACGCATGGAACACGCCGCTGCCAACCGTCCCACCGCCAATCATACCGAGATTTACTTGCTGCATAGAGCCGCAGAGTGTGCCGCGAAACCGGGCGGGAAACAATTCCAAACTGGTCTGAATCAACGGCGCGACAGGGGGCGGAAGAGACCTTTCCCGACCGACGTGTTCCCAGCGGCCCTTCAGGACGAGGGATGATACCGCTGCGTTTCCCGGCACAGCGTGCCGGGCTAATTTCCTTGGTCGCTCCGCGACCATATCAATGAATGGTTGGGCGCTAAGCGTTAGAAGCTGGAGGATAGGGGTGGCGACAGCTTGTCGCCACGGTCCAGCGGCGACAAGCTGTCGCCGCCCCTGGGGACGAGGTTCGGCGATTCATTCAAGCAACCAGACCCGCGGTTCACTATGCGGATCGGGAGCGGATGATTTTGGGACGCTCCCTTGTATAAAGGGGAGAGCGTGGTTGCGGTCCAGCATGTGGCGCGCTATACTATACCAGTTAATACCATGCCGGAGCCACACAGCAAGCAGCCATTTTCCGCCGGATCGGATGGACCGGACGGATCTGGGCACCCGCACCGCCGGCTGCGGCCGAGCGGGGGGTATCGCATCCAGGTGGCCACGGTTATTTACGATGGCACGGTGTCGTTTTGCGACCGGTTTGTGGACAAGCGATCGCGCACGCATGATCAAATGGCGCAGGCGGCGCGCAGCGGGGGGAAGAACATTGCGGAAGGGAGCCGCGCCTGAACCTCACCCGCTATCTGCGGCTGTACGCCGCGCTGTGGAAGAATTCCGTGGCGCGCGAGATGTCGTTCAAGGGCAATTTCATCCTGTGGATCGTGGTGGAATTGCTGTGGTTTGGGCTGCAATTGAGCTTTGTCAGCGTGGTTTTCTCGCAGACGGAATCGGTGGGGACGTGGTCCAAATGGCAGATGGTGATGCTGGTCGGCGCGAGCAATTTCATCCAGCAGCTATATCAGGCCTTTTTTCTGACCAACTGCACGAACCTGTCCGAACTGGTCCGCACGGGGCGGATGGATTTTCTGCTGCTGCTGCCGGTCAACACGCGTTTTCTCGTGTCCCTGCGCGTGGTGGATCTGGGCGCCTTCATCAACGCGCTGTTTGGCTTGTGCGTGATGATTTATGCGGCGGCGAGATTGCACCTGCACCCGACCGCCGGGCAACTGGCGGGCTTTGGCGCGCTGTGCGTCGCGGGAGTGTTAATTCACTACTCGCTCATGTTCATCCTGGCGACGATTTGTTTTTGGACGGTGCGGGCGCAGGGGATTGTGTGGGGCTACTACAATTTGTTCAACATCGCGCGGATGCCGGACGAGGCGTTCCAAGGCGCGTTCAAAGCGGTTTTCACTTTCGGCCTGCCCGTCCTGCTGGTGAGCAACGTGCCGGTGCGCGTGCTGGCGGATAAAATCCTGGAGCCAACCGCGTGGTTGTCGCTCCTCGGCTTGGGCCTGGTTTGGGCGGTGATCTCGGAATGGTTCTGGCACTTTTCCGTGCGACATTATACGAGCGCCAGTTCGTGACGTGGCTGGTTGAGGGTCGAGGGTTATTTGGCGGCGCAGGTTTTCTCATCCTCATGCTCATCCTCATGCTCATCCTCGCTATTTTGGGCGGAGCGTGAGGACGAGGATGAGGATGAGGATGAGGATGATTGGGGCGTTTGGCAGAAGGGTGAATAATTGTTTATCTTCTAGGTTGAAACTGGGCGGGGATGGTGTATCCTGCGCGTTCCAATGGTTCGGGGCGTAGCGTAGCCCGGCTAGCGCGCTTGCTTGGGGTGCAAGAGGTCGGGAGTTCGAATCTCCCCGCCCCGACCATTTTATCTAGGAAAATCGGTGTATTGACATAAATCTATCCATAGTCTATCATGTGGGCAGATGAAACCAGATGCATCTACTGAGGTTAAGGTGATTCAACGAAGCGGAATTTCCGTCCGTATTCGCCCCACCACCAAGAACGGCACGACCCGATTTGTACTGGATTATCGCGTAAAAGGACAGCGAAAGCTGATCTGGCGCTCCACGATGGCGAAGGCCAAAGCCGAAGCTAACAAGGCCATTGACGCGATCACCGAGGGGCAGGCCGAAGTCCTCAACCTCAAATCTGCCGACGCCCACGCTTACACCCGCGCACGCGCCGCCTTGAATGGGATAGAAAAAGGGATAGACACAGTCGCCGAGGAATACGCCGAGGCGTATCGTCTGCTGGCGGGCCGTGCGTCCATCTTGGAAGCCTGCCGGGACTGGTTGAAGCGCAATGCCGTGGAACTTCCGAAGATCACCGTCGCCGCTGCCGTCGAGCAGTTGAAGAAGCATGCCGAGACGGACGGCAAATCCAACGATCGGCAGAAACAGCTCGCCGCGGCGCTGGATGCCTTCGCCATCGCGTTCAATCAAGAGGTCCAGACACTCACGCCCAAGATGGTGGCCGACTATCTCACGGCGCTACCATTCCGTGAGCGCACCAAACGAAATCACCGCGATACGCTCGGTTTCTTCAACCGCTGGCTGGTAATGCGCGGCTATCTGGCAAAAATGACGGACTGGCTCGACGGCGTTCAAACCTACACGGCCCGGAAACTCGGCGAAATTGAGATATTGTCCGCCGAGGAGATGCGGCGGCTGATTGCCGCCGCCGACGAACGGATTTTGCCGCTTATTGTCATCGGCGGATTTGCCGGGTTACGCCACGCCGAGATTGCGCGGCTCGACTGGCAGGACATCGACTTGGAGGATGGGTTTATTGAGGTCAAGGCGCAACATGCCAAGACCGACACGCGGCGGATCGTGCCGTTGAAAGCCAACTTGAAAGCGTTCCTGGCGCCGATCGCGAAGAAAAGCGGGAAAATCATCACCGTTGTGAATACTACGAAGCAACTTTTGAAAGCCGCAGCGGACACTGGCGATGTGGCAAATGAGGTCGAGGCCTTGGAATGGAAGCACAATGCGCTCCGGCACACCTATATCTCCGCCCGCGTGGCCGAGTGTGGCGACGTGCCCCGCGTGGCCGACGAGGCCGGCAACAGCCCGCAAGTCATTCGCACGAACTATTTGAAACGGATGAGACCGGCGGCGGCGGCTGAATGGTTTGCCATTGCACCGCCACCAAAGGCCATGCTCTGAAAAGCCAAAAAAAACCAAGAAGGTGCGGTTGACGCTCGCAACAGTCATTGCGAGAGAAACCACGATTCAGCGCAAGTGGAGCGTGGTACTGAGGCAATTCGGCATAAACCAACAAAACTGGCGCCCATTCATTATTCTTTGATGTCACCGGAAAATAAGTTTCCCTTTGGAATTACCTGTCCGTCCCTACCGAATTGGTAAAGTTGAAAAGGAGGCCGTTTGGGCCTGAGAGCTTTCTTTCGTTCTTGAATCGCCATGGCTCTATCAAATGGAGTCCATTCACCCGAATTTTCTAATTCTTCGCCCTCCTCCGGAGCGTCAGGGAGCCCCCCAGAACTACTCGACATTGAGTTCACGGCTTCATGATCTTCATGTGTTACGGCAAATTTCTTTTCCAATTCATCGAAGGCTTGAGTCAAGTTGTAAGCGCAGAGTGGCATTTTGTCATCTGTGTACGCCCGAAGAATCAAGGCTTCGAGCCGACCGATAATCGCCCGATAACTTAAAGCGACTGAAAGTCCAGAACCGTATGAATCATACGCCTGAGATTCTTCAAACATCGCTCTGGCATACGCGGCACCCTCACCATCAATCGGCGGGCGCGTAACGTCATTTGTCAGAAGCCAAGCGACATTGATGCCAGTTTTATGGGAAATTAATCCCGCCAGTTTCTCGCTCAACTTGAGTTTGCCCAGTTCAACCGCCTGAATGGTTGGCGTTGAACAACCAAGAATGTCGGCCATTTGCTTCTGGGTTAAACCGATGATGGTCCGTAGAACCGCCAGCGTATGTCGTTGTGGTGATCTTCGCATCCCCAATCAATAGCATATATGCATTAAATATCAACCTATAATTTGCATTGTTGATGTGCATTGCGGATATTCTTTGACCATGAACGTGCAAACAGAACCGGTAAACCAAGCAGGGTTGAGCGGCGGGTTGATTGACGCGCCGCGCCTGCTGGAGCAACTTTTTCCAAATCCCGCGTGCCGGCCATCGCTCCGATGGCTGCGTACGCAGGTTTCCGAGCGAACGCTGCCATTCGTCCGCATTGGACGGCTGTGCTTCTTTGACGCCCTGATGGTGAAGTCTCACCTCGACGCTCGGGCCATGGCCAAAGTGAAAAACAAATGAAATAACCAGTTTGCGAGGCCAGGGTATCGCAGGAGGCGGCCCGAAGCAAGAACCCGCGATCGCCGCTGGCCGACTTGGACACATGAAAAGATGAAAATTTCCGTCTTGGAACGCGCGCGGAGATATCTCGCCAAATGTCGGACGGCAGTCAGCGGGCAGGGCGGGCACAACGCCATGTTTTATGTCGCGGTGGTTTTGGTACATGGGTTCGAGCTCAATGAGGCAGACGCACTGATGCTGTTGCAGGAGTTCAATCAGCGATGCTCGCCACCGTTTAGCGGGGGCGAATTGATTCACAAGATCAAGTCGGCGGCAAACACGTTTCACCCTCTGCCTCGGGGTCATCTGCTGCGCGGCGAGCCGAGCAGCGGCAATCCGGTTTCGGCCAAACGGATGCCCGCGCCGCCGCCAAAACCAAAATTTCAACCGGACGTGCTGAAGCGGGTCGCCAACAATGCGGCCGCCATCAAGGATGTGGTTCGTTGCCTCGCTGAACGCTCGCCGGTAAAGGTGGATCAGCAGGATTCGGCCAGCGTGTTGCGGCACCTTTATGCTCGCGGTTCAGGCGAAAACGTTTTGATTTTTACGGACATGAGATCGCAAGGGCAATTCTTGTGGAGCGCGGACCGGAGCGACGCCATTCAGCAGTGGCATTTGCCAACTGGCAACGAAGGGGTGTGGTTTCTCGCGCAACCTGTGCATGGCGGTTATTTTCCGAATCCACGTGCCAATGGAATTCTGTCCAGGCGCTCTGAAGAGGCGGTAATTGCATGGCGCTGGATGGTACTGGAAAGTGATGAGGCTGATGCCGATGACTGGTTCAGATGCCGCTGAGGATTGCGTGCATTTGCGAGTCTGGCAAACGGTCCATTCACGCGCTTGTGCGATTGGACGCGTCCAGCAAGCTGGATTGGGACCGGCTCATGGCTCCGATCAAACCGATTCTGATTACGCTTGGCGCGGATCGCGGTGCATTGTCCGCCGTGCGTTTGTCGCGTTTGCCGCAGGCGATGCGCGGAACGCGCCGCCAGCGACTATTGTATTTGAATCCACATCCGAGTGGGGTGCCAATTTTTCAGAAAGCAAAGCACGGCCTTTGATTATGTCTGACTCACAAATTGCGGACATGAAGGTATGGGGTAAAATAAATGTCTCCAAGGATCTGCAGAAGCTGGTTCTCCCGAGCAATGATGTCACCATCACAGCGTGCGCCAATGAACTTTTCACGCTGATTGCGCCCTCGAAAAGAGCGTTCATCCGTGGTGGGGCGGTGGTTGTCATGAAGATGCGCGACGATGGTTGGCTCGTTTTGGACATCCTAAATCCTTCGGCAGGGCGCTCTTTTTTTGAGAAGTTCGCCGCGCTCTTCGTTTGGCGACAAAGCATGGGGGGTGCGTTTGTTCTAAAGCCCACGACTTGCCCGCAACAAATGGCGGATGCGCTGTTGCAGAGCCAGGAGGCATTGACGCTGCTACCGCGGGTGGAAGGGCTGATCAACTGTCCGGTGCTTCGCGAGGTTAACGGTCGACTCGAGGTGGCTGGGCGCGGCTACGATGAGGTCACGCGAATGCTGATTACGGGGGGAGAAAATCCGTCGGCCGTTGATTTGAAAGAAGCTGTTGCGGCTCTTCTGGCATTGTTGGCGGAATTTGATTTTCAAACTGAAGGTGACAAGGCCCGCGCGGTTGCCAGCCTGATTTCTCCCGCTTTGAAAGCTGGAATTTTTTTGAAAGGTCGGGTCCCGGCGGACGTTGCTGAGGCGGATCAATCGCAATCGGGCAAAACCTACCGGCAAAAGGTTATTGCGGCGCTTTACAACGAGCGGGTTTCGATGGTGACCAGTCGCCAAGGTGGAGTCGGTTCCATCGACGAGAGCTTGAACCAGGCGCTGGTGACAGGGCGGCCCTTCATTCAATTCGACAATTTCAGGGGACGCTTTGACAGCGCACATTTGGAAGCGTTCCTGACAGCAGAACGCGCATTTTCGTGCCGGGTTCCGTATCGCGGAGAAGTCACCGTTCCCCCCGAGCACTATTTTATATTCCTCACGTCGAACGGCGTAGATACGACGCGGGATTTGGCGAACCGCAGCAACATCATTCGAATTCGGAAAAAGCCACCTGGCTTTGCTTTCACGAAATTCCCGGAAGGCGACCTGCTCACCCATGTTCGGCACTGGCAGGCGTATTACCTGGGCTGCGTGCTGGCGGTGATTCGTGCGTGGCACGCCAAAGGCAAGCCCATCACCATTGAAACCCGGCACGATTTTCGTGAATGGGTACAAATGGTGGACTGGATTTGCCAAAATATCTTCGGCACTGTGCCGGTCATGGACGGTCACCAGCAAGCGCAGGAGCGCGTCAGCAATCCGGCGCTGGTCTGGCTGCGAAATCTGGTTCTGGCGATCAACGAAGTTGGCGACCTCAATCGGCCGCTCACAGCGACGGACATCAACACCCTCTGCGACAGCGCAGACATCACGATTCCCGGCCTGCAATCCGGTGCGGATGAGGACAAGGCAAAAAGGGCCATCGGAATGCTGATGAAAAAACTGTTCCGGGACCGGGATACGGTGGAAACCGACGGCTTTAGCGTCACGCGCGAGGAGAAATACCTTCCCCGTGAAAAACCATCCGCTGGGGGTGATTTCAAATCAAAAACCTATACGGTAACCAAGCCATGACGGTCGTGGTTTTGCGTTGGCTGAGGCGAGGGTCGGAATCGAACGGGCAGGTTTGATTCTTGAACCTGCTCTTTCCAGAACCTCAAGAACTCCAAGCAAATCAAGCCATTGCTTTCGTTCCTCAATGAAATCAACACTCGCACAATCGTTTCTGGATCGCAAGCACAATCCCGCCAGTTCACGTCCACTTGACTCCCACAAGCCCTCAACTAGCCTTTCACTTGAACTCTACTGGAGCTTTCACTGGAGGTCGCCCACCGCCATCTTGCGGCCACGTTTGGAGGATTTACGTTGGCTGCCATCCGCCACTGAGATTCGCAACTTGGCCGGTAGCTCAAAGTCTTCGCTGTCTTTGGTTCTCCGTTTGAACTCCATTTTGCGATCATTCGAGCCGCATGGTTTCACCCTTGGACCCCACCCGCCCTTCTCGCCAATGGGCTGCCTACTTCATCCATATTTATAACGAGGGTTCGATTTCCTTCACCCGCTGCATTGATTTACAATGGTTTTATGAGTAGTGCAGTATAAGTGCAGTACAGTGCCGCTAATTTTCACCCGATTCCAGCGACGCTTGGCTTCCCTTTCGCTGAACCCGTTGGGCAACACGCCCCGGTTTGGAAGCAGTGCGCGCGGCGTCAATCGTGGTGGAAGGAGTCTTGAAGGTGCCGAAGGGTTTGCCGCCCGACACGCCCGGACGGTTCAACAACATCACCAGCGTCCCGTTCGGCGCCACCAGATAAGCATAGAGATACCCGTTGTAACCGCCGCTGACGTCCAAGGTCACGGTCAAGCTGTCCACAGTGGCACCCGGCAAGGCCTGATCGTAGGCTCCGGTGAAACTCGCCCCCAGCGGATTGTCCATGGGAATGCTGCCCACGTTGTATAACGAAGCCCCGGCATTGATGACCGCTGCCAGCAGTGTCGCCAACATTCACATCAAGGTGCTTGTTTTCATAATGAATTCCAGGTTTCAGTGTTTTGCAGGGTTTGGTTTACGGTTGCTGCCATTTCAACTGATAAAACGCCGTGCTAGGCGGGTTGCCGACCAAGTCCCAAAACGTGTCGGTGACATTGATCAACCCGTTGGTCGCCGCAGTATTGGTGGCGATGTCCACCCAGACCACCGGCGCCAGATTGGTCGCCCGTTCCGTGATGTAGGTGTAGCCCGGAATACCGTAAGCCGTCAGGGTGGTCGGGTTGCCAGTCGTGATGTTGACAATGGAGTTGGTGCCGGTCACGCTGAAATTCACCACCAAGATCACATAGCCGATGTTCGTCCCACCCAAGCCGTCGCTGATACTGTAGCTGAACTGGTCGTTCATATTCGCGCTGTTGGAATAGCCCAGAAAGGCGGTGTTGGTGATGACATAAGAGCCGTCCAGATTGGTGGTCAGGTTGATCGGGAACAACGCCACGCCGTTAGTCGTCGTGAAGTTGATGGCGGTCAGTTTCACGGTGTCGCTGTCCACGTCGCTCCAGTTGGTCGCAATATCAGACAGCCCAATCACTAGAGGCAATCCCGCCGTATAGGTCACGGTCATCACGCCAGCCACCGGCGGATGGTTGGTGACGATTTGATCCAGCGTGTTGGTACTGCCCAAATAATTGCCGTCGCCAGGGTAGGCAACCGCGATCACATTTGTTCCGCGCGGCAAATTCGTGATGGACAAACTGCTGGAACTGCCAGCGGTCACACTGTTCGTACTGATGGGCCCGTTGGTCGAAGAGAATACCACGCTGCCGGTGGCGTAAACCGGTAACGTGGCTTGGAAGGAGATGCTGTCCCTGTAACCGGACGGATTTTCCGAGGAGGACGCCCCGACGAAAGTGTTCGCTTGACTGATGGTCGCACTGGTGCTCGCGGTCGTACTGGCGAGGGTGTAGTTGCCCGCGTCCGCACCAGCAATGGAAATGCCATTGACGCTGACCGGTTTTCCCATTCCGACATTGGGGTCGGCAAAATTCGCATTGGCATAACTGTCGGTTACCGTGTCGCCGGCCACCCGGTTGTCGGACAACGTCACCGTCGCCGTCGTCGTGCCGTCGTACGGCTTGCTGTTCGCCGCCGCCGTGATCGTCAGCGGACGCGCCGTGATTGCAAAATTGGCGCTGACAAACGTAATGGCATAATAGTTCCCCGCGCTCAAGGTGTTTTGGGTGATGGCATAATTGCCAACATTGGAGCCTGCCGCGCGGCTCAACGCCCCGCTGAAACTATCGCCCGCCACCAGACTGCCGGAAGTGAGCGTGTACGTCAGGATCGGGGCGCTCGCGCCATAAACCATTGACTGGCCGCTGTTGGCGGTGACCGTGAGGGCGATGGGTGTGTAATGTAATTTCACCTGATGGGCGCTGGTCACGATGCTGTATTGGCCGGAATATCTTGGCGCGGCACCGGTGAACACCGGCGTGGTGTTGAAGCTGCCGGAAATGCTGCCGCTGCCGGCGTTGATGAGCACATAATCATTGTAATCCAGGGAACCTGACGAGTTGATGGTGATTGGAGGAGCGCCGGTGATGGTGACGTTCTGGTTCGCCAACACCACCCCGTCGTTCGCGCCGGCAGCGCTGCTGCTCAACCCGAACTTGATGCCGGAACTGGTGCCGCCAATCGTGAGGGTTCCCGAAAGATTGAGGGTGGCTGCGCTGTTGGGATAGAGCATGGCGGTGGCACTGTTCGCCACCGTCACATTGCCGCCAATGGTGCCCGAGCCGCCCAGCGTGCCGCCGGCGTTCACGGCCACCGCTCCAGTGGCTGCCGAGTTGTTGCCATTCACCATCAACGTGCCGCCGCTGACGGTTGTGCTGCCGGTATAAGTGCTGGCACCGCCCAAGACCTGCGTTCCGCCCGTGCCATTGACGACCAAGCTGATGGCATTGCCGCTGCCACCGTCCTTGAGGTTGCCGCTAAAAGTCGTGCTGCCACTGGCGGGGGCGAGCGTCAAAGTTGTGGTGGCTGGAGCAGAATTGCTAACCACGCCGCCGCTGCCACTCACATCGGACAAAGCCGCAATGGTTTGCGCCGAGCCGTCCAAGTCCATCATCGCTCCGCTGGCGACCGAAACCGCCGACCCCGCCGGCAACGGGCCGGTGCCAGTGCTCACACCACTATAAAGTTGCATTACTTCCGCCGCCGAGAGCGCCCGCCCATACACGCAGACCTCGTCAATCGCCCCGTTCATGTCTTCCGAGCTTTGGTAGTAGTCGTTGCCGATACACAGGTACTGACCACTCTGCATGAACAGCGCCGTGCCGCTGAAGCTGATGGTGGTTGCGAGGTAGCCGTTGGTATAAATGGACACGTTTTGCGCCGTGTTGTTCACCACAAAGGTCACCATATACCACGTGCCCGCCGCAAAATTGGCCTGATAATCAGCCGCAGTGTTCAGCCAACCCGACCCAGTGCCAATATCGGCATGGAGCTTGCAGGCGCCCGACCCGGTGCCGAGCACTTTGATGTCCACCGTGTCTCCGGGACTGGTTCCCCCTCGGGTGCCGAAAATACCGTAGGCCACGTTATTGGCGGGAACCGCGTTGAGGTTAATCCACCCGGACATGGTATAGCTGCTGTAGGCGCCAAACGAGGCGGCATAAGGAACCGTCACATAGTTGGCGCCGGTGTAATTGATCGCCTGACTGAAATGTCCGGTGACATAAGCCGCCGAACCGCTGCTCATGCTGCCATTGTTGCCGTTGCCAGAGGCGTCGTTCAGGGTATTGTCAAAAGTGTACCGCCCCAACAACGACCCGCTGGGCGGATTGGGGTTGCTCTGTGCTGATACCGGTTGCAACTGCAAGGTACCGGCGCTAACGGTGGTACTGCCGCCGTAGGTGTTGGCGCCGGCCAGCGTCTGCAGGCCTGTGCCGGTCTTGGTCAGGGCGAGGGTGCCGGCGGTATTCTTGATGATCCCACTAAAGCTCCCGCTGGCATTGCCGCCGCCAACCGTGAAGCTGGGCGTGCCGCTGACGCCATCCACCACGCCCGTGCCGCTCAAGCCATTGATTGTCGCGTTGTTGCCGTTCAGGCTGAGTGTGCCGTTGTTGGTGACATTGCCATTCCCACTGCCGTTGGGAATCTGGTTGGCCGCGCCCAAGGACAACGTGGTGTTCGCAGAAATGATAGTGGCCCCGGAATAATTGTTGGCCGACGCGGTCCCATTGTTGAGTGTGACCGTTAGAATCCCCGAATCGTTGGCCAGCAGCAAGCCGACGGGACTTGCCCCGGTGACTTGTCCCGTCAGGCTGACCGCCCCGCCTGGGCTGGCGGCCTCCGAACAGAACGTCACCGGCGCATTGGAAGCCGTCAGGGTTCCCGAAAGGACGATGCCGGTGGAATCCATTCGGATGCCCGGATCCGTCGGATAAGTTGAGGTGTTGAAGATAAGGTTGTTGGGGAGGGTTTGACTATTGTAACCACTGCTCCACAAGATGCCCGCCTTGTCCGTGGCCACCTGTCCAATCGTGATCGGCCCTGTCCCGAACGGGTCGCTAGTGATGGCTCCCGCGGAACCCACGATGGACAACGTACCATTGATGCGCAGCCGTGTCCCACCATTGCCGTTGATCAGGGTCAGGCCGCCGGAAAAGGTGTTGGCGTTACCAAGGTTGAATTGCGCCGTGGCGCTCTGTTTATTGGCGATCAGCACAGCCACATGCCGGGTGGGACCATCCTTTATGAGCGCCGAAACTGTGGTTAGATTAGGGTTGTTGTTGTTGGTGATCGTCAACGTGTCCGTGCCCGTTCCCGAACCATTGTCGGTGATCGTGGCCGTGCTGGCACTCGCGTTGATGTTGGCGACGATGGCGTTGTAGCCGTTGAGGTCGAAGATTGCCGACCCGGACAGCGCCAGCGGCACGGGTTGGGCAAAAGTCGCGTTGGTTAAGGCGAGGGAACTGCCAAGCTGGAGCGTTCCCGCCGTAACGGTCGTGGTGTTCGTGAAAGTATTCGAGCCAGCGAGTTTGACTGTGCCCGGGCCAGCCAGGGTCAGGGTACTCGCGCCGGAAATCACCCCGCCCACCGTCATGGTGTTGCCCGAATTCACATTCCAAGTCTGGTTCGCCCCAAGAGAGAGGCCGCAATTGAGGGTCGCGTTGTTGGTGGCATTGATGCCGGAGGTGCCATTGGTCAAAGTGTAGCCGCCCGTGCCGCTGATGGTCAACGGGCCTTGCATCGCGCTGTCGAATTGCAGCCCGCCCAAGGCCAGATTCCCGCCCAAGGTCATGTTCGCGAGGGTCGTCGCAGTGGGCGTGGCGCCAAACTCCCCCACGCTGCTCGTTGTTGGGGCAGAACTCCAGTCGGCCGCGCCGGCGTTCATGGTCGTTGTGTTCAGTTTGGTGACGTTTTGCGCCTGAACATTCAACCTGCCCGCCAGCGAAAGCAGGCAGACACCGGCTCCAATCATGTGGATGGCGCGAGTCGTGGCAGTTTGCATAGCAATTTTCATTTTGATTGGCTTCCCATTGTGTGGTTAATCTTGTTTGACCATCCCACCCGACAAACACAGTGATAAATCTGTTGGGTTTTAGTTTGCGGACTTGAGATGTCAAACACTATACGGCAGGCGCGGCAATTTTTACAATATGTCGGAAGTAATAGGGGGCGCCCCGCCCAATGGGAGCCAAGCATGGCCCAACATTATGACTTTCGCCATATATTGTTTCTGCCCATGCGCATGGTATGGTTAAACTTGTGCCAACCGTATAATGACCCGTTTGCTAAACCAACTCAAAAAATGAAGCACCCGCACTGAATGAAAACAATCGTGTTGGCCGGTGGGAACTACATCATATTGTCGTTGATTGTCCTTGTGGCACTGATGCTTTCAGCGGAGGCGCAGACGAATCTCGCGGCGTTTCCTGGTGCCGTGGGTTTTGGCGCCATGGCCACGGGCGGACGCGGCGGCACCATTTATCACGTCAGCAATCTTTATGACTCCGGTCCCGGGTCATTCCGCGATGCGGTCAGCCTGCCCAACCGAATCGTGGTGTTTGATGTTGGCGGTTATGCCGCCCCGACAAGCACCAATGTGACGAATAATGCCCCGATTCAGGTCACCAACAACATCACCATTGCAGGTCAGACTGCCCCGGGGGACGGCTTTGGGGTAATGGGTCGGGAAGTGTCATTCGGAAGAGCGACCAATGTCATTTGCCGATACATCCGCTGTCGCCAAGGATCTTTTGACTCGAACACGGGCTCTCCCGGGCTCGAATTGCTCAACGCGTCCACGATGATCTTCGACCATGTTTCCATCGAGTTCGGGCAATGGGACAACATTGACGGGGTGAACAGCACGAATCTGACATTCCAGTATTGCCTCAACGCCGATCCGATCGGCCAGCAGTTTGGCGCGCACATGGAGATCGGACCGGTCTGCTGGTATCGGAACCTTTGGGCCAACACCCACAACCGTTGTCCGCTGGCGCGAACCGATACCATCTACGTGAACAATTACATTTACAATTACCAGGGCGGCTACACGACCGCAGGGGTCACGGCAACCGGCGGGCTGACGAATTTCTCCCATGATGTCGTCAACAATTATTTTGTCACCGGCCCTTCGACCACCACGCCATCCGACTGTTTTTTCCAGTGCAGCTACTCGACATTTTACCTGGCGGGAAACATGCTCGACCAGAGCGATGACGGAATCCTGAACGGCAGCGCGGTGACCATCAGCGATCCGACCGCTACGTTCCTGACTTCCCCGTGGTCTGCCGTCACCACCAACTTGTCCACCATCAGCGCGGCGGCAACCATTCCCTATGTGCTGTCCACCGCAGGCTGTTCGCTCCAGCGCGACGCGGTGGATTTGCAAGTCATCGGCAATGCGTTTTCGCTGGGAACGCAAGGTTCCTTGTGGACCAACCAAGTGCAAACCGGATTGACCAACAACGGCTATGGCAACCTTACCGGCGGCATCGCCCCGGTGGACAGCGATCAGGATGGCATGCCCGATTATTGGGAACTGGCCAACGGACTCAACCCGAACAACCCCGGCGACGCCAACACCATTGGAGTCTCCGGGTACACACACATCGAAGAATACCTCAACTGGCTGGCCGGACCGCACGCGGTGGTGTCGAGCCGGACAACGACAACCAACTCCGTGAGCGTGGATCTCTGGCAGTACACCATGGGTTTCACAAACCTGAGCCCGAGCTATGCTGTTTTCCATCCCACCAATGGGACAGCAAGCCTGCTGCCGGATGGGCACACCGCAAGTTTTTCGCCCAAACCGAATTATTCAGGCATGGCCAGTTTCACCTTCACAGTGACCGCCAACAGCCACGCAGCCATGACCAATCTCGTAAGTGTACTGGTGTCCCCAGCTTTCACGCCAGTCATCACCAATGTCTTGATTTCTGCAGGCGGTTTGTGGCTTGCTGGCCGGGGCTGGACGAATGCGAGCTTTTATCTGCTGACCTCCACCAATCTGGCCGTGCCGCTGACCAATTGGTCGTGCGTACTGACGAGCCAGTTCGACGCCAATGGAAACTTCAGGCTGACCAAGGCGATTAATCCCAATCTGCGTCAGACTTTTTACAGGCTGCAATCACCGTGATTGCCTGAAAGTCTTGACTCAGGCAGCCGCTATTTCATCTGCAAAAGCCCCCGCTTGATCGCGGTGGTCACCGCTTGGGTGCGATCCATCACGCCCAATTTGGCAAGCAGATTGGTGACGTGGATTTTCACGGTGCCTTCCACGATCCCCAAGGCGACCCCGACCTCCTTGTTGCTCTTGCCGTCAGCGATCAATTCCAGCACGGTCAATTCGCGGTCAGTCAGTTCCGAATGGGTGGCTTGTTCCGCCAATCGGTTGGCGATTTCTGAGGGGAAATACTGCTTGCCAGCATGGACGGCACGGATGGCTTCCGCCAGACAATCCAGCGGCATGTCTTTCAATAGGTAGCCGGACGCCCCTGCCTGCATCGCGCGGTGAATGTCTTGTTCCGTCCCATAGGACGTCAGCACCAGCACGCGCACCGGGCCAAATTCACGCCGCAACGCCTGCATGATTTCAATCCCACTCATGCCGGGCAGGCGCAGATCCATGATCACGACATCTGGATTATGCTTGCGGAATTGCTCAATCGCTTCTTTGCCGTCCAACGCTTCTGCCACCACCACGATGTCCGGCTCCACTTTCGTGGCCGTGACCAGTCCCATCCGAACCAGGATGTGATCTTCGACAATCAAAATTCGGATTTTGGCCTTGGCTTTAATGGTCATATTATTGTAATTGATTGCGGTTGAAAATCAGATTGGTTCGCCGGCAGTTCTTTCCAATGGCACAATCACTTCCACGGTGGCGCCTTGTTCCGGTTCACTGACGACGGTTAATTGTCCCCCCATCTTCCGGGCGCGATCGCGCAGACTCCGCAACCCCAGATGCTGTCCGAGCGTTCCTGCCAATACCGCTGACTGGTCAAATCCGGCGCCATCGTCGCGCACGGAGAGGCGGACGGAGGCTTCCGAGTAGCACAAATAAATTTGAATCGTCTTGGCGTGCGCATGTTTCAGGGCGTTATTGATTGCCTCCTGGCCGATGCGGAACAAGTGATTTTCCACCGACGGCGGCAACGCTCTGACCGTTCCGATGGTCTGCGCAATGATCTCGGTGCGATTGACGCCGTTTTTCATTTGTTTGGCGATTTCAGCCAGGGCGGTCCCCAAATCCGCATTGGCGAGCAGCGGTGACTGCAAATTCAAAAGGCTGTGCCGCAGTTCCGCATGACTGAACCGAACCATATTGCGAGCCAATTCCAGGAAACCGCGGGCTTCGGCGGGCTTCGCATCCAACGTGGAGATGACACCATTCAATTGCATCATAATGCCGCTCAATCCCTGCTCCAGGCCATCATGGATTTCCCCCGCCAGGCGTTGTCGTTCGGCCAGGGTGGCGGAGACTTGCGTTTCTTTTTCCAATTTCGCCATCGCCACTTCCAGAGCATGCGTGCGCTCGGCAACCCGTTGGCGCAACATTTGAATCCAAACCAGCGTTCCCACGAGCACCAACAGCAGACCGCCCACCACGCCGGCGGTGTATTTCCAATTCCACCACGGCGGTCGTTGCAACAGAACCACATCACCCGGCTGGCGCAGGAGCAGATTGAAGGCGGCGATCATTGGTTCGTTTTCGGACGTGAGTTTTGGTCCGGGTGATTCCACCCGTTGCGCATAACAAACCCCGGCGACCCGCACCACGGCTCCGGCAGGGATGCTGGCCAAATGTCCCCGGCCTTTTGCCAGCGTGGCGCGAAAGGCCCGGTTCTCCGCTTCCAGGTTCAAAACCGTTTCCCCGCTAGAAGGGTGTTGTTGTCCCAGCAACACCGCGGTCAATTGCACGAGCGCCGCGTCACGATTGCCCTGCAAAATCTCAGCCATGGAGCATGTAATCGGGGATGGCACCGGAGCGGCTTTTTGTTTCCGGACCAAAGCGTCGGTCAAAACCGGGGAATAAGCTCCGCGCTGCGGAAAGCCAACCGCCTCGAGCTGATCGCCTTCGTTCACCGCCGTTGTGTCGGCAGTTCGAACCATGACTCCTCCCGAGGCATCTTGCAGGAACAGCGTGCCGGCGTGCCGATACGTCACAATCCCCTCCACCTTCAACCGGTGAACGGCTTGCAAACTACTGTTGAACCGGATCACCTTTGCCATCGGGATGGAGGGAATGATGAAGGGGTCTTGCGGCGGCTGCTCCCTGACTTCGACAAAACTTGGTGACGGCACGAGCAATTGCAACGCATTTTCTCTAATCCAGGAGGCCACGCCCCGCAACCGGACGAGAGCGTTCACATAGCCCGCCAAAGAACCGGTGGCCGTCTGGCCGACCCAGGCCGTGACCGAACCCGCGGTGGTCATGAGCCGCATCGCGCCGTTGTCGGCAACCGATTGCACCATCCCGTCCATCTGAATCCAGTCGCCATCTCCCCGCTGCATCGTCTCATATTCTTCGGGATGGACCACCGGCTTCGGCATTTGCCCCAGACCCAAGATGGACATGGCAAAAGGTTCAAAGGATTTTCCGTTCCGGCGGCCTTCAAATTCAACTGCTTGCCCCACGCGCAACGCCGGCAGCATCGCACTGCCTCTCGGCAACTCGATGAATATCCCTGCCGTATCATCCTGTATCGCGGTATAGTCTTTTCGGAAAATCTTCCCGGCGAAGGTCACCACTCCGCGAACCCGCAGCGCCTCGCTCTTTTTTCTCCCACTTCCAATCTGGGAAATGATCTGTCCGATTTTTGTCACGTCCGGCTCCCCCTCGCTCTTAAACGAAACGGCGGGAACATAAGTTTCCACGCGCGCATCCTCCTCCACTTCAGCCGCGCGGCAGCGGGCCTCGCGCAGCACGGGCCGCCCCGATTCCCAGACCAGAAATCCAGCCAACTCAACGGATTGCCCCGGATTGATGGCGGGCGCATCCGCCACGTGAGCGAGCAGGAGGGGATGCCGAAGCGCCAGCTTCAACCAACAAGGCGTTTGATAACCGGGCAGGTTCAAGGCGATGCTGTTGAGATTGATTCCCTGGCGATATTGCAATAGCGCGCCATCCTTCAAATTTAGCCCCAAATTCACAAAGGGCGCGTGGCTGTTCAAGGATTCACGGAACATGATGCCGGCATTCGCCCGTGGATCATCAGCCTCCAGCCGGTTGACCCGAACGACAATTTCACCATCGCCGGGCATGGAATCATACAAATACTGAAACTGATCCCACTTGCTTCGGATGCCCCGGCCACCACCTTTCATGATCACGGTTGAACCGTCAAAACGCGTGCTGCCGTCGGGAGTGGCATTGTTAATCCGCGCATCACGCGCCGCGGCCGCAAGTCCCGCGACCTGATCAAATATCGCCGTACCCAGGGTGTTGGTGGTGTAGGACGCGACTGACAAACCAGCCAGAACTGAATTGCTCATCACGATTTCAATGGGCGGCCCGGCGGGGATCCAGTCCACGCCATTGGTGGAAACAGCGCCGCGGAAGTCGGCCGCGCTTTGAATCAAAAGACTTCCAGCCGCTTGTCTCGCCACCTTGCCTTTCACCATGAGTCGGCGCCCCCA
>Ga0364874_10077_pt1 | contig 52906 bp, 50 predicted proteins | sample ExccelAu500001D4_2_FD_206922 | JGI IMG/M metagenome (GOLD analysis project Ga0364874, IMG submission 206922) | Enriched cells from Trout Bog Lake Hypolimnion, Wisconsin, USA - BchlTB.Aug07.5000.01.D4 | ecosystem: Environmental > Aquatic > Freshwater > Lake > Hypolimnion/Profundal zone | place... | reverse complement strand
CTGGATCATACCCCGACTCATTCTGAATCACCGCCTTTACAAGCGAAGGGGAAATGCCTTCCTTTTTTGCGGCATTTTCTGCAAGAGTATTGATTTCATCAACGGTCATATTCTTCCGCACATGGCTCTGGGCTGTCTGAACCGGAGATAATCTCTGAGGCTGCACAGCATCATCGAGATGACTGATAAAGCTTTTGGGTTCAGTTTTGAAAACGCCGTCGTCTGCAGTTTTAGAAACGTCAGCTTCTGCAGTTTTGGATTCATTCAGATTGAATCTGCTCCGGATCTCATTAATGCGCGACATCGTCGCGTACATGTCTTCCATCATTGTCAGTATCCTCCATCTTCTGGGCCAGCATTCTGCGGACATATATCTTCTGGTTCGTATCGTCGTTTTCCTTATCTTCAGCGCGGTTCACATTGTACTGCCACTCGCTGAAACGGCGTTCCTTGAGCTTCTCAATAGTGCGACGTTCTTTTGAGGCTTCAGCCAGCCGCCCCCGAATTCTGTTTATGCCGGGTTCAAGCGCATCAATCTTCTGCTGGGAATCAGCTATCACCTTTCCCGCGAACACTTCAAAACGGTGATACATCTCAAGCTCGGAGAAATTGACCCGTTTTTCAGCAAACCTCTTATGGAACTCATTCTTCTGAGCTTCAACCTTCGCACGGTATTCAAACTGCTTGGACCTGAAAACATTCTGCTCTCCGATCGCTTTGGCAAGTTCATGCTGAATCTCTTTTTCCTTTGCCTTCTTCGCATCGAGAAGCTTTTCAAGTCTGAATTTGAACTTCTTCATCTATCAGTTCCTTGATGTCAGAGCAGGTATTCGTCCTGCAGACGAGACATAATCGTTTTTCCGGACAACAGTTTTCTGGTCAGGGCCCAACAGAAGAATCATCCTATCGACCGTTTCTTTGAGCGTACTCTTTTCCAGAATTCCCTGACGGAGAAATCCGTTCAGCTCTGTTATCATTGAAATGGCTCTGTCGGCAGCGGCATTCGATCCGCGAACATAGGTACCGAGCATCACCATGTCTTCAACATCTTTATAGGCCGCAAGCAGCTCACGCATCTGACGGGCAAGCAGTGAATGTTCCTTTGAGATAACATCCTTCATACATCGGGACAGCGATGCAAGAACGTCAATTGCGGGATAATGACCTTTGTTCGCAATAGTTCTATCAAGAACGATATGACCGTCAAGAATACCGCGCACGGCGTCCCCGATAGGATCATTCATATCATCAGCTTCAACAAGAACGGTGTAAAAACCCGTAATGCTTCCTGCCTGAGATGTTCCAGAACGCTCAAGCATTCTCGGCAGAAGTGAAAACACCGATGGCGGATAGCCGCGCTGTGCAGACGGTTCCCCTGCCGCCAACCCCACTTCTCGCTGCGCCATGGCAAAACGTGTAATCGAGTCCAGGAGAAGGTTTACATCCTTTCCCTGGTCTCTGAAATATTCAGCAACGGTGTGAGCCAGATATGCTCCGCGGATACGCATCATCGGAGGCTGATCGGACGTGGATACGATGACAACTGAGCGCTTGAGTCCCTCTGACCCGAGCTCCTTCTGAACGAAATCCTTAACTTCCCGGCCTCGTTCTCCAATCAGAGCTATCACATTCACATCGGCATCGGTATAGCGTGTGATCATACACATCACTGTCGACTTGCCGACCCCTGAACCGGAGAAGATGCCGATACGCTGACCGCGTCCCACAGTCATAAGAGAATCTATTGCGCGGATTCCTGTCGAAAGAGGCTTTTCAATAATACGACGTTCAAGAGGGTTGATCGGTTTGCCGTCCACAGGGTATTTCTGTCTGGTGAAAATAGGTCCCTTGCCATCCATCGGCTTTCCGAGTCCATCAATAACGCGCCCCAGCAGTTCCGGTCCGACAGGAACCATGAGCGCTGATCCGGCAGAAGACACAGTGGCTCCGGGAACAACACCTCTCATATCGCCGATAGGCATAAGAACCGGGGTGTTCTTGCTGCGGAAACCCACGACTTCAGCAAAGATAAAATCATCCTTGCCGGTTGATATACGGCAGACATCGCCGTAACGGACATCAGGACCTATCGACTCAATAGTAAGACCCACGATGCGGTCAACAGTGCCGGTATGACGGATCGTATCGGTCTCGTTGATAATCTGGGTATACTTTGAGAGAATGTCCGGCCGTTCATGCGGCAGTATCTTGATCATTCGGTTACCTACATCGTATTCGTATTGCGGATCGCTTCTTCCATCGCGTCAAGCTGCGTCGAAATACGGGCATCAATCGAACCGACGTCTGTTTCAATAATACAGCCGCCGCGGTCGACACGGGAATCTTCGTAAACATTGACCTTCTTGAGAGATTCCATCATCTTGATAAGTTCATCCTTATGAGCTGTCGTCATATCAAGGTCTGCGAAGTTGACGCGTATATCGATACGGTCTCGGTCCTTCACGCGTTTGATCGCTTCTTTGATATTATTGATAACAACTTCGCGCCGTTCCACAATTTCATCTTTGATAACTTTGCGGGCGATCATAAGGATCATCTCGGTCATCATCTTTTCAGACGATTTGATGATATCATCACGGATATCAACCGCGGTAGAAACGATCGTGCCGAGACGGTCAATAAGGCGCATCACTTCGGACTGACCTTCTTTATAACCTTCCTCGCGGCCGGCTTCGTATCCTTTCTTATATGCTTCATGCTCAATCTCTGAAACTTTGAGTTCCGCTTCCTTGATCAGTTTCTCTGCTTCAAATTTTCCGCGTTCAATCTCGCGTTCAGATTCCTGACGGAACCGTTCCATTTCAAGCTTGATCTGCTCGCGCGCATCCTGAAGTTCGCGGAATGCTGCATTCTTTCCTTCCTCTTCTATGCCGCGTGCACGTATACGCGCATCATCAAGCATCTTACGGACTTCTTCTTCAGTTTCGCGGCGATAGCGCTCAAGTTCCGCCTCCATCTCTTCAATGGAGGGACCCTGATAAAGATCTATGGGATTGCCGTCCTCATCAACCTCGAACTCGCGATACTCGTCATCAGTCATCACATTCTTCTGGTACTTCTCCGGAAGCTCAATCTGCTTCGGGATCTGCTGTACCCGTATCTCATTCGGTTTAAAAACTAGCTTTGACACACAGATCCTCCTCTATCCTTAAACAACAAGCTCTTCTTCGCCTGCACGTGCAACGACGATATCTCCGGATTCTTCGAGCTTACGGATGATATTTACAATTTTCTGTTGAGCTTCCTCTACGTCGCGCAGACGGACAGGACCCATAAAGTCCATATCTTCTTTGAGAAGTGAAGAGGCACGCTTTGACATATTGCGGAAAATCTTTTCCTGCACCTCTGCATCGACGCCCTTGAGCGCCTTCGCAAGATCCTGCGTGTCGACTTCGCGGAGAACCTTCTGAATAGAACGATCGTCGAGAAGGACGATATCCTCGAAGACGAACATTCTCTTTTTGATCTCTTCTGCAAGTTCAGGATCATCCTCTTCAAGAGCCTCGATGATGATCTTTTCTGTACCGCGGTCCACATTATTGAGAACCTCAACCACGGTATCGATACCGCCTGCGGAGGTGTAATCTTCGCTGGCAAGTGTTGACAGCTTTCGCTCAAGAACCCGTTCAACCTCCCGGAGCACGTCCGGAGAAGTACGGTCCATTGTAGCAATACGTTTAGCGACATCGGCCTGAATCTCATGCCGCAGTTCGGAAAGAATCGATGCAGCCTTCTGAGGATCAAGATATGCAAGGATGAGCGCAATTGTCTGAGGGTGCTCGCCCTGGATAAAATTCAGAAGATGCGAAGGGTCTGTGCGGCGGATAAAGTCAAAGGGACGGACCTGGAGACTCGACGTGAGACGATTGACGATGTCGATTGCCTTCTGCGTTCCGAGAGCCCTCTCAAGAACCTCACGAGCATAATCGATACCGCCGTTTGAAATGAATTCCTGAGCCATCATCAGCTCCTGGAATTCAAGCATCACCTTGTCTTTGTCTTCAGAATCAACCTTGTCGAGACGGGCGATCTCAAATGTCAGCTGCTCGATCTCATCCTCGCGAAGATGCTTGAAGATCTCTGAGGACACATCAGAGCCGATCGTCACAAGGAAGATTGCCGCTTTCTGCCGTCCTGTAAATGCTGACTTTTTGGCTGCCGTGGCCATATGAAATCCACCCGTTTATGAAAATGATGCCCCGTATAAGTATCGGCATCGTATCCGCTTTGTATAATATCCATTCCCGAACAAAATTCCGCACTGACACTGCAAACGCAGCGGGAAATCTTCCGTGATCACGGGGGATTTCTCTTCATTCTGCGTATCGAAACAAGATCCTCCTGCAGTCTTATCAGCTACAAAATATCAATCTACTCTTCAGCCAGCCATGTTCTCAGAAGCTGAGCAACGTCATCAGGACGTTCCTTGGCAAGATTGATTGCATTCTCCTGAAGTTCAAGGCGAGCCCGCTCTTCAAGCGAAAGCTCAACCTCGACGCCCTCATCCTCTGCAGCCCGGAGAGCCGCTTCCCGCATTCTCTGCTGTTCAAGAGCAAGCTGCTCCTCTCTCATTCTACGTCTGCGCTGAACTTCACGTCTTATAGCGCCGAAGAGAATAAATCCGAGGAAAAGGGCAAACACGCCGACCAGACCTGCAAGCATCATGCGTTTGATCTGTTCTTTCCTGCGATACTCGTCTCGCAGACCTTTCCAGTCCTTTGAACGGTCAAACATGATATTCTCAACGCCGACCTGATCACCGCGCGCTTCATCAAAGCCGATCGCTTTTTTAACGATATTCTCAGCCTGCTTCATCTCTTCCGGAGTGAGCGCCTGCTGTACCGGTTTTTTTGTCGGATCAAGATCGTAGTCTCCGTCACTGTTCATCGGCAACGACTGAACACCATCGATTGCAAGAGAAACATAGACCTTTGAAATATCATAGGGCTGTTTCTCAATATCCTTCTCAGACTCGTTGACAACATTATTTTCAATATTCTCATCATTGCTGTATTCCGAGTACTGATCATCAGCCGCTTTGTATCCCGGAGGACGGTTCCCTTCTGTACCGGCAGGTCCCTGAGGATTCCACCCATGCCCCTTAAAGTTCTCGCTTTTCTTCTTTTTTGATATTGTGATAGACGGAACAACTTCGCGCGTATTGTACGGCTTCGTCTTATCCTGAGGAACCATTTCTATAGGAGAATAATCTTTGCGATGTTCCTTCACCTTATCCCAGTTGAAGGCCATGTCAAGGTTGACAATCTGAATACGGTCAGGGGTATAAATCCGCTCAAGCCCTGCGCGGATATTTTTGAGCATCTTGACGCGTTCCTGCTCTTCAACCCGTTTGCGGTACTGAATGAGAGTGAATTCTTCTTTCGCAACATCATCAGGACTATCAAAATCGGAAAGAATTTTCCCTGTATCATCCGTAATCGTTACATTTTCAGGCTTAAGCTTTGAGCCGACACCGCGGGCGACAAGGTATTGAATACCCTTGATCTCTTTCTTTGTGAGAGTTTCATATCCGGGCTTGAGATAGATGGTAACCGCAGAGGTATACTGGGATTCCTTCGATGCGTAAAGATCATCCTCTGTCATCGCGATTTCGACGTCCGCCTTTTCAATCGGCGTGAGAGACTCTATATGGCGTTTGAGCTCATCGCGGAGAGCACGCATGAATTTGACATCTATCTCGCGGTCGGTCTCAGTCCATTTTGTCATATCAAAGAGCTTCCAGCCGGGAACGCCCTTCGGAATGGCATTCTCCTGGGCAAGCTTCGTCATCGCCAGTTCACGCTGTTTTGAATCAACGAGGATGGTGTTGGAGCCGGAGGTCGTATACTTGATCCCCATCTCATCCATTTTTTTCGTTACAGAACCGAATTCCTCAGTGGGAAGATCGGTAAAAAGGACGACATTCGGCTTGTCTGCAGAAACGGCAAAAAGAACGATAAATGCTATGACTATGACGCCGGCAATAGAGCCGATGATTATTTTTTTGGTAGTATCAAGCTTTGCATACAGCTCTTTTCCGCGTTCAAGCAGTTTTTTGAGAAAATCCATAAACCCTCCGCCGGCATAGTTTAACCACGGCCGCTCCCTTTGGAAAAGACCGCAAAACAGCATTCTCGGCACGTCAATAATGGGACATAATACACTTTTTACGAATTAATAAAAAATGTAAACCAAAAAAAGAGATTCAAAGGGGTGAAATGCGGTTTTTTATCAATTAATTGAGTAATATAGAGGCCGGCAGGCAGATCCGGCCCCTTCTGCAGGGATCCGGATCCTGCTATTATCAATTATCTGAGATTCATAAGGTCACGATATGCTTTAATGGCTTCATCACGAACCGCCTTGGTAAAGGTCAGTGCAACTTCAGCTTTCTGCTGGGCAATCATCACAGTGTGAATATCAACTGATTCAGGGTGATAGATCATTTTTTTTGTGAGACCTTCAGATTCGATCTGAAGGTCATTTGTCTTGCCGATTGTCTCTGCGAGCATATCTGAAAATGACTTTGCAACATCATCGCTCTGCACCGGAGCGGCAACATCTGAAATATGAAGTGGGTTGCTTGTCTTCATTACAACAGAACTTCCCTTTCCGATACCTTGTCCGACCTGATAGTTTGTTTTTATATCCATCGTCTACCTCCAGGAATTCGTATATCCTTCTCGTCCGCACGAAACCCAGTCATGGGGCTCGGTTTCTTTTCCCTTTCCCATGCCATCGCGCACCGACAGATCATGAGTGGTATGCATATCAGTTCTTGAAAGAGCGGCAATTCTAGTCATTACGCCCTCCCGATCTCAAGAGCTTTATTGAACTGAGCCTTGGCGCCGTTGACAATATTCACATTTGCTTCATATGAACGGGATGCAGATATAAGATCTGTCATCTCCATCACAATATTGACATTCGGCGTTTCAACATAACCCATTTTAGGGCCGGTCTTAATGGCATCAGGATGATCGGGATCATACCTGAGGGTGAAAGGCGCCGTATCGTTTTCAATCTTCACAACCCTGACCCCCTGACCGGGCCCTGAACCGATGCGATCCGGAACCATCGGAGACGTGTAATCTGTTCTGATATTCTCAGGAGCGAAAATCACTCTTTTCCGACAGTATGGTCCGCCTTCAGGAGTACGGGTTGTCCCTGCATTCGCAATATTGCTCGAAATAACATCCATTCTCATACGCTGAGCCGTGAGTCCGGAAGCCGCTATATTAAATGAATCAAACATTCCCATCCTGTACCTCCCGCAGACCAGAAAAGGTCTGCAAAATAACTCATGCAGACCGCATCACCATCTTCAGAATTTTAAAATTCTGTGAAATTGAAGACACTGCAACATTATAACGCATACCGGTCTTGGATGCATCGACCATCTCTTTTTCGATGTCGACGTTGTTTCCGTCATTACGGAAGGTTGTAGAATAGTCGAGATTGATTCTCGGCTGTACCGACCTGACACCACGAGGTTCATCAAAAGCGATATGACGGGAATCTGTCATCTTTGCAGGAAACTGATTCTCATTGGCATGATCCCTCTCCTCTATCGCCCGGGAAAGCTCGCTTTCAAAATCAACTTCACTTCTCTTAAAGTGAGGCACATCCACGTTGGCAATATTATTCGCGATGACTTTGTTTCTGAGAGAAGACGCATCAAGCGACTTCTCGAGAAGATAGTTAAGCTCCATCATCGAACCGGATTCAAACATCGTCCCTCCCCGCGGACGGGAGACATAACTGTCACATCCGCTATATAGAGAATCGGCAGTTTTCTGAATTCGATAAGCATTTTTTGATGAGACATAACCTTTTTTCAACAATAAAAATGGCTTTATAAAACAATAAACTGATTTACTGCAGATATCAACAGATTAGAGCACATCACTACAGTGGCTCTTAATTCCTCCGTGCAAAAAAGGCATTTTCTTTCTTTTTAATCTGAAAGCGCGGGGAATCAGTCTTCCACATCCTATTTACCCCGGGAGTACATGAAAAGCATCAAGTTTCGCTATATCGTGTTAATAAGCCTTCATGTGAAGAAAAAAACGCCTTTTTATAAAATTTTTTATTGACTCAAAACAGGTATCACGGCTTTGTGTTTAAGTCTTTGACAACGTAAGTTTTTCCCGGTGGCCATAGAGAAGGGGTCACACCTGTTCCCATTCCGAACACAGAAGTTAAGCCCTTCATCGCCAATGGTACTGCACGGAATCCTGTGTGGGAGAGTAGGACACTGCCGGGACTTGCAATTATAACGTTAACCCTCGCGAAAGCGGGGGTTTTTGTATTTATTGCTTTAAACGGGGTATCCTGCTTGCAAAAAACTACGTATAACGCTAAACAATTGCAACAGCATATTTATTTTCCGCCCCTTCTGTCACCGGATGATTTTTCATTTTCGCATGGTCAGTTTCCCGCTCACATTAACAGCGACCTATCATTTGTATTTCTTCGTTGCAAGCCTCACCTGGTAATCAACATGGATTTCAACCTCCGCCATCCGTATCTCCTCAGTTTTTTCGTGATTATATTTAAGATGCCTGACAGGAAAGGAAAAATGATCCAGCTCACGGATGATAAAGATACGATTTATCGCATCCTCTCCGAAAATATCCGCCTGAACCTGGAATCTGCACAGGTTACCAGAGGATTTCAGAGGTCTGACTGTCTTGGAATGCATGAAAGTATTGACCATCCATGAATTTTCCGTTTCCGCCGAGAATGTCAGATACCTTTCTCATATCTTTTGCCGGTGCAATTTCAATCATAAAGTCCTCCTTTTTCCTGCTTTAAGCCGTAAGACTAGAGTGACTTAAGGAAAAGTTAAAGAAAACATCTCCTCAGGATTATTATGTCACAAGTTTTTCTGAAAGCTGCCGATATATTAAAAGACTGATCAGGAGGAGTTATGCTTAGAGGAATATATACGGGTGCAAGCGGAATGCTCGCTCAGCAGGCAAAAATGGATGTCGTCGCCAACAACCTCGCAAATGTAGACCAGACTGGATTTAAGAAAGATACGACCATCCTGAAGGCTTTTCCAGATATGGTCATGCGAAGAGTCAATGATGATGGACTCGGCGTTACTCCTGCCGGATCCTATGACTCCATGCCCTATGTAGGCAAGCTCGGCACAGGGGTGGAGGTAAACGAGGTATATACCCAATTCCAGCAGGGTGCACTTCAGAAAACGGAAAACAATCTCGATCTAGCTATCGATGGGAAGGGATTTTTCACCGTTCTAACAGAACGCGGCGAACGCTATACCAGAAACGGTTCTTTCACTCTTAATCAGGAAGGGCTTCTCGTCACTCATGACGGTTATCCTGTACTCGGAGAAAACGGTCCGATCCATCTTCAGCAGAATAACTTCATGTTCGGAGAACAGGGGGAAATAAAAATCAACGATGCCCTGACAGGCGATCCAAAGGATCCGATCGGCATGAATCAGAACCAGTGGGAACAGCCCGGAGTACTCGACAAACTCAAGATCGTTGATTTCGAAAATACAAGAGAACTCAAAAAAGAAGGAAACTCTCTCTACCGTTCAAACGAATACACCGGTCCAGCGCTGGCAGCTGAGTCATTCAAGCTGAACAAAGGGTTTGTTGAAAAATCAAATGTAAGCGTCGTCAGAGAGATGGTTGATATGATCGACATTCAGCGGGCTTATGAAGCAAACCAGAAAACAATCCAGACCGGAGATTCGACAGTCGGAAAACTAATCAACGAAATAATCCGTTAGGCATACAATCCCATGACTGTTGAAACAGCGCTGATCCAGTACGGCTACATTGCTCTCGGACTTGGGACGTTCTTCGAAGGGGAAACAATCCTTGTCATCGCGGGATTTCTCGCTCACAGAGGATACTTATCCCTTGACATGGTCATCATAGCTGCCTGTGCAGGTTCCTTCTGCGGTGATCAGCTGTATTTCAACATAGGCAGGCACGGCGGAAAAAGATTCCTCGCCAGATTTCCCTCGTTCAGAAAAAGGACTGAACGTTTCAATCGGATTCTTGAGAAACACCACACAATAGCGATTCTATCATTCAGGTTTTTCTACGGACTCAGAACTGTTTCCCCGTTTGCAATAGGGATGAGCGGTGTGCCCGCATGGAAGTTTTTCTTACTGAATCTGTTAAGCGCCGCAGTCTGGGCTGCGGCAATAGGCTCAGCCGGGTATTTTTTCGGAAAGGGAATGGAAATTATCATATCGGATATCAAACATTACGAGATTGAGTGCATCATAGTTCTCGCTGCTGCCGGAATTCTGATTTTTACAGCAGCACATCTGCTAAGAAAAAAGCAACTATCAGAGAAACAGGAGAACTGAACGGATAAAGCTCGTCACAGGAGCCTGCTCGCGGGCATCCTCTACCGTATCACGAACCTCTTTCATAAGCTCTTTCGCACCTTGCGTCTGATCTTCATTAATCAGTTTACCGATAGTACCCTGCCCCCTGTTGATCTTGTCCGAAATCTGTTTAAAGTCATTAGATGTTGCACGGATATTCTGAATTGATGCACGGACATCACTTCTGTTCTCGCTGAGAATATTCTGCACAAGTTCCATGACGTCTGTCTGAGCTTCTCCGTAAAGAGGTTTCTTTTTATCAACCATCGCATTTGCCTGTTGCCCGGAAAACGGCGTTCCCGGATCTATAGAAAGAAATTTTCCCATCATAATGCTTTCTGAGCAGATAGTCACCTTGTAGTTTTCATAGAAAGGAGTATCTTCATAAATCTTAAAAAAAACAACGACAGTCCGTCCTTTAAGAATGATCTTTGTCACACTCCCGACATCAACGCCGAACATTTTAACTCGTTCCCCTTTCTGAAGCCCGTTTATCGACGGGAATTCAGCCGACATTGCATATGCCTTGCGAGTATCAAAGATTTCATCTTTCATAATGATGGTAAAGTAGCCCAAAATAGCCAGCCCAATAAAAAAAAGGATTCCAACAGCTATTTCATTTTTAAGTCTGATCATTTTTTTCTCCTCAATCTCTACGGACTTCTATCGGCCCTTCAAGCCGTCCTTCTATAAACTGACGCACTATCGGATTTGCCGTATTCTGAATATTTTCTGGAGTATCACACTGCACAAGCTTCCCCTGATACAGCATCGCTATTCTGTCTGCAATCGTGTAAGCGCTCCGCATATCATGAGTAACGACAAACGAAGTAACTTTGAATTCTCTCTGAAGCTGAAGAATCAGCTGGTTGATAACCTCAGACATCACGGGATCCAGACCGGATGTCGGTTCATCGTAGAGAATGATCTGTGGCTCACGGATAAGAGCGCGGGCAAGACCTACCCTTTTTTTCATACCCCCGCTGATATCTGACGGCATTTTGAATTTTGCGTCTGTAAGCTGAAGCACGGCAAGCTTGTCATCGACAAGCCGGTCAATCTCAGCCGGGGAATATTTCTTATGCTCAACAAGAGGAAGAGCAAGATTCTCTGCAACAGACATCCAGTTAAGAAGAGCTCCAGACTGAAAAAGGATGCCGATTCTCTCCCGTAGCTCCTCTTTAGTCTTTCTATTGGCCCCGTTCATTTTAACTCCGTCAATAAGCACATCACCTTCGTCAGGATCAAAAAGTCCCGCAATGTGACGAAGCATCACCGTCTTTCCCATGCCTGACTGGCCGATAATGACAAAGGTCTCACCGTCCTGAATAGTAAGACTGATATTATCGAGAACCTTTCTCGAGCCAAAACGCTTTGTTACATTGCGAAGTTCTATCATATTCCTATCCGAAAAACATTGCCGTAATAAAATATCCGAGAACAAGCACCATCATAAATGAAGAAATCACCGAAGAGCGTGTCGCCTGTCCTACGCCGATAACACCATTCTTTGCTCTGAGGCCGTAAGCACAGCAGACTAGAGAAATGACAACACCAAAGACATAAGACTTGAGCAGTCCTACATATGTAGCCTTGAAATGAAGACCATGAAGCACCGCATTATAATACATCTGCCACGGGATATTCAATTTATAATAAGCTACAATTGCTCCTCCGAAAATACCGACAAACGTAAAATAAACGGAGGAAAGCGGGAAAATAAACATAAGCGCTATAAGACGCGGCATCACAAGAAACTTTATAGGGCTGATCGACATCATCTCAAGAGCATCAATCTCTTCTGAGACTTTCATCGTCGCAATTTCGGCAGCTATAGCGGAACCGACACAGGCTATCAGAACAATAGCTGAGACAAACGGCGACATCTCCCTCGTCAGCGTTGCCGTAACAAGATGCCCGACAAGAGCGGCCTGTCCGTAATCCCGAAGCTCGATGCCTGACTGCAGAGAAAGAATCATTCCAGTAAAAAGCGCTACAACAGCATTCACAATAAAACTCTTCACTCCCGCCATATACATCTGATACAGCACATCCTTCCGCTTTTCCCAAATCTTAGAAAAAAAAGGGATTGTCTCAACAAAGAGAATTACGCAGTAGCCGGAAAGTTCAATGACCTCGAGAATCTGGTATCCGATATCATTAAAAACCTCCAGAAGGTTTTTCATAACTGGGCGCATCAGTACACCGCCTGGGAGAATGAAATATACCGGTACTGACCGTCCATCTCCGGCCTGTAGAAATCGTCCCGGGCACAAAGATCATCTGTCTCTGTTTCCTTAACGTCAGCGAGAGAAGCATCACCTTCTCCTATCCTTGCAGGATACCAGAAAAACCGAAGATAAGAACCCTTCATATCCTTTTCATACCCAAACATACTGCATAAAAAAGTCAGACGGGAAATTTTCCCCATATTGCTGTCATAGCTGACAAGAAGCGGAACCTTCACGCTGAACGAAGATGTATTCCAGCATTGATAATAGGTTCGCATAAAAAGTCCAAACCGCTGCATATCGCCGTCTCTATGATACTCCATCAAAGACCAGAGCGGATCATAGATTTTTTCATACCCGGCCGGGTCACGAAAGGGTAGAATCGACAAAGCGTTGAAATGTACATCACCACTGTCATTTGTTTCATAGCGGAAAAACGGCCAGATCTTGAAATATGACCACTTCGTGCCGTAATAAGGAGACGGACTTTTTCTGTAATCCCGTGTAAAATGCCAGATGATAAAAGCCATAATCAAATCATCACTTTTAAATGTATCTGAATCCCTGCGCAGTGAAATATATAATGGGGAAATGAACGTCATAGTATCCTTTCCGTACTGAAGCTTTCCGTAAAAGGGAAATACAACAACCTTATGTATATTAGGATTCTGAGATTTCTGATAGATGAAAAAAGGCCATGGGAAGTTAAGTTCGAAATTTCCCTGCTTCCTGCTGTATCCCCATGAAAAGAACGGCCAAAGAAGAGAAGAACCTCCGGAAATACCGTCATTTGACCATCTGCGTGCAAGGAGAGGAAATACCATCAATGTATCTTCCTCTCGGCCCTTCGGCAGAAATGTCTTCCCGTATGAAACAAAAAGTCCATAGGTTTTATTGTCGTAGTAATCCTTCTTCGTATTGTGCGAATAGAAAGGCAGAAAACGGAATTCATCGGTCGTATTGCTCTTTCCCCATTGAATGAGCGGCCATAAAATTGCATGAGCTTCATAGTCAGCTCTGCCGTATGAAGTATAAACAGGTACTATCGAGGCTGCGACATAGACCGGGAGCATCATAAGCAGCGAATAAAATGATGTGGGCGGGAAGATATACACAAGAGCAAGGCCTGGGAAAATCCAGGGCGAAATATAATCCATAGTTAGTTTCCCTTTGAAAGTTCCACCTACCGGCCATATAAATAAATACTTCCCTTTTCCCCCTTGAGCGGATCCATAAAGACAAAAGGGAACCAGACCGAAATCATAATCCTCAAATTTTCCTTGATGCATATAATCAACATCTCCCACCAGACCCAGAAGCCAGCTGCGGGAAAGGCTGTATCCGGAAACATACTTGGAAAAGATAAAAGGAGGAAGCGAAGCAGTATATTCGACCGTACCTTTTTTTGAATTAAGATAAAACGGCGTAATCATTGTTGAAGGATACACGCCAGAAAGGTCTTTTTCATAGAGAAACCAGAACCAGTCGTAAGTATGCGTTGCCGCCTTCAAAGTGGAGACTGATAGAAAGAAAACAGCAAATGCACACAATCCAATGTATATCTTTTTTCGCATAATCTAGCAAGACCTAACAGCAAGGTTCTCATTGTCAATAATTAATCAGCCAATTAAAAATCTAGAGTATTAAGCATTCGCGCAGATGCAAACAAAGACTTTCATGACCTCTCTTCTATATCGGCTGATCGTATCATCTACGATCAGCCATATCCACTTCTTTTATCTGAAAGCCGACTTCTGTAAGAAGTTAGAGAAGCTAATGCAATTTCCTTGACATTCCAGCACTTCCCGTCTAGATTACTGAATGATTCAATCTTTATATAAGGAATCTATCAAATGGAGGTATACATACCGATGAAAAAAATATATTTTTTTTCACTACTGACTGTTCTTGCTATCTGCCCTGCTTTTGCGCAGCAAAAACCCCAGACAGAGACGAAACCGGCTGCAGATGCAACTTCTGCTGAAGATGCATCTGTTATTTCCGACCAGGTATATAAAGAAGTTACCGTCGAAGACTTCGAAACAAATGTGTATACCGATAAAAATATTGAGATCTTCAGAACAAAGGATCAGGAAGCACATGCCTCCATCCGGACAGAATATCCGGCACCCCTTAAAGATTCAAAGAAATACCTCGGTGTTAAGATTCACGGCCGCGTCGGGGATTGGGCGACAATTATACCACCGAAAGAGCTCGCCATAGCTGATCATTGCCAATCAATATCTGTCTGGGTTTATGGGAAAAATTTCAGCGGTGAACTTTTTGTCCAGATGAAGGATGCAGACGGACAGAGCAAAAAACTCAGCTTCGGGAAACTCAATTTCCTCGGATGGAGAAAACTGACGATAACACTTCCAAAAGATTTTGCACAGGAGGATAAATTTCTTTCTCAGCCGAGAAGTATCTATATTGTAAAAATTCTCTACAATCCCGGCAGAACCGAACAGCTTAAAGAAAATGACTGGGATTACTTCTACCTTGATGACATCAGCGCTAAAGTCAGAAAAAAATATGTTGATAAACAGAACGATGCATGGTAAAATCCCATCCGTCCAATAATAAAAAAGCGCCTGAATGGGCAGCTTTTTTATTATTGTCCTTTGAATAACTTCTTTTTCCCCTAAGTCTGAAACATCCTATAGGGGCAGAGACCCCTTAATAAGCGATTCCATCAATACTGAGGCATCATCAATAATAACACCGGTTTGAGCTGCGGACGGCTCATTATATGAATCAGACTGGATGTACCCTGAAGGAGCCGGGAAACCTTTTTGGCGGTAAATCACAAATGGTACAGGATCCGATGAATGCGTTTTCGTCCTGAGCGGAGTCGGATGATCCGGCATAAGAAGCACAGTGCAATCTTCAAATGCTGCAATTCCATTGAGTACCGGCCCTACAACTTTTGCATCAAAATCTTCTATTGATTGTAGCTTATGCTGAATATTTCCCTCATGACCGGATTCATCAGGAGACTCGACATGAAGAAACACAAAATTATCACCGTTGGAGAGCGCTTCGAGAGCAGCGGCGGCTTTCCCTTCATAGTTTGTATCAATATACCCTGTCGCTCCCTCCACTGGGCGAGGTATAAGACCTGCAGCCCGTCCTATGCCGTGGATAAGATCAACAGCAGAGATTGTGCAGCCGCGCAACCCAAACCGCTTGGTGAGAGGTTCAATGGCAGGTTTACGCCCTCCGCCCCACAACCATACGGAGACAGGATCCCCATGATAATGATTCCGTCCATCCGCAATAACAAGACTCTCCGCGATTATCTCAACCGAACGGTGCATGACCTTATTAAGGAGCTCAGCTCCGTTTCCAGAAGGATAAAAACCTCTGGCCTTCCGCCCTGTAATATCATGTGGCGGTGTTGTACTCGGCATTCTATCAAAAGGAAAGTTTCTCCATACGAGCATATTGCGATATGAAACTCCCGGATAAAATTCCAGAGCAGCATCAAGTCCGTTCCTGTTCATCTCATTCATAATGATAGTAGAAAAACCGGTATCGATATGTCCTGCTGTAAAATCTGCCATGACACCGTTTTCAAGATTAACAATGTTACAGCGAAAAGCAGCATCATTTGGACCGAGGGTAATTCCCATATTAAGCGCTTCAAGAGGAGCCCTTCCGGTATAGAATTTTGAAGGATTATACCCGAAAATTGAAAGGTTTGCAGTATCGCTTCCCGGCGCAATGCCAGCAGGGATAGTCCGAGCAAGCCCCATCACGCCTTTTGATGCCAGTGCATCCATATTAGGCGTTTTGGCGACCTCAAGAGGGGTTTTGTTCCCGAGTTCTGGAACCGGTTCATCCGCCATTCCGTCACCGAGCAAAACTATAATCTTCCTTTCGCTATTCATACTGCACCGCCAAAACTAAGTTGGATACCTTGACACAGTACTTTGCACACATGGTGCGGAACAACCATTTTTTAGCAGTCTGTACCGTAATCGGAGATCAAAAAAGTCCTTGAGAGAAAAAAGGTGATCAACTATAAAGACTACATAGATGGAGACTTAGAAGGGACAATATGACAGCTGAAAAAACCCGTCAATTCAGATTAAAGCAAAGCGAAGAAAAAATAGACATTGCAAAACGACTATTGTCAAAGGGCGATTACGGAAATGCTCTTGCTCAGGCATATCTTTCAATTTTCTACTCCGTTCGGGTTCTTCTTCTTGAAAAGGGTGCCGATTCCGACGATTTCGAAAAAATTGTCTCCCTTTCAGAGGAATACTTTCAGCCGATTGGCTGGCTCTCTCGCGATATCAGTCAGCTTCTTGAAAAAGGAAGAACCCTTCATGAGCAGATAGAGCGAAACAACAAAAACGAAGTATCAATTGCCGAAGCACTGAGCTTCATTGAAAACGCAGAAAAGATACGCAAAGCAGTCGAAAAAGCATAATTATTAGGCTTTACCAGCTCCGCGTTTTGTCATAAATACATAATGGCGTATATAGGGCTGTACGCCTTCATTAAAATCGGAAAGATCAAGAGTGTCGTGCTGTTTCATAATTGCGGCAAGAGTTGTTTTTGATATATCCTCTTCCATCGTATCTATAATCACTTTAAAACGCTTAACAATTTCCTTATCTACAGCATCAACCGCAAGTTGATTCATGCAGGCAAACAACTTCAACAAATTCGTCTTGCGCTTACCTGTCGTCTTTTTCTCCGTCATTGAGTCTCAGTCCCCGAATAGTTTCTAAAGCAGATTTTCCGCCGATTATACAGAATAGTGAAATTCTGTAAAGAAAATTTTAATCTTGCCGAATTGATCTGTCAGCAGCAACATCTCCGATTCTGTTAAACACAAGCACGGTAAGAGTAAGGAAAATTGCAGGAGGGAGAATCAGCCATGGCGCATCAAAAATGAATTTGGAACCTTCATTGATGAGTTTTCCCCAGGTTGGAACCTGATTTACGCTCATCCCTCCTCCCAAACCGAGAAAAGAAAGAGTGGATTCTATCATAATTGCTGCAGCTATGCCGCTTGTCACTGTTGGAATAAGCGTCGGCAGAAATGCAGGCATAATATGCCTGAAAATAATCCGGAATCGCCCTGCTCCCAACGCACGGGACGCGATAACATAGTCTAGACGCGCAATCTGGCGGACCTGTACTGACGTAAAACGCGCAACAGGCGCCCATGTTCCGGCAGCGATTGCGATAAAGATGGTTATATATCGCTCGCCCATAACTACAGAAAGAGCCATGGCCAGAAGCAAAGCAGGGATAGCCATAAAGATTTCAATAATAGAATTGAGCACCCTTTCATATTTCCCGGGAAGCAGCGCTGCGGGGATCCCCACTGCAAGGCCGACAGCCACACTGATAGATCGGGATAATACTCCTATTAATACAGACAGCCACGCCGCAGACAGCGTTCTTCCCAAAATATCTCTGCCAAGAAAATCTGTTCCGAATAGATGATCTTTTCGGGGAGACTGAAGCCCCTCCATTCCAAAAGCACCGGGAGACAAAACGCTGGTTACTGTAAAAAATACAGAAACAGCGAGAAGAAGAAAAATAAAACAGATGCACACAACAAGATCAGCTCTCCATTTTTTCATGAATTACCTCTTCATGCTGAAAGACGGGACTGAAGAAAATCGAGAAAGATTCCTGCGCACACAAAGATAACAGTGTTAAAAATGATGATACCCTGCATCAGAGGGATATCCCTCTTCTGAATTGCACTCATAAGCAGCCGCCCGATCCCGGGCCAGGAATAAACCATTTCAGTAACAACAGCTCCGCCAAGATAAGAGCCAAGGTCGAGAATGATGACAGCAGCAACAGGCACGTGAATATTTTTAAACGCAAACTTCCATACGACGGTTCGCTCTCTGAATCCGAAAGCGCGCACAGCAGTGATATATTGAGCATTGAGAATAGAAAGCATTTCATTTCTCGTAACGCGAATAATGAGCGCTATCGAGCGGGAGGAAAGAGCAAACGCAGGCATGATGATGTATCGAGGATCAAGCCCCTGCTTTCCGGATGGAGGAAGAATTCCGAGAAGATACGAGAAAACAAAGGACAGAAGAATACAGGTCACAAAGGCCGGTGTTGAAATGAGCAGAGATGAAAAGGCAAGAATACTCCGATCAAGAAATCTCCCTCTTGAAAGTGCGGCCATAACACCGAAGATAATGCCGGAAAGCGATGCAATGAGCATCGACAAGGAAGCAAGAAGAAGGGTCGCAGGGAAGCAATCCATGATAAGCTTCGAAACAGGCTGACCGCTGGAAATAGACGTACCCATATCCATGCGGGCAAGACGGGAAACATAGATCGCATATCTCGCCAGAAAACTTCTGTCAAGATCAAGCTCAGTGCGAATGTGGGAAATATCGGACGCAGAAGCATACTCACCCGCCATCATCTGCGCAGGATCTCCCGGCACAAGATACACGAGAGAATGAATGAAAAACACCGCTCCAAGAAGGACGGCAATGGCGTAAATTATCCGTTTCATCAATTTCACCACTTCAATTTTTTCTTAAACAGTCAAGACTTATTGTCGAAAATAGCATTATAAAGAACAAGAAAGGGTTCCCATGGAATGGGATATTGCGGAAAAAAAAAGGGGGGGGGGCGACATGCTGTCCGACCACTTTAAATTTCAGAAACATGCAGGAGGTTAACGGCTATGCATGAAGTGTTCAGCACTGGAGAAAATCCTACCCTTTTCTGAAAGTTTAAGGAAGATTGTATGAAAATTTCGCAGAGGACTCTTTCTGAAAATCAGATTTTCGATATCAACGGTAATATCTCCTTTGAAGAAACTGCAGAAATGGAGTCCCTTATTCTCAAGAACATAGCTCCCGGCATCAGAAACGTTGTCGTCAACCTTGACAACTCAACATACATTACAAGCTCCGCCCTCGGTTCATTCGTAAGAATACACCAAACCATAAAAGAAAAAGGGATCACGCTTTCTATGATGAACCTCTCAAAAGAGGTCGATAATCTTTTCAAAATAACAGGTGTAAACAGGTATTTCAAATACATTCCGTCAGAAAATGACCTTAAATAAAATACCTGTCCGCCAGATTTTCTATTTCATAACATTCATATATGGGAAGAGGACTTCCGGGATACGGATAGAACCATCCTTCTGCTGAAAATTCTCCATAATAGCTGCCATCGTTCTTCCCGCCGCAAGTCCCGAACCGTTGAGAGTATGAACAAGAGCCGGTTTTTCACCTGCACCTTTGCGATAGCGAATACGAGCGCGGCGCGCCTGGTAATCCTGAAAATTGGAGCATGAGGAAATTTCCATATAACGATTAAGACCTGGCATCCAGACTTCAAGATCATAGGTCTTGGATGATGATGCCGATGTGTCAGCGCTGCAGAGAAGCATCGTTCTATAGTGAAGGCCAAGTCCCTGAAGTACGGCCTCGGCATTTGCTACAAGCTTCTCAAGCTCATCAAATGAATTCTCAGGCTCTACAAACTTGACAAGCTCTACTTTCTGAAACTGATGAACACGAACAAGACCGCGAGTATCCTTTCCTGCGGAACCTGCTTCTCTTCTGAAACATGAGGACTGGCCGGTAACACAGATCGGGAGAGACGACCCTTCAATTATTTCATCACGATAGAGGTTCGTCAGAGGAACTTCAGCGGTAGGAATGAGAGATAGACCGTCACGTTCCATTCTGTAATACTCATCCTTAAATTTCGGATACTGTCCGGTTCCGATCATTGATTCATCATTAACAAGGAAAGGTGCAAATGTTTCAGTGTATCCATGTTTCGTTGTATGAAGATCAAGCATATAACTGATGATGGCGCGTTCAAGCTTAGCCGCTAAACCGCGGTAAATGTAAAAACGTGCGCCGGAGAGCTTAACACCGCGTTCAAAATCAAGAATGCCGAGATCTACACCTATGTCGAAATGGGCTTTCGGCTCATAATCGAAAACAGGTTTTTCTCCCCAAATGCGAACAATCTTGTTGTCATGTTCATCTTTTCCTTCCGGAACAGAGTCATGAAGAATATTCGGGACAGAGAGAACAAGATTATTGTATTCAGTCTCAAGATCAGCAGTGCCGGCCTCAATTTCCTTTATGCGGTCATTTCCAGCATGCACTTCTTTCATCAGTTCTTCAGCAGACTCACCTTTTTTTTTCTTCTCGCCGATCTCTTTGGAAAGACGATTGCGTTTTTCACGAAGTACTTCTGCTTCAGATGCAAGGGATCTGCGGGACTCATCTATTGATACAAGGCGGTTTAGGTCAACTGCAGATTCCATCCTTCTGAGGCGGAGCGTCTCACGTACGAGTGCCGGGTTTTCACGGACAATTTTGGGATCGATCATCTTTTTCTCCGGGTTTGTAAAAAAATCTTGCGGACACCATCGTCAGACGACAACCTACCCTTACACCAACTTTTGTCAAGAACAAGCGGAAACGGAGATCTCAATGGCAATCTTCTATAAAAAACAGACCCTGAGCCAGGCAGCACCCATATCAGAACCTATTTTCAATATTCCTCTCAAATCAGCGGTAACAACATATCTTATCGACAGGGAGAAAGCTCTAACCGCTGTTTCAGGAGAGGACAAAGAAAGCCTTTGCATTTCGCTGAGGATTATTGATGAAGCAGCAGAAGACTTTGCTGTGAAAGCAGGTGCAGACCCGATGCCGTTCAAAGCCGCTGCGCTAAAAGCTGCTGTTTCAACAATCTTCGCCGGGAGAGGAATGACAATCCAAGTTGAACTGAGCGCCTTTTTTGCAGCAAAAGAGCTTGCATGGGTACAGTGTTCTGTGAAGCACTACATGTCAACAACGGCATTCCTTCCTAACCATGATGAAAAAGATTCCGCAGCAAGAGCTTTGATAAAAGATGCAGGGCTAACTCCAGATCAGACTGATTTTGATTCCATGCTCGATGAGATCAGATACATTCACGGTATAGAAAAGACATCAGGACGGAAGGAGTTTTTCAGAAAAAAAAGTATCAGAATGTATACCGTACCGAGACAGAAGAAAATTCTCCGCAGCATGTCTGAAGATTTCATAAAATATATTGAAACACTCAGTGATTACACCTCTGCTCTTTTTGTTCGAATAGATCATATATCAATGATCAAGGAAATCATCATCTCTAAAGAAAAGGGATCTATTGAAAGCATAAAGAAAATCATGTCGATGCACGGATATGAGCTTCAGGGCAGCGAAAACTACAGAGATGCATCCTTTTCATTCTGGTCTGCACCTCTCAGCACAAGCGAATACAATCAATTCGACAGCATAGTGGGAGAACTTGAACAGCTTATTTCCGCAAAAACTGAAGGAAGATAGAAATGAAGAATATCAAAAGGCCCAGCATCAGAAAAAAACTGAAACGCAAAAACGCATCGTTATGCGATGCGTTTTTGAAGTGGTCAGGGGCGGAATCGAACCGTCGACACGCGGATTTTCAGTCCACTGCTCTACCGACTGAGCTACCTGACCAGCGTGAGGTTACAATAAAAAAAATATGCCACTTGTGTCAATGATATTTTTAACACATTTTTTTCTAGCACAGTTTTTTTCTCAAAATAGTGATGCTGCATGGTTTTTAGAAAAAGGGACTGTCGAATTCAACGCGGAAATGTATTCTTTTGCCGAGGAGAATCTGCACCGAGCTGTGTCAATCGACCCTTCCCTCTTTAAAGCCTATGCCCTGCTCGGAGATATCGAAATAAAAAAGAAGCACCATCATGAAGCACTTGGATTTTACAGTAAATCATTGATCGCCTTTGAGGCACAGGATGATACACATTTCAAAGCAGGAGAAATTGAAGACTATTTAGCAGACAGAGATTCAGCACTTAAACATTTTTTACGTTCCTGCGAGATCAACCCTTATAACGTTTACGCTGCTGCAGGAGCAGGAAGGATTTTCAGCCTGAAAGGAAAATCTGCAGACGCAGAAAAATTTTACCTTCAATCCCAGTCAGCAGGAAAAGCAGCTGCACTGCAATCAATCAGAATGAGTGAGTCAGCATTGAGAAGAAAAAAGAATCGGGAAGCAGAGGATTTTCTCTTAAAGGCGATCAGAGAGAATCCGGCTGACTCCGGACAATACTATGCGCTCACAGCGCTCTACAGGAAAGATAAAAGAAACAAAAAAGCAGCTGAAACACTTGAAAAATTGAAATTCATAAAGCCGAACGAAGAGAAAGTGTATGTGCAGCTTGCATATCTGTATTATTCGGAAAGAATGTATCAGAGCAGAAAACAGGAAATCAATATGGCCATCGCCTACATGAAAACAGCACTACTAATGAATCCGGAAAACATCGAGTATCTTGAATTTCTCGCAGAACTAAGCAAAGCAGCAGGAAAAGAGAAGGGTGCGGAAAAATATGACTCTCAATCCCGTGCGGTCAAATGATCATTTTATCCGTACTGCACGTCGCTTATTAAGGGGGAAGATTGCCATCTCCTCCTGAACCTTTTCCGCCTCATCTTTGTCAACAGCAACTGCGCGGGAGACAACTGTATCCGCTTCTTCTATCTTGAAGAGAATTTTTTTCTTTATGATATACTTTCCTTTCACACCGGCATCATGTTCACTGTTGACATAAAGGAGATCCCCAGCCTTTAGTCCGTCGTATAGACCCAGATTGACAATAATCTTATCGTCATCTGATTTGAGAACCCTGCCCCTGTATGGAATCTTATCATAGATAAAGCGTGCAGCTCGAAGCGACAGCCTAGGGAGCTTATCCTGTTCCCTGTCATAGAGCGAATCCTCTGCAAGGATGACGCCGTTTTTAAAATCCATTATCTTATAATCAATATAAAGCGCCTGCCCTTTTTCCCGAAACTCACCATAGACTAGATAATCAATACCGGCACCTTCGTTCCCGTGAAGAGCATCAGCAAGTTCCGTAAGAATATCATCAATAGACTTATAAGGCTTGCTCTGAATAGACGAAAGCATCACCCTCCTCTCCGGAACTGTCGGAGTTGTCATCCGGCCGAACTGCTGAAGCGCGAATGTAATATTGTCGGCAAGAATCTCGCCGGCGGCCGGGTGATACGATATTCCGCCGGGCGTTATAAAATTGAGGACAACAACACGGGGAACATCTCTTTCCGGATCTTCCATTGAGTATCCGGAAAGATGATACACCCGATCTCTTCTTTTCATCACTGCAACGTTGAGTGCACTAGCATAATCACCGTCAGGGAAAAGATTCCGGAGATTCTTGAGCTCTTCAATATAAAGGTTATCATAACCCTCATCAAAATTGTGCTGCATAAGCAACTCACGGGCGTCCCGGAGAAGCGGATTGAGATAGAGCGAGCGCCGGAGGTGAAAAAGATACTCGTCATTAAAATGTTCTTTTGCGCGAAGCAGAGCTGTTTTGTATTGTTTTTCAGAAAGAGAGATCCTCAGAGGTGACCCGATCTTGAACTCTCCCGCAACAAGAAAGTTCTCAAGGCGGCTGAGATTGATTTCATCATCCATATTCTTCGTGCGGGACTTTTCAAATGCTTCAAGAGCTTTTGTCTTATCACCGCTTTTCTCATATGCCAGTCCAATATTATACCAAAGCACAGCACTGTCAGCATTCACATTGCGTGCCCTTTCAAAAGCACCAAGAGCAGCCGTATAATCATTTTCATTGATATTGAGATAACCGAGAAAATTCAGAGCCTTGAAATTATCAGGCTGTATGGCAAGAGCACGTTTGACCTGTTCGAGAGCAAGTGACAGATCCTCATTGTCGCCGGATTTAAGATATCGGTCATTGAGAAGAGCAGCGTAACGAATATATCCTTCAGGAGCATCCTTGTTCTCTTCAATGGCGCTTCTGATATAATCCTCAGCTTCGTCGAACCGACCGTCTTCACGCTTGATATCCGCAGCTAGAAGCAGTGTCTCATAGTGATATGGATTCATACGGAGAACTGTTTCAATCTTTCTCTTCGCCCAGAGATTTTTATTCATGATATAATACAGATAAGCAATGCCGTAATGGGCCTCTATGGCGCTCTCGCTTTTAGAAACAACTTCACTGAACTGTTCAAGAGCCCGATCGTAGTTGCCAAGACCTGTATAGGAAAAGCCCATACCGGTGAGAGCTTCAATATTACCGGCATCAAGCTTGAGAACTTTTGAAAAGAAGTCGAAAGCATCACGGTAAGCGTCAAGAGCAAGGTCAGCTTTCGCCATGCCGAGAATAGCTTCTTTATAGGAAGGGTTCTGCCTGAGTGCAGAGCGGAACTGGATCTGGGCTTTAACCGGTTCCCCTTTTGCAAGATATTCATATCCGGCATTGGAGTAAAAGACTGCATTTTTTTCTGCCGCAAAAGAAACTGCCGCAAAAGCGCACAAGGCGAAAACAGATGCCCGGCCAAAAGATCTCATGACACCGTCCGACAAACAAATATGAACTATTTCCGTCAGAAAAGAGTTCTTCCGTCAATAAAAATATTATGTCACTATTCGATATATACCGATATCATTTAAGGAATACAGACATTGATCCGGCAAGAGGCCGAGAAACGCGTTATCACTGACTGTTGAAATCAATATATCATCCCCTATACACGTTCTATTGGCTTACTGATAGGAGTATTTCTCTTTCGGTCAAAGAGAAAATACAATTTGAAAGATCGACTCATTTTGCTTTACTCCATCTTGTATTGAATAGTTTCTAAAAATTACATTCAGTGTCATCCTGATCAAAGAAACAGAAAGCGCAGAATACCTGAAGCCGCAGCGGTTATCGCTAAAACAGCCGCAGCCCGCCCGCCCCACCGGTGATAGACACGAAGATTCGAAAATCCTTGTGCGGACAGAATCCCACCGGCAGGAACCGCAATAAAGAGCACCACAGCAAACAGTCCAAGAAGAGCATGCGGCGAAGCAAAATGAGGGTAATGTTTTACTGTTTTAAAAACAATCATTGCAACAGCTGCAGCCAAAGCAAGAGTTACACCTGAAACAGCCAGCAAACGGTGAAATTTGAGCCATGACTTTTTTTTACGCCTGGCGACAACAGTAGCCGTTACAACAAAAGCAGATGCGAGAGTCATAAATGAAAGATGAAAAAGTACAAGCCCCATAGGAATGCCTCCGAAATGAATAAAATTTAGCACGGGTACGACACAGAATCAACTCAAAGGGTTATCAGCGGAGTTTTTCCATCCACCAGCTTGTATCAGGTTCAACAGTGCCGGGAGGCAGAAGCGGATTTAAAATAACAAAAAGTCGACGATGGGACAGGTTTGTCCTGCGTATAATCTCGGAATGATATAAGAGGAAAAGACTACGGAAAGAACCATCTTTGAGTGCAATCTCAAGTCCCCGCCTGATTCGATCTGCAAGCGCTGCATTCTGTTTATTAAAAAAAAAGTAAACGACATACGGGTAATAGATTGCCAGGCTCTTTTCGACCCCAAGACTCGGATAAACTTTACTTTTTTCTTCAAGTTCAACCCATGCTTCATTCATACCTCGGGGAAAATAATCGAAGCGTTTCATATCAAGCATTTTAAAAAGGTTATCATACGATGCAACGCTTTCAACTGGAATACGGTTAGTCTGCAAGATAGGAAAGTCAGCCCACTGAGAGTTGAAACCTGCAGTATATTTTTTAAGATCATCAAACGTACGGACAGATGCAAAAACCGAAGCGTTATCCTTTCTGATAAGAAAAACTCTGTATCCGAGAATCCCTTTGAGAATATCAATTTTCACCGGGAGAAAGTTCGATTCGAGATCTCTAGTTGTTGCAAGGGAAATCAGATCGATCTGATTCTGTTTGAGAAGAAGAGCTCCTCGGGTGTTAGTAATCTCTCCTTCGCTTTTATATGGAACCAAAGAATATGGACCATCAGTCTGCCGTGTTTTCTCGAGAGCCAGAGCAATCAGTGCAGTCCGATAACTGTATCGGCTGTCCGCCTGAAAATAACGTACAGAAGTTTCAGCGCTGGCGCTTTGAGCCAGCAGAAAGAACAGAACAGGTGCAAGAATGAGATGCCGCCCTACCCAGGACGGCATTACTGTTTGTATAAAATTCAATCTACTTCGCAACAAGATATCCTTCAGCTTTAAGAAGCTCGGCCATAAGAACTGCACCGCCTGCTGCACCTCGCAGGGTATTGTGAGAGAGGCAGACAAACTTGTAATCGTAAACATGATCGGCGCGAAGGCGCCCGATCGAAACACCCATGCCGTTTTCTCGATCACGGTCAAGTTTCGTCTGAGGACGATTGTCTTCTTCAAAATATGCGAGAAACTGCTTTGGAGCGCTGTAAAGAGAAAGTTCCTGGGGACGTCCTTTGAACTCCTTCCAGCATGTAAGAATCTCTTCTTTTGAAGGTTTTCTGTCAAACGAAACAAAGACAGCAGCCATATGCCCGTCTGAAGCAGCAACGCGTATGCACTGAGCAGTAATTGACGGCACTGTCGCATTGACGACCTTGCCGTCAATTACAGAACCCCATATTTTCATCGGTTCTTTTTCGCTTTTTTCCTCTTCCCCTCCGATATAGGGAATGACATTGTCAACCATCTCAGGCCAGCTTTCAAATGTCTTTCCGGCTCCGGAGATCGCCTGATAAGTACAGACAACAACTTCTTTTATGCCGAAGAAACGGAGAGGGGAAAGAGCCGGAACATAGCTCTGAAGTGAGCAGTTCGGCTTGACTGCGATAAAACCTTTTTTGGTACCAAGACGTTTGCGCTGGGATTCAATGACAGCAAGATGGTTGTTGTTTACTTCAGGTAGCAGCATGGGAACATCATCAACGCCGCGCGCAGCAGAATTGTTTGATACAACGGGAACTTCAGCTTTCGCATAAGCCTCTTCAAGTTTGAGCGTCTCAACCTTATCCATGTCCACTGCACAGAATATAAAATCGACAAGCGCAGCATTTCCAGCGACGTCTGCAGCATCACGGACAACCATGGACGTAACAGATGAAGGCACTGATTCTTTCATTGCCCAGCGTCCTTCCACAGCATCTCCATAACTTTTGCCTGCAGAATTCGCGCTCGCAGCAAGAAGTGTTATTTCAAAATCCGGATGATTATTAAGAAGGGTCACAAAGCGCTGACCGACCATTCCTGTCGCTCCGATTATGCCCGCTTTCAGTTTTGTACTCATACACCCTCCGTAGAATTCAATATATGTCTGAACAATTTCTCCACGGCGATAAGCGTCAAGGTATTTTTTCATTCTGCACATTGTTAAAGGTAAAGATTGGTGTTTTTTGTTTGACAGGTGACCTGCATTTCCCGTCAAGTATGGTCAGTCTGAGGCTCCATTCAGGATTTTTCTCAGTGCAATCTCGATACTCAATGGCGTACCCACTATGACAAAACATGATGACACAATTGAATCAGGCGATGACAACAATTTTGAAGCTCTTTTCGAACAATCAATTAATGCAAAAGATGATTTCGAACCTGGCGACAAGGTAACAGGCGTTGTTGTCGGCATTACAAAAGATACGATCTTTGTCGACATATCCGGAAAAAGCGAAGCAACTATTCATGCAGGAGAATTCCTGAACAGCGATGGAACCCTTACAATAAAAACAAAAGACAGCATCACAGCCTATGTTGTTTCAGTCGGATCTTCCGGCGTTGAACTGACATCAGTTATCGGAAAGGGAACAGTCAATCCTGCAATACTCAAAATAGCGCAGCAAAACAAGATCCCTGTCAACGGCAGCGTCAGCACAAAAATCAATGGCGGGTTTTCAGTCCAGATAGACGGAATGAGAGCATTCTGCCCTCTTTCCCAGATTGACAGAAAATTTTCCGGAACAGATTCCGATTATATCGGCAAAAGCTTCTCCTTCATCGTCACAGAACTCCGCGGCCGCGATATCGTCGTATCCCGCCGAGAACTGCTCGAAGTTGCGCAGAAGGAATCAGAAGGCAAGCTCCGCTCAATGCTCAAAATTGGAGATGTGAGAGAAGCAGTTGTCACACGCATCGCTGATTTCGGCGTCTTCGCTGATTTCGGAGGCATTGAAGGACTTGTTCCCCGCACTGAGCTGCATCGATCACGATTGATCACTCCTCAGGAATTTTCAGCAGGACAGAAGCTGTCAGTAAAGATTATGGCTATCGACTGGGAGAACAAAAGATTTTCTCTCAGCATAAAAGAAACTCAGGCAGATCCATGGTCTGCAATTTCCATCGTAGCCGGCGACAGCATCAACGGTACGGTAACTAATATGATCAAAGGCGGTGCATTCGTCGAGCTGACTCCCGGACTTGAAGGCTTTATCCCCGTATCAAAGATGAGCTACACAAAGCGCATATCAAAACCTGAGGACGTTCTTTCTGTCAGACAGAAAATCACCGTAAAAGTTGCGGATGTCGACAGCGTTGCACATAGAATTTCCCTTGAACTCGTAACAGGAGAATCTGATCCATGGGGCGGTTCCAACGACGGGCTCACAGGAACAATTCAGTCCGGCGTTGTAGAAACGGTTCGTCCTGTCGGTATTTCTGTAAGATTGTCGAACGGCATGGAAGGTTATGCTCCGGCACGTGAGCTTTGCTGCGGGCGCAATGACGATGTGCAGAAACTCTACCCTGTCGGAAAAGAGATCAGAGTTGCAATCATCGAAGTGCGGGTCGCAGATAGAAAAATTACCATTTCGGAAAAAGAAGTCGAACGGATAGAAGAACGCAGCAGCATTAAAGATTACATGAACAAGGAAGTTGCAGCGGATTCAGCTGAACAGACATCACTCGGTTCACAGTTCGGAAATATCTTCACTGACATCAAAAAGAAAATGGGGGAATAAGATGATACGTCTGAAAAACGGGACAGAAGTCCTCTACGATCAGAACTTCGACACCTTTTTTCAGCATCTTCTTTCAACCATCATAAGCGAATCGATCTCGGCTGTAAATACGAAAGCCGAGGTTCCTTCTGGACATGATGCATACAACAAGGTTCTTGCAAAAGAAATTATGGATAACAGCATCTTCGTCACTCATCAGATTTTTGAAATCTCAAAGCTCAATGAAAATTTATCCAAGTTTCTCGTAACGGGTTTTCTCTTCAACAGCATCGTCCTTTCAATACCCAGCCTCTCAGACACAATAACAGGTGAGGATGCAGCGCCGAAGGGGGATGTTGTTCACTGATTCAAGCAATGCGTTCGGCAGGATGTCCGCAGTAGAAACCCTGAAGACAGTCAATCCCCAGTTGCTTCATCCTCTTGGCTACAGCTTCGTTTTCAACATATTCAGCAACGACCATCTTTCCCGATTTCTGACAGATCTGAGTAATGCCGCGGAGAAGCGATTCTGTTTTTTCATCGTGACCACTCTGTCGAACAAGAGAACCGTCAATCTTTATAAAGTCAGCATCGATCTTGAGAAGATTAAGGAAGTTATTGAACCCTGCTCCGAAGTCATCAATCGCAATTCGGCATCCGGCAATCCTCAGGCGTGCAAGATTTCCTACACAAAGGCTATTCATTTCAATTTCCGTTCCGGAACATTCAATAATGAGGGTACCATCAAGATGGCGGATCTCATCCATTTTTCTGCAGATATCACCAACCAGCTCATCCCGCATAAGATCAGATCCTGTCAGATTCACAGAAAAAGAATATCCGGTGCGGATAATAGCAAAGCACGCCTCCTCGATCATAAACTGGGCGATATACTGGTCTATGCCGGTCGAACGAGCAACAGACAGATACGGAAGGGGATTGAGATAAAGGCCGTTTGCTCCTTTAATGCGGAGAAGACATTCATACCAAATAATACTGCCGTCGATGGAATTGCGGACAGGCTGGAAATATGATTTGAATTCATGGTTAAGACGATTTCGGAGAAGCACCTGATAGATATCATCCTGCTCCGAAGACGGGCTGTTTTCAGCAAACGCACTAAAAACAATAGCTTTTTTATGCAAAGATTCCGCAACCTGAAGAGCGGCATCAGCCTTATGGAGAATGCCTGCAACAACAGTTTCATCGATAAGAACACCGCCGATTTTCACTGTCACGGCAAAGTCTTTATTGTCCCACACAAAGGATTGCTCACCCAGCATAGTGCAGATGTTGCTAAGTATAGTTTCATTTCTATCTGCATTAGGATATGGAAACGGAAACAGCAGACCGAAATCATTATCCTTGAGTTTATAAACATAATAGCCGAAAGTTTTGCTCTCTTCAAGAAGACGGTGCGCAACAAAACTCACCATCGAACCGGACATTTCAAAACCAAACATAGAACCGAGATCACTGAAATTTTCAATACGGAGAATTGCAACCATCCTCCGTGACGGTTTGGAAAGAGTCTTCTGCAGAACACTTTTATTCGGCAACCCTGTAACTTCATCATACATGATCTTTTCGACAAGGTCGCGGACATACCTTTCGTGCTGACGCTGCATAAGATACGACAATGCTGAAACAAGAAGGTAAGCCGAAGCGATGGTGAGGTGCTGAGAAAATGTCAGTTCGACATTGAGATGAGCCATGCCGGTATAATAAACGACGCCAGCCACAGATGCAGAAATAAAACTGGCAGCAACCCAGAATGAACCTTTCACAGAACCCATGACACGATAGGTGAAGATAGGAAAGATGAAGAATACGATCATATTCACGTCGCGTGAACCAGGAACAATAAAAATAAGCCAGAAAAGGACAAAACAGAGAAGAAGCATGGCAGGAACAACCCGCATGTCATCATCCGTCAGAAAAAAGTACAGAAAAAGCACGGAGAAGATAAGACCGGGAATACTGTAAAAAACAGCAGTAATATAGTGAGCACGAACCAATGCTAAAGAACAAAAAACCAGAGAAATAAGGATAGTGAAGCCGAGAGAGATCATGAGGAGATGCCGTCTTTGCAAACGGTCCTTCTTTTTCAGAGAAGAAAACCACCACGCATCACTGTAATCATAACCTGGAGGAACGATGTCCCTTACGATAGAATCTATCATACCTGAAACCTTTGCTACGAAGAATTCAAAGTCCCGAGCAATGTGGATAATCGTTAATAGAGAAGGTAAAAGTCAACATGAAAAGATTTTTTAAATATAGACATCAACATATTGAATGTGCGGGATTTTTTACATGCATCTCAGAAAGTCAGCAAAAGTGAATATCTTAAAAAGAAACAGAGACACCCGGATTCTTATCCGGATGCCTGAATATCTATTTCATATATTCTGCGAAGTGTGAGTAAATCTGCTTCACCTGAGTATCATCAACACCCTCAGCAATAATCCGGAAAGCAGGTTCCGTATTTGACGGACGAAGGTGTACCCATCCACCCTTAAACGCGCAGTCAGAAGTAAAGTCAATTCTCATGCCATCTATCTCTGATATCTTTTCGTCCTTATAGTCGGCTCGGAGTTGAAGATAGATTTTATCAAGAAATTCCCTTTTAAAAGAAACTTTACCCTTGATCATTGAATATTTGGGAAGAGCAGAAACAAGTTCAGAAATGGTTTTAGATCTTTCGGCCATCATTTCAAGAACATAACCAATACCTGCAAGACTATCGCGGCCGAGATGAATTTCAGGAGAGATCACTCCGCCATTTCCTTCTCCGCCAATTCGCGCATTTTTACGTTTCATTTCCTCAACAACATTCGATTCTCCCACCTTGGAGCGGCAGAAAGGGACATCGTACTTGAACGCAATATCTTCGACGGTCTTGGTTGTTGAAAGATTGACAACAACAAGGCCTCTCTGTTTTGAAAGGAGATGTTCTGTAACCAAAGCAATTGTGAGTTCCTCACCGATAGGGCGTCCTTTATCATCAACAATAGCAAGACGGTCTGCATCAGGATCCTGCGCAAAACCTATATCTGCTCCGCTTTCAATAACAGCCCGGGAAAGCTCCTTGAGGTTCTCTGCAAGAGGCTCTGCACCGCGGGGAAACGTTCCCGTATTGTCGCAGTGAATGGGAAAAATCTCGCAGTTGAAACTTTTCAGAAGCTCGATAGTTATTGCAGATCCGGCTCCGTTGACAGAATCAAGAGCGATCTTGAATTTCTTTTTTTTGATCCGCGTCGTATTTACAGCATTGATGACTTTAGCATTGTGTACATCAAATGACTTCTTATTTTCTTCGAGAGAACCGATCTTGTCCCATTTTTTGTAATCAGGATCCTCATCCATAAATTCAAAAAACTTTTTCATTTGAGAGGAATTCAAAAAAGTCCCATCTTTATTGATCAGTTTGAAAGCATTCCATTCAATAGGATTATGCGATGCAGATACAACAATCCCTCCGTCAGCCTTAAGTTCCTCAACCATCACCTGAACGGTCGGTGTGGGAACAATGCCGATATCAACAACCTTGCATCCGCACAGTACAAGCGTTGCCCCTGCAAGACGGGAAACCGCATCCCCCGTGCATCGAGTATCTCTTCCTATAACAACAGTACCGCCACGAGTATACTTTGCAAAAGCAGAAGCAACGCGCAATGTAAGATCGGGAGTCAGAGTATCGCCGACTACTCCGCGGATTCCGGAAACACTCTTCATCAATTGTGATGCCATTCTGACTACCCCTTACGGCTCCTTCTTGTTTTCTTGCGCTTAGATCCGCCCTCAATAGGAACCTCAGGCTCTTTCGATCCGTTCTTGACAATCTGTGAAGGCTGAGCACCGCTGCCGAACGGATCCCCGCCGGTGAATTGATTAAGTGCCCGATGTTCTTCATGCCCAACAGAGACAGGCCGAACAGGCTCTTCTTTCTCTTCCATCTCTTTAAACTGAACCTTGGTAAGAAACTCTACAATATCCTGTTTGATGCGGAGAATGACTTCCTGGAATATTCGGAATCCTCTAAGCTTATACTCGACAAGAGGATTTCTTTCACCATAACCGACAGTCCAGATTCCGTCACGAAGCTCATCCATGGCGAGAAGATGCTCCTTCCACTTCGAGTCGATAACTTGAAGGGCTATCATACGCTCAAGATGGCGCATATTGTCAGAACCCACAGAAGATTCTTTAACCTTGTATCGATCATACATAGCAGAGGAAATCTTCGCTATGAAATCTTCTCGGGTAAAGTTCGAATTTCCCGGGACTTCCTTATCGAGATTAAAAGTAAAGCTCGCCATGAAATATGATTTCATAGCATCGAGATCCCAGTCATTCGCCTGACGTTTTCCATCAGAATAAAGATCAGAAGCATCAGCAACAACGTCGCGAAAATACTCCTGTATTTTGTCGGAAATATCTTCGCCCTCAAGGATTTCATTGCGCTTTTCATAGATGAATTCGCGCTGGGAATTCATCACATCATCATATTCGAGAAGGTGTTTGCGTATTTCGAAGTTGCGCCCCTCAACCCGTTTCTGGGCACTCGCTATTGCCTTTGTTACAACCTTACTCTCGATCGGATCATTCTCCTGCATTCCGAGAGAATCCATCATGTTGAAAATCCGCTCGCCGCCGAAAATCCGCATCAGATTATCTTCGAGTGAAAGATAAAAGCGTGAAGATCCCGGGTCACCCTGACGGCCAGAACGTCCGCGAAGCTGATTATCGATACGGCGTGCTTCATGGCGTTCTGTACCGATGATATGAAGACCGCCTGCCTTGACGACCTTCTCGTGATTAGCCATCCACTCTCGCCCCATGCGGAGAACATGTTCGGCTTTTTCTTTGTCCTTTCCAGTCATCTTCTCTGCAAGTTTTGCAGCCTCATCAAAGCGCTCGCGAAGAGCAAGAACCTTGAATTCTCCCCACAGAAGAGCATCATGTGCAGGGCGGAAAGAATCCATTTCATCTGTATAGTTTTTACGGCCGCCGAGAACAATGTCAGTCCCTCTACCCGCCATATTTGTCGCAAGAGTGACCATTCCTGGACGGCCAGCTTCCGCAACAATGGCAGCTTCTCTTTCATGGAACTTCGCATTGAGCACGTTATGCGCAATACCGCGGGACTTGAGAAAGCTGGAAAGTAATTCAGATTTTTCAATCGAAATAGTACCAACAAGACTGGGCTGACCCTTTGCAGAGCACTCAGCAATATCATTGACGATAGCATTGAATTTTTCTTTTTCTGTTTTATAGATAAGATCAGGGTAGTCCTTACGGGATACCGGAACATTAGTAGGAATAACACAGACATCAAGATTATAGATCTTCTTGAACTCGACAGCTTCAGTATCCGCTGTTCCGGTCATCCCAGCAAGCTTCTTATACATGCGGAAGAAATTCTGAAAAGTGACGGTTGCGAGAGTCTGGCTCTCGCGGGCAATCGTCACTTTTTCCTTTGCCTCAAGAGCCTGATGCAGACCGTCAGAGTAACGGCGGCCCGGCATAAGACGTCCGGTAAATTCGTCAACGATGACCACCTCTCCGTCCTTAACGATATAGTCGATGTCAGGCTGAAAGAGAGTGTGAGCCTTTAATGCCTGATTGACATAGTGAACGATCTCAATATTGGCATTGGAATAAAGATTATCAAGATTAAGAAGCTCTTCGACATGATGAACACCGGCATCGGTAAGAGCGACATGACGATCCTTTTCATTGACTTCATAATCGACCTTATCCTGAAGGCTTGGGATTATCTTGTTGACGAGATAGTATTTCTTTGTCGATTCCTCGACAGAACCGGAAATAATAAGAGGGGTACGGGCTTCATCAATAAGAATGGAGTCGACCTCATCCACGATGGCAAAATAAAGAGGACGCTGGACACGGAGCGATTTGTGCTCAACCATGTTATCGCGGAGATAATCAAAACCGAACTCATTATTCGTTCCGTATGTAATATCACAGTTATATGCTTCCTGCCGTGCAGTGTGGGGCATGTCATGCTGAATAACACCGACAGTCAGACCGAGAAAATGGTAGATCGGCGTCATCCATTCTGCATCCCGTCGCGCAAGATAGTCATTCACAGTGACAACATGCGCGCCCTTCCCTGCAAGAGCATTGAGACAAATCGCAAGAGTTGCAACAAGAGTCTTTCCCTCTCCAGTCTTCATCTCGGAAATCTTTCCCTCATGAAGAACAATACCGCCCATCATCTGAACATCAAAGTGTCTTAAACCGAGAGTGCGAGTGCCAGCTTCACGGACAAGAGCAAAAGTTTCAGGCAGCACAGAATCGGAAGACTCCCCTTTCAGAAGACGGTCACGGATTTCAAATGCGCGCTGCCTGATCTGATCGTTCGTGAGCTTTTTAATCTCAGGCTCAAAAGAATTAATCCTTTGCACTATCGGAGTAAGCCGCTTCACATCACGCTCATGCTTCGTTCCGATAAAAAAACTCAGTACATTGTCTATCATGGTATCCTCTTTCTTTCAGTGCGATCAGTATACTAACATATTATCCCGGTGAACAACCTCTTCATAAAAGGTCTCTCCCATCAGATGCCGTATCTCAGAAGTCTTCTTTCCTTTTATTATGTCAATCTCTCTACCATCATAATTGGATATCCCGCGTGCAATAACACTTCCGTCAGAAGCAGAGATTTCGACAGCGTCACCCTGAGAAAAATCCCCTTCACTTGAAACAATTCCTGCAGCAAGAAGAGATTTTTTATCTATCGTCAGCGCTTTTGACGCTCCATCATCAATCACAAGTCTGCCACTCGGTTCCATGTTAAATGCAATCCAGCGTTTACGCGCGTCAAGAACCTTCTCGCCCCCTATAAAGAGCGTTCCGATCTCAGAACCGTCCATAATACTGTTGAGAATATTCTCGCTGCCAGCCTTAGCAATAATCATCTTGTTCCCGGATTTCATGATCATGTCAGCGGCGCGGATCTTCGTAACCATACCACCCGTTCCATGAGTTGAGCCCGTGCCACCGGCGGCGTTCCAGACATCATCGCCGATTTCACGGACAATGGAAAGCGGTGACGGGTCTGACAGATCCCTGTAAAAACCGTCAATATCGGAAAGAAGTATTGTGAGATCTGCTTCAATAATCTGGGAAACATAAGCGGCAAGAGTGTCATTGTCCCCGAGTTTTATCTCATCGACTGCAACAGAATCATTTTCATTAACGATTGGCACCACGCCCATATAAAGAAGAGCTCCGAAAGCATTGCGGGCATTGAGAAAACGGCCTCGATCTATAACATCCCCGTCGGTAAGAAGAATCTGACCGATATCAATTCCCTCATCGATAAAGAGACGGCGATATTCATCCATAAGAATCGTCTGTCCAATGGCAGCAAGAGCCTGTTTCTCCGGGATAGAAAGAGAATCACGCTTCTTTTTCATGCGTGCTGCGCCGGCTGAAATCGCACCGGAGGTGACAATAACGACTTCGTATTGGCGGCGAACAAGAGAAGATATATCCCTGACAAACTGGGCCATTTTATCACGGGAGATATGTCCCCCGTTAGAAAGAGAGGACGACCCGATTTTTACGACGACACGCCGGACTGTATGTAGAAGATGCCGCCGATCCACTCAGTCACCCAGAAGCTTTTCGATTTCTTTAAACACTTTATCCAGATTCTCACCAGTCTCAGAAGACACAGGTATCACCTTTTTTCGGCCGAAAAGTTTCACTGCCTTCGCAACCGTTTCTGGATCAGCGATGTCAGTTTTGCTGAGAATAATACAATGCGACTTGCTAGCAAGCATTTTATTGTATGATGAAAGCTCTTCTTTGAGAAGCTCAAACGTATATAGAGGATCTTCGCTCGATGCATCGATCATATAGATGATCACCTTCACACGCTCTATATGCGCTAAAAATGAAAGCCCGAGGCCATGTCCGAGGTGAGCGCCCTCAATAATGCCGGGAATATCCGCAATTTTGTATTCAGTACCGTCCTCATGCATCACAACCCCGAGGTTCGGAATAAGCGTCGTAAAAGGGTATGCGCCTATTTTCGGACGTGCATTCGTCAGCTTTGAAAGAAGCGTAGATTTTCCTGCATTAGGAAGACCGACAATGCCGACATCTGCGATAAGCTTGAGGTTGAGGATAATGGTACGTTCTTCACCCGGCATACCATGCTGTGCAAACTTTGGAGTCTGAAGCGTTGATGATTTATAAAACTCATTCCCCTTGCCGCCTGTACCGCCCTTAACGAGAAGAAAGGGTTTATTCTCTTCAAGCAGGTCACAGATCAGCTCATCAGTATCAGCATCAAGAACCTGGGTACCGGGAGGAACCAGAATGGTAAGATCATTCCCGTCAGCGCCGTGCTTGCGCGCTCCGTGCCCCTGCTCTCCGATTCCGGCAGCATAAAGGCGGTCTTTGAACAAATGCGAAAGATTATAAAAACGGCGATCCGCAGCGACATAGACATCGCCACCTTTACCGCCGTCTCCGCCGTCAGGACCACCAAATGGAATATATTTCTCCCGTCGGAAGGAGATGCTTCCCGGACCGCCATGACCTGCTTTAATCCGTATCTGAATTGAATCTGTAAATTTAGACATGGCAAAAAAAATCGCGTAAAGTGACCCTCTACGCGACCTCCTCTATTATTGTAACAGCTTCAGCGTTACTTCTGTTCTGGGTAAACAGAAACCCGCTTCTTATCGCTGCCGTATTTTTCAAATGTTACTACACCATCGACCTTAGCGAAAAGAGTATCATCTTTTCCAATGCCTACGTTTGTTCCGGGATGAACCTTTGTACCGCGCTGACGCACGATGATAGATCCACCGGTTACCTTCTCTCCGCCGAAAGCTTTTATGCCGAGGCGTTGAGCGTGGGAATCGCGTCCGTTACGAGTTGAGCCGCCGCCTTTCTTATGTGCCATGATACAACCTCTTATTTCACAATTCTTATTTCAACATTATCGGGATAACTCCCGGCTATCATCTCAATGCCGCCCAGCGCCATATCAAATGCGTGAACAACACAGATAATTTTCTCTTCACTAAGCCCGTCCAGAGAAACACGCAGATCAAGAAAACCTTCTCTGCGTCCCATCTCAAAACGTATCTTCCGAACCGAAAGAAACTTTGCCGCAGTCTGCACAAGAGTCGAAACTCCTGCGCAGACAATATCAGAACCTTTTGAATCAAAGCCGGAATGACCCGACATGCACAAAGTGATCTGACCTGCACCCGGCAGAATGTCAAGAGTAACCTCCCGCAAAACGCCGGATACAACAACAGAGATCATTTACGCTATCGCAAGCGCTTCAACTTTAAGCTTGAGATAGTGAGCTCTGTCGTTCTTCACGCGCTGATAGTTCTTTCTGCGCTTGAACTTCATACCGAACACTTTCTTTCCCTTTTCTTCACCAAGAACCGTAGCGGTGACCCTGACGTTTGCAAGATAGGGTTTGCCGACGAGAACCTTGTCTCCATCAACTGCCATGAGAACCTTATCAAGATTGATAGAGCTGTTCTCTTCTGCCTCAAACGCGTCTACACTGACGACTGCGTCTTTCTCAAGTTTGTACTGTTTGCCAGATATTTCAACTATCGCGTACATAGTGCTTCCTTTTCATTATTTCAAGATTGTGGGCCCAGAAGGACTTGAACCTTCGACCTACTGATTATGAGTCAGCCGCTCTAACCGACTGAGCTATGGGCCCGAGCGAAAGTCCTGTCAACTAAATCCGCAGGGCGTCTTATGTCAATAAAAAATATCAACTCCGGCTGTTTTTATTGGCAAAAGAGACATAAACAACAATTTGAAGAAGATACCCATTCTTTATATTTCAACAGCGAAGAGAACTCCAACCAGTGCATATCATTTATTCCAGAAAGGAAACCCTATTTCGCCCATTCTGTTTGGACAGATAGAGCGCACGATCGGCTCTCTCTATAATATCCCTCGTCTCTTTATCTTTTTCGGGATCAAATTGTGATACCCCTACAGAAACAGTCACCGATAGATCAATCCCCCTGTTTTTCACCCTGGCAATCTCAATATTCCGTCTCACCCTTTCCGCTGCAATCAGAGCATCCTCCATTGTCGTGCGCGGCATAACGACAGACATCTCCTCCCCGCCGTAACGCGCAACAACATCTATCTGCCGGCAGGTATCCTTGATGATAGCTGCCACATTTTTAAGAACAATATCGCCACACTGGTGACCATAGGTATCATTGAAATTCTTAAAGTGATCGATATCTATCATCATAAGAGAAAGCGGTAATCGGTTTTTCAGCGCACGCTCTTTCTCTTCAATAAGCGCAGTCTGAAAAAAATGATGGATCTTCAGCTTGGTCATCATATCGGTAGTAGCCAGCTCGTACAGATATGCATTCTGAATGGCAATTCCCGCCAGAGAAGCGATATTGAGAAGGTATTCTTTCTCAGATTCGTTAAAGGGCAGCTGATTGATCCGCTCCCCCAGAACAATAATACCGTTCATTCGCCCCTTACCCTTCAGAGGAACAACAAGCAAGGGATCAACTGCGTCCAGGATTGCAAGCTCCGACCCTCCAGAAAACTCCTTCCGCAGCTCCGGCATGGTAAAACAGAACGTATGAGTTTCCAAGTATCGGATAAGAGGGGAATCGCCCGCTATGGCGTATTCAACGCTATGACTAAGTTCGAAACCCTTATAGTTGCGATGAAGAACAAAACAGTTATCATCCAGACCTTTAAGCAGAAATATTCCTGCTTTAATCAGCTGCATATGACCCATACAGGTGAGAAGAATTGAATCGATGAGAACATTATACTCAAGCGTGGAGTTGAGCCCTTTGCTGATTTCGATTAGCTGTTTGAGATCAAAAATTTTTCTCTCATACTGCTCGAGCTCTTGGAATGTCTGGATCTCCCATGTCTGATCTTCTTGAGTCATTCAGGTTTAACCTTAAGGTACTTTACCCGAGAGCAAATGCCTCTGTCAACTTTATTCTGCCGTCATAAACAGCCTTACCGACGATACATCCGGAAACACCCTTGGGTTCGAGATTTTTCAGCCGCCTGATATCATCCAGTGTTCCGACACCTCCTGAAGCAATAAGCTTCAACCCATGTACAGCATCAAGAATCTCATTAATTGAGTCATAGTTGGGACCAGTAAGCATGCCATCGGTCGAAATATCGGTATAAATGACTTCGCTGACGCCATTTGCACGGAGCTCTTGAATAAAATCAACAGCGCCAACGCCTGTAACATTCAGCCAACCGCGCGTTGCAACCTTGGCAGACTTGGCGTCTACACCGGCGATAATCGATTCACCGAAAGCAGCGATCATTTCACGGAAAAGAGAAAAATCCTCCAAAGCAGCAGTTCCTACTATAAAACGGTGAATACCGGCATCTGAATACTCTTTCATGATGTCTGTCGTGCGGATTCCGCCGCCTATTTCAATCGGGATTCTGATATTTGAAGCGATAGCTTTGACAATTTCCTTATTGACAGGCAGACCGGTAAAAGCTCCGTCAAGATCGACAACATGGATCAGCTGAGCCCCTGCTTCTTCAAAAATCCAAGCTTGAGCAATAGGGTCGTCGCAGTAGACTGTTTCCCTCTCCGGATCCCCCTGAACAAGACGAACACACTTTCCGTTTTTGATATCAATAGCAGGTATTATTCTCATACGGTTCTCACAAAATTTTCGATGATTTTAAGTCCGACATCATGGCTTTTCTCGGGATGAAACTGCGCCGCAAGAAGGTTTCCCTTCCCGACAATGCACGCAAACTTTCCGCCATAATCAGCTTCGCCCACAACCCATGACCGGTCATCTGGAACAGGATAAAAGGTATGAATAAAATAGAAGTGACTTCCGGACGGAATCCCTTTCATATACTTCGAGTATCCGACAAGATCGACTTCATTCCATCCCATATGCGGAACTTTCATTCCTGTAGGCAGATTGAAACGGACAACCTTGCCCGGTATAATATCGAGACCTTCGCAATGACCAAACTCCTCACTTGATGAGAACAGCAGCTGATACCCAAGGCATATGCCGAGAAATTTGCCGTTGTTGCGAATAAAATCTTTAATAGGATCGATCCATCCTCTGTCGCGGAGATTGACCATTGCAGCTCCGAAGGCTCCGTCACCGGGCATAATGAGCGCTTCTGAATCGTTGATTGATGCAGGATCAGAAGAGACCCGCACATCCATCGTACAGCTCTCAATCGCTTTTACGACAGACCGCAGATTACCCATACCATAATCAACAACAGTAATCATGCAAGAACCCCCTTGGTAGAAGGAACTGCACCGCCGAGAGAAGGGTCCACTGCTGCTGCATTTTTCACTGCAACACCGACTGATTTGAAGATTGCCTCATGAATATGGTGAGCATTACTGCCGCGTATAAGATCAACATGAAGATTTATTCCCGCATTCATTGCAAAGGCATACATAAATTCTTTCGTAAGCTCCGCATCATAGCTGCCGATCTTTCCCTTGAGTGAAGGTCCTTCATAGTTGAACCACGGACGACCAGAGAGATCGATCGATACCTGACAGAGGGCGTCATCCATAGGGATTGAGGCAAAGCCGAAACGGACAATTCCCGCTCTGTCGCCGAGAGCTCTGTCCAGCGCCTTGCCGATACAGATGCCGATATCCTCTACCGAATGGTGATCATCAATATGAACATCACCGGCACACAGAAGATCGAGAGAAATTCTTCCATGACGGGAAAAAGAGGAAATCATATGATCAAAAAAGGCAACGCCGCTTTTGATCGATGACTCTTTGATAGAGTCAAGCTCAAGTACGACTGCAATATCAGTTTCTCGAGTGGTACGTTTTACAGATGCAGATCTTTTTTCAGACATCACACACCTCCTTCTTTTGTTGGCTAAAAATCCATACCGATGCTAAACAGCGTATTCTCACTGCCGAAGCTCTTGCTATTATAGGGCCATGCGAAGTCAAGTTTTAAACACACAAAAGGCATAAGAGCAATGCGGAAGCCGAATCCTGCATCAATTTTAAAATCCTGAAATTTCCCATCATGATCATAGGTATGAAAATTTCCATCCCATGCGCTGCCTGCATCAACAAACAGAACACCCCCAATTCCTCCGACACCGGAGAAAAACGGAAAACCGAATTTGGAACCTTCTATAAAAACGGAACAGAGTTCCGCCTGAACAAAAAACATATTCGATCCTTCAATATCACCCCAGCCGAATCCACGCAGCGTATCAAATCCTCCAAGGAAGTATTTGAACCCCGCACTGTCCTTTCCGACAACCTTGCCTCCTGAACCATGCAGCGCAAGAACGCAATCGCTGCCGAAGAGAACGTACCGCCGCACATCAGCATTGAAAGCTGTATAGGAATAGTCCTGACCGGTTATATTAACCGCCTGCTCCACTGAAAAACGGCCTCGCCAGCCGTATAGCGGATACATACCTCCCCATGCAACATTGTCAAACGACAAAGAAGATGCGATTGTATTAAGATTTGCAGAAGGGTCTGCTTTCTCATCATACTTCCACTCATACTGGGAAAAAGTCGCCTTGAAATCTGCGCGAAGGAAACAGGTTAAAGGATAGGATGCTTCAGCATAAACCCCATAGCGCAGAAACGACTCTGTACCGCCATAAACATTGTGAAGCCCCTGATTGGACATATCGAGCGAGACGATTTCGTAAGGGGAGTTCTGAACAAAGATTCCGGCACCTAAATCAATCCTATTTTTAAGATAAAAAAACGAAGCTTCGGCGTTAAGTCCGTCCTGATCGCGGTCGTAACCGGAATACTCCAGAGCACCATTAATGCGATAATCACACATCCGGTCGGAAACCTGCTCTTTAAGCATCGCCATTCCGACAAAACCGGAACTGCTCACACCTCCTGCAATAGTTCCGACAATCATGTCCTGTGACAAATTCGGCGCATACGGAGACAACCCGATACCAGAATATGGGCGATACGAAGGCGAAAACACTGCGGGAACAAGCGTCTGATCATGCCGCTCCGACTGATCGGGAAGAGGGGCATCACTTTTACGCACAAGAATATAAAACCCGGAATTCTGGTACGCCACGTATGCTATCGTCTTCCCGTCAGAGAGAAACTTCGGAGATGTCAGACCGAAGAGAATATCTGTAAGACGCTCTGTCTTGCCGGTCTCGAAGTTATAGCGATAGAGATTCCGTATCCCGGTTTTATCGGAAATATAGATCAGCGTCTTCCCGTCGGAGGAAATATCCGGATGATCACATCGTCCGTCCGATATAATTTTAACCGGCGTCCCGCCTGCAATAGAAACCTTCATCAAAGCACGATCTGCATGCATCTCGCCTGCATCAGACGCATAAATTACAAAGGATGAGTCCGGAGTGAAAACAGGCGTGCGCTTCATCAGCTCATCATCCGTAAGACGGGTTACCTTTTTTTCATCTACAATATAGAGAAATAAATCGGTTCTAGTGCCGATGGAACCGACAAATGAAAGGAACTTTCCGTCCGGAGAAACCACCGGAGACTGAATATCATCAAAGGGAAGATCTATCCTCTGAACCACCGATCCCGATTCGGGATTTATCAGATAGACTGACTGACGTCCATAAGCCTGAGCCGCAAAGCAGAGCAGTCTGCCGTCACTGCTCCAGCTGAGACTATTCAACTCAGAATGAAGAGTTTCAACGGATGAATGGTTTTCTCCGGTAACAAGCGTTTTTATTACCTGCTCTTTTTTTGTGCTGCTGTCCATAATAGAAACAGACAGGCAGGATGGCCGGCTGGTTAGAAATGCTATTTTCTTCCCGTCAGGAGACACTGCAGACGATGTATTATAGATAAAAGCATCCTCTGTGTGCCTGATGCAGAGAATCCCGGTATCCTCATCAAAACGCTTATCCTTCCCAACAGGACAATACCTTGATTTACCGAAACGAATCCATTCCCGATTGAGATCATCAATATTCTTTCCCGTGACAGTCGTCAGAGAATCGGCAAAGGAATGCTTCTGACTGAAACAGACAAACAGCGACGGTATAGCATCAGGACCATAGCTGGATTCAAGAAAGAAGAAAAACAGCTGAGCTTCCTTGAAAAGATACACACTGCGGACCCGGCCGCTGGACAGACAGGAAAGATCGGAATACTGCGCATTGCAGAAACAATCTCTCATAACATCATCACAGGAGCAATCATAGCCGAGAGAGAGGTATTCAGCCAGTCCCTCCATCATCCACAGCGGAATATCTGAAAAGCGCGGGCGGAAAAGAGGAAATGTCCTTCCCGAAAAAAGAAGATCATATTCAAAGGCATGGGCAATCTCATGAGTGAGAATATATCGGTAAAGATCTTTGTCCGGCGAGAATGGGACAATAATCCGGTTTTTAAAAAACTCGGTAAATCCGCCCGCCCCGCCACCCATAATAGAATCATCGGCGCAATTCCCCTGAAACGCTGCAGGAAACGGAAACATAATGACAGGTATAACGCGGGTCATCTCATGTTTCAGTCTGACAGATATAGAACGATAGGCTTCCTCTGCAATCTGCAGAGACTCAAGCCCCGCCTCATCCATCCCCCTAGGATAACAGATGTCAAAATGCACCGACTTGAGCACAACCCAGTCATATGAATCACGGGAGACCTTGTTCCTGCCGAACGGATGAGCCGCAGTGACAGAGATCAAAAGTAACAAAAGGAAGAAAGCCGGCTTACGAATCCTCATGTCGACGTCATTTTAACAAATGAACATTTTTTCAAGACAATTATTCATCTGCCTTTTTTTATTGCTAGCATCCTGTCATCTGTGCTATAGTTTTGGTATGCACCTGCGGTGTTCGCGTTTAGGGACAGTACCCTTGGACCGATACGTTTTTTCAAGGGACCTCAATATTCCGGCGTGTAGTCCACGCTCTTTCGGGAGTAGGATAAGCCGCCAGTGAGGGGACCCACCTGGTTAATCCAGGTTCAAGGCCTTCACCTACACGGCACAGGCGGGTGCACCTTCAATACGGAGGTGCAACGTGGCAGTACAGGAACTTTTCCGGACCGAAATACTGAATTCTTTTCTCCATGCCCAGGCGTTGCCCAATCCCTCTATCCCGGACAGAGCGGTCAATATCTCACAGGGTTTTGCATCTTTCTTCTCTGCAGACACAATAGTACAGAATATGCTGACCTATATCTTCTCACCTATATTTTTTCTGCTTCTCGTAGCCTTCACCGCATGGTTGGTGTACAGATGGATCCAGCGCTATGATACGAAGATAAAAGACGAGATCACAAGAGGACAACAGCTGCTTCTGTTTAAAGCAAAACAGCTCGGCCTTACGAATTATCAGTTCAAGATTTTAAAAGGCATAACGGATATTCTTCATCTTGAAAAGCCGTCACAGATTATGGATGATCCGCACCTTTTTGAAAGATCAATACACACGTTTCTCAAATTCGCTTCCGGCATGGGGGAAAAACGGGATTCAATCGAGTCAATCTCGAAGGATCTGATCATCACATATGAGAAGATCTATCATCCGGCAGATATAAAAAAGCCGCTATCTTCCCTGAAGGATCTGGAGATAAACTCTCTTCTTTCCATCAGCACAGAGGATGAATTTCATTTCATCGGGAAAATCCGTTCTCTCGAAAAAGAAAACTTCCGGCTGCAGGCATTTTTAACGGTAGACGAATCCCATAATCTCAAAACAGGACTTGGCCTTTCGATCGTATTCTGGCGGGCAGGCGATGCTGAATATGAATGCAGTTCTGTTATAGTCGGAACAGAGGGCGTGCTTGTTGAAATAATGGCAACCGGGGAATTTCAGAGAGGCCAGACAGTCCCTCACCCTCTTGTCGATATCGTTCTTCCATGTACAGTGACACCGCCTGCCTCGGTTCCTCAGGAATCGGAGATTCAGGCTGATATTTTTAAATTGAATGAGTCGGAAGCGATCATACGGAGCAGGGAAAAGCTCAGTCACGAACATCCGTACACGCTCATATTCAGCCTTGCAGACTTCGAAGTCCGGACAGAGATGCAGGCGCTCAGAGAGAGATATATAGCAGACAGACATGTCTTTTATATAAATGTAAAGTTTGTCAAAATATCCGATGCAGCTAAGACGGTTATTTCTACATTTATAACAGAACATCTTTTCGAATAGAGTCACATGGAAGGACTATGACTAAAACAAAGATATCTATGATCTCCGCGCTGATTGTTCTATCATGTTTGTTTCCCGTTTTTGCGTTTTCTGCGGCTTCGCCAAAAGCGGTCAGCGGTGTTCTCGATCTGTCAGAATGGGACTTTCTTAAGAACGGGGTAACGCCTCTTGACGGAAAGTGGGAATTCTACTGGAAGCAGATGCTCCCGCCATCAGCTTTTTCTCAAAACATCAGAATTCCGCACGACAATATACCAGTACCTGAGTCATGGACAAATTCCGGTTTCTCTCCTGATGGGTATGCAACGTATCGGCTCACACTCAAATGCCCCTACAGAGGAATCCTTGGTCTGAGAATTCTTGATATGGCAACATCCTACAATCTCTGGATCAACGGCACTGCAATAGCAAAAAACGGCATCGTATCAGACAACAAGGACCTGGCTCGTCCGGAGTACAGACCACGTGTTGTCTTTTTTTCTCATGACGGCGGCCCCCTGGAAATAACCGTTCAGGTGTCAAATTATCACCACAGAAAAGGCGGCATATGGGAATCGATCATCATCGGCACCCCTGCTGCAATCCATGAGTTACGGGAAAAAAGCGTCAACATCGAGATGTTCATCATCGGCGCTCTTCTTATTATGACATTCTACCATCTCGGTCTTTTCCTTTTCCGAAAACAGGATCGGTATACTCTTTATTTCGGACTCCTCTGTCTTACTATGGCGATACGAACGGGATTCATAGGAAACAGGCTTCTGTCCGGAATGATCCCCTGGCTGACATGGGAGACCGCAGGAAGAATAGAGTTTTTATCAGCATATCTATGTGTTCCGGTTTTTCTCATGTTTATATGCTCTCTTTTCAGCAGCGATACAAACTCTCAACAGATTATACAATCGAAGCGGATTCTGATAACCTTCGGCGGTGCGCTTTGTCTTGCAGTGGCTGTACTTCCAGTAAAAATAGGGTCATATTCCCTTAATGTTTTCGCGGTTTACTTCACGATTGTTACTGTTTTTGTCATCTTTATCATATCGAAAGCAGTGAGAAGAAAAAGGGACGGGTCGTGGCTCATGCTGATAGGGTTCCTTGCACTCGCGGGAACAGCGGCAAACGATATTTTATACAACAATCTCATCATAAACACCGGCAACTATGCTCCTGCAGGTCTTTTTATTTTTGTTCTATCGCAGGCGAATATCATCTCCCTGAGGTTTTCACGTGCATTTGAAAAAGTTGAAGTTCTGACCACACAGCTTAAATCGAACAATACTCAACTTAAAAATCTCAACACTCAGCTGGAACAAAAAAACAGAGAGATAACTCAGAGACTTTTCATAGACCGGCTAACCGGCCTTCCGAACAGGCAGAGCCTTTTTATCGATGTGGGATCGATCACCAATCCGATTCTTCTGCTTATCGATATAGATTCATTCAAAGAGATAAACGACTTCTATGGAAATAAAATCGGCGACTTTGTGCTCAAGGAAGCCGCCGCCATGATAAAAACACTTCTTACATCAAACAGCCAGTCGCTGTATAAACTCTCTGTGGATGAATATGCAATCCTTATCAACGAGGAAATGGATGAAAGAACCGCTTCACAGTTTGCGCATTACATATGCAGAGAGGCCGGCAAAAATCCGATTATTCACGGTTCAAATGAAATATATATCAGAATCACCATTGGTGTCGCACTCGGCTCAATAATCAAAGGGCAGAAATCCTTTGAAGAGATTATTGTACGAGCAGATATGGCTCTTAAACGCGCAAAAAGATTCGGCAAACCATATCTCATCTATGACGAATCAATGCAGATTATAAAAGAATATGAAAAGAATATGCTGTGGGCAAGAAAGATCAAAAATGCACTGGAGTCGGGAAGAATAGTTCCATTTTATCAGCCCATTGCAAACAATGCAACCGGGGTCATAGAAAAGTTTGAATGCCTTGTCCGTCTTATTGATGAAGACGGGGGGATAATCTCCCCGTTTCATTTCCTTGACGTCGCAAGAAAATCACGTCTGTACCCGGAACTCACAAAGGCTATGGTATGCAAATCATTCGCTTTTTTCAAGAATACCCGCTACGAATTTTCAATCAACATATCCATTGATGATATACTGGACGAGGATACTAGGATGTTTATCTTTGACACCATGAGTGAAAATCCGAAAACCTGTCACAGAGTCGTTTTTGAACTTCTTGAATCACAGGGAATTGAAAACTACAGTGAAGTGACAGATTTCATTACTGTTGTAAAATCAATGGGAGCGAAAATAGCTGTTGATGATTTCGGATCAGGGTATTCAAACTTCGAGCACATCATGAAGCTCAACATCGATTTTATCAAGATTGATGCATCACTTATAAAAAATATTCACTTCGATAAAAACTCGCAGGCGATCGTGAAAACGATCTCAGTTTTTGCACGGGAACTCGGGCTTAAGACCGTTGCAGAGTTCGTTCACTGCAAAGAGGTTCATGACAAAGGGATTGAATTCGGCCTTGATTTTTCACAGGGATATTACCTTGGAGAACCGAAGGCGCACATCGACCATCTCGTCAAGCCCCCCTCACCGTTTCCAGAGAGCATCTGAGATTTCCGCATCAATAGGATCGGAATAGCTGCTTGATGAACTGCCGACAGTTGCGTTATACGTTCCGTTGATCTGCTGCATAACGATTGTGTTCGCTTCAGCCTTCGTTTCCGATACAGGGTGAATATAAAAGCCTGCTGCAACAGCAATGACGGCGATAACAGCGACAGCTCCTGCAAAAGAAAGGCGGATCCTTCTCTGTGCAGCAGCTTTTTTCAGCACGCGTGATGATGTTCCGGCATCCCAGACTTCAGATCGAAGCCTTTTATTGAGTTCATATTCAAAACGTTCCCTTTCATCCATTCAAAGCCTCCATTCTCAGCCGCTTCATTATCGCCTTTCCGCGGAAAATCCTCGACTTTACCGTACCGAGAGGGATTTCCAGCTCCTGCGAAATTGTCACCACTTTTTTTCCCTGAAGCAGAAGGGAAAAAATGCAATGGTAATCATCGGGGAGCATCGACACAAGGGATAAAATATCTTCAGCATCGGATGCAGCATCGGAATTATCCTTCATCATCTCCCAGCGCCCATGCCGGAGAGATTTCTCCTCCTCTCTGTCAAGGCGTGCTGCAATGCGGATAGATTCATTCCTGGCAATAGTAAACAGCCAGCTTCCTACTGCGGAATCCCCGCGAAACGATCCCTTCTGCAGCGCCTTGAATGCCCGCAGATAGGTTTCCTGAACAACATCATCTATGGCATAAAAATAGTGCACCGGCAGATGCGTACGCACTGCCGACAGCACAATGGATTTCGTATCGCGGACTATTGCCGCAAATTCCTTATCAGAAATCATCGGATCACTCGCCGAAAGTATCCGGCTCGGGTCCGCGCATCATGGGTCCAGCCATCTCAGGCCGCATATCACGGAGCTTTGCCCGCTGTTCTGCATTGAGAACTTTTTCAATTTCAAGACGGTGCCTGATCATGATCATCCGGCTTTCGACCTGAAGATCGCCGATTTCCTTGAGAAGTGTACGCGTTTTTTCAAGATCCACTTCTTCTGCACGAAGAATCTTACGGAGCTGGCGTGCTTTCGGCTCAATCTTATCCATCACAGCACGGTGTTCCATTTTTACCTTCTCATTGATATCTGCAATCCTGTCCATCTGATCTTCTGTCAGACCAAGCACCTTCTGCATCCTCTCAGGATCGCCGAAAAGAGGACCTTTCCCGCCGCGTTCCATCATTCCCGGTCTCGGTCCGCCGTCCCGCATCATCCCCTGGCCGGGACCGTTATCAGATCCGTCCGGTTTCGGGCGCTCCTGCGCAAAAACAGCCGTTCCTGCAAGAAGAACAACCAGCCCGGCACTGATAATAAAATAATGTTTATTCATACGTTACTCCTTTTTTTCGGCCGAACCATGGTTTATGAAACACGACCGGAGCGGATATTTTTTCCGCATTTGACAGTAAGACCCTGAATCAGCTTTAAAAGTTCCATTTCAAAAAAAATTTTAACATCATAATCTTCTGCTATAACGATGGGTCACGGTCATTAGCGGAATGACTCCACCGCCGCGAGCGGCAGGGAATTAAACCCAGTTCTGCAATTAAAGTAAATTTGAACATAGAAACTCGCGCATTTTCACCTTGCAAAAAGCGCCGGATCAACGTAGACTAGCATTACATATCCGAATAAACAGGTTTTTTTTGAAAAAAATATACTTATTTCTGCTAGCTTCGCTTTGCGCGCTTACTCTGCCATCCTGCTCGGGAACTCCTCAGTCTGTATTTTCTATTGAAGGGCAATGGAAAGCTATGCGCGGCGATAATGCGGTTTTTGCCAGCAGCATGATTAATGATTCCGACTGGACAGAGATTTCGCTTCCATCAGGAAATCTCCTGCCGTCCCATAACCATTCGATCCCGCTGAAAGAGGGGGAACCCGATACGAAAAAAGGATTTATCTGGTACAGAAAGACGATTGCCCTGCATTCTGTCCCTTACGGCGAACAGATTCTGCAGATTCGTGAAATAATGAATGCTGATCAAATCTTCATCAATGGAGTCAAGATCGGCGAGTCGGGGCGATTCCCTCCCGATTTCAAATCAGGATGGGCCAAATTCCGCAGCTACCGAATTCCGCCCGCACTCCTGCATGAAGGGGAAAACCTCATTGCCATGAGGGTTTATTATGATGCAGAAGCATGGATCCTCGGTCCCATGGAAATAGTCGATGCCAGCTACGGGCAGAAGAGAGCAATGATCTACAACCTCATGCTCAACAACGGCCTGGAAGCCTTCTCTGCGCTGCTTGCCGGCATTGCAATGCTGTTTCTGTTTCTGTTTATCAAACGGAAACAGGAGGTCGATTCGCTTTTCTTTGCCTTGGCGTGTCTTTCTATCGCTCTGACCATAGGCCTTCAATTTTTTGAGAACATGTATGCCGATACAGGCATTTCATCCAACCTGGTGCTGAAAGCGACACAGTCAGGTCTTATCTCATTTCCGCCTTTTCTTTCGCTCTTCTACTGGTACTACACACGGGGAAATGTCTCTTTGCGTCGGATTATCATCACGCTTTCCATCCCGATCGCAGGAATCTTCCTGATGGGAATCGCACAGGAACGCAGTGATATCCTTCTCCGCAGAGAGATATTCATACTGATAGCAGGTTATTTCATCCTCGAAGTCTTTGCCTGTTCAATCCATGACATCATAAAAGGGCATCCTCACGGGTTTGAAGTTTTCATCGGATTGATACCGATGCTGATTCTCGGCCTTCATGATATCATGGAGTTTACATTCAATGTGGTGCATGACGGTTTTGCCCTTTTCATCTACGGGCTACCGCTGCTGCTGATTGTCATGGGCGGCCAAATAATACGACGTTATACACAATCACTCAAAGAGCTTGAATCGAAAACAATACTCCTGCAGAAGTATTCACATGAGCTGGAAGCAAAGAATATCGCGCTGGAGAAATCAGACAGGATAAAGGATGATTTTCTGGCAAACACCTCTCATGAACTGCGCACACCTCTGAACGGAATCATCGGGATAGCGGAATCGCTTATTGCCGGTGCAGCAGGCGATATCAGTTCAGCGGTTGCAGATAATCTCGTCATGGTTGCATCCAGCGGGCGGCGGCTTGCCTCTCTGGTTAATGATATTCTTGACTTTTCCAAATTAAAGAACAGTTCAATAACTCTTGATGCCGGAGCTGTCAATCTGCGCAGAACAGCGGATATGGTGACGGCTCTTTCCCAATTTCTCTATCGCGGAAAAAATCTTAACCTGATAAATACCATTCCTGAACAGTTCCCTGCGGTAAGAGCTGATGCTGCAAGACTGCAGCAGATCCTTTACAATCTTGTGGGAAATGCTGTCAAATTCACAGACAGCGGGACAGTTTCACTGTCAGCAGAGATATCTGATGACAGATTCGCATCGATACACATTGCTGATACCGGACCGGGAATCCCTGAGGAAAAATTTGAAATTATCTTCAAATCTTTTGAACAGCTCGAAACATCACTGTCCCGCCGGCATAGCGGTACCGGTCTGGGACTTTCAATTGCAAAACAGCTCGTAGAACTGCACGGAGGGAAGATCAGCGTATCTTCAAAAATCGGAGAAGGTTCTGTTTTTTCATTCACTCTCCCGTTAGCCGAAGAAGGAATGCCTGAAAAGAAGGAACAAGCTCCGGAGATTTTTCTGGAATAC
>Ga0364874_10076_pt1 | contig 53581 bp, 24 predicted proteins | sample ExccelAu500001D4_2_FD_206922 | JGI IMG/M metagenome (GOLD analysis project Ga0364874, IMG submission 206922) | Enriched cells from Trout Bog Lake Hypolimnion, Wisconsin, USA - BchlTB.Aug07.5000.01.D4 | ecosystem: Environmental > Aquatic > Freshwater > Lake > Hypolimnion/Profundal zone | place... | reverse complement strand
GTAATATCATTCGTTGCATTCCGGTTGATGACAGTAACACAAATACTTTTTCCATCCGGAGTTATTGAAGCGCAAAGGTCGAGGTCGGCATCTGCAGCAAGGGCCGGAGTATTCAAAAGATGTTTCCCCTGATGGGTTGCAAATAGTGCAAAGACCTCGCCCGAAGGATCAAGTTCCGATCCCAATGGAGCAACTTTGATGGCCCCCTCGTTTACGGGCATAAAATAGTAAGCCCTGTCAATCTGCATATTGGTGGCTTCGCGACCTAGCAGATTAAGCACTCCTGCTGTGTAAAGTCCCATGGTCACACTCCCGGACAACCCCCATCTGGTATTCCATTCATCGAAAGCGATACTGAAATTCTGGTTGGCTGGTATATTACTCCGTAGAGATTTGCGGGCATTTTCAAGCAATGGGGGTAGGATCACAGTAGGGGCTTTGGCAATACCCGCAAGATCCCCCTTGTAGCGGTCTAATAAATAGTCATGTACAGAGAAGAGGCTGAGCAGATCGCCGGCCTTTCCGATTATCGTCTTGTTCCAGTTTCCTTTTCCGAAATGGGTACACCCTACCAATTGAAGGGTTGGATCTGTCTTTTTCATGGCCCGGGCAAAAAGTTCGGTCTGATTGGCACAGAATTCCGCATCTTTGAGTCCGCCCCTCCCGAATGAATAAAGCTCATTCCCAACGAACCAGCACCTTACATTGTAGGGTTCGGTTTGCCCCCGTTCTGATCTGACTTTTCCCCAACTGGTATTGGAAGCGCCATTACAATATTCGACCCATGCTGCGGCATCTTCCGGGGTATTGTCACTCAGCCGCATGGTGATGGCCGGTTCGCACCCCACTTCACGGCATAAGGCGATAAATTCGTCAATACCAATCTCCTGTGAATCATAGTCATCGGTGGCGGGTAAAAGAAAAGACAGGCCGGTTGGACCGACAGGGGGGCGCTGATCGACAGGTAAAAGGCCATCTTTCCAATTATAAAACTCAGCATAACAACCTCCCGGCCAACGCAGACTCCCCGGCTTGAGCTTCTTCAGCAGATCCACCACATCGCTGCGCATACCATGAAAATTATTGGCAGACAAACACTGTCGATGAGGATTCCACATTACAGCATCGCACGGGTAAATATTGGGACAAAAGAGACTTTGGTAGTGAAGCCTCCGAAATTAAAATCAAAAAAAATGCAGAAATAACATGCGAAATATATTTTTTATATTCCTTATTTTCAACTATTTACTTGTTATTATTAACAGTAATGCTTTGGGTCAAAACAAGGAGCTTGAAAAATGCAATGTGGTCTGGGACAGTCCAAGCAAAAACTCATCAGGGTCAATGCCCCTTGGCAACGGGGATATTGGGATGAATCTGTGGGTGGAGGAGAACGGTGATCTGCTGTTTTTTATCTCCAAGACCGACTCCTGGAGCGATGCGGGACGCCTGCTCAAACTTGGACAGGTGCGGGTCAGGCTGACCCCATCGCTGGCTGCAAGGCCGTTCCGGCAGGAACTTCATTTGGAGAACGGGCAGCTGACAATTCAGAGTGGAAAAGATGGCTCAACAACAAAACTGCGCCTTTGGATTGATGCGAATAATCCGGTAATCCACCTCGAAGGTGAATCTCAAAAAAATATAGAGGCTGTAGCCAGTTTAATCATATGGCGTACTGCCGATCGGGCGATGCAAGAAAGCGATGCAGCGTTGGGAGTGATGGAATCAAAAATTCCAATCATTGAAAAAGCAGATATCGCCTTGCCTCCAAAAGAGAATAAAATTATTTGGTATCACCGAAATGCATATACTACCCTTCCAATATCCATGAAGGTTCAGGGACTTGAAAACGCCATGAACCTGGTGCACGACCCACTTCTGAACCGCACCTTTGGTGGTTGTATCATTGGAAAAGAGATGGAGCATATTGCAGCTGAGAATGCCACTCAGACCTTAAAAACAATAAAACCCACTCGTCAGCTCGATCTGCGTATTTGCATTCTTTCGGTGCAGACCGAATCGCTTGATCAATGGGAGGAAAAGCTGATTTACCTTGTCGATAAAGAGCAAAAATCAAACCTTCAAAAGCAATGGATTGCACATTGTCAATGGTGGAAGATGTTCTGGGACCGAAGCTGGATCTATGTTCAAACACCCGAGGATAAAAGGACGGCTTCAGCCACCGAATTAGCCAAACGACTACAGGAACGGGAAGATCTTCAACTCATAGGCAAAATGGTCTGCATGATATCAACCATATCTTGCCCAAAGTCAGTGTCGAATCAGCAGGACAGGTTATCAACCGGGGATATGCTTTGCAGCGGTTTATCACTGCCGCTGGCGGACGAGGCGCTTTTCCGATAAAAAACGACGGATCCATTTTTACATTCAACAGCCGGAATCCTCAGAGCCTTCAGGATGCCGATTTCAGGCTTCACGGTCCGTTATACTGGTTTCTTGATGCAGCTACTACAACATGCGGACCCATGTTGCGAAGCGGTGACTTCGACCTACTGAAACCAATTTTCTCGATGTACCACGATATGGTTCCAATGGCTAAAGAACGAACGAAAATTTATTACCATCACGAAGGTCTGTTTATTCCAGCAACCGTAAATACCTGGGGAACCTTTGGAAATGACGATTATGGTTGGAATCGGGATAAACTTCCGTTGGGGCAGATGAGCAACATCTATGTGCGCTGGTTGTGGCAAGGTGGAATTGAGCTGTCGTCGATGATGCTCGATTATTATGAGGCAACCCAACGGAAATCATTCCTTCAGGATACCCTGATGCCAATGGCCGATGGTGTCGTTACTTTTTACGACCAACATTATCAGCGTGATGAGAAAGGTAAAATACGCATTGATCCGGCATGTGCACTGGAATCTTGTCATAAAGCGATTAATCCAATGCCTGAAGTTGCAGGTCTCCACTACCTTATTCCACGTTTATTAGCGTTACCTTCTGATCTTACTGCACCTAATCAACATGCCAACTGGTCAAAAACACTAAACGATCTGCCAGCAGTGCCTCTAAGTGGTACAGAAGGTGAAAAAGTTTTAACTGCCGCAGAAGTTATTTACGGCCGACAAGGTGACGAAATGCCTGAACTTTATGGCATCTTCCCCTATCGGCTTTATGCCATTGGAACACCTGGGTTTGACATTGGACGTCGGAGTATTGAAAAATATATCCCGGAAGTTTTAGCTACCAAATATCCTTTTGAAGGAAAGATTGGCGGATGGCGCTTAAATTCGATTCAGGCTGCGTATGTGGGTAAAGGAGAGCAGGCCGGTCGGATGATGATCTCTAATTTTGCATCCACTGATCCACGCTGCCGTTTTCCTGCCTTCTGGGGACCTAACCAGGTCTCGACCCCAGATATTAGTCATGGTGGAGTGTCGATGACTACTCTTCAGGCAATGCTTTTGCAGGTGGATGGCAAAAAAATCTATCTTTTCCCCGCCTGGCCAAAAGACTGGGATGTCAGCTTTAAGCTTCATGCACTTTACAATACTACCGTGGAGGGGGAACTGCGCAATGGCAGGATAATCTCTCTAAAAGTAATCCCCAGGCAACGTATGGCAGATATTATTAACCTATTGGGTAAATAGCAAATCACTCATTTTTAAGACTATGAAAATCAAATTATTTGCAGCCATTCTCATCTTTTCCTGTTCTTTCGGAAGTTTATTGGCTCAGGAAAACAATAAATCACTTCCGGCAATTCCGAAGGGGAACAATGGCTTTCACGCCTACTCTACCAGGCTCAATTATACCAAAGAGTGGGAAAAACCCTGGCGGGTTGGCAAATTCGCGGATGTGGTGGTCACTTTCCCAAACTGTGAAGCCGGATTTATATTTTGGCGGGGAGCAGGCTATATTCCCAATTGGGTGACTGAAAATGGAATTTGGTACAACAACCAATTTGTCGAGCGAATTTCCTCCGGGATCAAGGAGACCAAAGGGTGTGTCGAACCCATGAGCGATAAACAGTGCCGTTATTCCCAGGTCAGGATCATCGAAGATAACGAGGCGCGAAAAGTCATCCATTGGAGATACGCACCTGTTGATGTGCAGTACCACCACCCTTATGTTGATCCTGAAAACGGTTGGTATGACTGGGTCGATGAATATTACGTGATTTATCCAGATGCCACTTCTGTGCGCGAAGCGACCCTCTATTCAACTGAAGTTAACGCTTTTGCAGATTGGCAGGAGAGTATCATTGTCCATCAGCCGGGCAGGAGTCCAGAGGATGATATTGACAGCACAGCAGTCTCAATCAGTAATGTAAAAGGGGAAACTACCGATTATTACTGGCCGGAAGCTTCAAAAAAAATGACACTTAAAGGACTACCGGACAAGTTTTGCATTCAGGTCGTCAATTTAAAATCAAACTTAAAACCCTTTATTGTAATCCCTCCTGATAAGGGTTTGCACATCGGGATATTTGATGGTCACAACCCGAATTCCATATTCAGGTGGTGGGATCACTGGCCGGTAAGTCAGGATAAATCATGGGGCAGAGATGCGAAAGACAATACGAATCCATCGCATACTTCCCTGACTTTCTGGAAAGGCTGGAACCCTGTATCTGCTACCGAAAACTCGAAAACTTACGTCATGCTTCACGGAATGACAGATCTAAAAGCGGGGGAGCTCGGAACAGTTGCCAAATCATGGTTATATCCCGCCAAGGTTATCATTGAAGCCTCAAAGGGGTTTACTTATGACGGATTTAACAGTTCTGAAAGGGCTTACAGTTTTACAGACCATAACCCCGGCAATTCTCAGAAAGCAACTTTCAATTTAATGGCTTGTTCAGATAATCCTTTGCATAATCCTGTTTTTATTATACATAACTGGAAAAATAAAAATGCAAAACTGAAAATCAAAGGCACGAACCAGAAAATCGAAGAGATTAAACAAGGCATTGAATACGGCGTGAATGGAAATGCGCTGGTGATATGGATAAAGGCAGAAATCACCATTCCAATTGAGATATCAATATCTCCCTGCAAATAATTTTAACCAAACAGAATAACATGCAATTAAACTTAAGAACATTCGATTATCGACTAAGGGCCCTTTTTCTGATGGCAGCCCTATTCTTTTTTATTTTCCCAGGCCGGGGAGCCATCCTCCAGAGGTTAAAAAATGGAGAAAACCTTAAACTAGCCGCAATCGGAACAAGCTTAACCGATAAGGGTGCTCACAATAAAGGGTGGTTTGAACACATGGGTGAATGGCTCAACGACCTGCCTTACAAGGGCAAAGTGACCTGTTCGAATCACGCAGTTGGCGGATCGGCCTCGAAAACCGGTAAGTCCGACCCGGGTTACCACCCCGGACGATACGGACTTCTTCAACTGAGTGACGTACTGGCAAGCGAAAATCCGGATGCTGTTTTCATCGAGTTTGCCATAAATGACGCCTTTTTACCTTATCACATTTCGGAGCAGGAGTCGAAAGAGAACCTGCAAACCATGATCAACCAGATCAACGTTTGGGCTAAAAAACAAAACCAGGGGAAAGGGAAAAAAGTCGATATCATCGTGCAGACAATGAACAACTGCATAAATGTACATGCTACCAGCCGGCCAAATCTTAAGCATTACTACCAAGGCTATAAAAAGGTCGTCAAAAAAAATCGGGAGGTCTTATTCGTCGACAACTATACAAATTGGATCACCCTGTACAACAGTCAGGCCGATCACTCCAACTGGCTAAGGCTTGTACCCGACGGTATTCATCCCAATGCCGACGGCGACCGGGAAATACTTTTGCCCGAAGTTAAAAAAGCATTAAAAACTCAGAAATAAGTCACTAATCCTTAAAAATAAGATGATAACAGAGAAATCAAACCTTCAAATTGAAAAAATAAATTCAATGGATCAACCAAAATCAAAAACCAGGCGACAAACTTCAACCCGATTGAGAAAATCAGTTTCCGTAAATTTCTCCGGGCTACTCCTTTTGTTTGCCCTGATTTCATGCAGTTTTACCTTGCCTGCTCAGCCGTTATGGCAAATTGGGAAAGCCGATCACAGTGCAGCCGAATTCGCCCTCGCGAAAAATGGTTACACAAGTTTTCTTCAAAAGTTTGGCAGTCCCGACCATGCATTTTATATCGGTTTGTCAGACGATACCAAAGATTGGCCCTCCGTACTGCCAGGTCCACTCGATTCATGGGCTGGCGGGAATCCTGACGGAAGCTGGGATCAGATGAATACGTTGCCCGTCGGGTTTGTTCTGGAAAGCGTCCCAAAGTTAGGTCTATGTACACTGACCATTAACATCCTTGATGCATCGGCTGAACATCCTCCCTTTTTAAGGATTACCGTCAACAATTCCATCCATGAAATTGAAATCCCCAAAGGTGGTGGTGAAGGCAGCCTCACTGGCAATTACGCGAATGCCAAATCGTATGAGGCACGCATTGAATTCCCTGTATCACAGCTTCGTACAGGTTATAATGAAATTACACTTCGCTCTCTCAGTGGAAGCTGGATGATCTTTGATGCATTAAAACTTGAAGCACCTTCAGCGGTAAAGCTTACAGCGAATAATAGCACAGTAATCCGTTCAATCACCACTGCACCTTACTCCATGAGCAGTCGCGGCAGAGCGAAAGCGACTATAAAAGTTGAGGTTTATCAGCATGAAAAGCCGGGTACCCTGTCGGTTACAGTCGGGAAAGGTTCCCCGCACGAATTGGCCCTTGAACCCGGATTGCAGGTCCTTGAAATACCTGCACCGAACGCCGGCCGCAACCCGGATACCTCGGTTCGTCTGAGCTCAGGGGGGATACTTTTGGAGCAGGCAACCTTGAAACTGAATGAGAGTCCAAAGGTGACCCCTGCCGATTATGTCGATATTTTCAAAGGGACTGCCCATTCACGCTGGATGATCGCTCCGGGGCCCTGGATGCCTTTTGGAATGGTTAAGCTTGCACCCGACAATCAGAAACAGGGCTGGGTTGCCGGCTATGAATATACCCATGAGTATATTGATTGTTTCAGTCATATCCATGAGTGGACGATGGGGGGTCTGGGCATGATGCCGACTGTTGGTCCGCTGCATACCCAGCCAGGCCTCGATGGAACAGGTTACAGCTCGCGGATCGACAAAAGTACCGAGCACGGCGGAATCGGCTATTACGAGGTGTTCCTGAAAAGCAGCGGTATCAAAGCTGAACTGACAGCAACAACACGTGCATCGTTGCAACGGTATACCTTTCCTGCCAGCGATCAGGCACGGATAATACTCGATTTTCTACTACCTAACGAATATACAATGAAGGTATTAGGTGCCAAAGTACGACAAACAGCACCTGCAGAACTCGAGGGTACAATCCAAACCCATTTCCCCGATATTTACGGAGACGGAAACCAGCGCTTCGATCTCCACTTTGTGATGCAGTTCAGCCGCCCTTTCGATTCGCTCGGCGGATGGCAGGGCGAAAAGATCCTTTCTGATGTAAAGGAACTTGCCTTAGCTGACGATTGTGGTGCATTTGTCGGATTCAAAACTGCCGCCGGTGAACAAATACAGGTGCGAACCGGGATATCGCTGGTCAGCGTAGATAATGCAAGGGAGAATTTAGATCAGGAGCTTTCCAAGCCTTTCGGATGGAATTTCGCAGCCGTGGTTCAGAATCAGCGTAACACCTGGAATAACCTCCTTACCCGTGTCGAAATCGGCTCACCCGATGCGCGCGAAAAAACAAGGTTTTACTCGAACCTGTATCGCTCCCTTTCGGGACGAAACACCTGGAGCGATGTCAATGGCGAATGGACAGACCCCGAGGAGCACAAACAGAAGCTCAATGACCCTGAAGCCGTGATGCTTGGCGGCGATGCTTTTTGGACTACCTTCTGGAATATGAATCAGGTGATGAACCTTCTTACCCCTGAATGGTCGGCTCGCTGGGTTAAATCGCAGCTTGCACTCTATGATGCAAATGGCTGGCTGGCCAAAGGCCCTGCCGGGATTGAATACATCAGCATCATGGTGGCAGAACATGAAATCGCATTGCTTGTAGCTGCCTATCAGCACGGCATCAAGGGGCTCGACAAGGAAAAAATCCTTGAAGCCATTGTTAAAATGCAGACCACTATGCCGAAAAAACAGCCCGGTGGTGGATGGGCCGGCAATGAAAACCTCGGTAATTACCTTAAGCATGGCTATGTCGCTTATGATGGCAAACAGAAAGGTGACTGGAAAGGGCCATGGACCTCAAATACTTACGAGTATGCTTATGATGACTGGTGTGTTGCCCAAATGGCCCTCGCGTTGGGACGTAAGGATCTGGCCGGTACCTTTATTAAGCGGTCGGGAAGCTGGCGCAACGTGTTTGACAAGGAGACCGGTTTTGCCAGACCACGCAAAGCAAATGGTGACTGGATAACCCCTTTTGATCCGTTCAAAAGCGAGAGTTTCGTCGAGGGTAACGCCTGGCAGTATACCTGGTTTGTGCCGCAGGATGTACCTGGCCTTATACAAACGATGGGACGCGACCGCTTTGTCAGCCGCCTGAATGATGCCTTCGAAAAGTCGGCGCCCACACGATTCAATGCCGCCGGTGACCGCTTCTGGATGTACCCGCTGAACCACGGAAACCAGCCCGATATGCATGTTGCATGGCTTTTCAACTGGGCCGGAAAACCTTGGCTGAGCCAGAAATGGACTAGTGCAATCCTCAACTCCTATTACGGCCACAACCCTGCCGATGCTTACCTGGGAGATGAAGACCAGGGTCAGATGAGTGCATGGTTTGTCATGTCTTCCATGGGGCTGTTCCAGGTTGATGGCGGTTGCCGTATAGATCCGATTTACGAAATCAGCAGCCCGCTTTACCCTAAAATAGTCCTCCATCTTTCGAAAGAACACTATGGTGGAAAGAATTTTACAATTTTAGCCCATAATGCATCGAAAACAAACCGCTATATCCAGTCGGCAAAACTGAACGGTCAGCCAATGGACAACTGGTGGATTCCACAACGTGAGGTGATTCGCGGCGGCACACTCGAACTCGAACTTGGTCCTCTGCCAAACGAAGCTTGGGGAGCCAATTCACAACCCCCGGTTCCTGACACCTTTCCGGCAGGTGAAAAATAAAACAAATTAAAAATCAACTATTTTTAAAGATACATCAGATGAAAGACAAATGAAATTAATTGCTTTCCTGCTTTTTGTGATTCACGGCATTGCCATACAGGCACAGGTTTGCAAAACGATTTCACCCCCCAAAAAGGTCCCGGCAAACAGTACTTATTGTAACCCAATCAATATTGAATACTGTTTCCGGCCTGATGGTAAAACCGGTCGTGAGGCAGCTGACCCGTTGATCGTCCCTTTCAAAGACGATTATTACCTGTTCGCATCCAAAAGTGCCGGTTACTGGTGGTCAAATGACTTACTTAAGTGGAACCTTGTGCCCGTTAATGATAATTATGTCTACCGAAATGACGAGCATCAATTGAACGGACAACCTGAAAGTGACCTCCCGGTCCGGGGATACAATCCTGCGTCCAGTGTTGTCAATGGAGAGCTGATTTACAGTCAGCAGCTGGATGCCTTTTATAAGTTTATCGACCCAAAGAAAGGGACGTTTGAGCGCGTTCGGGACAGGTTGGAAGTTAGTAATGATGAATGGCTCTTCACCGATGATGATGGCAGGGTCTATCTTTATGCGGTCGGCTTTAAACCTGTCCGGGGCATTTATGTCTGTGAACTGGATCCCGGAGATCATCTGAAAGTTTTGCAGGGACCGCTGCCATGCAAACCAAAAGGGGATTTTCAACAGGAAAATGAGGGCGATTTCCGGGTAGCAACCTTTAGTCAGGAGCCGGCAATGCCCATCGCCAACAAGTCGGGTGAAGGTCCGCAGATGACCAAGCGGAATGGACATTACTTTCTTCAGGTATCGTATAGTGGAACCGAAGACCCGCGTTACCGCGACTGCGCCTTTGTCTCTAATTCACCTATAGGACCTTTTGAGTATTGCAAAAACAACCCGGTCTCCTACCGCCCCGCAGGTTTCACAACCGGTGGAGGTAATTCAGGTCTCTTTGCCGACAAACAAAATCACGATTGGCGTGTAGTGACAACCTGCCTGAACGCTTTGACCGGTTTCGAAAGGAGGATCTCGATGTATCCGGCAGGAGTTGACCAGGAGGGCGGTTTGTATACCGATACCTACCTCGGAGATCTGCCACAAAATGGTCCGGGACACCGAAAATCGGGCTTGGGTGGCAACCTCGTTGGGTGGATGTTGCTTTCCTACAACAAATCTGCGACAGCATCTTCCACTTTAAGGAACCATCCTGTTGAAGCTGCTTTCGACGAAAATATTAAGACATGGTGGAGCGCCAGTACAAGTGAAAAAGGAGAATGGCTTGCAGTAGATCTGGGAAAGGTCTGCTGCATTAATGCCATCCAGGTGAACTTTGCAGAACAAAATGCCAATGCCATCAAACGCCGCCTGGAGGATGAGCTTTACCATCAATACACCATTGAGATGAGGGAAGATGGAAATAACTGGAAGATGCTGATTGATAGGAGTGCCAATAAACGGGATGTGCCGCATGATTATATCCAGCTCAAAAATCCTGTTTTAGCCCGTCAATTGCGTGTTACAAATATTCACATGCCGGGGCATGGCAAGTTTGCCGTGCGCGACCTTCGTATCTTTGGCAGCGGCCTGGGTAAATTGCCGCAAGAAGTCAAGAGTGCCAACGTGAAACTTCAACCTAAAGAAAATTCCAAATCCGCTGTAGAGGTAAAAATCGAATGGCCTGTTGCTGAAGGTGCTGCCGGATATGTGGTTCGCTGGGGCCACACAAAGGACAACTTTTGCCACAGCCAGGATAACCGAAACAACCATGCAATCATCTCAGATTTAATTATTGGTTTGGATTATTTCTTTGTTATTGATAGCTTTAACGAAAACGGAGTCACCTTTGGAAGCAATGTCATCAGGACAAGATAAAAGGGAAATAACTGAGAAAATATTTTGAGGCTTTTAAAATGATATTTTTATCCCGTCAGGGATCCGTCGACTGACAGATGGGCAGAAAACAAGTTGAAATCCAAGGTTTCATCCCGGATAAGACGAAATATCAATACAAAACATTTGATTTATACTCATATTTGTCCCTAAAGGAACAATAAACCTAAATTGCACACTTTTTTTGACTAACAGAATTAGTAATCTTTATAATTATAAACAAAACTAAAAAACAATGAGAAAATTATTTGCCGTTTTAACTTTGGGAATAGCCCTGCTTTGCCTGAGCATTCCTGCATTTTCAGCAGTCAGACTCCCTGCATTGATCAGTGACAATATGGTTTTGCAGCAGGGCAGGCAGGCATCCGTCTGGGGATGGGCCGATAAAGGTGAGTTGGTTACCGTCAGTTTAGGTGAACAAAAATACACCGTCAAAACCGCCGAGGACGGTCGCTGGAAAGTGACCCTGAAAAAATTAAAACCAGGAAAAACACTTGAGATGAATGTCAAAGGCTCATCCGGCAATTCAATCACCGTGAAGAATATTCTGGTTGGCGAGGTTTGGATCTGTTCGGGACAGTCGAACATGCACTGGACTTTTTGGAAAGGACACGGAGTATTAAACAATGAGACTGAACTGGCCAATGCCAATTATAACGATATCCGCATGTTCACAGTGGTAAAGGGTGGAGCCCCTGAGCCTTTAGAAGATACAAAAGGTGTCTGGCTGACTATCAGCCGCGAAAACCTTTTGGTGGGCGGTGAACAAGGCGCCTCTGTCCTGGCCTATTTCTTTGGTCGCGACCTTTATAAACAACTCAACGTTCCGGTCGGACTGATCAACACCAGTGTAGGGGGAACCCCGGCAGAAAAATGGACCAAACGTGAAGTCCTGGAAGCCAATCCGGAACTAAAAAAACTAGCAGGCAAAGGTGGCGCCTCCACATTATATAATGCTATGATTGCCCCGCTGATCCCCTACGCGATCCGTGGTGCTATCTGGTACCAGGGGGAATCGAATCTTGACCGGGCTTATCAGTACCGCACACTATTTCCCGCCATGATTGCCAACTGGCGCTCCGACTGGAAGCAAGGTGATTTTCCTTTCGGTTTTGTACAGATTGCCCCATACCGCTATAAAGGTCAGAATCCTGAAAATTATCCGGAACTCTGCGAAGCGCAGACAATGACGCTGAAAAGTTCTCCCAAGACAGGTATGGCAGTCACTGCTGACATTGGTGATGTAACCAATATTCATCCACGAAACAAGCAGGAGGTCGGACGCAGGCTTGCACTTTGGGCGATGGCAAAAGTGTATGGCAGCAGGAAACTGGTCTATTCCGGCCCGATCTACAAATCAATGAAAATAAAGGGTAACCAAATCGTACTGAATTTCGACTATTGCGGCGGCGGACTCACCTCCGGTAATGGTAAGGCCCTGAATGAGTTTACAATTGCAGGTTCCGACAAGGTATTCGTTCCCGCAAAGGCCGAAATCGTTGGAAACACAGTGATTGTTTCGGCTGAAAAGATCGCCAATCCAGTGGCAGTGAGGTACGCATGGCACGATGATGCGCAGCCCAACCTGGCCAATAAGGAGGGTCTCCCCGCTTCACTGTTCCGCACAGACTCGTGGAAAGGTGTGACAGAGAAATAGAGAGAAGAAAGATTTATATCATATTGTTTTTCCTTTGCGACTCTGCGTGAGATTAATATCAAAAATCACGCAAAGTCGCAAAAACGCCAAGGAAGAAAATTAGAAAATTCATATACCCGAAATCCAGGAAGTGGACATAATACCAGCTAATTAATTATCAAATAATTAATCGACAAATATCATGATTGAATATAAACAGACAAATAATCAACAAAAGCCGGCAGAAGAAGACACAAAGCAAACGCTCAACCGGCGCAATTTCCTCCGTTTGGCCGGAGCAGGTTCGATGGTTTTTTATGCTGGTATGCCTCTCACCGCAGGCCCTTTTGTTGCATCCGACTTTGAGGGTTTGGTGCCAATCGACAAGAAGCTGAGTCCTACATGGGTTAAAAGTCTTTTTGAACGGGGTACTCCCCAGGTTTATAAAGGCGACGAACTCAAACATATCGGGATGCCTGTTGGCGGACTATATGCCGGGCAGGTGTATCTTGGCGGAGATGGGAAACTGTGGTTCTGGGATATTTTCAATAAAAAGGCGCAAAATACATGGGAGAGGCATTATGCCGAACCGATGGAACCCAACTCGCCCATTGAGCAGGGATTTGCATTGCAGGTCACTTCAAACGGAAAAACGGATCTTCACCCGCTTAACCGAAGTAATTTCCCCGATGTGAGCTTCAGAGGTGAATACCCGATCGGAAAAGTCGATTACCATTCACAACCCGTCTCTGTTTCACTCGAAGCCTTCTCTCCTTTTATTCCGCTTGCAGTAGATGAATCGGATTTTCCGGCAACAATCATGCGCTTCTCAGTTAAAAACGAATCAAGGGAAACGGTGGAAGCTACCCTCTTGGGCTGGCTTGAAAATGCAGTATGCCACTATAGCAGGACATATATGGGAAAACGACGTAACCATATATTTCACCATAAAGGTTCAGAATTTCTCAATTGCACAGTTGAAAAAGGATCTGAAAAGCCGGTCGCTCAAAAGCCCGATATTCCATTTGAGGATTGGAATAATGAAAAATACATTGACTGGACAGCCGAAGGAAATGCCTTTGGAACCGGACCAGTCAAAAAGACGGAAATACATGGTTATCAGGGCGATGTAGGCGGAGATACGGAACACGTAGTCAATTCACATGCAACCGCTCCTGGTTCTGACGCAGCCTCCAGGGATGCCGCCACCGGAACATTAACCAGCAAAAAGTTCATCATAGAACGCAAATTCATCAATATCTGGATTGGGGGCGGCAACCACAAAAATAAAACATGCCTCAATGTGATGATTGACGGCAAGGTTGCCAGGTCGGTGACAGGGATGAATGACAACAAAATGACCCTCCAGAGCATTCACGTGGGCGAACTTCAGGGACAGGAAGCCGCTATAAAGTTGGTAGATGCAGAGAAAGGGGCATGGGGCAATATTGGCATTGGAAGAATTACCTTCAGTGACCTGCCGGCTAATCCTGAAGAATTTGAGCAGCTGTCCGATTATGGAACCATGGGGCTTGCCCTCCTTAACGATAACGCAAACTACACCATTGCTGAGGCGACGCTTAATGGTCTGGGAGGAGCAAATTCAACTCAGGCATCAGCAGACCTGAAAGATCGCCTTATTGGCGCTATCGGGCATACGATGAAACTTAGAGGAGGAGAATCTAAAGTGATCACTTTTGCCATTACCTGGCACTTCCCTAACCTTACCAAACCGGGCAAGGGACGGTATTATGCCTCAAAATTTGCAAATTCAATTGATGTCGCCAATTATCTGGCAAAACATATTGACAAGCTTTATGCTCAAACAAAGTTGTGGCGCGATACCTGGTACGACTCAACACTCCCCTACTGGTTCCTCGACCGCACATTTACCAATGCCTCCACGCTGGCCACCTCAACGGTTTTCCGTTTCCGGGATGGAAAATTCTGGGGCTGGGAAGGGGTGAGCTGCTGCGAAGGGACCTGCACCCATGTTTATCATTACGAACAGACGATGGGACGTATTTTCCCTGAACTGGATATTGTTCTCCGGGAGAAGACAGACTTTAATTCCGAAGATAGCTATAAAGGAGACGGGATCATCGAATACCGGGGAAAAGGAACAGGAGTCGCTATGGACGGTCAGGCAGGGATTATCCTTCGAAGCCTGCGCGACCATCAGATGTCGCCCAATGATGAATTTCTGAAACGCAATTACCCCAAAATCAAGAAAGCCCTCGAGTGGATGATCACCCAGGACGGGACAGAGGATGGCGTCATCAAACAGAATCAGCATAATACGCTGGATGCCCAATGGTTTGGTGACGTTGCATGGCTGAGCGGACTTTACCTTGCTGCCCTGCGTGCCGGAGAAGTGATGGCCGGCGAGATGTCCGATTCCGCTTTTGCGGAAAAATGTCATCGGATACTTAAAACCGGAAGGAAAAATTTCGTCAGCAAAATGTGGAACGGTGAATATTTTATTCAGACTCTTGATCCTAAAAATCCAAATAACATCGGTTCATACGACGGCTGTGAGATCGACCAGGTGCTGGGACAGGGATGGGCATGGCAGGTTGGACTTGGGCAGGTATTGCCACCGGAGGAGACCAAACTGGCACTTCAGGCGCTATGGAAATACAATTTTACACCCGATGTGGGTCCTTTTCGTGCCGTTTATAAACCGGGTCGCTGGTATGCGATGGCCGGTGAAGCCGGTACGCTGATGTGCAGCTGGCCAAAGGGCGAAGCCAAAAGGGTGAAAAAAGGGGTAGATTTCTATTTCAACGAGTGCATGAATGGCTTTGAACATCAATTGTCAGGGCACATGATCTGGGAAAACATGGTTCTCGAAGGCCTTGCCGTAGAACGGGCCATTCACGACCGCTATAATGCCATCCGAAGAAATCCGTGGAACGAGGTGGAGTGCGGCGACCATTATGCCCGATCGATGGCCAGTTACGGGGTGTTCCTCGCAGCCTGCGGATTTGAGGTTCACGGACCAAAAGGGCACATTGGATTTGCGCCACGAATTTCCCCCGAAAATTTTAAAGCACCATTTACTGCTGCCGAAGGATGGGGTACATTCGAACAGAAATATCAGCAATCGGGATTAAATGCAACTTTTTCAATAAAATATGGCCAGCTCAGGTTAAAGACACTTTCGCTGACCCCAGGAAAAGAGCTGAACCCGGTTTCAGTGCAAATCACTTTAAACGGAAAAAAAGTTGATGGATCGATAATTAATAACGATGGTAAAGTAACTATCTCTTTTACAAAAGAGGTGGTACTTGAGACTGGGGAAATTCTTGAAGTAGTATGTTCATAATTGTATTAATTCAGTTCGTTGTATTTATATTTTTTCTTGTGAATCTTATTGTTTATTCATCCTAACGGCTTTTTTCCCTGAGATTAGGTCGTAGGTATCCGCCAGTTGGCGGATACCTGACCGAATTGAAATTTCAAACAGACTTAAATATTTTTTTGAATATTGCTATGAAAAAAATGATCACCATCGCTCTTTTAATCCTCACAGGTCTGCTTTTAAACGAGAGCAAATCTTCCGGGCAAGCCACAAACCTTGAAAAATATAATGTTACATGGGACTCCCCGGGAATTAATTCAGCTGGCTCGATGCCGATCGGCAACGGAGATATCGGAGTAAATATGTGGTTAGAAAAGAATGGCGATCTGGTATTTTACATTAGCAAGACCGATGCCTGGGACGAGAACGGACGATTGTGCAAGATCGGCCGTCTCCGGGTGAAATTTGATCCGGCACTTTCGGTCACAGATGGTTTTAGACAGAAGTTAAAACTTCGGGATGGGATCATCGAAATAAAGTCAAGAATCAACAATCAGCCAGCCACCATCCTTTTGTGGGTCGATGCGAATCAACCGGTGGTCCATGTTCAGGCAAAATCGGCTAATCCGGTAAATTGCCGTGCAGAGGTGGAATTATGGCGGTTGAAGGAGCGGCCTTTTGCAAAAGATGACGACAGCCATTCAGGCAGCGGAATATCCCGGTCGGACTTCAAAGCAACAGTTTTGCCCGATTTTATTGTTCCGTCAAATTCATCAAAAATTGCATGGTATCACCGTAATACGCGCTCCGTTTATGAGCTGGGACTGAAAACACAGCATTTGGAAAGCCTGAAAGGGGAGTTTGCCGATCCCCTTTTGAACCTCACTTTCGGCGCCAGTTTAAGTGGAATCGGCTTCATTCCGGATGGGAAACAGGCGCTAAGATCGGCCAAATCGGCTAAAGAGCAGTCACTTTCCATTACCGTTCTTACCGCCAAATCAGAAACCCCGCAGGCATGGATCACCCAAATGGAGCAGCTGGAGCATCATGCAGGAAAACAGCAAATCACTCAAACAAGACTGGCGCATGTTTCATGGTGGAGGTCTTTCTGGGAGCGCAGCCGTATCTATATTGACGGCGCCCCCGAAGCAGAGACGGTCACCCGCGGTTATGTGCTGCAGCGGTTTATGAATGCCTGTGCCGGACGCGGCGGATCACCGATCAAATTTAATGGCTCGATCTTTACCAATGAACCAAAACCGGGCGATTCACCTGGGGCGGCTGTGATCGATCCTGACTGGCGGCGATGGGGCAGCAATTACTGGTTTCAAAATACCAGACTTGCCTACTGGCCAATGCTGGCGACGGGTGATTTTGAGATGATGGAACCCTGGTTCCGTATGTACCTGGATGGTTTAAAGTTGAGCAAGGCACGCATCAAAACCTATTATGGCTTCGATAATGCTGCACAGTTCCCTGAAACCATGTATTGGTGGGGATTGCCCAATAACAGCGACTATGGCTGGACCAACACCAAACCGGAACCGGCCAACAGCTACATCTCCCGCTACTGGAACGGTAGTCTTGAACTGATTGCCGTGTTGCTCGACCGCTATGATTTCACCCAGGATCTGAACTTTGCCAAAAATACATTGGTACCGCTGGCCGATCCGCTGATCTCATTTCTCGATCAATACTGGCAAAAGCGTGATACAAACGGGAAAATAATCTTTGATCCGGCACAGTCGCTCGAAACATGGCATGTTGCCGTCAATCCGCTGCCTGAGATTGCAGGGTTTCGTTATCTGCTCCCCCGTCTGCTTGCACTGCCCAGCACCATTACAACCGAATCGCAACGTTCCCGCTGGTCGCGCATACTTCAGGAATTACCACCCATCCCGACGGCAGAAGTCGCTGGGGTAAAACTTCTCCGTCCGGCAGAAACATTTTCAAAACACAGCAATACCGAGAATACCGAATTGTACGCCATTTTCCCCTACCGCCTGTATGGGGTCGGCCGGCCCGATCTTGAAATGGCCCGTGCAACCTACAACCAACGGACAAATCACCATAACAAGGGGTGGTGCCAGGATGGAATCCAGGCAGCCTGCCTTGGCCTCAGGGATGAAGCAGCAAAACTGGTTTCTGCACGGGCAGCGAACATCAATAAAGAGGCCAGGTTTCCTGCCATGTGGGGGCCCAACTTCGACTGGGTGCCTGATCAGGATCACGGGAATAACATCCTGACCTCATTACAATGCATGTTGATTCAATCGGTTGGCGATAAAATTTACCTGATGCCGGCATGGCCGAAAAACTGGAACGTATCTTTCAAACTTCATGCCCCCAAACAAACAACCATCGAAGGTGAATATCGCGATGGAAAGCTAATCAAGCTGACAGTCATCCCAAAATCACGTTTAAAAGATGTGGTTAATTTAGCGCCTTAGAATTCTTTGATAATAAAGAACAAAAACCCTTATTATTTAAAAATGGAGCAAAAAGATTAAAAAATGGATTATAATACCGTGCGCTCCTTGCGAAAATCTTTGCGTCGCGGTAAAAAAGGTTAAACCGCAAAGTGCGCAAGTTTCATCATTTAGATCTCCCTTAATTCAAAGATTAACTAAATTTCAAATGTCTAAACTTTTATCGCTATTAATCTTGCTGTTTTTATCTCTTATTTCAGGAATTGCACAACCACCTGCCTTCAAAAACTATTGGACAAATCCTCCTTTGCATATCCCCAATGATGTTTCGGTTGATGCCCCGTTGATGGGAAATGGCGATGTCACGATGAGTGTTGGCTATGTTCCAAACAGGCTTCGGTTTTATATCTCTAAAAACGATTTCTGGCGGTTGAAATCGCAGGCTGACAATTTATCGGGACCCCGCATTGTGGCCTTTGCAGACTTTAACCTGAATAATTTCACCAATGACACCTTTCAGGCTCAGCAAAACCTGAGTGATGGTGTCACCACTTGTACCTTTTCAAAAAACAGGTTAAAAGTGAAAACCTGGGTTTCAGCTACCGATAATTCAATTTTCATCGAACTGGAAGCCGGCAAAAGTGCAGTGGACCTTTCCGTTGATCTGACTGCACCCTATAATCATCAGGCCATCCTAAAGACCGGACAGGATAAAAATGTTTTCTGGCTCACCCGGAGTTTTACCGAAGCGGTGGATATACCCACCGGGGTGGCTGTTGCAATGAAAATCATAAATCACACAAACAACACGATTTCTTTACAACCAGGACAAAAGATTACTATTTCGCTGGCTATTGAAAGCAAGTTCAAAACTGAAAATCCTTTGCAGGCAGTTTTGGATAAATGCACACAGTTTAATGAAAGTAATCTCTCGATACTGGAGCAAAAGCACAACCAATGGTGGAACGATTACTGGAATAAATCTTCGGTTGAAATCGGGGATACTGTATTGATGAAAGCTTACTACCAGGGACTTTATACAATGGCGTCCTGCAGCCGGGATCAAAAATTCCCTCCGGGATTATTTGGGTGGATCACCTCTGACCAGCCCGGTTGGAATGGTGATTATCACCTTAATTACAATTACTTCGCCCCGTTTTACGCCCTTTATGGGGCAAACCGTCTTGAACAGGGAATTCCCCAGGATGCACCATTGCTCGACTTTATGGAGCGCGGAAAATGGTATGCACATCAGGTAACGAAAACAAGGGGAATTCTCTATCCTGTAGGGATTGGACCGTTGGGTACCGAGCCAACACGAAACTCGAATAAGGCCTGGGAAAAAACGGGAAACATTGAACAGGGTGGACTCTTCTGGCAGCAACGTTCCAACGCCGCCTACGGGCTGGTGAATCTGGCGCAATGCTGGTACCTCACTTACGACAAAACGTATGGCAAGAAAATTTACCCTTACGTTATGGAAGTTGTCGGTTTCTGGGAAGACTACCTGAAATTTGAAAACGGAAGGTATGTGATCTATCGGGATGCGATTCATGAAGGATCGGGTTGGGATAAAAATCCGATTCTCACATTGGGATTGATCCGGAATGCATTCACATTGGCGATCGATTTGAGCAATGAATTGAAAATTGACCAGAAACGACAGGCAAAATGGAAGGATATTCTGAGTAAATTAAGTCCTTTCCCAACCCAGGAACGGAATGGGGAGAGAGTTTTTCGTTATACTGAAGAGGGGATTGACTGGTGGAAAGATAACGGACTGGGTATTCAGCATATTTATCCGGCAAACGGAGTAACCCTCGACAGTGAGAAAGGGTTACTGAAGGTGGCTCAGACGACCATTGCACAGATGCAACGGTGGCAGGATTTTAACACCTCGAGCTCTTTTTATATGGCGGCAATCAGGGTTGGTTTTGATTCACAAGTACTTCTAAAAGAATTACACAAATACGCATTATATACCTATTCCAATGGTTTCCAATTAAATAACCCCCACGGGATTGAAAATTCATGCACAGTTACCAATGCAGTTAACGAAATGCTTTGCATGAGCGTCGGCCATACGATCCGTCTGTTCCCTGTTTTTCCAAAGGATCAGGAGGCCAGCTTTAAGAATATCCGGACATGGGGCGCCTTTTTAGTCTCGGCACATCAGAAGAACGGGGAAGTTACTGAGGTAAAAATAATCAGTGAAAAAGGGAGAAATTGTACCTTTCTCAATCCATGGCCAGGAAAAAAGGTTGCACTAATCCGGAATGGGAAAAAAGGAAAAACGATATCAGGAGAGAGAATCAGCTTCCAAACATCACCAGGGGAAATGATCGAATTAAAAAATTTATAAAAGAAAACAAGCTGGAAATGAAAACAAAAAACGCAATTCTGATCGCATTTCTATTACTGATATTTTTTCAATCGAAAACTGCTTTCGCGACTGAAAATATCATCAATCCGGTGATTGTGTGTAAGCAGGAAAACGGGACCTTGGTGAAACTTGCCGCATCAGAATTGAGGCGATACATTTATCTGCGTACGGGTTCACTATCCAAAATCGCAGATTCTGCTCCTGCCAAGGTTGGTCAGATTGAACTGATTATTGATCCGGCACTCGGAGCTGAACAATTTTCGATCCATACAACAGTTGCTGGCAGGAGCAGAAGAGTGATTATAAAAGGGGGAAGTGAACAGGGAATTTTGTACGGTGCTTATCGTTTCATCGAAAAACTGGGTGTCCGTTTTTACCTTCATGGCGATGTTATTCCCGATAACCGGATTACCTCCCTGCCCGAAGTAAATGAAGATGGCAAACCCCTTTTTGCAACCAGGGGGATCCTCCCGTTTCACGACTTCTTTGAGGGACCAGACTGGTGGAATACCGATGACTACAAATCCTATGCCGTGCAAATGGCTAAACTGCGGATGAATTTCATCGGCCTTCATAACTATCCTGAGCGGCAGTCAGGATATCCCGGACCTGAACCAACGGTTTGGATAGGATTATCGGAAGATAATGACAGTAAAGGTGATGTGACTTTCAGTTATCCCGGATTCTTTGCCAACACGCTTCGCCCGGGGTGGGGCAATATCCCCATGAGAACCAGCGAATATGTTGGAGGGGCTTCAGAGTTGTTTGAACATGATGGTTACGGTCCGGAACCACAGATCGGCTTTTGCCCATGGCCAACGGAACCTTCAGATTGCAATACAGTTTTCAACCGGACTGCCGCGATGTACAGGGAAGCATTCTCCCTTGCCCGCGGCTTGGGGATCAAAACATGCATAGGCACCGAAATACCTCTCACCGTTCCTGAGCGGGTGAAGGAAAGACTTGTCTCGCGGGGGAAAAACCCGGCTGACTCGACAGTGGTCAGGGAAATGTATAAAGGGATGTTTCAGCGCATCATGAAAGCTTTTCCGGTCGATTATTACTGGTTGTGGACACCGGAGGACTGGACCTGGGGAGGAAACAAACCCGGACAATTCGAGGCTACCTCAACGGATATCCGGGCAGCACTGGGTGCTCTTAATAATCTGGGGAATCCGTTGACTTTGGCTACGTGCGGCTGGGTATTGGGTCCGCAACACGATCGTGCGGCACTCGATAACCTGTTACCCAAAAATTCTCCGATGAGCTGCATTAACCAGGGGGTTGGACACAGACCTGTGGAGAGTAGTTTTGGCAGGATAAAGGATCGTCCGAAATGGGCAATCCCGTGGTTTGAAAACGATCCCAATATGACCGGACCTCAACCCTGGGTCGGAAGAATGATTTATGACGGGGCCGACGCGCTCCGTTACGGATGTACCGGTTTAATCGGCATCCACTGGCGGACAAAGGTGATCGGAATGAATATCGCTGCGCTTGCTCAGGCAGGGTGGTCAATTCCGGACGGTTTTCAGCCAATCGTAAAACCTGTCGGGGCAATTAAGGGAGAAGCCATAAATCTGAATTCACCTATCGCAGGAACAAATGAAACTCCTGTATACCAAACGATTCGAATCAATCCGGAAGGTTATCAGTTAGAGATACCAAATGGCACCTATACAGTTACAATGAAGCTGGTTGAGCCAACATTCGATGCCGCCGGAAAACGGATCTTTGGCATCAACATCCAGGGAAAAACGATTTTTGAGCGTGTCGATATCTTCGAAAAAGCAGGTAAACAAAGGCCCCTTGATTTGGATGCCAAAGAGGTTCGGGTTGTTGACGGCCGGCTAAATCTCCAGTTTCTGCGGATCACCGATTCCCCCTGTATAGCCGGTATTTCAATTAAAGGGATGACCGATGCAGTAAATCAGTTACCCGGTCAGTCTTACGGCAGGAAAATTAATTGTGGCGGACCGGCCTGGAACGACTATGAAGCCGATCAGGTCGCCTCAGGAGGTGGGAATGCAGGTGAAGATCGTTCGCTTGGAGCCGTCACATTCTATGCTGATTGGGCAAAAGTGAACTTTGGAAATAATGCAGGCACTGAGATTGGAAAGCTTTTTACCCGGATCGATGGCAAGGCATTTCCCGAAGTTTCGGCCTGGGGCGGCGGACCTGGGCGGGTGCAGGTGAAAAACATCCCCTGGACACAGGAATCCAAACGTTATACTTTCGTCGAAGAAATGGAAAGGCTAAGACCCAAAATAAAAGGAGAAGGTAATCTCGAACGCTTTGATTACTGGCTTAATACATTCAGGTATACCCGGGCAATGGCAAAGTTCAGCTGTGCAGTAGGTGAATTGAACAAGATCATGAAAGGCGCTGAAGTGGATAAGGTTCGTGCATTAACAGTGAGGCGGGAGCTGGCCCGGCTATGGGTCGAAATGATCCGTTTCCAGATGGCAGCTGTCGATACTCCCGGGGAACTTGGAACAATCGCGAATCTGGAACAGCAATCCCGTGGTGCCGCACAACTGCTTACCAAACACGATGCCGCTCTGGTGAAATTACTTGGGACACCCCTTCCGGAAGCATGTAAGCCGTCTGCAAGCTATGAAGGTCCGGCACGAATTATCGTACCCACCGTTCGGACCCAGGTTGCCTCAAATGAAAAACTCTCGTTGAAAATAATTCTTTTGGGAGCGATCCAGCCCAACAGTGCGGCTTTGCACTGGCGCACAATGGGATCAGGGAGTTACAGAATCATCCCATTAAAACATATCGCCCGAAGTGTCTATTCGGCCACTCTGCCTGCCGCAAATAAGGAGTTCGAATATTATATCGAAACACGGGAATCCGACGGCAAAAAACTGAAATGGCCGGCCACCGCACCGCAGCTTAATCAGACGGTGATTGTGGCAGATGTCGCTGTTAAATAGGCAAGGCTGTTTTCAACATCTGAATATAAGCTTCTAAGGCAAAAATATTAAATAAGGTTTTGACTCAATCGAAAATGAAATTAATTACAATAATTCTAATGACATTTGGCCTTTACGCCAATGGTTCCAATGAAAAGATCACCTTATACAGCCCGCTCGATTACCAGGTGGTACAGCGGAATACTCCCGGAGAAGGTCAGATCCGGGTGCAGGGCAAAACCACCGTTATTGCAAAGAAATGGCAGTACCGCATTGCAGATACTTCGCTTGCAGGCGAAGTGGATGGCGCATGGCATGATTTTCCATCACTGGTTAAGGATGGAACATTTGATTTTACTTTCAGAGCACCCGCTGGTGGCTGGTACCGGTTCGATGTTCGGGCAAATAACAAATCCAAAACTTTAGTCGCGGTCAGTGTTCCGCATGTGGGAATAGGCGAGGTTTTCATCATAGCGGGACAATCGAATGCCGGAAATTATGGTTCCGAAAAACAGCTGACCAAAACAGGGAATGTCAGTTCGTTCAACGGAAGAGAGTGGAATCCGGCGAATGATCCCCAGCAGGGTTCAGAAGGTGAAGGGGGGAGTTTTATCCCTTCGTTCGGAGATGCCATGAATGAACGGTTTCATGTACCAATCGGCATAGCTGCGATAGCCGCGGGGGGCACCAGTGTCAGACAGTGGCTCCCCAAAGGTTCACGGGTCAGCCGGCAACCTACAACCGGAGGGATGATTCCTTCAGGCAAAGGTGAATGGGAAAGTACCGGCGCCCTATTCGATCGGATTAAGAGCCGTCTCAACTACTTCGGACCACATGGGTTTCGCGCACTTCTCTGGCACCAGGGGGAGAGTGATGCCGGTCAGGCCAGATCAGGATATCCTGCAGACCGGCAAATCACGGGTTCTCAGTATATCGATTTTATGCGGATATTGATACACGCTTCAAGAGCGATGGCTGCCTGGCCTGTTCCCTGGTTTACAGCTCAAACAACCTATCACAGTGAAAAGGACTGTTCGGATGCAGAATTCCGACTCGCAATGAAAACATTATGGGAAAAAGGATATTCGCTCGAAGGCCCCGACACGGACCAGCTTAGGGGAGAATATCGCGCCGGAGTACACTTTAACAGCTTTGGTTTACAGAAACATGGGCAGATGTGGTCGGATAAAGTTGGCACATGGCTTGAAAAACAGCTGATTGCGGAGAGAACATCCGACTCAACCGTGCAGTCAACTGGTGATCGTGCTACAAATCCCCGACCCGCTTCACCCGAGCAGATGCAGTGGTTTCGTGATGCCAAGTTTGGACTTTTCATCCATTGGGGACCCTCCAGCGTCAGCGGAGCAGAGATCAGCTGGGGACGTAAAGACCGTATCGAAGGGGGTGAATTATATCAGAAAGTTCCTGGTGTGGTGTATGACAACCTTTACAAACAGTTTAATCCGGTCAAATTCAATGCCGACCAGTGGATGAAAATGGCCAAAGAGGCAGGATTTCGCTATGTGGTTTTTATCTGTAAACACCACGATGGATTCACGATGTGGCCAACCAGCCAGGTTCGCTGGAATGACTCCATTCATCCGAAACATTACAGCATCGACGACACCCCGTTTCACCGCGACATCTGCCAGGAAATTTACACCGCCGCACGAAAGTACGGGCTCAGACTCGGCTGGTATTACTCCACCCGCGACTGGACCCATCCCGATTACCTTAAAGGGGACAACCACACCTACAATGATTATTACGAAGCTCAGGTTCAGGAGTTGCTTACCCGCTACGGGAAAGTGGATATGATGTGGTATGACCACACTTTCGGCGACTGGAACCAGTTTACAATCGAACGGTTATTTAAAAAGATGTATCAGGCACAACCCGACCTTCTGGTTAACAACCGCTCTGCCCGCGGCCTAAAAAACATCCCGGATGGAGCGATGAAGCTAATGACCGAAGCCGATTATGACACACCGGAACAGCAGATCGGACATTTTCAGACCAACCGTGCCTGGGAATCGTGTGTCACCATGACCAAACCACGTCATGACACAGGGGGGTGGTCATACCGACCGGGAGAACCAACGCGAACATTTGAGGAATGTATCAAAATGCTGGTCAGCACAGTAACCGGGGATGGGAACCTGCTACTCAATGTCGGGCCAATGCCTTCGGGCGAAATTTTACCCGAACAGGTTGAAGTACTTCAAAAAATGGGTGTCTGGCTTAAAAAATACGGAGAGAGTATTTATGGCACACGCGGCGGCCCATTTGTTAACGGGAAATGGGGCGGCAGTACCCAAAAAGGGGACAAAATATGGCTCCATGTATTTGAATGGACAGGAGATTCATTGAAACTACCCCCGCTCGCCGCTAAAGTCATTTCTGCCAAAACGCTCAAAGGAGCAAAACCCAAAGTGGTTCAGGGGAATGCCGGACTGGAAATCATTTTGCCATTAGCTAAACAGGATAACATGGATACGGTAATCGAATTGACCATAAATAACTGATTGTTAATAATGACTTTACTGATTATTCTCTGTCTGCTCACTGCTTATGGTTGTGTAGCAGACGGAGGTGAGTAGTTAGCTGTTATTGCGAAAACTCAGCAAATCAGCGAATGACGTAAAGAAGACATATGAAAAACTCACCAAACGACATTGATTTGATATATTTTTGTCATCAAAATAAATAATCATGAAAAATGAAAACCTGGCACAAGGGGTAAAGAATTTACGAAAACGAAATGGCCTCTCTCAGGAAGATTTAGCGTTTAAGTCAGGACTATCATTGAGAACAATTCAAAGAGTTGAAAATGGCGAATCAGAGCCAACGGGAGAAACTATTAAAAGAATATCTCATACTTTAGGTATTACTCCAAATGAATTTGTTGACTTATATAGTAATAAAGTAACTCTTAAAATGTCAATTAAAACCAAAGATGAATATTTACATATTTTTGACAACAAACTGCTAATTACTAAAACAGAAGAAATTAATGACTTAGTTGAAGATTTTGGGAAATCTGTAAATAACATGTTTAAGTCATTAATGGTGATTTTTATTTCCATACCAATATTTACTACTCTTTCTGTTATTTTTTATAATATAGATATGAAAGGATTAGCAATATTCTCTGGATCTTTTGCTTTTTGTTTTTTAGATGTTGCATTTTATACCATGCTTTTTACCTCTGGTTCATCAGAAATTAAAATAGGGAATATAACTTTAATCAGAATTCAAAAAAAACTCCGTAATTATGTTGTCCTAATCTCTCATAAAGAATCTGGTAGACTGAAAGTGCGAGCATTAGTACTTAAAGAAAATCAAGTAGATATTATGAGAAATACTTTAATTTCCGAGAAATTGATGGAAGAAAAAAACATAAAAATGAAAGGGACCAACGACTACAACTATTTATTTCTTATTGCGGTATTTTTTATAAGTAGTCAATTTTCTAAGTTGTTTTTAAAAGGAGTTGACCCAGTGATGATTAATGGTTTTATTATATTATTTGTAAGTATTTTATTTCTGATAAGTATAATGTTTAAATTGATTAATCCTTTGTGCGAAAGACAAAAAACCGCTCCCATTTAGTATAAGTCAAGGCAGGCAAGGTGCCAAACATCACAGTTTGTAGCCCGCTCACACTGTGATATGTTTTGACAGGAAAGTTCTACGCAATCTAATAACACTTATTCAATTTACCAATACTCTCCTAACCCTTATTGATTTCGGGTTTTGGCTCCTCGTGGTTAATGCTAATCTTTTTTTTGCGGTCATTATAAATGCTCCCTACACACTTAATTGAGTTTCATTTAAGTAATTATCATCAAAACACGCTTCCTAATATCCTCACAGGTTTTCATTCATAAATTTAACTGAATTTGAATACTTTTTGGAGTTTCATGTGTCTTAGGTGAAATTAAGCTTAATACGCGTGAAAAAACTGAACCTTCAAATTTGGCTCCGGATTTTAATTATCTCCCTGCCGATGTCAATTTCTGCTTTATATGGTGGAAATCTGCAAGATAATAACAACGCTGGAAAGTTATTCCCCGTCAGAGGAGCAGGCAGACCGCCAGGAACACCCATCGGTTCTTCTATGGTGACGATAGATTATGCCGGTTACCTTGCCCCTATCGATCTGCACTATACAAAACCCACCGAACCTATCGAAGGTATCCCTTTAGGAAATGGCAAAATGGGTTCGCTGGTTTGGGTTGACAAATCCGGCTCCTCGCTGCAGTTTAATTTCGGGCGACCCGATGTTTTTTTCAGGGGGAGCGCAACAACAACCTGGACAGATTCGAGCCACATCGACGGAAATTCAAAAGTAGGGCGCGTTGATATCTCCTTTTCGGGTAACCCGTTCTCACATACCTGCATTCAGCATCTGAATACTTATGATGGTTACGAGAGCCTCGAAGGAGCAAATGTGAGTTCAAGAATCGTTGCCTGGCGGGATCATGATGTTTTTGCGATCGAAATAAACGACACCCGTTCAATACCTTCTGAAATCGCTGTTGACCTAAAAAAAATCAAATCCGATACGATTCAGGGACTTTATTCGTTTAAATCAACATCATTACATAAAAACAGTGCCCTGATCCTTAATCAGGTTTTGAGCGAAAAGTGCAATACCGGGATAGCGGAAAATGATTTTTACTGCGCATCGGCTTGTGTGGTGGCTGTTCAGGGGCGTAAAGCGCTAATCCGGAATAACCAGCTGATCGTTCCGGCAGGCAAAGGAAAATTCACCATTTATATTTCCAGCGCCGCTTCAATAAAAAGGCAGGATGATGTCGTGAACGCAGCAACTTCTGAGGTCAATGCAGCTTTGTCCGCGAACTTCAACTTGATTTTTGCCTCAACGAGGGCTGACTGGCATAAGTTCTGGCAAAAATCATTTATCTATCTTCCCGACAGTCATGCCCAATCATTTGAAAATAGTCCCGACCAGCATTGGCTTTACTATCTTTATTGCATGAACACCTGTCAGAGAAGCAATTACCCGATTAACGCCAACGGTGGAATCTTTAATGTCCGCGATGGATGGCAGGGATGGGGGTCGATGTACTGGTGGTTCAACAGTTCGCGGCAGACGCTGACACCGGTTTTCGAGCAGGCCAACCATCCCGAACTGGCCGACCCCTATTTTACAATGCTCACCAGCCAGTTCCCCAAAATCAACAAGGCAGCCATCCAGCAATGGGGAACCGGAAAGGATGCTATTTACATCCAGGAGACCTTCCCTTTCGACGGACCTGAAATCCTCCCCGACTCCATTGCGGGCGACCTGAAAAATACGCTTGTATTTAAAAAGAGCCAGACCCAAAATCTTACAAAATTCGTCACTTCACGCAGTACCTGGGAGTCGCGCTGGAGCATGGTCCGCCGGATAAGCGGATATCACACCCATCTTTTATACAACACCGCCGAGGCTGCCCAGTGGTACTGGGAGCGGTATGAATATACCAAAGACCTTTCGTGGTTGCGCAACAAAGCCTATCCGATGATCAGGGGGGCTGCCGAACTGTACCGCACTCATCCCTTGACAAAAAAGGAAGCCGATGGAAAATATCACACCAATAACCTGGGGTGGGCAGAGACTTTCTGGGGCGGAATCCGCGACGGGATCAACGACCTGGTATCCATCCGGGGTATCTTCCCCGTAGCCATCAAAGCCGCCCGGATGTTAAAGGTTGATGCTGATCTGATTCCGCTTTGGCAGGAAATGGTTGTTAACCTGGCACCATACCCCACCAATACCACTCCGGAAGCTGTGGGAGCCCTTTCAAAAGCAGGAGAACCTGTTTATGCAATCGGGATCAAACCCGATACAAAAGGGAAAGGGTCTGCAGGATCGGACCACGATCCCAGAATGATGATGGTCAATATCTTCGACATGGTCAATACCGAGTCGAAACTGACCCGTCCCGATGAATGGCAAATAGCCATGAATACCCTGTCTGGCTTGAAGGTCGCAAACAGGGTGGCGAACAACAATTATGACGGTGAACCATTAAGCAGGTTCTTTGGCGAGATGGCCAGAATGGGAAGCGCTGAATGGGTAAAGAAATGTCTTGCCGTATACAAGAGGTACTGGAATATGAATATCAGTAAGCTGCCAAATCGTATGCGCAGATACGATACGAATGAGCAGTCACAGATCGTCGACTGGCAACAGGAGGGGACAATGAGTGAGGGGCTTTCTGCGGCATTGCTTCAATCGGGGGCGGCATCTCCGGGAGGGACACCCATAATTCGGATATTTCCGGCATGGCCAAAGGATGAGGATGCCTGTTTCACCCTTCGTGCCAAAGGTGATTTCATCGTAACCTCTTCGATGAAATCGGGTAACGTGAACTTTATGGAGGTTAACTCAAATCGTGGAGGATCATGTAACATCCGCAATTACTGGGGATCACAAAAGGTGGATCTTTACCGGAACAATCGCAGGAGTGAAACGCTTTCAGCCGAATTGCTGACCTTTCCCACCCAAACCGGGGAAAATATCGTCATCGTCAGGAGTGGGACAAAGCCTTCGGACTTTCGCATTAAGATCAACCCGGAAATTGCAGCAAACAACCTGACTATTAATGAAATTCCATCAACCGCAGAAACGCGCAACCTGGTTCCGCTTTCCTCAGGCAAGTCGCCAAATTACTGGTGTACCTGGTCGGCGCAGAGTTACATGCATGGTCAGGGTGCAAAAGATATTGACCCGATACTTTACAAGGTTGAATCGATATCTAAATATTCTTCTGTTTACCTGAACGAAGAGGTTTTATTTGGCGACAAAGGGTGGCTAAAGAATTTTCATCAGAAAATTAAAGGTGATCTGTGGGTTGTTCTGGATGATGGCTGGGATATTCCGGCCAGCAAGGATTATGGTTATCGAAACTACTCGCAGCTTGATCCAAAAAAATTCCCTTCGTTCAAAGGTTCAATCGGTGAAAATCTCATTCTGCTGAATAAAAAAGTGACCGAATGTGGCTGGCGAGGTGTGGGTCTTTGGTACAGAGCCTATGAACCGGCAGTGGATACAATGCGAAAGAAAAACTTCATTTCTGAAAATGAGTATAAAAAAACATTTTGGAGTGAGCGCCTGGAGTGGTCCCGAAAAGCGGGGATCGGTTACTGGAAGATGGATGGGGGCGGAAACGAAGCAGCCTACAAGATGATTACCGGCCTCGCCGGGGAGAAGTTTCCGGGACTGATTATGGAACATGGGAACGCTTCCAAAGACGGCCCGTTCAACAGCTATCCGGGGACGGGAGTTACCGATCCCGGATATGCCGAAGCGGGTAAAGCTATGATAAAATATTCCGAGGTAATGAGGCTGCACGACGTCTCTCCGCAACTTGGCATTCCAACCATGCTTGACAGGCTGGCAACCATTCTTGACGCGGTTAAGACACATCCTCCCAAAACCGGCTATTTAAATTGTGAAGATGAAACTTATATTGCGGCAGTTATTGGCGGGACAATGGGAATTATGCGTAGTCCAATGGTGGGACTTCGCCCCGGTGACGATCCTGACATCTACCTCAAGGGACCGCGGAACATTAAAAAACGGATGGATGAGGTGGTCAGGGCGGTAAGATGGCAAAGGATTGCCCCTGCATTTGGCGCCGGCATCTCTGATACCCATCTCGATTCGGCAACGCTGACCGATTCCTATAAATTTCCTACCGGTGAATTCTGGACCAGCGCGGAAGACTGGGATGCCAGTTATAAATCGGTAAACAAGGTGGTCGAACAGAAAGCCCCCGCCCGGGTAACGCGGGGTTTGCCCCTGCCGGTAGTCACCTCTAAGGAAGAGCCTCCCTACGTGCTTGCTTCCCGCAATCCGAACGGTGCGATTACCGTTGGCACACTGGGAAGGATAAACCATGCTAAGGGCTATTATTTCCCCGAAGCGGATGTTTCGCTTCAGATTGGACCGCTGACCGGTAAAATTGGGATTTTCGGCTACTACCATTCACTTACGCTGATTCTTGTTAAACCGTTGGGAGATATCAAAATATGGGGACAGGATCTTGCCGGGGAGCGGGCAGTAGACATAACCTCACGGGTGAGCAAAACCGGAAACCGTCTGGTATTTTCAGGAAAATTAATCCATGAAATTGGCCTTTCGGCTGCAACTCCGGGTGATCTTTCAGATCCGGCCATGGTGGTTGAAATAGTTGGTAAAAAGCAAATGTCCGCTTTAAAATGAATTTTTATGTAAAATTCGTCCGAAAAATGAATACTTTTTCAGGTTTCATGTGTCTTAGAAAAAACTTTACTAATTACCTATGATAAAAAGCATCATTTTAATCTTTGGCCTTGCTTTAATTATCACTTTTTTGATGATTGACATTTCAGCCAAAGCAATTAACCCTGGCACAAAAAACAAGGAGAGGAAAGGGATACACCTGCCTCGGCCAACCCCGGAACAAGCCCGGTGGCAGGATTATGAAATTGGTATTTTCTTTCATTATGATATGAATGCTTTTAAACCGGGATGGGATCACCGTAAATATGACGACTTCCCGAAACCGGAGGTATTCAATCCAACCAACCTTGATGTGAACCAATGGATGGAGGTCCCCAAAGTGCTTGGGGCAAAATATGCAGTACTTACGGCTACCCATGGCAGCGGTTTTATGCTTTGGCAAAGCGATGCCTACCCGTATGGCATGAGACAATCGCCCTACAAGGGTGGAAAAGGGGATATCGTTAAGGAGTTTGTGGAAACTTGCCGGCTGAATGGTTTGGCGCCCGGATTGTATTGCCACATGCGGGTCAATGGATGGTGGCAGGTCGATCACCCGGGATTTGTAAACCGCGGGAAAGGGGGCGATCCTGAATTACAGGCCAGGTATGCCGCAGCTAAAATACAACAAGTAAAAGAGTTATGGGGAAATTACGGACAGCTCTCCGAAATCTGGTTCGACGGCGGGTTACCCGATCCCAAAGCTGGATACGATGTACTTCCATACGCCAAAAAACTACAACCCAAAGCCATGATTTACGGTGGCGGGAACTCCCCGGTTGAAAATATCCGATGGCTTGGCTGGGAACATGGTAAAACCAGCTATCCCTGCTGGGCAACCGGAACGGTCCCTTTTGATACTAAAATGGGATCCCCCGATGGCAAGGATTGGTGCCCGGGTGAAGCCGATGTGGACATGCTGGGTGGCGACTGGATGTGGAGTCCAAAATCGGATGAAAAATTGCTAAGCCTTAACGAGTTGATGGACATTTATTATAAGTCGGTCGGACATAACTGCAATCTGCTGATCAATGCAGCGCCTGGTCCCGATGGCCGTATTTCCAAAGCACAAATCAGCCGCTTCCGCGAATTTGGGCAGGAGATCAAAAGACGTTTTGGCAAGAGTCTGGCAGAGACATCTGGCAAAGGAAACATCCTCGAAATCCCGTTAAATCAACCTAAGACAATCGATCATGTGATCCTCCAGGAGCAAATTACAAAAGGTGAGCGGGTTCGCGAATATGTCATCGAAGGCAAAGCAGGCACCACATGGCAAAAAATCGGCGGTGGAAGCTGCATCGGACATAAAAGGATTGAAAAAATCACCCCCGTGGTGGTATCTGCTGTACGCCTGCACGTGATCAGCAGCGTTGGCACACCGATAATCCGCAAACTGGCAGTATATAACACAATCATCCCTGAAAAAGACATATTCGGAAACCCGATCATCAAAAAAACAGCGGCTGAAGAGCAGGCAATAAAGACATTATTAAAATCGGAAACCCCAAAACAACGAGAAGAGCGGATGCGCTGGTACACCGAAGGACATTTTGGGATGTTCATCCACTGGGGGATCTATTCGGTTCCTGCAGGTGCCTACGGGGATAAAAAAGGTTGCGGAGAATGGCTCATGGAGGCTGCTAAAATCCCAATGTCAAAATATGAGGAGTATGCGAAACAATTTAATCCGGTAAATTTCGATGCCAAAGAGTGGGTGCGGATTGCAAAAGACGCCGGAATGAAATACATCGTGATCACGGCCAAACACCACGACGGATTTAGTATGTACCGCACCGGCCTCTCCGACTGGAGCATCAAATCGACACCCTTTCAGCGCGACCCGATGAAGGAGCTGGCAGAAGCCTGCAAGGAGGCCGGGATTAAATTTTGTTTTTACTATTCAATCATGGACTGGCAAAACCCCGACTGGCCCGAACGCCGCCCATGGAACGACCGAGCCCGGGGTGTCCCCGACATGAACCGCTATACCGAATTCATGAAAGGACAGCTCACTGAGTTACTTACACGGTATGGCCCCATTGGAATACTCTGGTTTGACGGGGATTCTGAAAAACCATGGAAACAGGAAGCAGGTTACGATCTCTATTATTATCTCAGGTCAATCCAGCCTGATCTGATCATAAACAACCGCATCGCCAAAGCCCGCGATATTAAGACGACCGACCCCGCTGCCGGCGATTTCGGAACCCCCGAACAAAAAATACCTAAAGAGGGACAAGTTCCGTCGCTCCCCTGGGAATCGTGTATGACCATAAACGAGACCTGGGGATTTGATAAAAATGACCATGAATTTAAATCTGCCACTACTCTTGTGCGCAACCTGGTCGAATGTGCCGGTAAGGGAGGCAACTTCCTGTTAAATGTTGGTCCAACTGCTGAGGGGCTGATACCCGATAAAAGTGTGGAACGTTTACGTGAAGTAGGCGAATGGATGAAAGTAAACGGTGAAGCCATTTATGGAACCAAATCAGCAAAAATGGAGGGTTTACCTTCAGGTTGCCTGGCGACTCAAAAAGGGAATAAAGTCTATCTTCACCTGTTCGAATGGCCCGGGAAAATTTTTGTCCCGGTCAATCGTGAAGTAAAAAGCGCTTTTCTGATTGCTAATCCGAAACTCAGGGTTGAGGTAAAATCGGGTCAAAAAAGCATTGCCATCACATTGCCACAGGAAAATCCCGGAAAGATTGCAACCGTGATATGTTTGGAACTTGGGGAGGCCGTTTCGGAAAACGGGGCGACACTTAATGGTCAGGCGATCAATAAAACATCCTCAACAAATGAAAATATTCTCTCCGGCACCATTTGGAGATCTGAACAGCCTGCGGATTGCCCATTCCTCAAAAGCGAATCGATAGGATCAGTTCTTTTTACCGGACGACATGCTGAATATGCCAACGCCGATACCTGGTATCCATCGTGGGCTTCTGATGGCAATTTATACTCTCCATGGACCGACGGAAAAGTGAATGGTCTCGGAGTTTTTTCAGGAGGGCCCAATGCAGCAACGGGCAACGCCACAATTATTGGAGATGATCCGATGAACCTTAAAGTCACCGGCCAGGCCATTTATAAAAGTGATCCTCGCCCTTATGGCGGAAGGTATCCCTGCGGATCGCTGGTTTACAATGGGGTTTGGTATTACGGAACCTATTGTCTTGCAGAGAGCGGGCAAGGGCTGAACTGGGATATCCTCGGCCCGTTCGTCGGTTTCCGCTATTCAACCGACTTTGGCAAAACGTGGGAACAGACCCCCTGCACTCCTGAAAATCCACTATTTCCTGAACCTTTGAAATTCAAGGGACCGGTTCGGTTCGGATCACCCCATTTTGTCGATTTTGGAAAGAATATGGAGCACTCTCCAGACGGCAAAGCCTATCTGGTCGGCCACGGTGCCACATCTGACGACCCAAAGCCACGGGAAGCTGCCAATGCGAGCTGGATCACGGGTGACCAGATCTTCCTGACCCGCGTGAAACCGGACATCAAAAACATCAATAATGTAAAGAAATATGAATTCTTCGCTGGGAATAACGCCGCGGGAAAACCGGTATGGACAGGCGATTTCAGCAGGATAAAACCGATTGCAGACTGGAATAACAACATGGGTTGTGTCACCATTACCTACGATGCACCGCTTAAGAAATACCTGATGTGCATCACCGACGGGGTGAACACGGTGTCGAGGTACAACACCTATATTCTCGAATCGGATCAGGTCACCGGTCCATGGAAAATGGTCACCTATCTGAAAAGTTTTGGGGAGGTTGCCTATTTTGTTAATATTCCTTCAAAGTTCATCAGTGCCGACGGCCGCACGATGTGGCTTTGTTATTCGGCCAACTGGATGGATCAGAAAAACAAAAGGTATAAAGCCACCCCTGATGGTAGCCGTTACAGCATGTGCCTCCAGGAGATCAAACTGCTCAAATAAAAAATTCAGGAACTAATCGCGAAATAATATTAAAATAAAATTTACCCCTTTCTGACAATATGATTAATTTAAATCGTGTCTGCCTTAAATCACTTTCACTTACCATTGTGTTATTCGCCGCAACGCTCACTTCATCAATGGCGAAGAAATATGAGCTGCCCAAAATGCCTGCTTATCAATACCCTGTTGAGGAAATCAATATCTCCAATGCGAAGCACTGGAAATGGATGGAAGCATTTTACAAACAGGAGGTTTCACAGCCTTTGTTTGTAAACGAAACTATTGAACAGGCAACCCTGCGCGCTGCTCATGTTAAGCCATCAGCAGAAAAGCTGGCTTACCTCGATATGGAGCTGATCACCTTCCCCCATTTTGGCATGAGCACCTTTTCGGGGCATGGGCAAGGGACAGGGAAGGAAGATCCCCGCAGGTTTAATCCAAAATCATTTGACGCTAAAGAGTGGGTTAAGTTTCACCAGGCCATCGGTGCAAAAATGATCGTCTTTGTAGCTAAGCACCATGATGGTTATACCCTTTGGCCCTCCAAATTAAACGACTACAACATCAGAAGCTCCCCATGGCGCGATGGCAAAGGGGATATGGTTAAAGAAATCGCCCAGGCCTGCCGCAAGGGGGGATTAAAACTCGGCCTCTATATATCACTCTGGGACGAGCACGATCCAAGGTGTGACCATCCGCGCAAGGGGGCAGACAAAATGACCCCGGAACAACGCAAGACGTACCAGGATTATGTGGAGCAACAACTTATGGAAACTCTTATTCCTTATGGCGAAATCAGTGAATTGTGGTTTGACGGTGCAGGGAGCAACGGAGCTGAAGACTGGAACCGCATTTTTGAGATCGTTCATCATTTCCAGCCCAAATGCCTAATCGCGATGTGTGGATTCGGGGTGCGCTGGTGCGGCAATGAATCAGCCGTCGGCGATGCCATCAACTGGAATGTTTTACCCCTGCTGCCTGAACTGCGGACTCAAAGCTGGGTCCCGTATCACTTTGGACAACTGATTAGTAAGAATCTTCCGAAGGTAACCGATAACATTGAAAACCTAAAAGGTCAAGACCTCTTTTTTATCCCGCAGGAGGGCGATTTAGCCTTGCTGAAGAAAGGGTGGCACTGGGATGGTGTTGGGGAACCACGTTCCCTTGAAATCCTGGTGAATACCTTTTATGCTTCAATAGGATCGGGCGCCAACCTCATACTCAGTCCTGCTCCCGATACAACAGGAGTATTTAATAAAAAGCAACTGGATCGGATGATTGAACTGCGCCAATGGATCACTGAATCATTCAAAAATAACCTATTAAAGGGTGCAAAAATGACTCTGACAGGTGGACTTAAAGGTTATGTGGCTTCCAGTTTGTTGAATGAAGGAAATAAAAATCCTTTCCTGGCTGAAAATGGTTCAAAAAACTTAATGCTGACCGCAGAATTTCCAAAACAACAAACGTTTAATAACCTTCTTGTTCAGGAATACCTCAACAATGGTCAACGCATCTCGGCCTTCAAACTTGAAGCATGGAAAGATGGCAACTGGATAATCGTGACCGAAGGCCGAACGATAGGACACAAACGGATACTGCCTTTTAGTGAGATTAGGACCCCAAAAATCAGATTCACCATCACCGATGCACGTGATATGCCAGCCTTGCGCTTCATTGGACTTTATCAGGCCCTTCCCTATCGTGAAAAGGCGAAAATATTTTCAGAAGCTGAATACCTGCCGGCTTTGGCAGACAAACCTGGTCTTAAGCAAGGGTTAGCCTGGACCTATTATGAAGATGCAAACAACGGTTTCCTCCCATACCAGGAGCTCTTTAGTAATCCAAATACCGCCAAAGTAAAAGCGGTCGCAACCGGGATTGGTGTAAATCCGATGCAGGTAGTGAACACAATCATCAAAACTCAAAAAAGAAAGGAACACTTTGCCTTGCGTTTCGATGGATATTTTCGGGCACCTTCACAGGCAGTGTATACGTTCCAGGCCGGAGCGAACAATGGATGCCGGGTTTATGTGGATGAAAAACCGGTTATCGAAAACGACGCTTCAAATGGCCTCCCTGCAGGAATAAAATCAGCGGATATCCCCTTGCACACCGGTCTGCACAAGTTTACGGTGCTCTACTATTTTGGAACTGTCGGACAACCCAAACTTAACTTCATTGTAGAGTGGCCGGGTAATGCGGGGGGCGACGGCTTTGGCTGGTCTTCACACCAAAGGCTGCTGCCACTTCTATGGTGTGAGCCATCAAAATAAAGTATTCAAATGGATATTTTCCATACTTGAAAACGTGTTTTAATAGCGCGTACCATGAAATTTTAGATACAATCGGGATCAAATAAAAGTCATACAGGTTCTAATAATTCTATTTAACCAAATCAGTTTTCAAATGAAAAAGTCTTTATTACTGCTTACTACTTTAATCGCCTTCACATTTACTGTGTGTTATCAGAGTGCCGCCCAAAACAAAGCGAAAAAAGGGGCCTCCATCAGCGAGGGGACCGAATGGAGCAATACCTGGATGGTTTCAACCAACAAGCACGATTTACCCAGGGTGCTGATAATTGGCGATTCCCACGTTGAAAGGTATTACCAACCGGTAACCAACAAACTGAACAAAAAGGCTTATTGCTGCAAGTTCACTACTTCCCGAAGTTTAGGTGATCCCGCACTCATTGCTCAGCTGAAAGCGCTGTTTTTCAGCTATAAGTTTGACGTTATCACATTTAATAACGGCCTGCACGGAGTTGAATACTCCGACAAACGGTACAGCAGCTACCTCCCGGTCGTCTATAAACTCTTCAAAAAGAGCAATCCGGGATTAAAATTAATCTGGGTTAACACGACACCGCGCCGGATTGGGGGAAAGCGCCCCGATTTTGATCAGTACAATCAGGGGGTAATTAACCGCAACAAGGCTGTCAGGGAATTTACCAGTGAGAAAAATATTCCCCTGGTCGATTTCTATACCCCTGCAAGCACCAACCTGGACTTTTTCGATACCGACGGGATTCATTTTAGCAAAATAGGGGTCGAGGAACAGGCAAAAATGCTTACCTCCGAAATTTTAAATGCCCTGAATAACATTAAGCAGTAGCTTTTAAGTTGTAAGAACACCTTTGCGGCTCGTCAGTTAGAAAATATATCCTCGCCGGGACGCCATACCGCAAAGTAAAACGATAAAAATGAGAAAGATTATAATCCTGCTCTGTGCCATCTTCTGGGTGAATAGTTCCCCGGGCAAAAATTTCAGATTCAGAGAATTAACGGAGAAAACGGGCAATGAGGGAACGGCAGCTGCTGTTAAATCTCAGGACCCAAAAAGTGAAGTCATCCTGCTCAGTTCCCTGAAAATGGATGAGGCTTTATGTTCCGAAAGGCCTCAGATTAACCGCTCTTTTGGTGGGCGACCGATTACGATTGGCAGTCAGAAATATGAAACCGGCATTGGGACTCATGCAAGAAGCGTGCTTTGGGTAAATCTCCAGGGCGGTTCCAAATGGTTCACCGCGATGGTCGGAATAGATGACGAAGTTGTTCCGACAATAGTCAGGAATGAGTTGCGGAGTGCCTTCCGAAAGGGATATGATGAATATTTAAGAGCAAACGGACACGTCATCTTTCAGATATACGGTGACGGAAAGTTGCTGTGGAAGAGCCCGGTAATGCGTGCCGGAATGCCGGCTCAAAAGGTCGATGTCGATCTGTCGGGCGTTCAAACCATGGTCATGGTCGTAAGCAGCGCTGGCGATGCTGTTGACTTTGACCATGCCGACTGGGCGGATGCTATGTTTATCGTCACAGGCGCAAAGCCACAACCCATTGCCCCACCCCACGAAGAGCCTTATATCCTGACTCCTAAGGCTTCACCAAAGCCGCAGATTAACGGAGCCGGTGTTTTTGGCGTCCGGCCAGGTTCACCCTTTCTGTTCACCACTGCTGCCACGGGGGAACGCCCCATGAAGTTTGATGCCAAAAATTTACCACAGGGTTTAAGGCTTGATCCGGTTTCAGGGCAGATCACCGGCAGCTTAAAAAACAAAGGTGAATGGATTGTCTCCATCAAGGCGGCCAATTCACTGGGCAACTGTGAACGGCGATTAAAAATCAGATGCAATAATACATTATCGTTAACACCTCCGATGGGATGGAACAGCTGGAATGTTTTCGGGGGTAATGTAAAGGAATCGCATGTCCGCGCAGCAGCCGATGCGATGGTCAAAAGCGGATTGATCAACCATGGGTGGAACTTCATCAACATCGATGATTGCTGGCAAATCAAACACAGCTCCAAAGATACCATGTTAAGCGGTCAGCCCAGGGATGCCAACGGGATGATTAATACGAATAAAAAGTTTCCCGATATGAAATCCCTTTGTGACTATATCCACAGCAAAGGGCTGAAAGCCGGTATCTATTCATCACCCGGATTATATACCTGTCAGGGGCACACGGGAAGTTTTCAATACGAGGAGAAAGATGCGCAGCGCTATGCGGAATGGGGATTCGACTACCTGAAATACGATTGGTGCTACATGCAATACTCCACCAAAGATATCAGTCTCTATGAACAGCGGATACCCTGGGCAGCCATGTCCAGGGCTCTGGCCAAAACCAAACGCGATATCATCTTCAGCCTGAGTGAAACCCTGGATGTCTGGCCATGGGCAACTGAAATCGGGGCAAACAGTTGGCGTACAACGGGCGACATCACCGACCTGTGGTCGAGCATCGACGAGATTGGTTTTAACCAAAACGGACGGGAAGTGGTCGCCGGACCGGGTCACTGGAATGACTGCGATATGTTTGTGGTAGGCAAAATGAACGGCGGAAAATCGTCCACACGACTGACTCCCAACGAACAATACACGCATATCACCCTTTGGAGCCTGCTCGCATCGCCAATGCTGATTGGATGCGATATGACCCAGCTGGACGATTTCACCCTGAATCTGCTTACAAATGATGAGGTGATTGCTGTTAACCAGGACCCTTTGGGCAAACAGGCACACCGGATCTCGAAGGATGAGAACGTCGAAGTGTGGGCCAAAAAGATGGAAGACGGAACGTTTGCGGTTGGGTTATTCAATCGCGGCGAATTTGAAAGTCCGGTTACCGTGAACCTCAACGATCTGCATCTTGCCGGAAAGCAAACTGTTCGTGACTTATGGCGCCAAAAAGATATGGGAATATTTGCAGGTTCTTTCACGGCCAGTGTAGCCCGTCATGGGGCAATGATGATCCGTCTAAAACCAAACGGCAAATAATAACAAGTTTATCAATTAAAAATAAAAACAAAAATGAAGAAGAACCTATTCAATTTTTTATCAGTCACCGCTTTATTGATTTTAATTTTCCCTGGCACACCTGCATATTCCCAGAAAACTGAAAATCAGGTCCCTGAACCAACCGTGATCCAGCCCGGTAAAAAAGGGAAAGCCCCTTCGGATGCCATTATCCTTTTCGACAAGGGGAACTTAAATAATTTTGTAAGTATCAAGGACGGCGGACCAACCGGATGGAGAGTCCGCGGGAAAAAATTCACCGTCAACCCAAAGACCACCAGTATTCAGACGAAAGAAAAATTTGGGGATTGCCAGCTCCATGTGGAATGGAATACTCCCATCAAGGATGTGAAAGCGGGAAGAGAAGGGCAGAGCTGCGGAAATTCAGGGGTTTACCTGATGGGAAAATATGAGGTTCAGGTGTTGAATTCCTACATCAACAAAACGTACCCCAAAGGTCAGGCCGGTGCAATTTATGAACAATACGCCCCGCTGGTCAATGCATCGCTTAAACCCGGGAAATGGCAGATTTATGATATCATTTTTACCGCTCCCCGTTTTAACACCGACGGCTCTCAAAAAACACCCGGTTACTTTACGGTTATTCATAATGGCGTGTTGATTCAGAATCATGTCGAAATCAAGGGGGCCACCCGCGCCAGCAACGGAAAATCCCCGATTACCGAGTCCGAACTACCGTTAATGTTGCAAAGCCATTGGAACGAGGTAAGCTACAGAAATATCTGGATTCGGAGATTATAATTAATTACATTTGAGAAAATTAATTTAAAGCTGAAGACTACAATCCATCCCGAATGATAACAAAAAGTATTTTAACCATCTATCTGATAATAAGCTGTGTAATTATTCAGGCACAGCAACAGACCCATTCCCGCAAGGAGGGAAATGCAGGAGTTACTGACGAAACTTCGAAAATCGACCGGGCCACGCTTGATGCCTGGTCAGCCCCTTACCGGGGATGGAACTACTATTCCGAACCGGTCATCCCATCCGATCTGAAAATTACCGGTTATGAGAAGTTTCACAACTTCGACTGCCCTACAATTTATCAGATCCCGGGACAAAAGGGGAAATGGTTTCTGAGTTTTATCGGGTCAAACGGAAAGGGGTACCACAGTTTTGTTGCCGAGAGTTCTGACCTTGTGAACTGGACAAACCCGAGGCTGGCAATGGGATTTGGCAGGGAGGGGAGTTTCGACCACGGGGGCTGCGTGATTGGCGCCTATCTTTACAAATCGTACGACATCAAAGCTCCGAGGATGTTAAAGAAACGGGATGGAAAATACATGACACTCTACGGATGTTACCCCAAACAGGGTGGATACGAACTGCGTCCCGGATACGAGGGGGTTGCCTCGGGGAGTGATGGTCTGACATGGCAGGGGGTGAAAGACACCCCAATCCTTGCGGTTCAGGATCCCGATTGCGGAGTCTGGGAAAAGGATTGCATCTACCAACCCTGGATGGTGGAATACAGAGGAAAATTCTACGACTTTTACAATGCAGCCCATGGAAACAAAGAACAAACCGGGCTGGCTCTCTCAGATGATATGCTCAGCTGGAAACGCTATACCGGAAATCCGGTGATCCTCAACCGTCCGGGCGGATATGACGCAGACTTTGCCTCCGATCCAAAAGTGTTTCGTGATGGCGACCACTGGACCATGTTCTATTTCGGTGTGGGAAATGGCGGGGCGCATATTATGGTGGCTTTTTCCCGGGATCTTGAACACTGGACAGCCCATCCCGAACCCCTTTACAAGGCAGGAGGTCATCCGGGCGGACTCGATAAGGTATTTGCACACAAAATCTCGCTGGTTTACCGGAAATCGAACGACACCTTCTATCTCTATTATTGTGCAGTCGGAAACAAAGGGCGTTGCATCGGATTACTGACCAGCAAGCCATTACCATAAAAATCTATTCGTCAATTAATTGAAATTACCAAACTTGATTCAGCAATTTTCTCAGAATAATTAATAATCCATTTAAAAGAATGAAAAACTTATCACGCAGATCATTTATGAAAACAGCCGTTACGGCTGGAGCAGGGGCATTAATCATCCCCAATTTGATAAAATGTTCCCCGAACAACAGGTTAAATTTTGCAGTTATCGGAGTTGGCGGAAGGGGGGAAGCCAGCTGGACCCAGGTTCCCAGGGAGAGCATTGTGGCCATGTGCGATGTGGATGACCGGCAGGCTGCAAAAGGGTATGAGGCATGTCCGAATGCAAAACGATATAAGGATTTTCGTAAGATGTTCGATGAGATGGCCAAGGATATTGATGCAGTCATCATCGCAACACCTGATCATACCCACTTCCCGGCCGCAATGGCAGCCATGGAACTGGGCAAACACGTATTTGTAGAAAAACCCCTGGCTCATAATATCTGGCAGTTGCGCATGCTTAAGGCGGCAGCCAAGCATTATGGCGTTGTTTCCCAGATGGGAAACCAGGGACATACAACCAACGGAATCAGGCTCGTAAAAGAGTGGTTCGAAGCAGGAGTTCTGGGTCAGGTGAAAGAGGTCATTGCATGGCAGGGCAAAATAGACTTCAAGAGAGATGGCTATTTCAAACATCCCGATACCATTCCGCCACAAGTTGAAGAAGTCCCGAAGGAACTTGACTGGGATTTGTGGCAGGGCCCCACTACCGCGCGACCGTTCAATAATATTTATGCCCCCAGAACCTGGAGAGGATTTTATGACCTGGGCGACGGTAAATTAGGCGATTGGGCTTGCCATACACTCGATGCTCCATTCTGGGCGCTCGATCTTGGAATGCCTCACACCGTGGAAGGGACAATTCCAAATCCAGTCGCTGACCACAGCTTTGTTGCAGAAGAATCGGTGGTTACCTGGCACTTTGGAGCCCGCGGGAATAATGCCCCTGTTACCATGAAATGGTATGAGGGTATTGAACAACCGGCCATGAGACCTGAATGGAAAGTTGATAAATTACCAAATAACGGAATGATGATTATTGGTGATAAAAAGACGCTGATCACCGGAGGGAGACCCAATGATGCCCGATTACTGGTTCCGGAAGAGGAGATGAAGGAATTCCTCAAAAATGCGCCTGCCAAAACAATCCCCCGGGTCGGAGAAGAACAACCGGTCCAGGAGTGGGTCGCGGCCATTAAAAATCATACCCTGCCGGGATCTAATTTCGACTATTCAGCCAGTCTGACCGAAATGATTCAGGTGGGTATTCTGGCTCAAAGATTTGGTGGAATCATAAATTATGATGCCAAAAACATGAAAGCTACCGGTCGTCCGGAACTGGACGCTCACATTAAAGAACCGGTGCGCGAAGGATGGAATTATGGCAGGAATGTTAAGATCTGATGAAGAACTTCAGTATCGAAATATTTATACAATTGATTTATTGATCATTATATATTTAAACTTTCATTTATAAGCTGCCTCAAACCTGATTTGAGGTGGCTTGATTTTAAACTCCTTATTCCCATATTTTCTCAAAACATTAATCTTGTTTAGACCAGATCATTGCTTCTACATTGGCAGAAGGTTGAATAACCACTGCTTCAACTCTATCCAAAATAATTGACTATCAAGTTTCAAGTGCAAAAGAACACATGAAATCCTCATCTAACGTTCATAAAAGGAGATGTATAAAATCCATGAGCGTTCCATGAGTATCAAATATCAGAATTTTAGAAGGTTAATCGTAATCTATACGAATAAAACACTCATGAACTAATGTTCACAAAAAAGATGAATAAATCCATAAAGGTTCCATGAGTATCAAATATTAGCATATTCGAAGGTTAATCTTAATTTATACGAATGAAAAAAGTCTTTTTCGTCCTTATTCTGTCTCTTTTAATACTGCCAATTGTAAATTGCCGGCCGGTATCGGTACGCGGGCATGAAAAATACCCGGCAAAACTTACTGCTAACGGTGAGATTAAAGTTGAATACCGCTTTGACAATCCCCCTGATTCTGCAAAACCAAGCTGTTTCTGGTGGTGGTTTAACAGTTTGGTAGATAAAAAGGGAATCACGCGTGATCTTGAGGAATTTAAGAAAAAAGGGATGGGAGGAGTTGTTTTAGTGTGTTCAGGCAACGACTATGGTGTTGCCGAAATGCCCAGAGGACCCGTCTTTTTATCTCCCCAATGGATGGTACTTTTCAGACATACCCTCAGGGAGGCAGCCAGACTTGGATTAGAAGTTGGCGTTAATTTCGGAGGAGGAGGCTGGGATATGGGAGGAGCGTGGATTACACCTGAATTGAATTCAAGATGGTTTGTTCAGTCTGAGTTAAATCTGACAGGGCCTAAAACATTCCTGGGAAAACTACCATTACCAGATCCGCGGGCAGGATATAAATCTCCTCATTATGGTAATTTAAACCATTACATGACCTGGCCTAAAGAGAAAATGGATTATCGGATAAGCTCAGTAGTTGCTTTTCGGGAGACAAAAGGGGCCTCGTTGGGGATTGAAAGGCTAAAATTACTGGATGCAAAAAGTAACCGACTGGATGGTAGCCTTTTTACACCTGCAAACACGGTTATGAATGTGCCCCTTAAACCATGGACGGTCGCCAATGAAGATCGACCGGTAGCGACAGGGGATGTAGTGGATTTATCATCAAAGTTAAAGGGTGATGGAACTTTGGAGTGGGAAGTTCCATCAGGGGAATGGACAATCATTACAACGGGGCATGTTGCTACAGGAGCCGACGTAAGGTGTGTACTTCCCGAAGTAGGTTATGTATTAGAAGTTGATTGGCTTAGCCGCAAAGCCACTGACCTCCATTTTAAAAATCTTGGTGATCTCCTTTTAAAGGAAGCGGGCTCACATGCCGGAAAAACGCTGAAATATTTCCATACCGACAGCTTTGAAGACGGATATCCTAACTGGACAGATGAGCTTATCAGTGAATTTAAAAAATACCGTGGCTACGATCCAACACCGTATATGCCTGTCTTTGCAGGTCGGATTGTGGGGAATGCAGAAATTTCAGACCGATTTCTGTATGACTATCGCAAAACAATTGCAGACTGTTTTGCAGATAACAGCTATGGACGGTTCGCGGAATTATCACATGCCCGGGGCTTAAAGATCCAATGTGAAGCGGCAGGTCCAAGCTGGTCGGGGACAGTATGCATGGATGGCCTCAAGAATCTTGGACGTTGCGACAACCCGATGGGTGAATTCTGGGCGGACGGAATTGTCAATAATGGGCAAAATTTAGTGGGCAAACAAACTGCCGCAGCCGCTCATATTTACGGTCGAAAAACTGCTTCGGCCGAAGCATTTACCGGAGGAGGTCACTGGCAGCAATATCCGGCAATGCTAAAACCAATTGCCGACCGCGCCTTTTGCGAAGGGATCAACCGGTTGGTTTTTCACACCATGACCTCCACACGGCCTCAGGACGGACTTCCGGGATATGAATATGGGGCAGGGACACATTTCAACCCCAATGTTACCTGGTGGAATCAGGCTGCAGGACCCTGGCTGGCATACATTAACCGCTGTCAGGCAATGCTGCAGAGCGGTTTGTTCGTAGCAGATGTACTCTATTACAACGGCGACTGGGCCCCCAACCTTGTTGACGTCAAACATGTTGACCCATCACTTGGGAAAGGATACGACTACGATGTTTGTAATTCAGAAGTGCTCCTGACACGATTGAGTGTTAAAGATGGCCGGATTGTATTGCCAGATGGCATGAGTTACCGTTTATTGGTTTTGCCCGACACTAAATTCATGCCTGCAGAGGTGATCAAAAAAATCAAAGTGCTCGCAGAAGCAGGCGCCATTATCGTGGGTCAGAAACCGGAAAGGGATCCCGGATTGCACAATTATCCACAATGCGACACCGAAGTTAAAAAAATGGCCGGGTATTTATGGGGCGATAATACCGCGAATCGGCCATTCGATAATAAAGTTGGGAAAGGACATGTCATTACAGGAATAAGATTGAAAGACATCCTTCTGTCCGGCAATCTGCCTCCCGATTTTGAAGCAGTTGAAACCGATTCCCTAACATTCATCGATTATACACACCGGACAACACATGATGCTGAAATCTACTTTCTGGCAAACCGGAATGACCGGACAGAACGGATCAAAGGGATCTTTCGTGTTCACGGTCGTCACCCCATGCTTTGGAATCCGGTGAGCGGTGAAAAGTGTCAACTTTGCATATTTGAAAACCACCAGGGACGAACCGAAATTCCGATAGAATTTCAACCTTTTGAGTCTATGTTTATTGTATTTCCAAAAGTTGCCCCGGAGAAATCGCCAAAGAATATCAGAAGCTTTTTGAACTTAAAACCCGTTTATGAACTGACCGGTTCATGGAGTATTCAGTTCAACAAAGAATGGCTATATCCGCTAAAAGGACTTGGTCCGGAACAGGTTAACGGGGCATTTACATTTAGTACACTCCAGGACTGGAGCAAAAGGCCGGAAGAGTCCGTTCACTATTATAGCGGCTCAGCAACTTACAAAAAGATATTTACCATTTCCGATTCAGCGCTTGTTCACAGTACCAATATTTATCTTGATCTGGGGAGTGTCAGGGAAACTGCCCATGTTCGGTTGAACGGAAGGGATATGGGTGTTTTATGGTGTCCTCCTTTCCGATCCGATATTTCCGGCATGTTAAAAAACGGAGAAAACAACCTTGAAATTGAGGTAGTCAACCTTTGGCCCAACCGGCTAATAGGAGATGTATCCTTACCTATGGAACAAAGAAAAACCAGGACAAATGTAATCACCTATAAATCAAATTCACCACTTCTCCCTTCCGGTCTCTTGGGTCCGGTTACGTTGCAAACAATAAAGAAATCACAACCTTAAAAGGAGAATTATAAAATAGGCGATATAACCTATTGCAACTCTAAAACCAGTACTGACTAAGCAGCCTATATAAAATATGCAAGACTTAAATAAGTGGAGGGCATGAAAAAAACCAAACGGAAATTTTATATAAGTCTATTATTTTATCTGTTCTGTTTTCAGGCCACTGCCCAAATAAATGATTCACTGACCGCAGGCTTTAAAGATCCACCCGTTGGAGCCCGTCCCGGTTGTTTTTGGCATTGGATGTACGGAAATATTACAAAGGAAGGGATTACCAAGGACCTGGAGTTAATGCATCAGTTGGGAATGGGCGAAGTTTCCCAGTTCCATAATGCCTGGATAATCGACGACGGGAGAAGGCCTCCAACTCCAAAGGGGCCGGTCAGGTTTATGAGCAAAGAGTACCGCGAACTGTTCCTTCATGCTGTAAAGGAGTGCGACCGGTTAGGGATGAAAATCGGAGTTCAGATATGTGATGGTTTCAGCCAATCGGGGGGGCCCTGGATAACTTCAGAAATGGGAATGAGGCAAATTCAGGTGGTTTCATCGTTTATAGATACGAATCAAACATTTAGCAATTTGGTTCCGGAACATACTGTCACCGTTTTGGCATATCCAGCCAAAGCTGGCGATAAAAGCAGCAACATTCTGAATTTATGGAATTTTAAACCTTCCGCAGAAATCCTGGTAAGCCCCGACAGCTGCATTGATCTTACATCATTGGTACAGCCTGACCGATCGATCACCTGGAAACCGTTGCATGGGAGATGGACCGTTTTTACCTTTTATCATCTCCTGAAAAATAAGACCAACAATCCGGCATCACCCGAAGGGACAGGACTGGAATGCAACAAGCTTGATCACAATGCCGTAGATGTCATCCTTGACAATTATTCAGGAAAGTTGATTCAGGATGCCGGTGAGCTCGCCGGAAAAACATTCAGTCACATTTTGATTGACAGCTGGGAATGTGGCCTGCAATCGTGGAGTGAAGATTTTATTGCCGAATTTAAGAAATATAAGGGCTATGATCCTGGCCCGTTTTTGCCCGCACTCTACGGAACAACGGTACAAAACCGGGAGATAAGCAGCCGCTTCCTGTTTGATTACCGCACCACGCTGGGTCACCTGCTCGGAAAGGAATATTATGGACATATCAACAGTTATGCCAATAAAAAGGGGATGACCTTGCAGGCCGAATCGCTTTACGGAGGCGAGGGAATGCCTGGAAGTCCATTGACCCTTTATGGAGCGTGTGACGTGCCAATGAATGAAATCTGGATGGGAAGAAATGTAAATATGAGGGCCTTTACAGGCAGTGCAGCCTCGGCCGGACACGTTTATGGGAAGCGCATCATAAAAGATGAATCGTTTACCGTTGGCGGCGGGAATGGCGACTTCTCGAATGTCCCCGCGACCTTAAAACCAATTGCCGATTTTAATTTCTGCAGGGGGACAAACTTCCTGGTTCTGCACTGTTCGGTCCATCAGCCCTATGACGACCAACCCGGCTGGACCCATGGCTGGAACGGGGTCAATTTTCACCGGGGAAACACCTGGTGGGAAAAATCAAAATCGTTCATTGGTTATATTTCACGTTGCCAGTACCTGCTGCAACAAGGGCTCTTCGTTGCAGATGTGTGCCAGTATGTTGGCGATGAAGATACCTTCAGCAACAGATACGATGAATTAGCCATTCAAGGTTTACCTGTGGGTTATCGCGCTGACAACTGCGACAATATTGCGCTGCTGAGCATGGAAGTAAAAAATGGAAGGGTGGTCCTTCCCGACGGGATGTCGTATGCGGTGCTCCTTTTGGCAGATAAGCCAGCCATGTCGCCCGAAATTGTAAAAAAATTACAAACCCTGGTTAAGAGCGGAGCCACAGTTGTGGGGCCGAAACCTCAAAAAGCTCCTGGCCTTACCGGTTATCCCAATTGTGACCGGCAGGTCAGAGAGGGTGCCGATAAACTCTGGGGAGAAGGAAATCAGGAGAAAGTGAACCGTACTTTTGGAAAAGGGAGAATCATCAGCGGAGAAAGTCCTGAAAAGGTTCTTCAGGAAATGAATCTGATCCCTGACTTCTCTTTTAAGCCCTTTAAAAACCAAACAATAAATTTCATCCATCGTCAAATACCGGGTTGCGATATCTATTTCGTTTCAAATACAGGCAAAGCGTGCGTTGCCGATTGCCGGTTTCGTGTATCCGGCAAGAAGCCCCGGTTATGGAACCCGATGACCGGTGAAATCGCAAATATTGCGGTTTATGACACAGCAAAAAGGTCAACCCGTATTCCATTGTCATTTGAGGATAAGGGATCCAAATTTATAATCTTCAGAGACGAGGTAACGCCTCACATTAACCGCCTGACAGGCAAAGCCGGAGTTATATTTACGGCGGATGAACCATTAAACGAATGGCTCCCCCTCTCATTTAATGATTTTACCCTTGATTCAGAAGGCGTTAAGGTGGTCTCTTCGGGTGAACCTGAAGAACTAAAAATGACAATGACTTCAGGAATCAACTATAACCTTACAATTACTAAGTTGCCTCCGCCGCTCCTCCTCTCCAGTTCATGGAGTGTCGAATTCGAACCGAATAAAGGGGCTCCCGCACACATAAAAATGGACACCTTAATCTCCTGGACTGCCTGTCCGGATAAGGGAATCAATTACTTCAGCGGTACTGCATCCTGTAAAAAACAATTTGAAATTCCTGAAGCCTTTCTGAATAAAGAGCTTAAAATTGAACTTGACCTTGGCGAAGTGAGGGATCTTGCCGAAATTTTGATTAACGGGAAATCTGCCGGAGTTCTATGGACATCGCCTTATGTGGCAGATATTACCCGATATCTTATTCCCGGACAAAATAAGGTAGAGATAAAAGTTACCAATACCTGGGTGAACAGACTTATTGGCGACAAAAATGTACCGGAAGACCAGCGGATATGCCGCATTTACTCTCCAGATCCGAAATGGTATTCTGCCGGATCCAAATTGCCACCATCGGGTTTACTCGGTCCGGTTGTGATCCGGGCTTCAAAAATTATCCTGTTTAAACTGAAAAATTAATATTAGCTAAATACACATGAGACATTCATTAATTCCTTTATCCGCCCTGATGTTATTGGGGAGCTTTGTAAACTCAAACGCGGCAGATACGCCGGCAGAAAAGCTGAAAACGGCCGGGACAAGACCCAATATTTTGTTTCTTTTTGCCGATGACCAGCGTGCAGATGCCCTTGGAGCATCGGGGAATACGTATATCAGGACACCAAATATTGATCATTTAGCCAAAACAGGGGTCCGGTTTACGAGTGCCTACGTGATGGGGGGGCATCATGGGGCCATTTGTGCCCCCAGCAGGGCCATGCTGATGAGCGGAAAGAGTCTCTTCCATGTATATGACAAGCTGGAAGGGGTTCACACGATGCCTATGGATTTTGCCGAAAATGGCTATGAAACCTTTGGCACCGGCAAATGGCACAACAAAGCGCCAATGTTTGAAGCCTCTTTCCAAAAAGGGAAGAATGTTTTTATCGGGGGGATGAGTAACCATTATAAGGTTCCCTGCCGCGATCTGGGAGAAGACCGCAAGCTGTCAAAACCTGTGATTAAAGGATATTCCACCGATTTGTTCGCCGGTGCTGCAATCGATTATATCAATGAATACAGTACCGGTAAAAGAGACAAGCCCTTTTTCTGTTATGTGGCATTTACGGCCCCCCACGACCCGCGCTCACCGCGTGAGGACTACATCGGGATGTATCCGCCCGAATCGATTCCGGTTCCGGGAAACTTTAAAAAACTCCATCCATTCCAGTTTGACCAGCTGGACATCCGCGACGAAAATCTGGCTCCTTGGCCACGGACGCCGGAGATCATTCAGGAATCGCTGGCCGATTACTATGCACTGATCACCCATATGGATTCCAGGATTGGGGATATTATCGAAACGCTCAAGAAAGATGGATTATTCGATAATACCATTATCATCTATGCTGCCGACAACGGACTGGCTATTGGCAGTCACGGACTTCTTGGAAAACAGGATGTTTACGAACACAGCACTAATGTCCCGCTGATCATAACCGGCCCGGGAATTCCTAAAGATAAGGTGACCAATGCGTTGGTGTACCTTTACGACCTGTATCCAACCCTTTCCAACCTTTGTCACCTTCAGGCCCCCAAAGGAATTGACGGAAAAGATTTGACTCAGGTGATAAAAGGAGATTCCTCCGGCGTAAGAAATGCCCTCTATACAGCATACCGGAATACAGCCAGGGCTGTCCGCACAAAAGAGTGGAAAATAATTTATTATCCTCAGCGCAATTACACCCAGCTCTTTAATCTCAAAATGGACCCTCTGGAACTTAATAATCTGGCTATGATTCCGGAATATCAATCCAGAAAAGAGGAGATGATGGCGCAGTTAAGAGCCTTTCATACAGCTACGGATGATACCGCTTCACTCAACCCCAAAACAATACTGCCATTGGAGTACGATTACACCAAACTTAAGCAACACCCCGATGAAGGACAGCCCGAATATATTTTGAAAAAATATTTCAAGGGAGCCGATCTTTCAAAGGTTGACCCTATTGACCATTAAATTAAATTTTTAAAAACACAACAATACCCGTTAAATGGAAAATTTCAAACAGGGAACCCTTGGAAAAGGGCTCACACTTGCCGTCATCTTTCTTTATCTTTCCTTCACAACGGAGGCCCAAACCATTAAAAATGAGCCAAAGCTCCATTGGTTCAATGCAAAAGAGTTTTGCGTTGAGGGAAAGGGGTGGACTGAAACGAATCATTTCTTTGATCGGCTGCCGGCAAGGGCGAAAGGCGTTGTGCGGGAATCGGTGTGGGGTTTGAGTGAAGATTCCCCGGGCATCTGCATTCGGTTCATTACTGATGCCACCGCGATATCGGCCCGATGGACATTAAGAAAGAAAAAGCTGGCCATGACAAACATGCCGGCCAGCGGCGTGAGCGGTTTGGATTTGTACGTACGGTATAACGGTGAATGGCGCTGGCTGGGTGCCGCCCGTCCCGATTCTCTCTTCAACGATAAGAAGCTGACTACCGGAATGTCGCATGAACTCCGGGAATGTTTGCTTTACCTTCCGCTTTACAATGGAATAGAGCAACTTGAAATCGGCGTCCCTTTCGGAGCAAGATGCGAATTACCCCCTCCCCGCCCAACGAATACAAAACAGGTGGTATTTTACGGCACCTCAATTGTTCAGGGAGGAGCGGCATCCAGACCTGGAATGGCCTACCCCGCAATCCTCTGCCGTCGTCTCGATTGTACGATGATTAACCTCGGATTTTCAGGAAACGCAGTTTGCGAAGCCGAAATAGCCTCGCTTTTGGCAGAGCTCGATCCTGCTGCTTACATGCTGGATCCTTTGCCCAATATGAATTCTGAAATGGTCAAAGAACGGATGCCGGCCTTAATTGCTAAAATCAGAAAGGCACA
>Ga0364874_10073_pt1 | contig 53889 bp, 43 predicted proteins | sample ExccelAu500001D4_2_FD_206922 | JGI IMG/M metagenome (GOLD analysis project Ga0364874, IMG submission 206922) | Enriched cells from Trout Bog Lake Hypolimnion, Wisconsin, USA - BchlTB.Aug07.5000.01.D4 | ecosystem: Environmental > Aquatic > Freshwater > Lake > Hypolimnion/Profundal zone | place... | reverse complement strand
CTGAAATTGTAACTGTATGTTCAGGTTTTATAATACCCGGAACATCGATCAAATCATCCGACAAAACGGCATTAACCTTGGCTATCTTTACCGCGGTAGGATATTTGCTCGCCACCACTAAATCATTAGACTCAGTACGTGAACAACCGACTAAAAAACCTAATGACAATAGACTTAATAAATACTTATTCATAACTTTAAATTATTGAGGAGTTAAAACTGGAAGACCTAATGCACAGCGATACGTGGCGAGTGCTACATACTCATCTGATTTAGCAAACGTTCCGCGCATTTGAGATTCTAAATAGCGACTTTCTACACCTATTAAATCAGCAGTAGATACTAGACCTTGATCAAATCGAGCACGCGTTAATTCATAGCTTTCTTTAGCTTGTTCAACAGATGTGGTATTCACATTCAAACGCTCTTTGACGTTTTCATAGTTTAATCTTGCCTGCTCAGCCTCTAGAGAAATTCCCTGCTCTACTTTGCGAAGCATTTCTTTTACCTGCATAACCTCTGAAGCACTTTTGCTAATATCTGCCTTTGTTTTACCACCATCGAAAATATTAAGATCAAATGCTACTCCAGCAGTCCAACTACTTCCCTGATGACTTGTTTGGCTTCCTTGATCTACTTGATAACTAGCAAAAGCATTCACCATGGGATGGCGCGCTCCACGAGCCGCCTTAAGCATTAATTCAGCTGCCTTTAATCGTTCCCTAAGTCCTGCAAGTTCTGGGCGCAGCGAAATATCAAAACTTTGTGGCACATTAATACGATTAAGCGATATATCGTTTTCATCTAACTGAATCGCATTTGTAAATTTACCTAAACCTAAAACATACGCAAAAGAACGTTCACTGAGTAAAACCCCATTTACAGCAGAACTTAACTGCTCTTTTGTTTGAGAAAGTTGTACCTTCAAACTCAGTAGGTCTGCTTTGAATAATTGTCCTACTTCAAATCTAGCCTGAGCATTTGCCAGTGCAGCTTCATAAGCATTTACCGCTTTAGTGAGTGCCACAACACTCTCTTTGGCTTTAATAATTTCAAAATAAGATTTGGCCACACTAAGAGTTAACTGATCTTGAGAAGCTCTAAGATCTTCAAGTGCAGCACGGTAACCAGCACGTGCTGCATTTACCCCTGCCTTTACTCTTCCTCCACTATACACATTATAGGCAATCGTACCTGTTCCATTCACATTATCAATTTGACCAGGATGATTAAAATTAAGTCCAAAATTAAACGCTCGCTGATTTAAAATTGACCCAAAAGCAATCATTGGACTTGTTGTTTCAATATAGCAGCCTTGGATCATAACACGCGGATACCAGTAGGACTGGGCGCTTTGTACAAGGGCATTGGCTTCTACAGTACGCTGCTTGGCTAGCATTGCATCAGGGCTCTGCTTAAGTGCCGTGCTGATTGCACGGTCTAAAGTCCAAGTCTCTGCATGCAGCCCTAATGCACTGCTTAAAAACATTCCCAGACTTACTAGATAAGTAAATGTACGCATTGAAAACGTAAGTTTATTTTTTATAACCGCCCCAGTGAATCACGTTTGCTTCATCAACCCATCCAAGTTTGTGAAGTAGTAACGTAGGAGGACAAAATTGGGTAATACTCGATTGCAATAGATTCAGTCCTACAAATAGCGGTAGCAGAATCCACCATGGACTCACAAAATGTGTTAATACAACGCCTATAACGACAAAGGCACCTGCAATTAAATGTATGAAGGAATCGGTTTTCATAAGAGGATTGACTTAATTACTATATATGCGCATATACGCATATAGTTGAATTAATGTCAAGGTTCTGTTCACTTTTATCTATGTCTAAGCCCATCGCCTTAACACCTGAAGCGATAGAACTCATTGCGCGCCGATTTGCTGCACTTTCGGAGCCTATGCGCTTAAAACTGATTCATGCATTATTCGATGGTGAAAAAAATGTTAATACGCTTGTCGAAGAAGTAGGCGGAACGCAGGCAAACGTTTCCCGTCATTTACAAAGCCTAACCGTTGCTCATGTACTCACTCGGCGTAAACATGGACTACAAGTATTCTACTCTATAGCTGATCCAGGTATCATAAAATTATGTGAGATAGTCTGCGGAAGCCTTCAACAGCAGTTCACAAAAAGTGCCGGCTCATTTAATTCATCAAAAAAACACAGTTAGTAGCTTAATTAGCTTGTGATTTAAGGTTTGCGATAAAACCCTTAATTAGGTGTTTATTCAGCTGTGAAAAACCCCAAATCACGTGTGTCAGGAATCATAGTCATGTTGTGTTTTTTAACAACATTTTGGACGCTGAAAGGAGAAGGCAGTACAAGCTCAACTCCAAATCTTTCTGTTGAAAATCCTGCAGAACGTTTGAAGTTGCCTGAATTTAAATGGATTGCTGCTGCTAAACCAGAAGAGCTAACACCTACCCTGGACCCACAAGGAAATACATATACTGATTGGACAAGGTCACATGGAGATTCTGGCTCCAGGCGCTACAGCGCTTTAAACCAAATTAATCGTACCAACATAAGCCGTCTTAAGACCGCTTGGATATTTCACTCAAAAGATCTCCATAACACGATTGAGTGTACTCCGATTATTGTGAATGGAGTTTTATATGCGCCCACCTCAGGTAGAGCGCTTTTAGCACTCGATGCAAAAACCGGTATGGAGATATGGAGATTTCACCCAGAAATCCCTGAACATTCAGGTCTTGAAGATGAACCTGCTCGCAGAGGACTAATTTATTGGAAGGGTTCAGAAGACGCCTCAGAAAGAATTATTTTTGGTTCTGGATATTGGATTTATGCGATTAATCCCAAGACTGGAAAACTTATTCCTAACTTTGGCACACAAGGACGTGCACGAATTGAAACGGGAGCTACAGCAGGAGGTGTAATCTATAATGATACATATGTAACCACTGGACTTTATGGAGATGCCTATGGATTCAACGTCAAATCAGGTAAGCTTATTTGGCACTTTCATACCGTAGCCCAAAAGAACGAGTATGGAGCAGATACCTGGAATGGAAATGGAAAGAACTGGCAGGCAAATTGTTGGGGCGGTCTATCCTTAGACGAAAACCGAGGCATAGTTTTCGTAGCTGTAGGTGCCGCTCAACCAAATTTCATAGGTGTTAATCGCCATGGAGATAATCTTTTTGGTGACTGTGTTTTAGCACTCAATGCTGTGAGTGGCAAAATGCTGTGGTACTATCAAAATATTCACCATGATATTTGGGATTTAGATACCTGTGCACCTCCTAATTTAGTTACGATAACACGTAATGGTAAAAAAATTGATGCTGTCACATCGGTTGCCAAAGCAGGGACTCTCGTTCTTTTGGATCGTCTTACAGGTAAACCCATCTTTCCTGTAAGATTAAGACGAGCCCCTACCTCTACGCTTCCAGGTGAAGTGACAGCACCCTATCAACCTGATTACATACTCCCAGAATTAATATCGTCCGAAGCATTTAATCCGGCCGATATTACAGACAGAACTCCTGCCGCTCACAACTATGTCGCTCAAATTGTAGCACGCTCTAGCTACGGATGGTTCCAACCGTTCACCGAAGGAAAAGCTAATATTTTTATAGGTACTCGCGGCGGAGCAGAATGGTCTGGCGCAGCAGTCGATGTACCGAAAGGCCGTTTGTATGTTACCTCAAATAGAATTCCATCCATTATTACTGTTTTTACTCCTGAAAATGAGCAACGCGACCCGCGCTATCCACCATCAAAAGGAGAAACCTTATATCTTCAAAATTGCGCACCCTGCCATGGTCAAACTCGCCTAGGAAATGGCATGGTTCCGCCTTTAATTTCACTACACAAGCGCATGACTGATTCTGAAGTTATGCAGCTGCTCAAAACAGGCCGTGCCTCTATGCCTCCCGCGGTTGCTCTAGACGACCAAGCTAAAAAAAACGTAATTGATTTTCTCTTTCACAGAAATCAACCTCCCGTTCGTAAAGCAAAACAAGGGAGTAAAAAAGATGGCGGAATCTATAGCTTCACTGGCTTTGATTTCTTAGTTGATCAAGATGGCTATCCAGGAATTAAACCACCTTGGGGCTTACTCAATTGTTATGATCTTAGTACAGGTAAAATTTTGTGGCGTGTACCATTAGGAGAATACCCAGAACTTACGGCTCAAGGCATTCCCAAAACAGGTTCTCAAAATTTAGGTGGAGCTAGTGTTACAGCCGGCGGTCTTGTTTTCTGTGCAGGCACTCAAGATAAAAAAATCAGAGCCTTCAATAGCGATACTGGAGAAGAACTCTGGTCAAGTACTCTACCCTTTGCTGGATACGCAGCTCCTGCAATTTATAGTGTAGATGGAAAAGAATACGTTGTCATTGCTGCATCTGGTGGCGGTAAAGTAGGCGGAGAGTTAGGCGATACGTATGTAGCGTTTACACTGAGTAATAATTAGTCTGCACACGAAGCAGAACGCTTACGCATCTCATCATAACCGCAGGGCGCATTAGTTTAGCTATTTTAAAAATAGCTAAACTAGCAGCTCACAATAAACTCAAGCGGCTTAGGGGCACCTAGCACGTCTGAACGAGCACTGGGTGATGATGCACCCATGACTACCTTATACTTTCCAGTAGGGGCAACTTTTAGTCCGCTCTCATCTATTGAAGCGAATGCCTCTGCTTTAAGATCGAAAACAACAACGAACTCCTCACCTGGCTGTAAATGTACTTTCGTAAAATCGACTAATGTAGCCTTAGGAGCTTTTCTTTTATCCGTTGGTATAACATAGCACTGAACAATTTCGTCCGCAGGTCTTGATCCAACATTTCGAATGCGCCCTGAAACTTTTACCGACTCTTTTAAGGTTAAACTATTAGTCTCTCCATTCATCGAGTGATATTCGAATTGAGTATAGGTTAGTCCAAAGCCAAACGGATAGAGTGGTTCAACATTCGAATAGCGGTAGGTACGATTATTCATCGAATAATCATCAAACGCAGGCAAATCACTTGTCTTCTTTGGCACAGTGATAGGCAATTTTCCTGAAGGAGATGCATCACCAAATAAAACATCAGCTACTGCATTCCCACCTTCACACCCGGGATACCATACCTGCAGTATGGCATCACAAATCTCATGTGCTTCAGGTATAGCAATCGCACAACCACCGGTAAGTACTAGAACTAGTTTTTTAGAGTGCTTACGCAGTTCGATTAAAAATTCGAGTTGGCAACTCGGTAGTTCAATTGTTTTACGATCTCCACCTGTTTGAGAAGATACAGTATCACCTTCTTCTCCTTCCATAAGTGAATTGAGTCCAAGTACGGCGACCACAACATCTGCTTCCTCTGCCGTAGGATAGGTGTAATTAATACCTGTCATAGGAGTCTGATTAAGGGCACACCCTACCCGGTAAACAGTTCTTCCCCCTTCTGTAATTCTGCCAGCTATGCCTTCTACAATCGTAACCAGTTTAGATGATAGGCCATAATAGTTACCAATTAGGGTATCTACACTTGAAGCAGTTGGGCCCGTAATTAACAGACTTTCTACATCCTTTCTCAGAGGAAGAATGCCATTATTTTTCAAAAGCACCATCGACTCTACCGCTGCTTTTCTAGAAAGCAGACGATGCTCAGGACTATCGATAATACGTGGTGATAGTTTTGACCAAGGTACAGATTCTTGAGCATCAAAAAGTCCTAATTTCAAACGCGTTGAGAGCAGACGTTTCAGTGCAGTATCAATTTCACTTTCTGTGATAAGTCCTTCTTTAACTGCCAAAACAAGATCGGTGTAAGTACAGCCGCAGTTTAAATCACACCCGTTTCTTACAGCAAGAGCTGCAGATTCTGCAGCCGTCTTAGTAGATTTGTGAAAACTGTGAAAATCGTCGATTGCTCCACAATCACTTACAACATGTCCCTTAAATCCCCACTTCTTTCGTAGTGTATCTACTAGTAAAAACTTACTTCCACAACACGGTTCTCCTAACAACCGGTTATAAGCACCCATCACGGATTCAACCCCATGTGAAACCAATTTTTCAAACGCTGGAAAATAGGTCTCATATAAATCCTTAAGCGTTGGTTGTGCATCAAAGGTATGACGATCAGCTTCTGGACCACTATGCACGGCAAAATGTTTAGCACAGGCAGCTGTCTTTAAATAGTTAGGGTTATCACCTTGAAGCCCTTGCACCGTAGCAACCCCTAGTTCTCCTGTAAGGTATGGATCTTCGCCAAAGGTTTCTTGCCCTCGTCCCCAGCGAGGATCTCTAAAGATATTTATATTCGGCGTCCAAAAGGTAAGACCTTGATAGTGGCCACGTCTGCCTTTTGAAACAGCATAGTGATGCTTTGCCCTCGCTTCATCAGAAACCACTTCAGCAACTTGTTTAACTAACTTTCTATTCCAGGTTGCGCCTAAACCAATAACTTGAGGAAAAACGGTTGCAACTCCACTTCGCCCAACTCCGTGACATGCTTCATTCCACCAATTATAAGCGGGAACCCCTAAGCGTTCAACAGCAGGGCTATCGTGCATGAGTTGACTCACCTTTTCAAGCAGCGTGAGACGACCTACAAGATCATCAATTCTATGCTGCAGAGGAAGCGCTGAATTTAAAAATGGAAATTCTGGGGCCATAAAAAATTAAGGTAACTGAGGTGTTTCAACTAACCTAAGTTCATGTGTCTGATAATAGTTAAGATCATGCAGTGGAGATTCAACTCCCAAAGGAATCGGTTTTTTAGAAAATGTCTGAAAATATAAAATGCACGTATCACGCCACCAGATTGCATCTAATTCTTGTCGAGCGAGTAAGTTTCTAATCACATTAAAACGCTCTGGATCTATTACGGGATTCAATGTTTCCCAATTTTTTCTCCAAAGTCTTACCTCATCCACTCCCTTTTGATAATCTAAACAAAATTCATCCCACACACTATTTCCTGACTTTAATCGATAGTCCCAGCTGACATGATTAAACCACAGAAGATACTTCTCAGGACATGACTCAGCACTTCCAAAGAGCTTAGCTAATTCAGGTGCATACTGATGAACAGCATTAGAACCCGTCTTTGAGCGATCAAAACCTATACCCGTTGCGTCAGCTCGGTGGTAATAGACCGAAGTCCAGTCAGGCCTTCCGTCCGCAAGCCATGGCTCAGGACCAAAATGATGATTCTTATAAAAAATGCCGGAAAGTCCAAGTGGGTCCATGTAATTGACGACCGCTTCACGAGAGTTAAGCAAAATAGAAGTAATCGTTGATACCACATGTGGCTGAGTACCGAAGGTTAACTTTGTCCATTCTTCAGCAATCGATTTTGCGCTGAGCTGATCATCCCACGCTAAACGACCAAAGGCATACCAATTAGCCTGCGCTAAAGGATGTCCTGTCCAGTTACGATCATCACCCGTGTTGGCAACACCTGCCATAAGAGAAAGTTTATTATCGCTTAACGAACCATCTAAAATACGCGCTACCGTTGCTCCTATTCTCGGGCGATAGGTATCGCTATCAAGTACCTCTCTCCACATCGGAGCTAAAAATGCGACGTCTTTATTTTGTCCTAAGTACTCTTGAGTAATTTGTACCTCTAGACCGATTGTAGTTTTAGGAATTGCTCCGAATAAAGGATGAAATGGTTCACGGGGTTGAAAATCAAACGCACCATTTTTTATCTGTAAAACCACATTACTTCTAAATTTTCCATCTAAAGGTACGAATTCATTATAAGCCATTTTTACACGATCTTCACCAGGTCGTGATTCATAAACAAATGCTCTCCAAATTACTATTCCCCCATGTGATTTTACTGCATCTGCTAACACATTAGCTCCATCTGCATGTGTTCTTCCGTAATTTTGTGGTCCAGGTTGCCCCTCAGAATTTGCCTTAACTAGAAAACCTCCTAAGTCAGGTATTGCCTTATAGATTTCATTCACTTCAGAACGCCACCAAGCTGCTACTTCTGGACTGAGTGGATCAGCAGTTTTAAGTCCTCCAGTTTCGATGGGAGATGAAAATCGTGCACTCAGATAGACACGAATACCGTAGGCTCTTAGGACATCTGCAATGGCTGCTACTTTCGCAATATAGTCAGGTGTAAATATGCGCGCATCAGCGTTAACATTATTAATTACGACACCATTAATTCCTATTGAAGCACATGCTCGTGCATAATCTCGGTACCGTTCTGATACTTTACTAGGTAGTTCATTCCATTTCCATAACGAACGTCCTGCGTATCCACGTTCAATCGTTCCATTCAAATTATCCCAATGATTAAGCAGTCTTAACTTAATACTCGGCACACTGCGTAAAGCCATGTGCTCTAGTATTTCTTCTTGTTGCAAGGCCCGTAGTAAAGCAAACGATCCATACAATAACCCTTGATCAGAATTTGCGAGTACATGTATGGCGGTTGAATCGATTGCGAATTCATATCCCTCATCTCCTAAGTGAGAATTATAAGGATGTACCCTAATCTCAATTTCTGGACTTATCCCTAATAAACCGTGAATGCCTCGAGTTAGCTCATGTTGTGCACTCAGTGTAATCGACGACTCTTTACCCGTCTCACTCTCAAGTATGATATGCTTAACTTGCTTCTCATAGTGAGCTTTAAGTTCCTGATTTTGAATAAGCTCATAGCGCATCCATAGCCTATATCCATCATCGGCTTTTAAAGATGAAAAGCATACACACAAACTGAAGATGAAAATTTGTAGTCGCATATAAAGAAATTAACTACGAGCTGCACGTCGCTGAGCGAGTTCATCGGCGATTTGATGCGTAAGTTGTTTATTTATCTTATAAATCGCTAAAAGGAGTGTGCAGGCGATAAACATCACACCCACTGCTATTCCACTACAAAAACGAAACCCGTTTAATGTATCTACATTTGGAGCTAACTGTGTCTGATAAGAGAAAAATCCTGCCATAATCCACAGGAAGGAAGATGAGCCAAGAGCAAGACCAGTCTTAAGCGCAAAACCGATCGTCGCAAAAACAATTCCAGTAAAGCGGCGTCCTGTTTTCCATTCTGAGTAATCCGCTACGTCAGCATAAATCGCCCATACAAGTGAGATAGTTGGAGCATAAAAAATTGCTCCTAGCACTGTTAAGATAACCATACCCGAAATATCATCTGCTTTGAGTAGTGAAAACGCCAAAGCACATACCCCCGATAAGGCAAACCCTGTTACAGCAACTGCTTTTTTACCAAATCGTTTTGATAAAGACGGAGATAATAAAATCACAACGATCGTTACTGCAGTACCAAGCATGTTAATGATGCTATTTGCGACATCTGCTATATTGGATGTTTCAAGGTGAGCTCGGTCTCCGTGCACAATATAGCCTAACCAATCAAGGATACCACCGTTTGATTCTGATCCGTATGAAGCGGTTAAACCTAATTTCTCTACAAAGTTAAAGAGCGCAGCTTTATCTGCATAATGGTGATAATAATTGTAAAGCGCACTTCCCCTAAAAGATAGCAGGGCAAAATGAATCAAGGTCATAAAAAACATCACAGCCCAGGGCCCATTCTTAACGAGATCTTTAAAATCTTCCTTTGGTGAACTTTTAATTTCTTTAACGGGCTCAATGCGTTCTTTTGTCGTGAGAAATGTGATTAAAAATAGAACTAAACATAAGATAGCCCATACAAGCATCGTCATTTGCCAACCGTGTTGCTTATCATGCCCTACAGAAAACTTCGCAACGAGCGGTAGCGTAAGTCCACCGACAATAAATTGTGCAACATTCACAGAAACAAAGCGGAAAGAGTTTAAACTCGCACGCTCATTCACATCCCCAGTCATCACACCTCCAAGTGCCGAGTAAGGCATATTATTCATAGAGTATAAGGTCATGAGTAATATATTGGTTAAGGCTGCATAACCTATCATCATACTTATACCCCAACCTTTGGGCGTAGAATAAGCTAAAATCATAGCCACAGCCCAGGGAAGTGCTGTCCATAAAACCCATGGTCTAAATCGTCCAAATCGGGTGCGCGTACGATCAGCAAGAACCCCCATTAATGGATCAAAAAAAGCATCCCATAAACGAGCAGCTAAAAGAATTGAGGCTGCGGCTCCTGCACTAATACCAAAAACATCTGTATAAAAATTAGCCTGAAAAAGAACCATCGTCATGAAGACGAAGTTCGCAGCAGCATCACCTGCACTGTAGCCAGCTTTCTCTAAAAAAGAGAGTTTCGTTTGATTAGAATTTCCCATGGGGTATTGGGTTTAAAAGGGTATAAATTGCTCGGTAAAGTTAACAGGAGTAGACTAAAACAAAAGTCCATAAATAGGTATGTGATGTGATTAGATCTCAAAATTACGACTAATTATGTAAGAAAAGTGCACCAGGAATTGGACAATTTTAGGTTTAAAGCTTTATTAGTGCCATTATGGCTAAAACACTTTTATTATGTGGATACGGAACAGGCATTTCAGCTGCAGTCGCTAAGCAGTTTGGCAAAGAAGGCTTCCAACTGGCATTAGTCGCTCGCAATGAAGTAAAACTGAAAACATCTGTTGCAGAATTAGCTAAAGAAGGGATCACAGCACATGCTTTTGCTGCCGATTTAAGTGACTCCCAAGCCGTAACCAACATGATTGAACGTGTACGTAAAGCGCTTGGTTCAATCACAGTCATACATTGGAACCCATACTCCAGTGCCGCAGGTGACTTAATCTCTGCCCCTGTCTCAGAGCTTCAATCAAATATAAACGTGGCAGTTTCAAGTCTTGTTGCCGCAGTTCAAGCAGCACTCCCCGACTTAAAAGCTTCCAAAGAATCCGCTGTGCTTATAACTGGCGGTGGCCTTGCAAACTACGGTCCTCAAATTGATACACTCAGTACGCAGTGGAATGTCATGGGACTCGCGGTAGCGAAGGCTGCTCAGCATAAGCTCGCGGGACTTCTAACAGCTAAACTTGCTAAAGAAGGTGTATATGTCGGTGAAGTACTCGTTACTGGCATGGTTAAGGGAACGGCTTTCGATTCTGGGAATGCGACTCTAGAAGCATCAACCATCGCTAGCAAATTCTACGAACTGTACACAACGCGCAGTGTAAATACGACAAAGCTCTAAACATTTCCGTTTAGAGCTCTGCGTGAAACCTACGCTACTAAAAAATTATTTCTTCATTTTTCTTACATAAGCGACTAAGTCCTTAATATCAGCATCGGAATACACATCCCCGAAGGCCTTCATGCGAACTTTCCCGCTGCTATCCTTGAGGCCGTCTTTGATTTGTTTTGCTGCATCAGCATCTGTAAAAGAACCTTGATAATCAGCTGCAGTTAAATCTTTAACTCCAGCCATACGTCCTGCTTTCGTATGACCTGCACCATCTTTACCATGGCAGGAAGCACATTTCGCTGCCCAATTCTCAGTCGTATCTGCAAAGGCAAATGTACTCAACGCAGTTAATCCAGCAATACAGGCAAGAGCTTTAAGAGATAAGCGCATAAAAAGAAGGGTTATAAGATAAGGTTAATTTTTACGTAGAGTATTACCTTTCATAGGTCCTTGATTGTCAAAAGGCATCAATATGCAGTCTTTGTGAAGTGCTACGCATTTTTAGCCACATAAGCTAAGGACAAAATATACACCAATATATGCGTAGCTTACACCAACCGATAGAAAGCAAGAGAATCCTAAATGAGGTAAAGTTTTGCTCACCGAATGAGCGAAAATTCAAAATCTACTTGGATATTTGGTATCCTAACGTGCGTATTTACCTGCCTAACAATTTATTTCGTACGTTCTCCTAAACTCTTCCCACACGAATACAAAGAACCTATTGTACCTCCCAGTCACTTAGCTGGTATACCTAGTGGAACCATTCGTATTTCCGCAGCTCAATTAGTAAAAAGTGGAGCCGATACGTCTGGTTTAGATTGTTACAGCTGCCACGATCCAAAACATCCACCGGTCATTAAGCTCGATAAAGATGGCCAGATTATTCTTCCTAAGGAGCATATCGATCTTATCTATAGCATGCGCAATTGTGACGAATGTCACTCTGCGGATAAAGGGTATAAAATTCAGTATAATGCAGATGGTAGCACGATCATTCCTAAAGCTCACCAAGACCTAACTAAAATGGCTCATGGAAAGACCTTTAAGAACAATAATTGCTATAACTGTCATAACGAAAACCAACTTAATACACTCCACTCTTCAGTTGGAGCAAAACTCACTTTTGATCAAGCGACCCAACTCTGCGCTGGTTGCCACGGAACTACCTACGAAGATTGGCTAGCAGGTGCACACGGAAGAACAGAAGGATATTGGGATCGCAGTAAAGGTCCTGCTCGCAAACAAGAATGTGCTTCCTGCCACGATCCTCACGCCCCTGCTTTTACAGGCATTATTCCAATGCCAGGACCTCACCTGCTGCACCCTGAAGATGCTCCTAAAGCAGTACACCCTTAACACTCCTTAATTTCCATGGCTGATCTCAATACAGAAGAAGGCATGACACGGCGTAGTTTTCTACGCGCTACAACAGCAGCAACAGCGGGTGCAGCCGCATTAACTTCGGCTCTAGCACCGCTCCAAAAACTAGACGACTTCCCTTCCGTCGAAGAATTTATTCAAAAGCACTACACGGAGCTATCTCCCGAACAACTTAGTGCTGTACTCAAGCGAATCGAAAACGAAGTTCAAAAACAATACGGTATTAGACCTCACGTTCGTGCTCTTAAGCCTATGAATGGTGTAGAATATGTCTATGCCTTGAATTTAAGTCGGTGCTGTGGATGCCGTAAATGCGTACATGCCTGCGTTGCTGAAAACAACCAATCACGTAGTCCTGAAATTCAATACATTCGCGTACTAAAAATGCCAAATGATTGAACATTCGATTTGGAACGCGGCGATCACAATTACAATCCTGAATCAGTTCCCGTACCTGGGCATTTCTTTATGCCCATTCAATGTCATCACTGCAAAAATCCTCCTTGCGTCAAGGTTTGCCCTGTAAAAGCAACGTGGCAAGAACCAGACGGAATCACTGTTATCGATTACAATTGGTGCATAGGATGCCGTTACTGCGAAGCTGCCTGCCCTTACTTTGCACGCCGCTTTAATTTTACAGAACCATCCATTCCTAAAGATAAAATTAATCCTAACATGTCTTACCTAGGTAATCGCCCACGGCACAAAGGCGTGATGGAAAAATGTCATTTCTGTGTACAACGTACCCGTGAAGGCAGATATCCTGCATGTCTTGAGGCATGTCCAACGGGTTCACGTAAATTTGGTAACATTTTAGATCCTGAGAGCGAAGTCTCTTACATTCTAAAAAACAAACGTGTCATGGTCCTCAAAGAGGAGCTCGGTACACTTCCTCGTTTCTTCTACTACTTCGATATTTAACGCTCCATGAAAAGATACCTCTACTTTTGGAAACGCTGCATCCAAAACGCCTTTATTGGCGATTGGCGCTACTATGGATGGCTTGGAGCTTTACTCATCATCATCTTATTTGGAGTTAATGCATACGCAAAACAGTATCTCTTAGGCCTAGGAACTACAGGCATGAGTGATCAAGTATCCTGGGGCGTATACATTGCTAATTTTACGTTTTTAGTGGGTATGGCAGCTGCCGCTGTCATGTTAGTTATACCCGTATACATCTATAAGAACGAAGAATTACACGACTTAGTTATTTTTGGAGAACTACTAGCCGTAGCGGCTATCTTAATGTGTCTAGCATTCGTTACTGTCGATTTAGGTAGACCTGATAGATTCTGGCACTTAATTCCTGGTATTGGTATCTTTCACTTCCCCGGATCCATGCTTAGCTGGGACGTTCTCGTTCTAAATGGCTACCTGCTGATCAATCTGCATATTTGCGGTTATGATATTTATTGCCGCTACTGTGGCAGAAAACCATCTCGCTGGCTGTCTATTCCGTTTGTATTTTTAGGAATCTTATGGGCGGTTTCGATTCATACGGTTACCGCTTTCTTATATGTAGGACTTGGTGGTCGTCACTTCTGGAATTCTGCTGTGCTAGGACCTCGTTTCATTGCCTCAGCTTTCACTGCGGGTCCTGCCTTTATTATTCTAACACTCCAGGTCATACGCCGCTATTCAGACTACATCGTACCTGACCGTGCTTTATTTACACTTCGTAATATTGTTCAAATCGCGATGCCAATTAATATGTTTTTATTAATCAACGAACTCTTTACTGAATTCTATACGACTGACCACAATTCTGCTTCCTCTCAATATCTGTTCGTTGGATTACACGGTCACCATGCTCTTGTTCCATGGATTTGGACCGCAGTAGGTCTTAATTTAACGTCAATGGTACTACTGATGTTACCGCTTAGCCGCAGACTTGTATGGTTAGACGCAGCCTGTGTACTTGCTGTCTTAGGAATCTGGATTGAAAAAGGCATGGGAATGGTAGTACCTGGCTTTGTTCCAACACCAATCGGTGAAATCGTTGAATACACGCCGTCTAAAAACGAAGTACTCATTTGCTTAGGCATATGGGCCTTCGGCTTTTTCTGTTATACCATTTTTCTTCGTATGGCTGTACCAATTCTTATGGGTAAAGTTACGCGTGCAAACGAACCAGCTAACACTCAATTTGTTTAATATTTTATGGTTCAATCCAAACAACCTCCAATCGACTTAAGCCTAAATGCAGCGCATGTATCCTTGACGGATCATGTGACCATGAAAGGCCGTGAAATATTTGAAAAGTATGGACCAAAGATTGGCTGGAGTGAACTCCAAGCAATTTTAGCAGATAAAGAATGTGTTCGTTACCCCGTTGAAATCGTTTTTGATTCTTCGAAATTAGAGAATGATGAAATAGCCTACCCAGAAGCTAAGGGTGATATACCAGAAGATGGTTTCACGCTTTATATTCATCCTTACTTTTCTTTGGACACGACACGGGTACCCGCTATCGCACTCTATCAATTAGTACTCGTTAATTACGGTGCCTTTGCAGCCCACGCAGATGCCGAAGCGTTTGGTGCCGCATCCCTTGGGTTAGATGTAGAAACGTACTACGCACAACTCTGTGAAATCGCGGATGAAATCAGTACAAGCCACTTAATGAGTGAACCTGTCATGCCTGAGACAAGTCACTCGGGCTGCTCAGGCGGTGGAAGCTGTGGCTGCAAACATTAAACTGTTTTTGAGTGCTTACTTGCACCCTCAACCCAGGTTGCATCAAAGCGCATAGCAACAACGCGCATTAAGGGAACTCCTCGCCTTGTAAGCGTTACACCCTGTAAGTCACGAACAAGTAAGCCGTCGTCTTCTAAATCACGTAGACCTTCAATTTCTTTGGCATACCGTTTTGCAACATCAACGCCTAATTCTTCACTGAGTGCTGCAAAATTTAACTTACGGTCACACATGAGCCGCATAATGAGTGTTCTACGGCGTTTGTCTTCTTCCGTGAGTATAAGCGCTTTCTCCGTTGGTAATATCCCTGCGCGTACAGCATTACGCCATTGATCTAAATCTTTGTAGTTCTGCCTGTAGCTATTCTCTGTTGAAGAGATAGAGGAGACACCAAATCCATATAAAGAAGCTCCTGCGGCAGTACTATATCCTTGGAAATTGCGATGTAGCGTACCTTCTTTTTGTGCAATGGCTAATTCGTCATCAGGACGAGCAAAGTGATCTAATCCAATATCTACATAGCCAGCTTCCGTCAGTTTTTCATGAGCTGTAGCAAACATAGCTAATTTATCAGCAGGCGATGGAAGTTGATTACGTGTTACAAAAATAAGCTGCGCAGGCTTAATCCAAGGCACATGTGCATAGCTAAAAATTGATAACCTCTCGGGATTTAGTGTAAGAACATCCTTAATTGTTTGTTCAAAGGTCTGCTGAGTTTGTAGAGGAAGTCCAAAAATTAAATCTACATTAATCGAGTTAAAGCCTGCTTCTCTAAGCCATGTGAATGCTTGTCTATTGTTATCCATCGGCTGTACCCGGTGTATGGCGATTTGCACTTGAGCATTCGTATCTTGAATTCCTAAAGAAGCACGATTTGCTCCGATATCTTTCAGAGCTAAAATATGCTCTTTTGTGAGACGTCTAGGATCAATTTCTACACCAAACTCAACGTCTGAACTGAGATTAAAATACTTACGAATCATCGCACCTAAACGGCGCAATTGTTCTGGAGGTAAAAAAGTAGGAGTTCCTCCACCGAAGTGAATTTGTGTAACTTTTCTTTTTGGATTTATTTTAGAAGCAACTAGCGCGACTTCTTTTTCAATATCATCCAAGTATTTCGCTGCTTCATCTCTTTGAGTCGTAATAACTGTATTACAACCACAGTACCAACATAGGCTTTCACAGAATGGGAGATGAAAATACAGAGAAATTGGTCCTGCATCAGGTCCATTATCCTCACGCATGACAGCCTCTAACTGAGAATTCTCTAAATCAGATTTAAACTGAGTTGCGGGTGGATACGACGTGTAGCGTGGACCTGCAATAGAGTACTTTTGTATTAAATCGATATCCAAGGCGCTTTCATGGACTGGCTCTGTGATGACATTCATAGTGAAAAACCTAACGCTTCTTATGATAGATTAAGTGGAGAGCAAAATCTGCGCGAAGGTTGACCATTAGTATGCATAATTTGCGCTATCTGCTAATTGACTGCGCATATTTTAAGTTAAGCTAATCAATCGGGCAAATATTGCGTGTATGTTAACAATCCACGCGCAGAACCGTTTTTCGTTATATGCGATACTCTACGCAGCATAACTGAGGAGACTTCGTAAGCCCCCTTTCTCTGCCCTAAAACACAATTACATTAAGCAATGAATCCAACACCTAAAAAATCTACAAAACGAATCGTAACTGGAGCGATTATTGCGTGGTCAGCTTTGATCATTTCTTGCGTAACGGCAGAAAGAATCATCGTTGCACCAGCGCACGTTGCAGGCGCAACGTACGTTGGAAGTAAAGAATGTACGCAATGTCACTCAGATAAAACAGACCACTTCGCTGGATCTACCCATTCTCGCCTTCATGTGGGAGATGTAAAATTGGGTGACACAACCTGTGAAGCGTGTCACGGACCTGCCAGCCTACACGTACAATCTGGTGGCAAATTAGGAACGATCATTAATCCGAAGAAAAATCCAGAAGCCTGCTTTGCATGTCATTTAGATAAACGTGGTGAAATGAGTCTTCCTCATACTCACCCAGTGCTAGCTGGCAAAGTAAGTTGCTCTGACTGTCACGACGTACATAAAGACAAAGCAATTCGTGGCACAGGTGCAGCCTTAGCTACTTCAACTGAAACCTGCTTAAAGTGCCATACACAACAAGCTGGGCCTTACACCTATACACACGGTGCAATTAAACAAGAAGGTTGCACTGCATGCCACAACCCTCACGGAACTGTTAATGATAAAATGCTCGTAGCACGTGATGCTAATCTGTGCTTAAGATGTCATCTAGCTACACTTTCCTCCGGCTTTAATATAGGGGGCTTCAAGAGCGGTGGTGCACACGCTAATGCAGTAGGCTCACGTCTCTCTGAAGGCGCATGCTGGTCTGCTGGATGTCACGAAGGCGTCCACGGTTCAAATGTTAACGCTTCCTTAAGACCCTAACCTTTCGCACGACAACTCGTATGAAAACAAATCTTCTCTCATTTAAAACCACATCACGTCTTATCCTAGGCGTTATAGTTACACATTGTGGAATCTTAGGCTTCGCAGACACTGCGTCGTCTAATGCAGATGCTTTTCCAACCTTTGAGTCTTACATCAAAGTAACTGGATTATCACCTTTTATTAGTGGCGACAAAGCAACTTATGCTACTCGTCAAGGTAGTCCTACGGTAGGATCAGGCGGAATTGAAGATTTCTACTTCACAAAGGATACTTCAGATGCAACGACCGTGGTATCAAAAGGCCACGCTCTCATGGGTTCAGATGATTATTATGCCAGCGTAAACGTTACTACAGCTAATGTAGGATCTGTCGAAGTTGGCTATAAATCATTTCGCACGTTCTATGACGGCATTGGTGGATTCTTCCCACAAAGCGATATGTTCCAAAAGTTAGGGTATGAACAATTACATACTGACCGTGGATCATTCTGGTTTAACGCCACCTTCGCAAAAGCAGATAGTCCTGTATTTAATATCAACTTCCATGCTGATACACGTACAGGTCAAAAAGATTCGACTATGTGGGCAGCGATTGTTTCCCCAACTGCAACTGTCGTAAATGGTGCATTAGTTGGAAACGCACTGCCTGCTAATACACCATTCATTGCTCCCAACGTCCAAAATCTTGATGAAAAGCATGAGGAACTTGAAGCAAGTATGGCCGTAAATCGCGGGAAAATATCTGATACACTTAAGGCGACTCTTAACTGGGTAAACAACAATGATTATCGCACCTATGTTAAGTATCCTAACTCAAACGTAATTGCAGATCCAACAGTTGTTGTACTCGACGATCAAGAGATCACTCACTCAAATAGTTTCAGACTTTTAAATCAATTTGAGGCAAAATTAACGGATAAATTGAGCTGGGATGTAGGAGCAACCTACTTACATCAAGACAGCACCAATGGAGGTCAATGGATTACACCTACCTACTTCGCTGCATTAAATACAACATACAATGCAATGACTGCAGGTAATATTTTCGGTAAAGCCAACATAGATGATTCTGTTGCCAATACTTTCCTTCATTTTAGCCCAAATAACAATTGGCTACTCGATGCTGGTGTTCGCCAAGAGTACAATGTCATTTCAAGTAAAGGCGGTTTTACTACTACATCGCTAGCAACGGGAGCTACAAGTACCGCAGCAAGTAACCTCACCGTTGCCACAGATCCAACTTATTCCCACGAAACGGATCATGCGACAACCCCAGAAGCATCGGTTCAATATACAGGTATAAAAAATACAACCTTATATATGAATTACGACGACCGCGTTAATCATAGTAATCAACATTGGATTAATCCTTATGCTGCAACTACCGTTGCTGGTATCACAGGCGCAACAACTACTGCAGTAGCTTCTGCAGGATCTGTATTCTTCCAAGACGGAGATCTTAACAATAAAGATGTTAAAATCGGTCTTAACTGGAGCCCAACAACTGCCCTCACCTTCCGTGGCGAAGTTTATCGCAAGGACCATCAAAATACATTTGTTGGAGCTAACGATATCATAGGTATCGGAAGCACAGGAGGTTTATATGCTACTGGCTACACCTTCACAGGTCTAAAATTAAGCGTACAATATAAGCCAACAGCAGACTTAAGCTTTAGTACACGTTACCAACCACAACATGGTAATATGTCAGTTCTAGCTAATACAGTTAATGGTGGCACTGGCAGTGAAATAACCTCAGGAACCGTAGCTGGTGACCTGATTAGCGAAACGATCGACTGGGCACCTAAGTCTTGGTTTTATACACAAACCAACATCAATATTGCCTTTAACTCTATCCAAACAGCTTATCCTTATGTAACAGTAGCAGCTGTAGGTTCTGCACCTGTACCAACACCTATCGTAAATTCGGATAATAATTATATCACTGCTAGCGCACTTGCTGGTTTCGTGATGGATAAAGAGACCGATGCTACGGTTCAAGCACTTGCTACTCGTGCTAATGATTACAACCCACAAGTTATGCTAGGAGGCCAACCCTTTGGTGCTGGGTTCTCTGAAAAGAGTATCATATTTGGCGTTAAGCACAAAATCACGGATCGCATGATTGTTGAAGGCAAGGCAGGATATCTGTCACGCACAAGTGCCACAGCTGGCAACTTCACCAATTATAACGGCCCACTGGTGTATGTTTCACTCACCTGTGCACTATAAGTAGTTAGGCGTTATTTATCGATCAACTCAGCTATAGCGATTCCTGATTCTCCGGCCACAGAGTACACAAGGTACCTGTGGCCGTTTTCTTTATAAATAGCCGGATCGCGCACTGCGTGTTCCCTGACCTTAGTTTCACCTGCGAGAGAGTGCGTAACTGGAAGATCCTCTCCTTCATATGGCATTTCAGGCTTCAAGACTTCCTCAGGCTTAGTGGTTTTCCACATTTTCCAATCCGCTTGCGTATTAATAAAGACACGCAAAATACGCTCAGGAGCATCGCCTATATTTGTATAATAAACCCACAAGCCACCAGTAACAGGATCCAAAGCAAGATGTCGTGGGCCAGGAGAATTCGCTTCTTTCGTGCGTCCAACACTTTCAGGAAAAGGATTTGGTCCCTCGACGAAATCTGTGAGTCCAGTCTTAGAGCGGTACATAAGCCCTCCCTTCCCCATAGCGAACCATCCGTCATTATCAGGCACTACCCGCCAATAAAATATCCCTAAAATCTCATCGGAGGCTTTAAAATGAATACCGTCATGAGAAAGTGCCAAAAAAGTCTTTTGTCCTTCTGCCTTCTTAGAGGGCCCATGAAAATACATTCTGAACTCTTTTGTTTTCTCATCGATTATCACATCTGGTGAAGCAATGTGCCCCTTACATCCAGGTGCTTCACTCAGTTTAAGTGTACCTGGTGCGTATACTGTCCAAGGTCCTTCAATAGAATTCGCGTAAGCTAAACGAATATAAGTGCCACTATGATGAGCAAAGTACAAATAATACTTACCTAGCGGGTTCTTAACCCATTCCGGCACCTTAATTAGACAAGGTCCATTTATGTTAGCACCGTCTTTACCAGGAAGCATCTCTGGCTTAATAATGGGATTGTTTTTTAAGCGTACTATTTCGAGAGATGAAGCATGTAATTGCGCAAAAATAACGCTTAATAATGCAACAAATGATAAATTTTTGATAATTTTTTTAACTTTAAGCATGTGGGGTACGTTTAGACAGATCTTAAAACAACGAATCATCTGAAAAACGATCTAAAAAAATAAAATTCCTGACTCTACACAAAAAATTGATCACTATTTTAAGTAAATCTAACCATTAATTATAATTCGAAATTACAAATCTTAAAGTATTCGAGATATGCGTTTTTCATAGGAGAAATAGTCCAAATTCAAATGAATAATTTATGTAGTACTTGATCAATCACAGCTGTAATGCATAACAAAAGACAAAAAAGAGATCTTCAATCATCGCTTAGCACTTAAAGACTCACTTCTTTATAAATTGTCTCATTCTAAATGCGTAAAATATCATTAATTGATGTCGCGAAACTGTTGAGCGCGAGTTCGATACGCGAAAAATAGTTGAACAAAATTAAAATTTTGCTACAACAGTATCTATGTTCTGCTGAAAGTTTTGGATTTAGTTACCCCACTGTATCTTTTTCAATCGGTTTTGAACATAAATGTGGTGCACAACGCATCACATCGTATCAACCCAAACACATAAAAGGAATAATCATGGCTAAAGCAAAGAAGACAAAAGCACGTAAAGTTGTTAAAAAAGCACCACGTCGCAAGGTAGCTAAGAAGAAATCAAAGAAGTAATAGCTTCTTTCTCGTTTTGAGCTTAATTGCTCACGGTGCACCACGATTTATCGTTCAGCGCCGCTTCTATTTAGTAATTGGGGTAAAAAACCTCATAAACTTTAAAAAGCGAAGCCTTAATAAGCTTCGCTTTTTTTATGTTCACTCTAAACGAAGACTTGGTTTAGATTTTGCTATCACTGCCCCTGATCAATCTTTGTTTTAATGAAATTAGCTGCTTTAAGCCTAACCCTACTCCTTTGTCTGTGTTCTTGCGCTATCCATAAACCAATCCTTGATAGTGTTTATCCAGCACCAAATGCTAAAGACGTCTGCACAGATACAGTTCTTAGATTACGATTTGAAAACAAACCAGTTCTAGGAAAAAAGGGTTCTATTACCATTTATGACTCTGAAGACGATGGACTCGTATATTCTGTTAGCGTGGCGTCTAAATCTATTGTTAGAAAGATTGGTGGATTTCCAAACTATAACACGTATCCCTTTACAGTAAATAACACTGAGGTAGAAATTCCTGTTTATAATCTTAAAAAAGATCATACCTACCGAGTTGAAATCGATTGGACTGTATTTCCTGGACTTAAAGAAGTTTTACGTCAAAACGATCCAACCTTGTCATGGGTCTTCTCGACTCGCGCAACAGAACTCGCACCTCAAACTCAAAGTATTGTCGTAGCTGCTGATGGCTCAGGTGATTTTTGTACAATCCAAGGCGCACTAGACTTTATACCTCAGGGCAACACGCTCCCTAGAACCATCCTGATAAAAAACGGTATTTATCCTGAAATTATAGCGTTCGCTGAAAAAGATAGCATCACCCTAGTAGGTGAAAGCCGCAAAGAGACAATCATCGCTTACGCCACGAACGAAAAGTTTAACGGCAGTGGAGGCAATCCATACGCCTCAACGAAAAACAATCCTAGCACGGAGAAGAACAAATCCCACATCTATCACCGTGGTGTACTTATAGCACACAAAGCGAATGGACTAAAAATAAAGAATTTAACGATACACAATACAACGCCACATGGTGGATCACAATCTGAGGCAATTATATTAAATGGTACCTTAACCGCACAGGCTGTCTTACAAGATTTAGATTTATATAGTTTCCAAGACACACTCCAAGTAAACGGCCAGGCTTATATTACTGGTTGTCATATCGAAGGAGACGTAGATTTCATGTGGGGAACTGGTCCTTGCTACTTTAAAGACTGCACGTGTGTTAGTTTACGTTCGGACGCTTATTACACCCAAGTCAGAAACCCTAGCACAAATCATGGGTATGTATTTGTCGGTTGCCAATTTATTGGCTCAAGCCGAGTAAGTGGTAATTACCTATCAAGGATTGAAGCAAATCGTTTCCCATACAGTGAAGTTGTATTACTCAATTGCACCTTAGGTGACGCGGTTTCCCCTATTGGTTGGCAACTTCAGGCCAAAGGCGATACATCAAACCTCCATTTTTGGGAGTATAATAGCCTTAAAAGCACGAAAAATATGCCTGTGGACACGTCTAAACGCTTAAAAGTCTCTAAACAGCTTAAATTACCGGCAGATAAAGCACTCATTGAGAGTTATCTAGACCCAGTCTTTGTCTTAGGTAACGGATGGAGCCCTAAACTCTAATTCTTATACGTTTTTTGCCACTCGCGAATTGACGTTAGTGTAGCCTAATTGTTTCCTATAAGCCATGCATGAACCCATGGCTGTAGATCCATCAGTCAAATATAAACGTGTCGTTTTGAAGCTGTCAGGCGAAGTGCTTCGTAGCTCAAAATCTGGTGATCCTATTGACCCAGAAATTCTCGAGAAGATGTGTAACCAAATTAAGGAAATACACACGCTTGGAGTACAAATTTGCGTAGTAATTGGTGGTGGAAACATCTTCCGTGGACTCCAAGGAGAAAAAACCGGCGTTGATCGTACAACCGGTGATTATATGGGGATGCTTGCTACAGTCGTTAATGGTCTAGCAATCATGGACCGTTTAGAAAAAATTGGTGTAACGACCCGAGTTCAAAGCGCTATACCGATGAATCAAATCGCAGAGCCTTTTATTCTGCGCCGTGCTATTAGACATTTAGAAAAAGGCCGCGTTGTTATCTTCGTTGCAGGCACAGGAAATCCATTCTTCACAACGGATACAACAGCTGCACTCAGAGCTTCTGAAATGCATGCTAATATCATCATGAAAGCCACAAAAGTAGATGGCATTTATGATAAAGATCCTAAGAAATTCCCTAACGCAGTTAAATACGATGAACTCTCCTTTATTGATGCGCTCAAGCAGCGTCTCAATGTTATGGATTCTACAGCCTTCTCGCTTTGTTTAGATAATAACGTTCCAATTCTCGTATTCGATATCGACGGTGATCATGCTATTAGGCGCGCTGTCCAAGGCGAAAAAGTAGGAACAATCGTACACAATAAAAATTAATAAACCCATGAGCAATCCTCTCATCAATGAAGCTGGAATGAAAAAAGCGGTCGATCATACGCTCAAAGAATTTAGCGCCATTCACACCGGTAAAGCTAATCCAGCTATGATCGAAAGCGTCATGGTTGAAGCCTACGGATCGCAAATGCGCCTAAAAGATTGCGCAGCTATCACCACCCCTGATGCACGCTTAATCCAAGTACAACCGTGGGATGCAGGCCTCACTAAGGCGATCGAGAAGGCAATTCAGATTGCGAACTTAGGTTTTAATCCGACCGTAGATGGTAAAATTATCCGCGTCACACTTCCTGATATGAGTCGTGAACGCCGCTTAGAATTCGTTAAAACAGCAAATCGCTTAGCAGAAGAAGGTCGCGTCCACGTTCGTAACGTTCGCCGCGATGCTTTAGAAGCTATTCGTAAAGCAAAACTCCCTGAAGACGAAGCAAAGAGAACCGAAAAGGATCTTCAGGCAGCAACCGATAAATTTATCAAAGAAATCAATGATCAGCTTGCTAAGAAAGAAGCTGAATTGCTGGCAGTATAATCGTGCGCGCAGCTAAACGCATTGTTGTTAAACTTGGTACGGGAGTTCTTACCTCAGATAAAGGAGAACTCGATCGCGCTCGCATATCAGGCGTATGCGCACAGATTGCAGCGCTTAAAAAAGAAGGAACTGATGTATTTGTTGTTTCATCAGGCGCTGTAGGTCTAGGTATGGCTTCACTGGGCTTGAACAAAAGGCCTAAAGAAGTAAGTAAAAAACAAGCCTGTGCCTCTATTGGTCAGAGTAAACTCATGCAGGTTTGGCAGGAGGAATTTTCCCATTTTTCTATCACTGTAGGCCAAGTGCTTTTAACCCATGATGACCTTCGGGTTCGCTCCCGTTATCTGGGAGTACAGGAGACGCTGCATCAGTTAATCGCCTACGATACGATTCCAATTATTAACGAAAACGATACGGTTAGTGCTGCTGAAATTAAGTTTGGCGATAACGATACCCTCTCTGCGATGGTTGCGAGCCTCGTTGAAGCAGATCACTTAGTTATTTTATCTACTGCTCCTGGACTTATTGATATGAAGGGAACAGGAAAAATTATTCCTGTTATTGAAAAAATTACTCCTGAAATTGAAGCAATGGCAGGAGGTACTTCAAACGAACGTGCGGTAGGTGGAATGGTCAGTAAAATTAGTGCAGCTAAATTAGCTACACGCGCAGGGTGCGGCGTATTTATCGCCAGTGGAGAAGAAAAAAACGTGCTCCCTCGCCTACTCTCTGGCCAAGGACCAGGATCTTTTTTTGTTCCGAGCGGCATTCCCCTTGATGCTAAGAAGAGATGGCTGGCTTATTTCCAACGTCCTACAGGAACACTTACCGTACATGCTAACGCCGTAGCTCCATTAACCGAGCAAGGTCGTAGCCTGCTAGCTGTTGGAGTTACAAAAACAACCGGTGTATTTTCAGAAGGAGACGTTGTAAATATTTCAGACCCTAAGGGTACAATTTTTGCACGAGGAACCTCACATTACTCGAGTACAGATATGCAGACAGTGATGGGTAAGAAAGAATCAGAGCTAAAAGTACTGTTCCCAAAAAGAAAGCGACTCGAAGTGATTCATCGAAACGAATTAGCCTTGCTGTAAGCATATGCACCGTGCATGAGCTAACAATCGCACTAGAACTTAGTTTAATTTAAGTTTTAGAACCGACCTAACATTAGTACATGGATTTTTTCCTAGAAGACCAACCAACACCCAGCCAAAGCGGGCAGCCATCTATTGATTTCAGAAAAGAACTCAATGATGAGCAATTTGCTGCCGTCACGGCTGCACCGGGACCACTCTTAGTTCTAGCAGGTGCAGGATCTGGAAAAACGCGTACATTAACCTACCGAGTTGCATGGCTTTTAAGTCAGGGTGTTAGACCAGGTGAGATTCTTCTACTTACTTTCACGAATAAAGCGGCGAAAGAAATGCTACACCGCGTTAATGAATTAACCGGTATTGAACCAACTCAATTTTGGGGAGGTACTTTTCACAGTATTGGGCATAGAGCGCTTCGCATGTATGGTGAAGCGATTGGTCTAGAGAAAGGTTTCACCATCTTAGATGCTGACGAAGCCGAGGCCCTACTTAAGCAAGCCGTAGAAGAAGCGGAGAAAGGATTCTTCAAAGATAAAACGCATCCTCGTCCAGGTCCGCTTCATGACTTAATTTCGATGGGTAGAAATACGGTTAATTCGATTGAGGAAACCATCACGCGTTATTTTCCACAACACGAAGAGCTAGCCGAAAAAATACCGGTTTTTGCTAGTCGCTATGCTGCAAAAAAGAAATCTGCCAAGGTACTCGATTACGACGATTTGCTCGAATACTGGCTAAAACTGTTAAAAGAATCTCCACAAACAGCTGCCTATTTTTCACAACGCTTTAAGCATGTTTTAGTAGACGAATACCAAGATACAAACAGACTTCAGGCAGAAATCGTTGATTTGATTGGATCCCATCACCGGGTCATGGCTGTAGGAGATGATGCTCAGTGTATTTATTCATGGAGAGGCGCTGACTTTGAAAATATTCTCACCTTCCCTGATCGTCATCCAGGGACAGTCATTCACCGCATTGAAACAAATTACCGCTCCACGCCTCAAATTCTAGAATTGGCAAACGGCGTACTCTTAGCACAACCCAAAGGTAGACACTTTGATAAAGAACTCCGTGCAGCGAGAGATAATGGCGAAAAGCCCTTTTTAGTAGAAGCAATGGATACGCGTGAGCAGGCGCAGTTTATTATTCAGCGCTTACGGGGTCTAGCTGACGAAGGTTATAGTTTAAAAGACGTTGCGATTCTGTACCGTGCTCACTTCCAAGCACTCGATATCCAACTTGAGCTCTCTCGACTTCAAGTACCTTACCAAATCACAAGTGGTGTACGTTTCTTTGAACAAGCCCATGTGCGCGATTTAATCGCATTACTTCGTTTTGTTTTTAATCCAGCAGATCTTCCAGCGTGGGGCCGAGTTGCCATATTACTTCCTAAAATTGGAGATAAAGGTGCTCAAAAATTACATGCCTTAGCACTAGATATAGCTAAGAAAAATAAAAAAGATTTTCTAGACGCTCTCGATGCTCCCGAGGTAGTCGCTAAAGTACCAGCTGATTGCAAAGAAGAATGGCCTCGTTTTACGGCATCCCTACAGCAAGTGGGTGAAACCATGCGCACGTTATCACCTGCAAATACAATCGATGTAGCCATCGATGGATGGTACGGGGATTACTTAAAGGGTGCTTTTAATAACTATGCATCCCGACTTGATGATCTAAAATCGATGGTTGGTTTCGCTGGCCGCTTTAATGAGATGTCTGAAATGCTCGGCCAGGTGATGCTCTTAAGTACAGAAACGACCAGTCGTTCAGAAGATCCTGATGACAATGCTCTTCGATTAACAACCGTTCACCAGGCTAAAGGTCTAGAGTTTCCTATTGTTTTCTTAATTGGCCTAGCTGAGAACATGTTCCCTCTCAGACGCTCCATTGAGTCGGGCGATATCGAAGAAGAACGGCGCCTTTTCTATGTGGCTGTCACACGTGCCAAAGATCAGCTTTATTTATGCTACCCGAAGGTTAATGCCAAGGGCGGTCCGGCAATGCTTATGACAGCAAGTCGCTTTATCGAAGAAATATCTCCTGACTTACACCAGCCACTACGTCTTAAACGAAGCTACGGTTGGTAATACTTTTCCCTTCACAAATCCTATGCTTTCAGAGATTCTGCATGCATAAGATCATGTCGACCCCATCAACTATTGAAAATGTTGTTATCGTAGGAACTGGATGTGCTGGTTTAACAGCTGCTGTTTATACCGCACGTGCCAACTTAAATCCTCTGGTTCTTGAAGGTCCACAACCTGGCGGCCAGCTCACTACGACCAGCGAAGTCGAAAACTTTCCTGGCTTCCCTGAAGGTGTTGATGGTTATGAATTGATGCAAAACTTACGTAAGCAAGCGACTAAGTTTGGTGCTCGTTTTGAACAAGCCCTTGTATCAAAAGTTGATTTTTCTAAACCGGTAAAACAATTAATTACCTCTGAAAAAACGATATCTGCAAAGAGTGTAATTATCTCAACAGGAGCTTCCCCTCGCATGACAGGAATCCCTGGAGAAAAAGAACTCTATGGTGGTAAAGGTGTAACTACTTGCGCCACATGCGATGGAGCCTTCTACCGCAATATGGATGTCGCTGTAATCGGTGGCGGTGATAGCGCAGCAGAAGAGGCACTCTTCCTGACCCGTTTTGCAAGTAAAGTTTATCTAGTACATCGCCGTGATTCTCTGCGCGCATCAAAAATCATGTCTGATCGCGCTACCTCGCATCCAAAAATTCAAATGGTTTGGAATAGTGCACCCGTTGAAGTACTTGGTGTAAAAGAAGGATCTGTTAGCGGTCTTAAAGTACAGGATACAAAAACCGGTGCTCAGACTGTTATTCCACTCAAAGGCATCTTCGTTGCAATCGGTCACATTCCAAATACAGCACCTTTTCAAGGATCTCTTGATTTGGATGAAGCAGGCTATCTTGTTCCCTCGGCAGGCTCCCAAGTTAAAACAAAAATTCCTGGAGTTTATGTCGCAGGCGATTGCGCTGATCACGTATACCGCCAGGCAATTACCGCGGCAGGCATGGGATGTCAGGCAGCGATTGAGACAGAACGCTGGCTATCCGAGCATAGTTAATATATAAAAAATTGGGCTAGAGCCCATTTTTATTAACACTAAGTTATTATCATATAATAACTTATGTTAAATGATTAGAATAATTCTAATTATTAGTTGAAACTGAGTCTTATTAAGCTTCCTTGTGTTTTACTCATTTCGACATGACTCCTTCGTATCACAACTCCGATAACCTATCCCAACGCCTAGCAGGGACTGGTATACGTCCCACACCTCAGCGTGAGATCGTTTATTCGGTGCTCATAAGCAAACGAGATCACCCAACCGCTGATGAAGTTTTCGCACGGGTTAAGCACCAGATGCCTAACATTTCACTAGCTACTGTGTACAACTGTCTAGAAACATTGGTTCAGTGTCACTTGGTTCGCCAAGTAAACGTAGAACGTGGAGCAACACGCTACTGCCCAAACCTTCACCCACATGCTCATTTTCATGATGAAGCAACAGGTGAAACGTTAGATGTCGAAATTCCTCAACATATTCTCGACCAAGTTAGCAGCGCTCTCCCAGCCCATTTCAAAGCTAAGTCCGTCGATATTCTTTTCCGCGGCGTTGTAGAAAATAAATCTCTTTAAAATTTAAACCACTTTTACTCACATGGCATCCTCTCTAGAAATCAAGAACCTGCACGTATCAATCGGCGATAAAGAAATCGTCAAAGGTCTATCACTCACCGTTAAGACCGGTGAAGTGCACGCAATCATGGGACCAAATGGTACTGGTAAATCAACGCTCTCCAAAGCGATTGCAGGTCATCCCGATTATACCATCACAAGTGGTGAAGTTTTAATCGATGGAAAATCGATCCTCGGTATTGAACCTGATGAAAGAGCCCGCGCAGGACTTTTTCTCGCATTTCAGTATCCTTCAGAAATTCCAGGAGTAAGTATTGCGAACTTTATTCGTGCAGCACTTCAAGCAAAGCTTGGTGAAGGCGAAGAATTAGATGCTACCGCATACTACAAACGCCTCTATCAAAAGATGGATATGCTTCAGATTGATCGCAAATTCACATCACGTGCTGTGAACGATGGCTTCTCAGGTGGCGAAAAGAAACGCTGCGAAATCTTACAGATGGCAATGCTTGAACCACGTTTCGCTATGATGGACGAAACAGACTCTGGTCTAGATATTGATGCACTACGTATTGTATCTGAAGGCGTAAATCAACTTAAGGGTGACTCTCTAGGTATTGTGATGATCACACACTATCAAAGACTCTTAAACTATATCGTACCTGATTTTGTTCACGTTATGTGGGATGGTCGTATCGTTAAAAGCGGCGACAAGTCCCTTGCCCTAGAGCTCGAAGCCAAAGGCTACGACTGGGTCAAAAAAGAATTCAGCAAATAATTTAACTTCAGTAATTGCCGCCATGGCTGACAAATCTACCACTTCCGAACCCGAGCAAACTGAAAATCCTGTTTTAGGGATTGATCAATCTGCAGGTAACTTTAGCTACAACGTAGACTATGAATTTGATGCAGGCACTGGCCTGTCTGAAAAGACAATCGATTACATTAGTGCTGCGAAAAAAGAAGATCCTTGGATCAAAGAATTCCGCCTCAAGGCGCTGAAGGTATTCGAATCCAAACCCATGCCAACGCACTGGGCTACAAAGGATCTCGAAAATATCGATTTTAACAAAATTCGTTATTACCTAGCGAGTGGCCAAAAGCCAAAAAGAACATGGGATGAAGTTCCTGATGATATTAAGCGTACATTCGAGCGCCTTGGTATACCTGAACAAGAACGTAAATTCCTAGCTGGTGTTGAAGCACAATTTGATAGTGAAGCAGCTTATTCAAACGTCAAAGAGGCGGTTGCTAAGCAAGGCGTCATTTTCATGAATTCAAGCGAAGCACTTCGTGAACACCCAGAAATATTTAAAAAGTGGTTTGGTAAAGTAATCCCTACAGGAGACAACAAATTCTCCGCACTTAACAGTGCTGTATTTTCCGGTGGCTCCTTTATTTATATTCCTAAAGGAGTAAAAGTATCTCATCCACTCCAAGCTTATTTCCGTATTAACGCTGAGAACTTCGGTCAATTTGAGCGCACACTCATTATTGCAGACGAAGGTTCAGAAGTAACCTACATGGAAGGATGTACGGCTCCTAAATTCTCAACTTCAACACTACACAGTGCAGTGGTTGAGCTTGTAGCGCTAAAAGGAGCTAAGATTCAGTATATCACGGTTCAAAACTGGGCAGCTAATGTCTACAACTTAGTTACTAAACGTGGTATCGCGCACGAAGAAGCAGAAATTAAATGGATCGACTGTAATATCGGCAGCCGTCTCACGATGAAATACCCAGGTGTTGTCTTAAAAGGACGTAAAGCACGTGGTGAAGTAATCTCTATCGCTCTAGCGAATGATGGTCAGCATCAAGACACAGGAGCTAAGATGATCCATGCTGCAGATGAAACGACATCTAACATTATAGCTAAATCGATTTCAGTTGGTCATGGACGAAGCACATACCGCGGCATGGTTCACATGCCTAAACACTTAAAAGGATGTAAGAATAATACCGAATGTGATGCGCTATTAATTAATACCAATAGCCGCACCGATACTTATCCTTCCATTACCGTTCGTGGCGCAGAAAACAAAGTTCAACACGAAGCCAGTGTTTCAAAAGTAAGCGAAGAGCAAATCTTCTACATGCGTCAACGTGGTCTTACCGAAGGACAAGCAATGAGCTTATCTGTGAACGGTTTTATCAATGACCTAGCGAGCCAATTCCCTATGGAATACTCGGTAGAACTGAAACGACTTATCGATCTTGAGATGGAAGGGAGCGTTGGATAATGAGCACTTTAACTGAACATTCTACTCCTGTTGGGCCGTTTACACTCGATGCGTTTAATCACGCACTCGATGCCCACAAATCACTTCCTACCTGGTGGATAGCACGTAAAAAAGATGCTTATGCAAAATTTGCATCATTGCCCTATCCTACCGACACAGATGAAAGTTGGCGCTTTAGCAATCGTAGTACATTCAAACTAGATGGGTTCTCAGCTTCTAATACCCATGCTAAAGCTTTAGCTAACAAAATTGAGTTATTGGGTAAACCTGCACTCACCTTTGTTAACAACGAACTCGTCGCCTCTAATCCTCTTGATCAGTCACTCATTAACAGTGGAGTTATTGTCTCAACGATTAAGGAAGCTCTTAAATCTCATCCTGAAGTACTCAAAGCTCACTTCATGGCACAGACACAGCGTCTAGGCTCAGAAAAGTTTGCTTCACTACATACTGCTTTTATCGAGGACGGTGCGTTTATCTACATCCCTAAAGGAGTAGAAATTAAACAACCTATAACGATTGTACACTCAGCCAATGGCGACTTGGTTTCCATTTTTCCGCACACATTAATCGTTGCAGAAGATAACTCTCAAGTAAGTGTCATTGATTATTTCGTTTCTGATTCTAAATCAAAACACTTCTGCTGTGGAGCAAACGATCTCTATGCAGGTCATGGCTCTAAGATCACTTATGTAGGACTACAAAACTGGTCCAACCATGATCTATGCTTACAAATGAATTCAACGGTTGTACGCCGTGATGCGCGCGCTCAGTCACTCAACCTTCATTTAGGCGGTCACCAAGCTCGTCATGAATCCTTAAGCCAACTTCAAGCACCTGGTGCCTTTTCTGAAATGCTTGCACTTACGATTGCAAGTGGCGAAAGAGAGTTCGATCAAAGAACGCTCCAAATTCATCAAGCTCCGAACACTAAATCTGATCTACTGTATAAAAACGTACTGCAAGACAAGGCACGTACGATTTTCTCAGGATTAATCGTAGTAGATCAAGATGCTCAAAAGACGGATGCTTATCAGAGCAATCGTAATTTGATGCTAAGTGATTCAGCCGAAGCAAATTCACTTCCAGGCTTAGAAATTCAAGCAAACGATGTTCGTTGTACCCACGGTGCAACAACAGCACGCATTGATCCTGAAGAATTATTCTATCTCCAAACACGTGGTATTCCTGAAGTAAAAGCTCACGAATTACTCGTATTTGGATTCTTTGAAGAAGTGCTAAATCGTCTTGAAGACGAAGATTTACACGCAGCACTCAGATCCATCATTCAATCTAAATTCAAATAAGCATTATGAGCTCAACGAGCCGCGATCGCACCCTATCCCGTGATATTACTGCCACCCAGATTCCATCGGGTGATAAGCAGGTGCTTAAATCCGGCACCAAGCTCATGCTTCATCAGACTTTAGGTGGAAGCTTTACAGTTCAAACTGACTTCGGTCTTTACCGCATCGACGGTAAAGACGGAGATAGCATCGGTGAACAAGTTGCTTCGTCAGATATAACCAATCATGCAACCCTTGAGGATGGCTCACCTGATCCAGAAGCGATCTGGGATCAACTGCGCAAAGTGTTTGATCCAGAAATTCCTGTAAACATCGTTGATTTAGGCCTCGTTTACACAATGGACATTGTAGAACTACCGGAAAATAAAGGGTTCGGTGTACAAGTTGCCATGACCTTAACTGCACCAGGCTGCGGTATGGGCCCTGCCATTGCTGAGGATGCTAAATCTAAAATCTTACTCGTTCCTGGCGTCACTACGGCTGAAGTACGAATCACGTGGGATCCAGCATGGAATCAGTCCATGATTAGTGAAGAGGGTAAAATGAAGCTTGGCTTAATCTAAAGAAATAGCTCGAAGCTAACTTCAAGCGTTGATCCTTCAGCAGACTCACTTAATAGTAGTCTGACATGGCTGTTATTAGCGATTCCACCTTACCGCGTCGCACCCTACTTTTAGCAGGTTCTATCATCGCGTTCTCAGGAATTGTTGCTTACATCAATTCACTCGGTGCTCCATTTATTTTTGATGATCTAGATGCGATTGTTGCTAATCCATCCATTCATTCACTCAGTGCTTCACTCACCCCGTTAGCTGATACATCAGTAAGTGGAAGACCTGTCCTTAACTTCTCTCTAGCTCTAAATTACCTCTTAGGTCATACCAATCCGTCCGGTTATAGAGCTCTAAATATCGTTATTCATATTTTTGCAGGACTTGTTCTTTTCGGAATCATGAGAAGAACACTTAAGCGGCCTGTCTTAAGAAATCTGTATGGCAATGACTCAGCAGCACTCGCTCTAGCGCTTGCGCTCATGTGGGTCATACATCCACTCCAAACGGAATCTATCACCTATGTGATTCAGCGAGCTGAATCACTTATGGGGTTATTCTACCTAATAACTCTCTACTGCTTTATTCGTGGAATAGAACACCAAGAGTTAACCCAAAAGAAAGAAAGCTCTATATGGTATACGTTAAGCCTTATCGCATGTTACTTAGGAGTAGGAACCAAGGAAGTGATGGTAACCGCTCCTTTCATCGTGCTCTGTTATGACCGAACGTTTGCTAGCGGTAGTTTTAAAAATTCATTTATAGCACGTTCAAGATGGTATCTTGGACTTTTTCTCTCTTGGATTGTATTAGGCTTACTCATTGCTAGCACAGGTGGTAATAGAGGAGGCTCTATTGGCTTTGGAATTGGGGTCTCTTGGTGGCAGTACGCGTTAACTCAGTTCAAAGCAATCACCACGTATATCAGTTTATCTCTGTGGCCTCACCCATTAATATTTGCTCGTGGTGCATTCTGGATTACTAACACACTAGAAATCATTCCTCACGCCGTCATTGTTCTTGGTCTATTTATAAGCACATTGATTGCATTTAAAAAGAATTCCCCCCTTGGATTTCTTGGAATCTGGTTTTTTGCAATTCTTTCTCCGACATCAAGCATTATACCGGGAACAACTCAAATGATTGTAGAGCATCGGATGTACTTACCTCTGATTGCTATACTGACACTTGCGCTACTCGGGCTTTACACGCTAGTGAGTAAAAAAACGACGGCTGTATTTATTGTTCTATGCTTACCACTCGGTTATCTCACGAGCTTAAGAAATAATGTTTACCTAAGCTCAGCAACGCTTTGGCAAGACACTATTTCACATGAGCCTAATAACGCTTTCGCCCAGCTAAATTACGGCGTCGAACTTATAAACCAAAATAAGTTTGAAGAAGCAAAGAAGCATATAGAACTATCCTTAAAACTTGAGCCTAACTCCGTTGAAGCTTTAACAAATTTAGGAAATATCGCGATAAAAACAGGTAATCCTGAACAAGCAGCTTCGTATTTTAATCAAGCATTAACTCTCCCTCAGGCATCCTCACAAACTGAAATTGATGTAGCCAACTCTCTACTCGAAACAGGACAGTACGATATAGCACTTACTCACTACGAAAAAGCCATAAGTCTAAAACCTCAAAGCCCAGAGGCGGAATGTAATCTAGGAATAGCATTATCGCGCTTAGGTCGAGTTAATGAAGCTCTCCCCCACTTTGAGAAATCTATTAAAAATAATCCCGACTTCCCTCCTGCGCATTTTAACCGTGCAAATGCCTACAGAAGACTAGGCAAATTTGATGAAGCTATCACCGAGTATAAGATTACTTTACAGTTAAATCCAAACTACGCTGATGCTGCTTTGAATTTAGGAAATTTATTTTTACAAGCAGGCAACCTCAATGAAGCGATTGGTCATTTCAAACAAGTACTTAGAATAAATCCAAACTATGCTGAAGCGCATAATAGCCTAGGTTTAGCATTCGCAAGGGCGAATGCACTCACAGACGCAGTCACCGAATTTAAAGAAGCCTTAAGGCTAAAACCAAATTATCCAGCTGCAGCTTCTAATTTAGCGCATGCAGAAAACATACTAAACTCAACTCATAATTAACCACATGAAATTTGTTAATTTAGTTTCAAAACTTAGCACAGCTTTGTTACTTATAATCAGCTTTAGTTATAGTAGCGCACAAGAAGTAGTCACTCAGTCACTCTTTAATGGCAAGGATCTGACTGGCTGGAAATTGATCACTCAAACCAAAGCTCCTATATCTAAAGTATGCCAAGTAGATGGCGCAGGGATCTTACATGTTGCTGGTAAGCCAGTTGGTTATCTGCTCTATGATAAAACTTATATCAACTACCGTCTTCACGTTGAATGGAGATGGCCAGTAAATGCTGCTAAAAACAGTAATAGCGGTGTACTTGTACACATTTCATCCGGACCACTAGACCGAAACACATGGCCTCTCTGTTTTCAGTTCCAAACAAAACTATCTCGTGCGGGTGACATACTACCCATGGCTGGAGCTATATTTCACGAAGCACTATCGACCCCCGCAAATGCAAAAACACCACAGCTTGATCGGATCAATGACTCCAGTGAGAAAGCACTAGGTGAATGGAACAGCTATGATATTGAATGTAACCACGGTGAAATGAGCTGTAGTGTGAACGGCGTAAAACAAAATCATGTCACTGAAGCTAATCCCGCATCAGGACAAATTGGCATCCAACTTGAGGGAACTCCTTACGACTTAAGGAATATAACACTAACGGTTATTCCTTGAATGACTGCTTCTACTTCAGATCATCACGAGCGCTTTAAAAAGTGGTTACCACTTCTACTCGCATCGCTTGCAGCCGTAGGCCCTTTCTCGATTGATGCCTACTTGCCCTCAATGGCTGAAATAGGGCAAGTGCTTCACGCATCTCCCTATGCTGTGCAATCTACGCTTACTGCCTATATGGTGCCATTTGCCATAATGATGCTATGGCATGGTGCTATCTCAGATACGCTAGGTCGTAGAACTGTAATTCTTTGGGGAATCGCTCTATTCACCTGTGCAGCGGCTGCATGTGCAATGGCACGTAGTATTGAGATGCTACTTATATTTCGAGCTTTTCAAGGTATGGCTGCAGGAGCCGGTATGGTTGTAGGTCGTGCAATTATTAGAGATCTCTATCACGGAGCTGATGCTCAACGTGTCATGTCACACGTATCACTAACGTTTGCTATCGCTCCAGCTATTGCACCTGTCATTGGTGGGTGGTTACAAGTTTGGTTTGGATGGAGAGCTGTTTTTATATTTATCGTATGCTTCACTACACTAGCTTGGTTTGCCTGTCGTGCAATCTTACCTGAAACATTACCTAAAGAAAGACGCCAGCCACTTCATCCTATATACCTAGGTAAAACTTATTTACATGTAGCAACATCCCCTCGTTTCGTTGCTGCCTCGCTAGCTCTTACATTTAATTTCACAGGAATTTTTATTTATATCACCTCTGCACCTGTATATTTAATGCAGCACTTACACGTCCCAGAGACTGGATTTATTTGGCTTTTTGGACCTGTCACAGCCGGCTCTGCAACAGGGGCTTGGATTTCTGGTAAATCTGCAGGTAAAATAACTCCCTATAAAACCCTAAGAATTGCCTATAGCTTCATGGTAAGTTCAGCTCTAGTATGCGTTGCTTTTCACTATTTTTATAAAGCATCACTACCTTGGAGTGTGATACCACTCTATTTTTACGCATGCGGAATGTCGCTAGCTTTCCCATCCTTAACGATTGTGGCACTAGATTTATATCCTAAACAAAGAGGCTTAGCAGCCTCATGTCAGAGTTTTATTTCAACTTCAGGTGCGGCTCTCAATGCTGTAATAGCACCTCTAGTTTGGGGATCTGTATTTTCACTCTCTCTTACTGCTGCTATAGCTATGCTTGCTGGCCTTACTTCATTTATCATTTTTGCGACAACAGGTAAAAATACTCCAACGCATAACGAGTCGACATTTGAAGCTCTTTCGCATTAATCCGCGAATAAAGTTTCAAACATCCATTTTTTGCCAGAAAAAAGTCCTTTATCACTAAGTTTCAAATCTGGGATCACAAGTAAGGCCATAAATGAAAGCGTCATAAAGGGAGCTCTTAGCATACTCCCAAGCCGTTTAGTCAGTGCGTCACAGCGTAAATACTGTTTCGCCACCAACTCTCCTTTATCTGCAGACATTAAGCCTGCTATAGGAAGTGATAATACTTCACTGCGATTTTTTCCTACTACGCTTAATCCACCGCGATTTTCTATAACTAGATTAGCAGCCTTGGCCATCGCTTCATCACTTACTCCTACAACAATTACGTTGTGCGAGTCATGGGCAACACTAGAAGCAAATGCTCCATCGATTAACCCAAAGCCTCGAATAAAACCAACACTTATAGGAACTTTATTAGAATACCGATTAATAACTGCTATTTTTAAAATATCTTTAGATAGATCCGATACCACATAACCATCAGCAACCTTCGGCTGTGTTATGAAAGAGGTAGTCATAATCTTTCCATCAAGAGCTTGGATTATCTTAATTTTACCTGGTTTTGCTATTACCTTAAAATCTTCGGGTTTCTTTTTTCTAGTCTTAAATAAATTAACGATTTTAGATTTTTTACGAGGGAGTAAACTTTTACCATTCTTAGCGACGACCTGTCCTTTTAAGTACGTAGCTTGGACCTTAAAATTCTCCAAGGAGTCAACAATAACAAAATCGGCAGAATCACCTTCTTGGAGTAATCCAACATTAAGTCCATAGTGCTTAACTACATTTACGGAAGCACAGCTTAAAACATCAAAAGGATCTAAACCATAATCCAGAGCTCTACGTATATGAGAATCAATATGGCTTTGTACGAGAATATCTGGATGCAAATCATCGCAACAAAACATGCAATTTTGTGCATCTGATTCTAATAAACTAATCAATGAATCAAAATTTCGTGCAGCGGAGCCTTCACGAATTAATATTTTCATTCCTGCTTTTAGTTTATCTTTAGCTTCCTCAAGACTAATACATTCATGATCTGTTGATATACCTGCAGCAGCATAATTATGTGCATCTAAACCACGAAGTCCTGGAGCATGTCCATCTACTGGCTTACCAAGCGATTTCGCAAACGCTATCATTTCCAATAAATCAGGTTCTTTATTCAGAACTCCTGGAAAATTCATTACTTCACTTAAAAATCCAATGTCTTTTCTTTTAAGTAGTGTTTTAACGTCTTTTAAAGGTAAAGAGGCACCAGATGTTTCAAATGTTGTAGCAGGTACACATGGTGGTGCTCCAAAACAAAAATTAAAAGGAGTTCTCTTCCCATCCTTAATCATATACTCGACACCCTTTATACCAAGTACATTAGCAATTTCATGAGGATCAGAAACGGTTGCTACGGTACCATGTACAACTGCAAGTCGTGCGAATTCAACGGGAGGCAAAAGTGAGCTCTCAATATGAATATGCGCATCAACAAATCCTGGCATAATAAGTTGCCTATTTTTAACCTTAGGATCCTTTTTAATGCGAAGTATCTGCCGGTTTTTAATGTATAAGGTACCTAGAAAGTGCTTCCGATTAAGGACATCCACAATATGACCAGAGATACGCTTAAGGCTCATGCGCTGATAAAATGAGCCTTAACCCGTAAAAAGCAATCCATGGCTCATACTGCTTGAGCACTTGCCAATCTTCAAAGGCTACTTACCATAATTATCTCATGCACTTCGATAATCTTCAACCAAACTTAAGTCAGCCTATCCCACGTCATGATGATGAGGACGAGGATGAAGGTGAATCTTCTTGCCCTACCTCTAAGGCATCGCCTGTTGCCAGCACAATTCAACGCAAATTCCTGGCACAGCGTAAGATATTTCTTTGGGGTGCTGTTACTGATGAGACCGCAAAAGACATCACAGAGAAGTTGCTTTATCTAGAAGCTACAGATCCAGGTAAAGAAATTACGTTTTATATCAACACTCCAGGCGGCTCTATAACAGCAGGCATGGCAGTCTATGATACAATGAAGATGATATCATCCCCTGTAAGTGTCGTAGTTACGGGCATGGCTGCATCCATGGGTTCCATTCTTTTAAGTGGTGCATCCAAGGGGAAACGTTTTCTGTATCCACATTCTCGTGTTCTGATTCATCAACCACTCATTTCTGGTCGATTTATTGGCCCTGCTACCGACATTAACATCCAAGCTCAAGAAATGGAGAAACTAAGAACTGAGTTAAATCAGATTCTAGCAACAGCTTCCGGTCAGCCTCTTGAGAAGATAGCTCAAGACACAGATCGTGATTTTTATTTAAATGCTCAAGAAGCAATTGAATACGGCCTAGCCGATAAAATAATCAAAAAGCTCTAATAAAAAAGCCGATCAAATAGATCGGCTTTTTTATTGTGTTAGAATTTCCAATCTATGCCACCATAGATACCTAGCCCGGTTGCTGGATATCCATTTACTGGCTCATACTTTCGATTAAGCAAGTTTTCGATTCTAGCATGTACAGATACATGCTGAGTAATACTCCAATTCGAATAAATTCGAAATACTGTGTAATTAGGATCCATAACAGTATCATATGTATACGCATTTACGTCTGATCTCTCGCCAACAAAAGTGACTCCAAATCCAAGTCCAAGATTACTTGTAATATCCTCCCATAAATCAACATTACCGCTATTTTTAGGCCGTCTAAGTAAAGCTTCATCCTCGGTCAAATTAAGTGCTTTCAAATAAGTATATGCTATACGTGCTTTAATAGAACCTAGAAAAAGTGTTTTCGCTGAAAGTTCAATTCCGTCTGTTCTTGCTTTATCAATGTTCTGCATAGTCGCAGGACTCTGATTGAAATTATAATTAATTAAATTTTTATAGTCATTTTTGAACCAAGTAGCACTTAAACTGCCTGCATTATTTGGAAAATAAAAATCGAAACCTAAATCTACACCTTTGGTCGTTTCCGGAACCAAATGAGGATTTCCTACATAATAAGCATCTTTACCATAAAGATCTAAAAAACTAGGTGCATTAAAACCTGTAGCATAACTTCCTCTAAATTTAAGCGATTTATTATAAGAAAGTAGAGCTAATGTTGCGCGTCCTGTAGATGCACTACCGAAGGTGTCATAATGATCATTTCGCGCTCCCAAAGTTAAGTAGGCATTCTCTGTCAACCTAGCCTCATCCTCTAAATAGTAGGCACTGAGAGTTTGGTAATTATTAATCGCACCAAAGCCGGTATCGCGGGTGTGCTCCTTGTCTGCAGTCATGCCAGCGATTAATTTATTATCTGCATTCAACTGACCTATAAATTGCCAATCTAATACATCACGTGTGTTGTGCACATAGGTAGTTGAAACAATATCATCTGAAAAATCATACGTACTGTAATTACGCTCTTGTAACCCTAAAATCACATGGATTTTTAAGTTCTGTGCTAGTTGTGCATCTGCAAATAAAGTACCTAGCCAATTATGCTCCGTTTCATAAGCATATAAATCATTTGTATATTCATCACTTGGATCGCCATATCGATCCATAAGACCACGTAACGTAATACCAACTTCTAAATCATTAAAAATATTTTTATCTAGCCGTACTGCTAGTGAAGTTCCAGTAAATCGATTATTCACACGCTCGTTATCAGTAGCATAATTAGATGCAGAAATATTATAACCCCAACTATCACGTGAACCTTGAAGGGAGGCTTCAGCACCTAGTGTTCCAAATGAACCTCCTTCAATACTTACATCTCCAGATAATTTCCCACTACCTCGAGCAGTATTAAGTGATACAACACCGCCAACTGCCTGACTCCCATAAAGCGTACTTTGTGGTCCTTGAATTATTTCTACCGAATCACCTTTAGCCAAATGAAGGCCTCCTACAAAAACGTTATAATCTACATTAGCATCATTAAGCGCGACACCATCTATCAAGAAAAGTGTTTGGTTAGAATTAGCTCCACGTAAAAAAATAGAATTATTGGCACCTACTTGTCCCGTCGGGCCTGTTGATATGCCTGCAGTACCACCTAGGGCATCTGCTAATGTAAATAGTTGCCGGCGCGTAAGGTCTGCTTCTTGTATACTATCAACCGAAGATCCAATGATCGTTGCAGATTCAGGTATTCGCGTAGCAGTTGTAACAAGTGGTTCTAATTCAATTGAAGTAAATTGAGCATACGCTGCCACATGAGTGATTAAACTAGCAATTATAGCAACGGCTAGTTTTCTACGCTTTAATAAAATTGAAACTATCATAAAGGTTTAATCGCGAGAATAAAGAGAACGCTATAGCGACCTTCTTTCACGCTTCATTTTTGCGATGAAGTGATATTTAGCGTGTGCGCAAAAAAACATACTAAATAGTGATATTAATTTATTCAGATATTCGGACTCCGTAGTTCTTATTAATTTATATTTAAACTAATTTCCTTAACCCTCGCCTTCACCATTAAGTTATTAATTTAACGATTGGCTTTGCCCGAAATATTAATCGGTTGGATTTAGTGATACGATACCGCAGCGCAACTGTTGCTGGATCTAACAGCATTCCCTGAAACTTAATCATTTTTAAAGAACCACTGACATATACACTACTGCATAAAAGCATAAACTACAGCAAGTTAATATTATATCATCATATACAGATTTATAGATATGAACTTGCTAAATAGGCTATACCTTGTTGCTATATACCTATTTACTACACGGCATGAACTCCTCCGCCCAGACTTCAAAACAAATCAAAGAGAGCCCTTCCTTTGAAGCACTGCGCACACTTTTTAATCAGAGAATTGCTATTTTAGATGGTGCAATGGGGTCCATGATTCAAACATACGGACTCAAAGAGGAGGATTTCCGCGGTGATCGTTTCAAAAATCATGCACACGATCTACAAGGTAATAACGATTTACTCTGCATTACCCGTCCCGATGTTATTGAGGCTATCCATTTAGCGTATTTCGAAGCTGGCGCCGATATGGTTGAAACAAATACGTTTAATGCGACGAGCATTTCACAAGCTGACTACCATATGCAGTCATATGTGGATGAAATTAATACAGCAGCGGTTGCCGTTGCTCGCCGAGCAGCGACTAAAGCAGAACAGAAAACTCCTGGAAAAAAATGCTTTGTTGCAGGTGCGGTCGGACCAATGAACCGAACACTATCGCTTTCTCCTGATGTAAATAGACCCGAATACCGCGCAGTAGAATGGGATGAAGTAGTTACAGCTTATGTAGCTCAAATACGCTCCCTCATTAAAGCAGGAGTAGATGCACTCCTCATAGAAACGATCTTCGATACGTTAAATGCCAAAGCAGCTCTATTTGCTGTAGAAAATGTATTTGAAGAATTAAATATAAAATTACCTGTGATGATTTCTGTCACAATCACAGATGCTTCTGGTCGTACACTTTCAGGTCAAACGGTTGAAGCCTTCTATGCAAGTATCGCACATGCGAATCCATTCAGTGTGGGCATTAATTGTGCACTAGGTGGTAGAGCGATGCGCCCCTATATCGAAGAGCTTTCAAGAATAGCATCATGCTTTGTTACCTGCTATCCAAATGCAGGACTACCGAATGCTTTCGGCGGTTATGATGAGACACCTGAAGAGATGGCTTCCGTATTAAGAGAATTTGCTGAGAGTAAATGGGTTAACATGGTAGGCGGATGTTGCGGCTCTACACCTCCCCACATACAAGCGATAGCACAAGCGATGAAAACCATTAAGCCTCGTATACCTGCTATGCCTGCATCAGCAATGCGTCTCAGTGGCTTGGAGGCATTATCTGTATAATGAACACAAGCGCTTCTACTTTTTTAGTCGTTGGTGAACGTACCAACATTACGGGCTCTCCTAAGTTTGCGAAAGCAATAAAATCAGGCGACTGGAACCAAGCAATTGCTATTGCACTTCAACAAGTTCAAAGCGGGGCAAATATTTTAGATATTAATGTCGATGAAGCACTCGTTGATGGTGAAGCAACGATGGCTAAATTCTTACGCCTCATAGGCTCAGAGCCTGAAATCACTCGAGTACCTATCATGCTAGACTCATCCAAGTGGAGTGTCTTAGAAGCAGGTTTAAAAAACATACAAGGTAAAGGTATCGTAAACTCGATCTCACTTAAGGACGGGGAAGAGGAATTTTTACGCCGAGCTCGACTCCTTCAAAGATATGGAGCTGCAGCGGTTGTCATGGCTTTCGATGAGAACGGTCAGGCAGCAGACAAAGATGCAAAAGTAAGAATTTGCACACGAGCCTACAACTTACTGGTTGGAATAAACTTCAATCCTTACGATATCATCTTCGATCCCAATATCCTAACGATTGCCACAGGTATCGATGAGCATAACAACTACGCGGTAGACTTTTTTGAAGCCACTAAAGTCATAAAGGCAACACTTCCTGGCGCTAAAGTCTCTGGAGGTGTAAGCAATGTTTCATTCTCATTTAGAGGAAATAATACAGTAAGGGAAGCGATCCACACAGTTTTTCTATATCATGCTATAAAAGCAGGTTTAGATATGGGTATCGTGAATGCAGGCATGCTTGGTGTTTACGAAGAAATACCTAAAGATCTCCTTAAACTCGTAGAAGACGTTGTCTTAAACCGTTCTAATGACGCCACAGAGAGGCTGATTGAAAAAGCGGATCAAATTAAATTAGAGGAAGAAGAGGCAAAGTCAGCAGGTACAACCAAGCAAGCGGCTCCTACACAAGAAACGTGGAGAAGCACTTCTGTTGAAGAACGACTAAAGCACGCTTTAGTTAAAGGAATTGATGCTTACATCGATAAAGACGTTGAAGAAGCACGCCAAAATTCAGCAGCTTATCCACGCCCTCTGAATATCATTGAAGGTCCACTGATGGACGGCATGCGTGTTGTGGGAGACCTTTTCGGTGCAGGAAAAATGTTTTTACCTCAGGTTGTTAAATCAGCACGTGTAATGAAAAAAGCCGTTGCTCATTTAACCCCTTACATGGAGGAAGAAAAAAAGCGTAATATTGCTGCAGGTAAAGACGCTCAGCCTAATGGTAAATTTCTTATCGCTACAGTTAAGGGAGATGTACACGACATCGGTAAAAATATCGTTGCTGTCGTTCTCGCATGTAACAATTACGAAGTAACCGATTTAGGAGTAATGGTTCCTTGTGAAAAAATTCTTTCTGAAGCAAAGCGAATTGGTGCAGACGTAATAGGTCTCTCTGGACTCATAACGCCATCCCTTGATGAAATGGTCCATGTTGCTAAAGAAATGCGACGTGAAGGTTTTACAATACCACTCCTTGTAGGTGGCGCGACTACCAGCGCTGCTCATACCGCAGTTAAAATCGCTCAAGAATATCCTCCGGGTGTTGTTCACGTCCTCGATGCTTCCCGCGTAGTCAATGTAGTCAGTTCTCTTCTCTCAAAAGAGCGTAAAGCTGCTTTTCTTTCTGAAAATGAAACGAAGCAAGCCAAGTCTCGCGAAGAATTCGCTGCGCGCAGAGCCCGCTCCCCTCTACTCTCTCTTAATGTTGCCCGAGACAGAAAACCAATCTGGGATTGGGCCAATGTCGATATACCAAGACCATCATTCTTTGGTAGAAAAGTGTTTAGTGATGTTTCTCTAACTGAAATTGTCGATGTGATCGACTGGGCACCTTTCTTTAGCGCTTGGGAACTTGCAGGTCGCTTCCCAGACATACTCAAGGATGCGATTGTAGGTGTAGAGGCAACCAAACTCTATAACGACGCTCGTACCCTTTTAGATAAAATCGTAAAAGAAAAACTATACACCCCCAAAGCAGTCATCGGCTTTTGGCCATGTAATAGCGTAGGTGATGATATCGAAATCTATAGCGATGAAAATAGAACACAGGTCATCACTACGTTTCATACATTACGTCAGCAGCTAGATAAACCTGCAGGTCAGTTTAACACCGCACTATCTGATTTTATTGCCCCTAAATCGAGCAACCGCATCGATTATATGGGCGGCTTCGCTGTTACGGCAGGAGACGGTGTAGAAAAGTTAGCTCAAAAGTTTAAACAAGCTCATGACGACTATTCAGCAATCATGGCTCAAGCCTTAGGCGATCGTATCGCAGAGGCTATGGCTGAAAGATTCCATAAGATCGCACGCGATTACTGTCAGTTTGGCCTGTCTGAAAATTTATCAAACGAAGATTTAATTCGCGAAAAGTATCGTGGTATTCGTCCTGCACCTGGCTACCCTGCTTGCCCAGACCACACTGAAAAACCTATTCTTTTTAAGCTACTCCAGGTTGGTGAAGCAACTGGCATTACTTTGACAGAGAGTTGCGCTATGACACCTGCAAGTAGCGTTTCCGGTTGGTACTTCAACCATCCAAATTCAAAATACTTTGGCGTTGGTAAAATCGGCAAAGATCAAATTCAAGATTATGCTCATCGTAAAGGATGGCCAGTTACAGAAGCAGAAAAGTGGTTAGGGCCTTACCTCGACTACGATCCACGTTAACGGTTAGCCTTAGTAGACTTTAGCGACATGTAGCCGAAAGCAACGAGCGCTAAACTAAAGATAACAAACCAATCGCCAAATTGGGTATAAACACTGAGTTTACCAATCCAGCGTGAATCGCGTTCTACATCGACCGTTTGAGTTGTACGGATATAGATATTTGCTTCTTCGTCCTGAACATGAAAACGAATGATGCCGAATTCATCGATCCATCCACTCCAACCAGCATTGCCATCTCGCAGTACAGGGCGGCGATTTTCAACGGCTCGCAAAACGGAATGTGCAGCATGTTGAATTGCAGCTCCACTTTCTCCGTACCACGCATCATTAGTTGGAACGAATAAAGCGTCAGCTCCTGCAAGCACATGCTCACGGGCTAAAGAAGGATAAACATCTTCATAGCATATTAATGATCCAAAGGCTGTTGGACCCATAGGAAGTCCTACAACAAGCGGTTGAGCGACTTGGCCTGGAGTAAAATCCGATCCGATAGGAACTACTTTAGATAACCATCCTAAAACAGAACGCAGCGGTATATATTCACCAAAAGGCACTAGATGACGCTTGGCGTATGACTTTGGATTTAAGCCCTCTTTAGGTGTGACCAAGAATGTTCCGTTAAACCATTCTTCTGTGTTAGTCTGTGTTGCTTGATTAATTCCAACAGATCCAAGCAAAATGGGTGAGCGTGCGCTTAAGGAAACTCTCTCAACAAATGATTTAATATTAGGATCACCTTTTACAGGCCAAGGCATTGAAGCTTCTGGCCAAAGCGTCAAATCAGGATGTGTACGACCAGCCTTAAGTGTAAGATCTCTAAAAGCAGTTACAATTCCAGGTCCTTGAGATGGATCCCACTTTTCTGTTTGGGGAATCTTTGGCTGAACAAAGGCAATTCTTCCAAGGGGTCTTTCAAATATACGTCTTACAAATGGCTGCACTTGCACTAAAAATACGCATAAACAGCAAAGAAGTAAAAAAACGGCTACCCAAAATTCCTGGCTTCGTTTCTTGAGTAAATTAAATCCGTCCCGTGGTAATTCGTCATTAAAATGACCAGAGAATATAGCCTGACCTTCAAAAAATAAACGATGTGCATAGGCAGCAAATCCTAAGTTCATCGCAATAAGAACAAACGAAACACCCCAAGCGCCAGTGAATGAAGCTATTTGTAATATAACAGGTCTTTGCCACTGACTTACCGCTAAGGTTAGCCAAGGAAAACCCGTTAAAACCCATGTTCTTGTCCATTCAACAATAACCCACAGTCCTGCTAGCCCTAGCATAACCGCAACACGAACAGCATGGGTTTGCTCTATAACACGTGGCATCGCCCACCACACAGCTAGATACCATACACCAACCCACAAGCCAACGAGGGAACCGAGTAAGAATAGACCTACCCATGTCACATGATGAAGCCAGAAAAGAAGGGTTACCCAAGCGCAGATCTGTCCGATAGCAATAACACTTACGAATAATTTGAAAGACGGTCTCCGATATGCCCATAAAACAGCAGGAGCTGCGAACGCGTAAGCAAACTCAGAGGTTTTATAAGGAGGAAAAGAACTGATCGTTAAAACCGTTGTAGCAACCAGAACTATAAAAGCCCAAACGTATTCAGCGTTTTTTTCCCAAAAGGTAACTTTTGGTTCATACGGATCAGATGGATTCATACAGGTAAGAACAAACTCAACTTAAGTCTGACCATGACACTGTTTATACTTTTTGCCACTACCACATGGACACGGATCGTTACGCCCAACCTTAGGAGCTTCTCTACGAATAGTGACTTTAGGTAATTGAATCTCTGGAGCTTCAACTGGAGTTGCAGCTTCTTGACTTTGTACAACTGGAGCCGCCTGAGCGACATTATCTGGACCTTGGGTTCTAGCACTACGAGCTAGAATCGTTAACATGTTCTCGAACGATTCTAAATTCGATGCGCTACGGAATAGTCCTGTACAAATCTGAAGTCTTACATTGTTAAGTAATTCTTCAAAATATACGTATGCTTCAGACTTATATTCAACAAGTGGATCTTTTTGAGCATAGCTACGAAGACCAATCGAGCGACGAAGCTCTTCCATCTCTGTTAGATGTTCCTGCCAGTGGTGATCAATCGCATTTATCACAACATAGCGTTCTACCGCACCAAGAGCTTCAGGATTTTCGATCGTCTCTTTAATGGAGTAAGCTTTTTTAATCTTTTCTACAATCGCAGTCGCAATTGCGTCTACATTAGAGCCAACAATTTCTGATGCTTTGAAACCAGCAGGGAAATGGGCGTTAAGCCATCCAACGAGATTATCAACGGAAGATTGTACCGCTCCTGTCTTTAATCCAAAACCCGCCATCTCTACGCGATTAGCGACTTCTTCGTAGACTTGTTCAAAAATAATTTCCTTTGGACGATCAGCGAGAATCGCTCCGTTACGGATTCCGTAAATAACTTCACGCTGTTGATTGAGTACATCATCATACTGCAACAGACGTTTACGAATAGAGAAGTTTTGTTGTTCAACTTTCTTCTGAGCAGACTCAATCGAACGATTAAGCAATGGATGCTCCAATTCTTCGCCTTCTTTCATGGAACCTTCCATTAAACGCGAAGCTAAGTTACCCTGTAAAAAACGACGCATCAAATCGTCTTCAAGCGATAAGAAAAACTTTGTTAAACCAGGATCACCCTGACGTGAACAACGACCACGTAATTGTCTATCTACACGGCGTGATTCATGACGTTCAGTACCGATAACATAGAGTCCACCTAAATCGCGAACACCTTCACCGAGTTTAATGTCGGTACCACGACCAGCCATGTTAGTTGCTATCGTGACTGCGCCACGTAAACCCGCACGCGAAACAATTTCTGCTTCTTGCTCGTGGAATTTAGCATTTAGAACCGTATGAATAATACCGGTTCTACGTAGCATACGTGATAGAACTTCAGAGGATTCAACACTGGTTGTACCTACGAGAACTGGCTGGCCACGTTTGTTAGCAGCTTCAATTTCTGAAACAACTGCATTATATTTATCACGACGTGTTTTAAAGATAGAGTCGTTTTTATCAATACGTATGCATGGCTTATTCGTAGGAATAGTCTGCACAGCTAAACGATAAATTTCGTGGAATTCTGTGGCCTCAGTTTCAGCAGTTCCTGTCATACCAGCTAATTTCTGGTACATGCGGAAGTAGTTCTGAATCGTGATCGTAGCATAGGTACGTGTTTCACGCTCAATCTCTACACCTTCTTTAGCTTCAACTGCCTGATGTAAACCATCTGACCAGCGGCGTCCTGGCATTACACGTCCCGTATTTTCATCAACAATCATCACCTTACTTTCAGGCGATGGAGTAACGACATACTCTACGTCTCTTTCGTAAAGGGTATACGCACGTAGCAACTGGGAAATAGCATGTATTTCTTCTGAAATTTGCGCATAAGCGTTCTGTGATTCTAATTTCTTAGCTTCACGAACCTCAGGTGTCATTGAAGTATCTTTGTCTAATTCAGAAAACTCTGTTGCTAAATCTGGTAACATGAATGCATCTGGATTATTAGGACGAAGACGACGACGACCGATTTCTGTTAAGTCTGCTTGGTGTTGGCGCTCATCTACTACGAAGAATAGATTTTCTTTAATCTTAAAGCCTTCGTCTTTGTTAAGATCGGAATTAACATCGATTTCAAGGGCATCAAGCGCCTTGCGCCACTCAGGATTTTCCAAAGCACGAAGCAATTGCTTATTCTTTGGAGTACCCATCTTTACCTGCAAGAGAAGGCGAAATGCGTGATCGCGCTCTTCCTTAGTCGCAGTGGCTTTTTCCAAAATCTCACGTGCATCTGATGCTAGCTTATTACAAAACCGTGTTTGCTCAGACACGAGCTGATCAATACCCGGTTTTAGACGTGTAAAAGGTTGCTCACGCTCTATAGGAGCTGGTCCAGAAATAATTAACGGTGTACGCGCTTCATCAACAAGGATTGAGTCAACTTCGTCCACGATACAGTACCAATAGTCACGCTGTACTTGATCTTCTTTGCGTGTAGCCATACCATTATCACGCAAGTAATCAAAGCCGAATTCACTCGCTGTACCGTAAGTAATGTGACGCGAATACATGTCACGTCTTACCGCAGGAGCCATCTGCTGTTGGATACATCCAACCGTGATACCTAAAAAGTTATAGAGGTTCCCCATCCACTCGGAGTCACGACGTGCTAAATAATCATTAACGGTTACAAGCTGTGTATTGCGCCCCGTGAGTGCATTCAAATATAGCGGTAGCGTTGCCACTAAGGTTTTACCTTCACCGGTCGCCATTTCTGCAATCTTACCTTGGTGTAGAGCAATACCACCAATAAGCTGCGTATCAAAGTGAACCATGTCCCATGTTAACTCATGGTCACAGACAACGACTGTCTTACCACATAAACGTCTTGCTGCATTCTTAACGGCAGCAAATGCCTCCGGAAGAATTTGGTCTAGAGTTTCACCTGCTTTTAGGCGGGCAGAAAATTCGTCTGTCTTTGCCTTTAATTGATCATCCGAAAGAGCTTGGTATGACTTTTCTATTTCGTTGATTTTAGCAACAATAGGACGGCTTGTTTCGAGGAACTTCCGATAATGCCGACCAGCAAAAGGTTTGAACAAAAAAGAGAGCATGAAAGTACAGGAAATAGCCGTCCTGAGCTATTTTGGCAAATGACAAATAATGCGTTTCAAAAACGTCACAAGTTATTGATAGCAAATCACTTTAGAAAGTGATTTTTAGCCTAAATTTTAGTACGGACCCCGTATGGAGGAACTTACCTGGCTTGAATAAAAATCAGCTAGGCGCTTATGCAACTCTTTTGGCAAGCTCGGTAACTCAGAGGAACGCGCGTTACGCTCTACTTGCTGGGGACTTTTACCTCCAGGTATAATCACCGAAACGGCATCAAAATCTAAACACCATCTAAGAGCCATATCTCCCAAAGTCTGCCCTTCAGGAACATAGGCTTTCAAGGCATCTGCCAAATCGATCGCTTTTTCAAACGGTATTCCTGCAAAAGTTTCCCCCACATTGAAACGAGCACCATCACGGTTAAAATTACGATGATCAGACTCAGGGAAATGCGTTTGCTTTGTCATGCGTCCACTTAAGACCCCACTTGCAAGCGGCAAACGTATAATGAGCGCTACGTTTTTCTTTTTAGCCTCATCAAAAAGAGTGTGAATTGGTTTTTGCCTAAAAAGATTAAATATAATCTGAAGCGAAGTAAGTCCCTCTTGCTTTAAGCAAAGCAGTGCTTCGTCCATCGACTCAACACTTGCGCCAAAGGCTTTAATTTTACCTTCCTTTTTTAAATCACGTAAATGATTAAAAATTTCGCCCTGACGCATTACTTCAGTAGGAATACAGTGCAACTGGGTTAGATCGAGTGCTTCAACACCAAGACGACTTAGGGATGCTTCCGTATGCAATCTAACGCCTGCTTTTGAAAAATTTTCTGGCCAGCCAGGAGGACTAAAGCGTCCAAGTTTTGTAGCTACAAAAACTTTTTCTTTGGTTTCTTTTAAGAATTTGCCGATAATAGTTTCACTTCGTCCTTTACCATAGACATCGGCTGTATCAAAAAAATTAGTACCTACAGAAACCGCTTTTTTAAGCGTGAGTAGTGCCGTTTCTTCAGTAACCTCACCCCATTCAGCACCAATTTGCCAGGTACCTAAACCGACTTCACCAATAGAGATACCCGTGGAACCAAAAGTACGTTTTTTCACTCGGAGAATAGAATTATTTTTTAATCTGACTACGGAAATAATCAATCGTTAGACCTAATCCCTCTTCGAGCTGGATACGCGGTTTCCAATTAATTGTTTTCTTAGCAAGCGTCACATCTGGCTTACGCTGCTTTGGATCATCCGCTGGAAGTGGTTTAAATACGATCTTAGATTTCCCACCGACTAATTTAAGCGTTAATTCTGCAAGTTCTAACATAGTAAACTCGCCTGGATTACCTAAATTCATCGGACCAACAATCTTTCTCTGGTCCATAAACTTTACAAATCCATCGATTAGATCACTGACGTAACAGAATGAACGTGTTTGAGAACCCTTACCATAAACAGTAATATTTTGTCCTCTTAAGGCCTGAATAATAAAATTTGAAACAACACGGCCATCAGCTTCATGCATGCGTGGACCATAGGTATTAAAAATACGTACCACACGAATATCTACTTTGTTTTCACGGTGATAATCAAAGAAGAGCGTTTCTGCACAGCGTTTTCCTTCATCGTAGCATGAACGTTTACCGATTGGGTTTACATTGCCCCAATAGGATTCTGGCTGTGGATGTACTTGTGGATCTCCGTAAACTTCACTGGTGCTTGCCTGAAAAACACGTGCCTTAAGACGTTTTGCTAAGCCTAAGCAATTGATCGACCCCATAACCGATGTCTTAATCGTTTTGATCGGATTATATTGATAATGAGGAGGAGATGCTGGACACGCTAAATTATAAATTTGATCTACCTCAAATTTGAAAGGATCGATCACATCATGGCGGACGAATTCGAAATTTGGATTATTTTGTAAGTGAGCAATGTTTCTCTTACTACCCGTAAAATAATTATCCATGCACACCACTTCATGACCGTCCTTAAGTAAACGATCACACAGGTGAGATCCTAGAAAACCTGCTCCTCCGGTAACAAGAATACGCATGAGCTTTATACAAATGAAAGACCCTGTGCTTGGCGAGCTTAGGATGTAAGGAATTTACGAGTTAATTTATTTTAATTACGCCTCACTATTACCTGTCTCATAGCGTTTTATCCAAGCTAAATGCCATGAAGCATAATCCCCTGCCTCTATATGCGCACGGGCTTGAGCCATGAGATCTAAAAAGAAATGTAGATTATGAAGCGTTAACAATGTGCCACTTAGCATTTCTCCAGATACAGCTAAATGACGTAAATATGCTCTAGAGAAGGTGCGACAGGTATAATTATCTAAGCCTTCAACAATAGGTCTAGGGTCTGTCTTAAAGCGTTCATTTCGTAAATTCATTGGACCATCTGGTGTAAATACCAGCCCATTACGAGCCACACGACTTGGCATTACGCAGTCAAACATATCAACGCCGAGCGCAATCATTTTAAGAAGCTGAGACGGAGTACCAAGCCCCATCGTGTACCTAGGTTTGTCGCGTGGCATGAAAGGCGTGGACGCACCGACCTGCTTAAGCATTTCTGGCTCTGGCTCACCCACACTAACACCTCCAACAGCGTAACCCGGAAAATTCATAGCCGCTAAAGCCTCTGCCGCTTCTTGTCTAATATCATCGTAGGTTGAACCTTGAACGATAGCAAAAACGTGGTGACCGTTTTCTAAAAACCCATTGTTTTGAGAAATTTCAAGACACTGCTTGGCCCATTTTAAACTACGTTTAACTGATATAGCACACTCATCTTTAGTGCATGGCCACGGAGGACATTCATCGAGTACCATCGCGATATCAGATCCTAGATTAGACTGAATCGTCATAACCTCTTTAGGCCCCAAAAATAACCGTTTGCCATCTAAATGAGATGCGAAAAAGACACCGTCTTCACGTATATCTCTTAACTTTGCTAAACTAAAAACCTGAAATCCACCACTGTCCGTTAATATAGGTCCATCCCATCCCATAAACTTGTGCAAACCGCCAAGTTCTTTAATCACTTCGCTCGTTGGGCGTAAGTTTAGGTGGTAAGTATTACCTAAAATTATCTGCGAACCTATCTCTTTAAGCTGAACCGGAGTTGTTGCTTTGACTGTAGCCTGTGTACCTACAGGCATAAAGATAGGTGTTTGCACAACACCATGGCGTGTATGCAACCTTCCCCGCCTAGCAGCAGTCGTTGTATCTGTTTTTAGTAGTTCAAACACCGGTTTCATTGGCTAATCCTTGAATATTCGCATGTTCCA
>Ga0364874_10072_pt1 | contig 54211 bp, 46 predicted proteins | sample ExccelAu500001D4_2_FD_206922 | JGI IMG/M metagenome (GOLD analysis project Ga0364874, IMG submission 206922) | Enriched cells from Trout Bog Lake Hypolimnion, Wisconsin, USA - BchlTB.Aug07.5000.01.D4 | ecosystem: Environmental > Aquatic > Freshwater > Lake > Hypolimnion/Profundal zone | place... | reverse complement strand
TGGTGCGATCCGTCAATCCGGAAAAATCCAATAGCTACTGAATTGACTAAAACCACTGCACGCCCATGGTTGCGCAATTTATCTGAAAATTTATACTATCAGCCTTCACTGACCCCCCGCAATAAGTAAATATGGCAATAATCATTACTGAAGAAGCGGCAGAGAAACTCCTGTCCACGATAAAAATCCCCCCGCGACCTGCGGTGATTGGCGAGATTAGTCGGGAGAAGAGCAAAGATGACCCCGATTTACGCAGGATTGCCCAAATAATATCCAAGGATATTGCCTTGACGGCGGCAATGCTCAAAACCGCCAATTCGCCATTTTTCGGATTGCGTATGAAAATTGAAACCGTACAGCAGGCGGCGATGACGATGGGACTCAATAATGTGATTGGAATCACGACAGGCCTTGCCCTGAAAAATGCCCTGGGCCTGAAAGACCTTAAGCTGGAAAGATTTTGGGACAGCGCGGAAAAAGTGGCTAATGTCGCTGCATACCTTTCAGGAATAGTCCCGGGTGTTCCAAAAGATCTGGCATATATGTACGGGCTTTTTCGTGATTGCGGGATTCCGATCATGCTGCAAAAGTTTCCCGAATACACACAGACGCTGGTAAGGGCGAATAAAGTTTCCATGTTGGCTTTTACCAGCCTCGAAGACGAGGCGCATTCCACCAACCATGCAACGATAGGCTATCTGCTCGCCAAAAGTTGGAGTTTGCCGAATTCGATCTGTCAGGCCGTCTTGAATCATCATGACATTACGATTCTGCATTCCAATGAAAAATTTTCCGTTGAAGTTCGCGGCCTGATTGCCTTGATCAGGTTTGCCGAATTTCTCTGCGATACGCGACAGTTGCGCGACGATCTCGACTGGAATGTGTCAGGCCCGATTGTCCTGTCCTATCTTGGATTGTCTGAAGATGAAGTTAACGATATCAAGGAAGACGTGTTCCAATACAGGGAAGTGGCATAGAAGCATTTTATTTGATTCCAGCAAGCTGCGCGGATACCAATGATAAAGAAGATTTCATTAGGCCAACTTCAAATCGGCATGTACATCCACGACCTTAATCAGGAGTGGTCCAGTCATTCATTTCCGCTCAACTGTTTCATGATTGATGAAGTCGCAACTTTGAACAAGATTCATGAAACCGGCGTTAAGGAAGTCTATATCGACACCGGGCTGGGTGCGGATGTAATTGAAGTTGAAACTGGCGCTATCGATGCCGGGAATATTGCGGCGATAAGACCCGGAAACTCGTCCTTCATTCCCGGTATCAGTAAAAAGTTTTCTCCTGCGGAAGAATTCGACCACGCAAAAAGTCTATATTCCAATGCCAACAAGTTGATGCGCGACATGATGAACGATGCGCGTCTGGGCAAGCAGATCGAATTGGAAAAATGCGAGCCGATGATAGATAACATTATCGACTCAATGTTCCGTTTCCCTTCCGCGCTATTACCCCTGGCTCAAATAAAAACTTGCGATGAATACACCTTTCAACACTCGGTTTCCGTGTCCGCCCTGGCTGTCGCATTCGGGCGCGTGCTGGAATTGCCACACGACGAAATCAAGGATATTGCCATGGGCGGCTTACTTCATGACGTTGGCAAATCAAAAGTGCCGGGGAACATATTAAACAAACCGGGGAAGCTGGATAAGGCAGAATTTGATGTCATGAAAAGCCATGTGGTGCACACCGCCGATCTTCTGAGCCGTGTGAAAGGCATCAGCGAGATCACTTTCAATGCTGCGGCGCAACACCATGAGCGTTTTGACGGGACCGGTTATCCTGAAAAACTGATGGGCGATCAAATAAGCCTTCACGGCCAAATGCTCGCCATCGTGGATGTATATGACGCGATCACTTCACTTCGTGTATATCACAAGGGAATACCACCGGCCGAGGCGCTAAAACAATTGTTCAGATGGAGCAATGCGCACTTCGACAACAAGTTGGTGCAGGCGTTCATCAAAGGAATCGGTATCTATCCGGTCGGATCGCTGGTACGCATGGAAAGTGACAAATTGGCAATCGTAAGAGAAGTTGTACCCGATAAATTGTTGCAACCCATCGTGCAATTAATTTATGACTGCAAGAAATTGTGCCTCATCCCTCCGGAAATGGTGGATATTTCTGTCTCGGGCGACAAGATAAAATCCCACGAAGCTTTCCGGACTTGGGGAATAGATCAGGCTGAACTGCTTGCGGCACTGATGTGAAAATTTGTAGCCCCAAAATATTTCTGCTTATTCCTTGCCGGTTTCCCGATCCGTTGCATGACCATGAATGTTGACCGCGGGAATGCGGTACACCAGCCAGAATGCCATCACAATGAATACAACAATGAACCACTGGCTATCATGAATAGCCTCGATCAGGGCATTCCTTGCTCCCGCCAAAAAAATTGCCGCATTATTCCCGGCCGGAATCACCGCTTCAAGAAACGTTGCCTGACGCACATGACTGACCAATATCTGCGGGTCGTCCAGCCAGGAAGCCCATAGGCTACCGTGACCGGCCTCCAGCATGTCATGCACTTTCGAGACGTACAGGTTGGAAATAAGCGAACCGATCAGCGCCGTGCCCAGCATGCTGCCGACCATGCGCATAGACTGGAGCATGGCAGTAGCGATTCCCAATTGCGTCCGCGGGGAGCTGCTCTGCGCTATGAGTGTCAGATTGGGCAATAGCAGCCCGAGGCCCAAACCGCCGAGCATCATGGCGACAGCAATCATTGCATGCGGTGTGGTCGCGGTTGTCTGTGTAAGCGCCAAGGATGCTATCCAGAAAAAACTGAGGCCAACGTACAAAATAATATTCGGCGAATGCAGCCGGGTCACGATGCGTCCGTTTACAATGCTGCCTACGGTGATGAAAACAGCCAGAGGCGTGACTAGCAAACCGGCCTGGTTGGGCGACAAACCAAAGCCGCCCTGAAACAATAGCGGTGCGTAGTACATCACCGCAAACATACAAAAGCCCATCATTATCGATAGCGCAAACAGCGGGCCCAGGATGCGGTGCGTGAACATTCCCAAAGGCAGCACCGGATTCTTGCAACGGCGCTCCCACCAGATCAGCGTGATACAAGAAACTGCTCCAACCGATCCCAACGCGACCAACAGCAACGCCGGCTTATGTTGCGGCAGCCATTCCACCAGAAGTTGCAGGCAACCCAGCGTCATCGCCACCAACAACGAGCCAAACCAGTCCATACCAGAGGGGGGATGTTCGGAGTGGCGAATTCTGGGCAGGAAATACCAGACAAATCCCAGACTTGCTATCCCGACAGGCAGGTTAACGAAAAACACCCACCGCCAACCCCAATATTCTGCCAGATACCCGCCCAGTGAAGGCCCAACCGCATTGGCCAGACCGAACGCACTACTGAACAGAATCTGCCAGCGCAAACGCTCGTGCGAATCCGGAAACAAGTCCGGAACGCAGGCAAACGAGGTGGCTACCAGCATGCCGCCGCCTATACCTTGCAACGCCCGCGCCAGGACAAGTTGCAGCATGCTTTGAGCCATGCCGCACAACATTGATGCCAATGTGAACAGGATGATAGCGGCGATCACGAACGGTTTGCGCCCATGCTCGTCACCCAACTTGCCGAAGATCGGAACAGCAATAACCGAGGTAAGGAGATAAGAGGTGCCTACCCATGCATACAGATCGAAACCGTTGAGCTCGGCCACCACGGTCGGAAGTGCGGTGCCAATTACCGTCTGATCGAGAGCCACCATGACCAGCACGAAGCAAAGACCCAGCATTGCCAATAGTTTCTGGCGAAAATTTCGTGGGGACACGATACTACCCTCTGCCTTCAATTACTCCCGCCTGCCACCCGGTCAATAATTTCCCTGTCATGACCGGGAAATCATCAATCCCGGCGGGACTCCACAACAGGCCATATCGGAATTTCGCGGTGTACAGTCTCACCTGCCTCTTTTGCCGCATAGTTACGCGCCACATACCCGTCCACAATTTTCTGGAATTCCTGCGCAATGTTGTCTCCGCGCAAAGTGGTCACTCTCTCGCCGTCCACATAAACGGGGGCTGCGGGATTTTCACCGGTACCGGGCAAGCTGATGCCGATGTTGGCCAGTTTGCTTTCTCCGGGGCCGTTGACAATGCAGCCCATCACCGCGACGGTCATTTCTTCCACACCGCTGTATTGTGCACGCCACAGCGGCATTTGCTCACGCAGGTAAATCTGGATGTTCTGTGCCAGTTCCTGGAATACAGTGCTGGTGGTGCGCCCGCAGCCGGGACAGGCGGTAACCATGGGCGCAAAGGAACGCAGCCCCATGGTTTGCAGAATCTCCTGCGCCACCAACACTTCCTGTGTGCGGTCGCCGCCGGGTTCCGGGGTGAGCGAGACGCGAATGGTATCGCCGATGCCTTCCTGCAACAGCACCGCAAGGGCTGCGGTGGAAGCGACGATTCCCTTGGAACCCATACCGGCTTCAGTCAAGCCGAGGTGCAGGGGATAATCACAGCGCCGGGCCAGTTCGCGATAGACCGCGATCAAGTCCTGTACCTCGCTCACTTTGCAGGAGAGCACGATGCGGTCATGCGGCAGGCCCAGTTCCTCGGCGCGTCCGGCGCTGTCCAGGGCCGAGACAATCAGCGCCTCGCGCGTCACCTCGGCCACCTCTTTCGGCCGCGCCAGCCTTGCGTTTTCGTCCATCATGCGCACTACCAAATCCTGATCCAGACTGCCCCAGTTCACGCCGATGCGCACGGGTTTATTGTATTTTATGGCGACCGAAATCATCATGGCAAACTGGTCTTCGCCCTTGCGGTTTTTGCCGACGTTGCCGGGGTTGATGCGGTATTTCGCCAGCGCTTGCGCGCATTCCGGATACTCGGTGAGCAGGCGGTGGCCGTTGTAATGGAAGTCCCCTATCAAAGGGACATCACAGCCCATTGCATCCAGCAATTCCCGGATGCGCGGCACCTGCGCGGCGGCCTCGGCAGTATTGACAGTGATGCGCACCAACTCGGAACCGGCTTTTGCCAGTTCGAATACCTGCTGTGCCGTGGACTGTGCATGCTCTGTGTCGGTGTTGGTCATTGATTGCACAACGACAGGTGCGTTGCCGCCGATAATGACGCCGCCAACCATAACTTGCCGGGTAGCGCGGCGCTGAATTGTGGGCTGAGTCACTATTCCCCCAGCGTCAGGTGTGCAACATCCGCAATGTCGTAAGGTGCCAAGTCAACCGGTTTCCCCTTGTAGTTCAAGCGTACACCCTTGGCATATCCTATCGTCAGGGAAAACGGCGGGCTGCCGTTGATTGCCTGTTCTGTGCCGGCGTGATTGAGTTGCGACAGCAGGACTTTGCCGTTCTTGTCAGTGATTTCCACCCATGAGTCCGCATCAAACGTCATCCGGATTGCAGTTTGTTCGGGTAAGTTGTTTGTGGCAACAGGTACATTGACTGGTTTACCAATCGGCACGGCAGCAGGCCGGGCGGGAGTAGCGGCAACTTGCACAGTGGGGGGGTAATCTACAGTCTTTCTGATTTCTGCGCCGGGCGTTTCAGCAATGGGTTTTTCAGCAATAGTTTTTGCAACACCGGATGTCACCGTTACCGGTTCTGGGTCAGCTACCGCCGAAACCGGTACTGCCTCAGGCAACACCAACGTTTCCACCGTAGCATTTTTCCCGCCTGATACCGTTGCTTCAGGCGCATTCTGCTCTTTCGGTTTAGCACCAAGCAACCATGCAAACAGCACCAATACAACCGCCACGGCAAGCGCCGCCGCCAGCCAGATGATGCTGCTCTTTCGTTCAGAATTAACATCAGGATACGGCATATCTGCCGGTGCTTTCCCTGTCAGCGGAACCGGTTCGGCTGAAGCTTGCGGCAATGCCGCCAGCAAGGGCGAGGGATCGATTTGCAACAGGCGGGCATAGCTGCGCACAAAGCCGCGCAAGAATGCAGTTTCCGGCAGATGCGCAAAATCGTCAGCCTCCAGCGCCTCGATCTGGCGCGGTGCAAATTTGACGCGATTGGATACCTCGTCCACGCTCAAACCCTGATGCATTCGCGCTTCCCGCAATGCCGTGCCGGGACTGAAAGGTACTGCATCGACGGTGCCCGTGGCATCATCAGGAGTTGTATTGCCTGTCTGGTTTTCCGTCATTGTCCTTGCAACATCAGTTGGGTTTCACGAGCATCGGGAAAGCGTTTGCGCAATTGCAGTGCATAGCTATCCTCAGCATCCCTGTCGCCCAGGCTGCGCTCAATACGCACCGCCAGCCATAGGTTCCCGGCAGTCAAATTAACATCACCTCCCTGCGCAAAGTGCTTGAAACTGGTCTTGGCTGCCGCATAATCACCGTTTGCAAACTTGAGCTCGGCCAACTCCAGTTGCGCTTCCGGCATGTCAGGCTGAAGTAGCAGCGCCTTTTGCAGGAAATCTTCGGCATCTTTCATTTCGCCGGCTTTTCTGGAGCACACACCGGCATTCAGGTAAGCCTTTTCCGGAGTTGAGTACAAGGGATTTTTCAGCGCGGCCAGGAATTGTTTCACCGACTCCTTTTCCCGCCCGCGCTGGCACAAGAACCAGCCATAATTGTTGCGGGTTTCTGAATTGACGCCATCCAAATGCAGGCTGTGCTGAAAATCATCGTCCGCTTCCTTGTCCTCCCGCAACGCCATGTGCACCAAGCCCCGCACTCCATAGGCCGGTGCATACTCGGGCTCGGCAAGCAACGCCTTGCGCAACTCTTCAAGCGCCACGCCTAGCTGGGCACGTTCGTAATACAACTCGGCGAGGTCGGTATGAACCTTGGCGCTGGTCTGCGAACGAGTGGGGACGCCGCTTTGCTGAGAGACGCAACCGGCGACAATTAGTGCAAACAGGATAATCACCGGCAATCTCATACGCGAACCTCCGCCAGGCGGTGAACTCTCCTGGTCTTGTCCTGAACCTGTCCCGCCAGTTGCCCGCACGCTGCCGCAATGTCATCACCCCGCACCTTGCGCGTGGTGGTCACGATACCGGCCTGCATCAGCACGTCACGAAACCTGTGCACGGTATCGGATGAGGAACGTTTGAACGACGTCTGGGGAAATGGGTTGAACGGAATCAGGTTGAACTTGCACGGCACGTTGCTCACCAGTGCCAGCAACTCACGCGCATTTTTCTCGCTGTCATTCACGCCCTCCAGCATCACATACTCGAAAGTCACAAAGTCACGCGGCGCTTTTTCCAGGTATCGCTGACAGGCAGCCATTAATTCCCGCAAGGGATATTTCCGGTTGACCGGCACCAGCATGTCGCGCAACGTATCATTCGGCGCATGCAGCGACACCGCCAAGGCAACAGGGCATTCGTCACGCAAGCGATCCATCGCCGGGACTATGCCGGAGGTCGAAACGGTTACTCGCCGCCGCGACAGGCCGTAGGCGTTGTCATCCAGCATCAGGTGCAACGCGCTTACCGTGTTGTCGAAATTCAGCAGCGGTTCACCCATTCCCATCATCACCACGTTGGTGACCGGCCAGTTGCCGTCGGCGTTTCTGCCAATTTCACGGTTTGCCCACCACAATTGCCCGATGATTTCCGCCGTGGAGAGATTGCGGTTGAAACCCTGCTTGCCGGTGGAACAAAAAGCACAGTCGAGTGCGCACCCGGCCTGGGTAGAAACGCACAGGGTACCCCTGTCAATTTCCGGAATGAATACAGTTTCCACCGCATTGCCGGTGCCAACATCCAGTAGCCACTTACGCGTGCCGTCTGCCGAAACTTCCTCGCGCACCACCTTGGGAGCCTGCACGCAGGCCTGCAGCTTGAGCTTGCCGCGAAGCAATAGCGCGAGGTCACTCATGGCATCGAAATCAGCCTCCCCGGACTTATGCACCCAGCGCAGCACCTGACGCGCGCGGAAGGGCTTCTCGCCCATTTCAGCGAACCACTCAGTCAATCGCTGTGCATCAAAATTGAGGAGATTTTCTGCCATTGGTTTTTCCGGCGTCAACGTGAAATTCGCGTAGCGGACGCTTGCACCTTCCTTCGTTTTTGAAGGAAGGTTGGGCTGAGGGAAACGGGCATGGAGAATTTCATCAACAAGGAAGGCAATTCGCCACTGCCGTTAACGCGAATAAACATTCATGCTGGGGAAAAAATAAGCAATTTCAACCGCAGCCGTTTCCGGTGCATCTGAACCGTGTACAGCATTGGCATCAATGCTGTCGGCGAAATCCGCGCGAATGGTGCCTTTTTCAGCCTTCTTGGGGTCGGTCGCACCCATCAAGTCGCGGTTTTTCAGGATTGCGCCCTCGCCTTCCAGAACCTGTATCACTACCGGCCCGGAGATCATGAACTCTACCAGATCCTTGAAGAACGGGCGTGCGCGATGCACTGCATAAAACCCTTCGGCTTCGGGACGCGACAGGTGCACCATGCGCGCGGCGATCACTTTCAGGCCGGCTTGCTCAAAGCGGGTATAAATTTGGCCGATGACATTTTTCGCGACAGCATCGGGTTTGATAATGGACAGGGTGCGTTCTACGGCCATGCTACTTTCTCCAAACATAATAAAAAGTTAATCAAAAATTCACTTCTTTATTTTATCAGGCTTTGCTCCCGATGTCGCCCGCAATGACCAGCCGGATCAGCGCGCAACAGCAACTGATTAAACTTTCAGAATAAATGATCCCGGTTTCACCTCACTAACATTCACCCGATGGGAAATCAGAAAGCTCCGCCCATAGGTCATGAATATCGGAATCCGTGATACGCACATTCACAAAATCACCGACGCTTAAATTATCGCCGTTGCTGATGTAAACCAGCCCGTCGATTTCCGGCGCATCCGCCGTGCTTCGTGCGACGGCACCCTCCTCGTCCACATTGTCCACCAGCACTTGCATCGTTTTACCCAACTTGAGCGCCAAATGTTCTGCACTGATTTCTTCCTGCAGCCGCATCAGACGTTCCAGCCGTTCTTCCTGCACTTCAGGAGGCACATGATCAGGCAGTTCATTGGCAACTGCACCTTCCACCGGGGAATAGGTAAACGCGCCTACACGATCAAGTTGCGCCTGTTCGAGAAAGTCGAGAAGCTCCTGGAATTCTTTTTCCGTCTCGCCGGGGAAGCCTACTATGAAGGTGCTGCGCAAGGTGATGTCCGGGCAAATGCCGCGCCATTGCCTGATACGTTGCAGCACGTTCTCGCTGCTGGCCGGACGCTTCATCAGCTTGAGGATGCGCTCGTTGGCATGCTGGAAAGGGATGTCAAGGTAGGGCAGAATTTTACCTTCCGCCATCAAAGGGATAACCTCGTCGACATTGGGGTAGGGATAAACGTAATGCAACCGCACCCATACGCCTAATTCACCCATCGCCCGGGCCAGTTCGGCCATGCGTGTCTTGAGCGGTCTGCCGTTCCAAAAACCGGTGCGGTATTTCACGTCTACGCCGTAGGCACTGGTGTCCTGCGAGATCACCAACAATTCCTTCACGCCCGCGTTCACCAGATTCTGCGCTTCCTCCATCACTTCCCCCACCGGCCTGCTCACCAGGTCGCCGCGCAAGCCGGGGATAATGCAAAAAGTACATCGATGGTTACATCCTTCGGAAATTTTTACGTAGGCATAATGTTTGGGCGTGAGGCGGATGCCCTGGGGCGGCACCAGATCGCTGTATGGATCGTGCGGCTTGGGCAGGTGTGCATGCAGGGCTTCCATCACTTCGTCAGTCGCGTGGGGGCCGGTAACGGCCAGCACTTTGGGATGTGCCTGCCGAACTACGTCGCCCTTGGCACCGAGGCAACCTGTGACGATGACCCTGCCATTCTCCGCCAGTGCTTCGCCGATGGCTTCCAGCGACTCCTCCACCGCACTGTCAATAAAGCCGCAGGTGTTGACCACCACCAGATCGGCATCACTATAACTGCCGGAAATGAGGTAACCCTCGGCGCGCAGGCGGGTAAGGATGTGCTCTGAATCAACTGTTGCCTTGGGGCAACCGAGTGAAACGAAGCCCACTTTGGGAACAGAATTTTGTGGTGTCATAAACATTATCAGTAAATAAAATTGGGCGGTTGATTATGAATTTCCGGATAAGGATTCACGCGGTAGTCAAACCGAATTTCGTGGTTGATTCAGGTTTGTGGTGGCCGTCTCAAATCGAACCATAAGAGAAGTTCAACTTCACAAGACGTTCCATTCAATAAAGCCAAAAGACTGGCTTCGTCTTCCTTGCCGGTATCCGTCAACGCCAGTCTCGCGGCATTAAAACGCGAACACTTCCATCTCCACCGCTCGCGCAGGAGCGCGCTGGCTATGCAGCATAAGCCGGATGCCTTCAGTCGTTTCCGCGTCAAAGGTCTTCTCGCCGCACTGCGCACAGACAGTCGCCGGGATATGTTCGACCAACACATAGCGCTTATCGACATGGAAGACCTCTTCCACTTCCTCTCGGCGGAACTCGCTACCGCCGCAGACTTCGCACTTGGACATATTTATTTTCTCCTTTTGACAAAATCGACCCATTCCGCCGGATCGGGTTCATACAGTGTAACGATTTTAGCCGGGGTTGGAGCACGACGCTACCGTTGTATCAGCAACGTCGAAGTCGAGCTGGTCCACAGTGATTTGATAATTCCAGAATCGCTGTCTTATATTCGGCATCTCAGTAAGGTCTGACCATTTCTTACCATCTAGCTGAACATCACCATAATTAGGCGATAACCTGATTTTATCGTCTACAAAATTAAGGATGGTTTCTAGACGCTGTTTTCCATCAACAACGTGATATGTCGATTTACCAGCATCATCAATGGCCTTGTGCAAAAAGATGGATGGGCTTGGATAGTTACGAAAGATGGTGTCGAGAAAAAACTGCCTGTCTTTGAGTGTCCAGACACTTCGCCGCTGATACGGTGGCTCTAAATCCAGCTGATTGTTGCGGCTCAAGTCCAAGAGCCAAGTTACGTCCTGAGTTGAAGGGCGACGATTCATTTTTGTTCCTTCGGCAATGTAATAAAGATAATGTGTACTACAATACACTCAAGTACATTTTGAGTGAACATTTTCGTCATTGTATGGGAAATGAGCTACGGTGAAAATGACACTGCAACGCTCAAACCGCGTTGCCCCACGCGCCAAGAGCGCGGGGAATAAATTGATATTAAAGTTACCACGGTTGCATCGCATTCTGTAGCGACTCTCGGTTGCGTTCATGCAGAAAAACAGTGTCTGATTCTTTTTCAAGTCGCCCCAATGTCCATTCTCCTGGATGCACGGCAAGGTGAAGGAAACCTCTAAGACAGTTTTTAACAATATCGCGTAATGGCTCGTCCGCGCGCAGCTCAGCTTCCTGCTCATCAGAAAGTTTGCCGCCGTGAACAAGTTTGCTGCGGATATTGTAGTAGCTCATTAGTTGTGCGAAGAGGGCAACGCGGTCATCATCTGAACGTGCGAGGAGTGACGCTGTACGAAAGGCCAATTTAAACTTCAGTTCCACGTCAAGTTTCCACAATGCCTCTAGGGCTGTAATCGCATCTACTATGCGATCATCAGCCTGATGCATTAAACGATCATAGATTGCTCCGAAGGAGCGAAGGGCGAGATGAAGATTTCGGATCGATTTCAGTGGTTGTGATTCTAGTGATATGAGATCGCGATAAACAGTATTAATTTTTGGAACATCTGCGGCCTCAAGTTTGTACACAAGGCCTGGATGCCAGTAAGTATAACCATGTGAGAGGAACCCACCTATTCCAACATTGAAAATTGCTGGGCGTGTTGGGAATAGCGTTCCGATTCGTATGTCACCAGGTAGTACGAGGCGCATTGCTAATAACATTAGCCAGACCCGACTCATTTGAGTGCCGTTACTGACCGAAAGGAAATTGTCAGGTTCTTTTTTAACACGAGCTTCGACTAACATCACGTTATTACCAAAACCTCCGTGTCGCCAGTCCTCAGTAAGGTGGTTTAGTTCATACTCACCCCAATGAAGCAAAGCCGATAGTTCTTCAAACGAGCGCGAGCGTATAGATATGCCGCCGTCCAATTCAATCGGGAGAGTGGTACACTCAAAATTCTGTACGTTTGTGACTGCCCTAAAATTCCAGTAATCCGTCTCAGCTTCAGTTTTGAATCTTTGAAACGTTTCCTCAAAAGCAGCGTCCTTATTGCCGAAAGTTGCGTAGATACTACATGCATTGAAAACAAACTGAACAACGATTCTATGCGCGTTCAAAGAGCCATATCGATTGATGACTTCCGGAACATTGGACATAGCGCTAACAGCTCCAGTAAATGACGAACAACTAGTTATTAGCTTGTCTTTTCTTGAGTCAAAGAAGGCGATTGCATTTTTGCACCCTTCAACGGCAAACTCACTTTGCTCTATAGCTTCAAGTCCTTCAACAGTTAACGAACGGAGTTGATCGTTGATATCGTCTATTTTCATATGAACTTATTATTCGTTTAAATTACCTAGCCTGTACAGACTATTTTGAAAATTTTCTGATGGCGGTTTGTGGCACAAAGTTACTACCTACCCACTGCATCACAAAGCTGTCATCCAGATGCTAGTGGAATTTACCATGTAACTGCCCGCTTAAGTTTAGAAGCTGATCGTCATTTTCTCGGTGCCAATGGACGGTGGCAAGCAATCCGAGTTTTTCGACCGCGAACGCAAATGAAAATAATTCATTAAGTTAGGTACAATACAGAATCAAATTAATTCCACAAAAATAATAATTTAGATTGAATTGATCAAGTGTATATCTGACAAGGCATCTTGTGGCTGAAGAAAGCGACTTCCAACCAAAATCTCTTTGCATCGACCTTGAAACATCGGTCGAGTCGGAGGCCGCCATCTATAAAATTGCAGCGTGGCGGCCCGACACCAAACAAAGCGAAGTGTTTCAAGGCAGGTTCCGATCTTCCGAAGTTAAGCCGAAACTCGATGCCCTGACAACTGGGGCATCATTCGTACTCGGGCATAATGTTGCGCAGCACGACTTGCCCGTCTTGAAGCGGATTTATCCTGATCTTGTGCTGTTGTCATTGCCGATCATCGATACGTTACAGTTGTCACCCATCGCATTTCCTCAAAATCCGTACCATAGTCTGGTCAAAGACTATAAGTTGGTCAGAGATTCGATCAACGATCCACTGAAGGATGCGCAACTCTCCTTGAGATTATTCAAAGATCAGCGCGATGCCTTGATTTCGCTCAATACATCAACCCCCAATGAGCTGGCTTGCTATCACTACCTGATGACATCTGTTGAGGGAAATGGTTTATCTAGCCTTTTTATGACCATCCGTCATGCTGCCAAGCCGGAACTTGATGAGATCAGGACGTTGTTTAGGGCTGCGGTGCAAGACAAGATATGCATGACTCGGTTGGAAAAGCTGCTACAAGAAGACCTAATCAATCCAGACATGTATATGCCGATAGCCTATGCCCTTGCATGGCTTCGTGTATCCGGTGGCAATTCTGTCCTACCGCCTTGGGTTGGAATGCAGTTTCCAAAAACAAAATCGCTGCTCAAAGAGTTGCGCGATCAAACGTGTAATCAACCCGGTTGTTTGTATTGCAAGGCGGTTCACGATCCCCGTTCGGAGTTGAAGCACTATTTTGGATTTGAAGAATTTCGTGCCGAGCCTGCCAATGAGCGCGGCGGTTCTTTGCAAGAGAATATTGTCACCTCAGGTATGCGTGGCGATCATTTATTAGCCATTCTTCCGACGGGTGGTGGCAAATCCCTTTGTTACCAGCTGCCTGCATTGAACCGATATTGGCGCAACGGCAGTCTCACTGTAATCATCTCGCCGTTGCAGTCGCTTATGAAAGATCAGGTAGATAATCTGGTCAAACAAGGAATTTTCTGCGGTGCAGCACTCAATGGATTGTTGAGCGTGCCGGAGCGGCGCGAGGTACTGGAAAAAATAAGGCTTGGGGACATCGGCATCCTACTGGTATCCCCTGAGCAATTGCGTAATAAAAGCTTTATCGATGCGATTCGCTATAGGGAAATCGGAGCATGGGTCTTTGATGAGGCGCACTGTCTGTCGAAGTGGGGACAGGATTTTCGTCCTGATTACATTTATGCATCCCGTTTTATCAAGGAACATGTCCGTGACGAATTGCCGCAAATCGCCTGCTTTACTGCCACGGCCAAGGTCGAGGTCATTGATGATCTGCGAGAGCATTTCAAAGAAGTATTAGGCGTTGATCTGAAAGTATTTGCGGGCGGACACGAACGCAACAACCTCCATTATGAAGTCATCAATACCACCAGTCAGGAGAAGTTTGGCCTGATACATAAAATTCTTGACAGTGAACTGAAGGATTCAGAAGGTGGGGCCATTATTTTCGCGGCGAAGCGTAAAAGTGCCGAGGATATATCCGCCTTCCTGAAGGAAATGGGTTGGAACTGCGCGTATTTTCATGCGGGGTTGCAGCCGGATGAAAAGAAAGAGGTACAGCAGGACTTCATCAATGGGGACTTGCGCGTCATTGTCGCCACCAATGCCTTTGGCATGGGAGTGGACAAGCCGGATGTGCGGGCGGTTATCCATGCCGAGATTCCCGGATCGCTGGAAAATTATCTTCAGGAAGCCGGACGCGCAGGACGTGACAGAAATGAGTCGCGCTGCATATTGCTCTACGACGAAGATGATGTAGAGGTTCAGTTCGGACTGGCGGCGCGCTCAAGGCTGAGCCGCAAGGATATTGGCGAGATATTGCGCAGTTTGCGTAAACGATCCAATAAGGCGAAAGACCATACGATTGTGATTACTGCCGGTGAGATATTGGCTGATGATGATTTGGATTCGGCAATCGATGCGGAGAGTCGGGATGCCGAAACGCGCGTCAAAACGGCAGTCTCATGGCTAGAGCGCGCCAGATTATTACAGCGCAATGAAAATGATACTAGGGTATTTCCCGCGAGCCTGAAAGTCGGCAGTATTCAAATGGTTGAGGAGAAGCTGAAATCGGCTAATCTAACCGATGATAATAAACGAAAATATTTGAGACTCGTTGAATTGCTGATTAATGCCGATGCGACAGAAGGCATTAGTACCGATGAATTGATGCTGCAAACCGAGATGCCCAGCGATGAGTGTGTGCGGGTGCTTCAGCAAATGGAGCAGTTGGGTATTTTAAGTAACGACATCGTTATTACTGCAAGGCTGCGTAAAGGAATCGCCAACTCGTCCCTGGATAAGTTTGCAAACGTTGCGGCAACCGAAAAGGCGTTGCTCGACATGTTGCCGGAACTTGCTCCCGATGCCGATACGAATGAATGGCAGGAATTAAATCTTCGCAATTTGTGCCAAGGTGTCAAAGATCAAATTGGCAGGGAGGTTCTGATCGAGGATTTGCTTGGCTTGCTTCGAGCCATGAGCCAGCCATTCGGAAATACCCAAGCAGAGCGCCCAAGCTTTGAACTCAAGAAAGTCACTCGCGATCATTATCGGGTTAGGCTACGTAGATCATGGCAAAAAATTATAGAGATAGGTGAAAAACGGCGCGCCATCGCTCAAATATTGCTTAATTTCTTCTTGGGTAAACTGCCGCCAGAGTTGCGGGGAGCCGATTTGCTGGTGGAAAGCAAGGCGGGGGAGTTGTGTGAGGTCTTGCGCCACGATATTACCTTGACTGGTCAAATTCGTGACGAGGCCAAAGCGCTGGAGCAAGGATTGCTCTATCTCGACCGGATCAAGTCCATACATCTGGATCGGGGACGAACAGTATTCAGATCGGCCATGACCATCCAGGTTTATGCCGATGAGAATAAACGGGGATTCCGGCAAAGTGATTACGTTGGCTTGGAAGATTATTATCAGGAGCGCACTTTCCAAATTCATGTGGTGCAGGAGTATGCCCGTCTTGGCCTTGAAAAGCTCAATGACGCTATGGCATTCATTGCTGCCTATTTCCGCTGGTCAAAAAGCGATTTCATCAAACGATATTTTGCGACGCGCAAGGAACTGCTCGAATTGGCAACAACCGGCGAGTCGTTACATCGAATAGTGGATGATCTGAAACATCCCCTGCAACAGTCATTAGTCGCGGATAAAACGGATACGAACCGATTGATTCTTGCCGGGCCGGGATCCGGCAAAACCCGAGTTATCGTGCATCGGGTTGCTTATTTGTTGCGGGTTTTGCGCACGTCAGCGGATGGCATCATTGTCCTGACATTCAATCGCCTCGCAGCTTATGAGGTACGCAAGCGTCTGATTGATCTCGTTGGTCAGGATGCTTATGGGGTAACCGTACTCACCTACCACTCAATGGCAATGCGTCTGACAGGAACTTCTTTGCGCGTCATGGCCGAGAGAGACGAAACGCCGGACTTCGATGCAATAATCCGGAATGCCATCAACCTGTTGCAAGGACATGGCCGACCTGGCGATGACGATGCGGATGACATGAGAGATAAGCTGTTACAGGGGTACCGCTATATCTTGGTTGATGAGTATCAGGATATTGACGCTGAACAGTATGAGCTGATCAGCGCACTGAGCGGACGTGTCTTAGGGGATCGCGATGCGAAGCTCACCATTATGGCGGTAGGAGATGATGACCAAAATATCTATGAGTTTCGCAAGACCAGCAACGAATTCATCAAGCGTTTTCAAGAAGATTATCAGGCAAAGACCGAATATCTCATTGAGAACTACAGATCAAATTCTCACATCATTACTGCGGCAAACCAGATCATTGCTAAAAATCCAGATCGGCTGAAGCAGGAGCATCCGATACGAATCAACTTTACTCGTCAAAGTAATCCACCGGGCGGCCAGTGGGAAAAGCTGGATCACTTTGCCAAAGGTCGCGTACATATCATTCGCTGTCCCGCTGATGCCAACATTCAGGCGCAGATGGTGATGGAGGAAGTTCGCCGTCTGTTTACATTATCTCCTTCAGCGGAATGGTCTGATTTTGCGATTCTGGCCAGAGCGCACAAATACCTTGCACCTATCCGTGCATATTGTGAGTTAAACGGCATTCCATGCGTCCAAATCGACAATGGTCGCGGCTCCGGCAAACTCAAGCTCAATCAGGTAAGAGAAGGTCAGATGCTAATTCGATTGTTGTTGAATCCAAGACGCCACCTGATTGCCAAAACTGCACTGTTGCGTTGGATCGGCAGACACCTTGCGAAACAGCCTGAAAATCACTGGATACAATTGTTGCAACAGTGCATCTCTGAATTCTGTCTCGCATGGTCGTTGGAGGAAATGCCGGCCAGCCAGTTGCTCGACTGGATTTTCGAATTCAGTAACGAGCAACGGAATTCCGTTGCCGGGAAGTTGACCATTTCGACGGTTCATGCCGCAAAGGGGCGCGAATTCCGTCATGTCATTATTCTCGACGGAGATTGGCCAGTGGTGGCTGTCCCGGATGAAAGACGCCTGTACTATGTTGGCATGACCAGAGCCAAGGAAACACTGACTCTGCTTGAATTTACTCATACACCGAATCCGTACAGTTCAAGTATGCGAAATCAGTCGTGTGCTTTATTGAGCGACAATGAGGCGTATCCTCCACATAACCCGGCTCTTGATGTAAAGTTTGTAGAGCTCGGAAATGCTGATGTGTTTATGGATTTCTCGGGACGGACTACCAATCAAAAACTTCATTCAGCCATTTCAGATTTGAGAATTGGTGACGAATTGAAATTGGTTGGGCGCGATTTAAAAAACCGGCATGGTTTTGTTGTCGGACGGTTGTCCAATAGTTGCACACTGCAAGAGGGTAATGTTATTTCAGTTAAAGTAAGCGCGATTGCCTCCCGTTATGAAAAGCTAGTTACCGATCCAGCATGGCGCGCACGTCTTAAAATGAAATCGTGGGAAACGGTGCTATGTACGATACAAACGTCTTGAGCGACCTTGAAATCAAGGGAGTAACGCTGTTGTTTATATAAAACCTTCAAATTATCGGCCTTACCGGACCAAATCGTTTTGCTGAAAATGGTATCGGTTCAGCCTGCTGCAATGTCTGCTTCCTAAAATTTCGAGGGAAAGCTAACGACCCAGGCTAATGGAATGGAGCCATTTCAGACGTCCATGATAAGCCAACTGGCTCCTCACCATGTACGATATGGTATAGCGGATTTCCTAATTGGGACCGGCCCACCCGGAGTGAAGTTGCTGGTCAATCTCTGGCTAGACAACAAGCTTCGCACAGCCATTTCTGATTGATTGTGGTCTGGCGTCGGGCCCACTATTATCTCGCGTAAGCTACCTTGCCCAACTTGGTCAGCCGTACGCGTCAGAGGAAAACGATAATATGGCACTATGGTCGACTTTCCTTGCCGGTAGCTAAATCTCTCCGAGGTAGACATCAACGGCCGCGATATAATTCGCCATTCCCTTTCATCTTTGAACGAGAGATTCTTCATGGCCGGAGCTAAGCGGTGAAGGTAAGGGAGAAGATTTCCACCGTGGTGCCAGAAGAAGAACTCCTCATCCGTTTCCTTAAGACTCCGGTGAGCCATCACCTCCTCAAACACGATATCAATGAACTGATGGACTATTGCTTGTTGCTTATCCAATTCGTATACACAACGAACCAAAAATGCATTTTCTTTACTTGCCATGGCTGCCAAGAATTCACCCAAAAAGCCGATTGCAAATCCGGACCCAGTTCCTCCGTATGCTCTCCACTGTGAAAGCGAGTCCCCGTCCTCAGAAAACGAACTGACGCAAACGTTTATTGACTGAACACCACCCAACAATGCAGTTAGCATCTCGTTTAGGGCCGTTATTTCTTCGGCGTTAGCTGCGCCTGCCCGCCTTATAGAGAGTTCTTCGCGGACAAGTTCAAGAGCGTGAATATACTCACGGCTATCGTTGAGATATTGGGTATGCGTCGCCCAAATCTCATGATCTTGAATAATCCCGAGCAGACCCGCTTGTGAAGTGTAGTGGTACAAGGTATCTGGAACTTGAACGGGAATTAATTCTGAAAGAATGTCAGTCATTGAGCTATGCGCCTCCATCTCCGAGGATATCTCGAAATAAGTTCTGCCAACTCCCAGTATCGCCGCGTTTCAGTGTGTCCAGTATTCGCACCATATCCGTTGAAAGCACAACGGTAACCATCTGCTCACCGTGGAGTTTTGCCCTCTGATATATCCGGCGGCACATCTCCTGATGATCGCCATTTTCGTAGCTTAGACCCCCGATCCGATTGTGTTGGTCTATTGTCATGCCTATAAGAGCAGGCCTTGCACTTTGAGGAGGGCCGTCAGTGGTCATTGTAATTTTGGTGCCTGAGAAGCTAAGATCAAATTCTCCATCTGCGTCCACTGGAACAACAGTTTGAATGTGCGCAACGCCAGTCATGGTGCGATGAACATAGGTCGATGGATTACCGAAGACCACTTCCTCTGAAAATATTTCGCGCGGAAACTGATTGATTAGCACCTTGAACACAATTTTTCCTAAAATATCGACGACTTCTTCGTGCGGATCAGGAAGCTTCTTCTCGATCTCCCTTAACGTCGCCCCATGCATGAGTGCGTTCCTCGCATCTCCCAGCATCGCCAGAGTTGCATCATCGCAGTCTTTCTCGACGGCCTTGATCAGCGCCCGAATTGCTTGCTTATCGTACGGCCGATGGAGCGGGTGACTCTTGCAAGTCTCGCAGTACAGGGGAGATTTGCAGTGGGGGCATTGGTCATGCACCTTCTCTGTCGATTTTTGAGAGGTAGCGATGAGTTCCAGAGCAAACCAGAAACACTGGAATTGGTCGTCTGGATTCGAGGAGTTAATGCCGATGCGATACCACCGCATCGCTCGGCGCATCGTAGGTGGCGTATCAAATGCCAGCAAGCGGTCTATTGAGTTTGTAATTCGGTCATCGAGAAACGGGGTCGGGTCTTCATGCCCTATTGAATCTCCCCACATTAGGCAAGAGCGCATCTGCACGTCGGGCGTGCAGTCAACAATTTGCCTGATCCGATGTCGAACGAAGCTGGATCCTGTTATGAGCGCGAGCATGTTCAGGCAATCCGCCAGTCTTTCTTCGGCAACATCCGCAGCCTCATCGAGATTTTGCGCATCAAATGTAAGGTGCAAGGAAAGCAGAAAAGGTGTCGAAAAGTCATCACGTACTATGTTGCGGATACGCGCACGGAACAACCCGTTTGGATGTTGCAATTTTAGCCACCTGCCATCATCGAAGACAGACAATTCAGACTTAATTTCATAATTCGCTACGCATTGCATTGCGTACCCCGCTTGGATTCGATTCCCTGTGATTCACACTTTAGCTTCTGGTATCGCTTGCCACTGGTCATCTCACTAGAAGAAGGCGCGTAGACGTACCAAGCTAAAACCAGACAATATCAGAATCGACAACCGAATGGCGGCCTGCACATTGTGATAGTTGATCCAAGTCACGACAAGCAGGCATTCGGTTGCTGGTGAAATTTTCCATGTAACGGTCTGCTTAAGTTTAGTTCCAGCTCTTGATCTGAGTAATTTCCGTGAATATTTGTCAAACAGATTCCTTCAATCACATAAGGAGTTAGTCATGAGCACCTCACATTCTCACGAGCCATGGAACAAGGGCAAGCTTATCGGCCAGAAGTCTCCACTAAAATTAAAGGACATCTGGGCCATTCGCATTCATCTTCAATTGGACAAGCGCATTAGAGACCTTGCTTTATTCAACCTCGCAATAGACAGCAAGCTGCGCGGTTGTGATTTAGTTGATCTTCGCGTGCGCGACATCGCTCATGGTAATCAAATCATGTCCAGAGCAATTGTTATGCAGCAGAAAACTAAACGGCCAGTCCAGTTCGAGATAACGGAGCAAACCCGAGATGCTGTGGCTGCATGGGTTGCTAAAGCGAATCTGAATTCAGAACAGTACCTTTTCCCAAGTCGGCTGAGCAAATCCCCTCATATCACCACGCGGCAGTACGCCCGAATCGTGCATCGGTGGGTTGGCTCAATCGGTCTGGATCCGGCGGATTATGGCACCCACACGATGCGTCGTACAAAAGCTACTCTGATATATCGCAGCACAAAGAACATACGCGCTGTCCAGTTATTGCTCGGACATAGCCGACTTGAAAGCACAATTCGATATTTGGGCATTGAGGTCGATGATGCCTTGGAGATTGCTGAACAGATTGAAATTTAGCAATTAGTAGGGAGTGCGACTGGCACACAGTCAGCCGCACTCTGGCTCGGGTAATGCCAGTAAACGGTAAAAGTCAGCCTGTATTAGGATGGCGATATCAGATTTTCGCCCAAGGGCATTACGCAGCAGTAAATATCTCCCTGAAATCTGCTAGCATTCCCTATTGGCGACCATGAGTTGTGATGGCGTGGCGACCTTTAAGAAAATCAAGGGATGTCTGATGGCAAAAGCAACAACTAAAAATAACGACTCCAGTGCCAATATCGGCTTTGAAGCCAAGCTTTGGCTTGCCGCTGATAAGCTGCGCAATAATATGGATGCGGCGGAATACAAGCACGTTGTCCTTGGCCTCATCTTCATCAAATATATCTCCGACGCCTTCGAGGAAATGCGCGCCAAGCTTATAGCTGGCAAAGGCGAGTATGAAGGCTCCGATCCCGAGGATGCCGACGAATACCGTGCTGAGAATGTATTCTGGGTACCGAAAGAGGCGCGCTGGTCACACCTCATGGCAGCGGCCAAACAGCCCACTATCGGAAAAGTGGTGGATGATGCGATGGTCGCGCTCGAACGCGATAACCCTCGCCTCAAAGGTGTGCTGCCAAAAGACTACGCACGGCCAGCACTCGACAAACACCGCCTCGGTGAGCTAATTGACCTCATCGGCACCATCGCGCTGATCGCCACTGCAACAGAGGGAGAGGATGCGAAATCGCACCGTTCAGTCGACCTGCTCGGTCGCGTTTACGAATATTTCCTTACGCGCTTTGCCAGTGCCGAAGGCAAGAACGGCGGCCAGTTCTACACCCCCAGTTGCATCGTTCGCACTATTGTCGAAATGCTTGCCCCCTACAAAGGCCGCGTCTATGACCCCGCCTGTGGTTCTGGTGGGATGTTCGTGCAGTCTGAGAAATTCGTCCTCGAACACGGCGGACGCATCGGCGACCTCAGTATCTACGGCCAAGAAAGCAACGCCACCACCCGACGCCTCGCCATCATGAACCTCGCCATTCGCGGTATTGAAGCCGACTTCGGCCCCGAGCAGGCAGACACCTTCCGGCGCGATTTGCACAAAGACCTAAAGGCGCAGTTCGTCATTGCCAATCCGCCCTTCAACGATTCCGACTGGCATCGAGTGGATGATGACGTGCGCTGGCAATACGGCGTGCCGCCCAAGGGCAACGCCAACTTCGCCTGGGTACAGCACTTCATCCACCACCTCGCAGCAGATGGATTTGCGGGCTTCGTGCTCGCCAACGGCAGCATGTCCTCCAACCAGTCCGGCGAAGGCGACATCCGCAAAGCGATTATCGAGGCTGACTTGGTGGACTGCATGGTTGCGCTGCCCGGACAGCTTTTCTACAGCACACAAATTCCCGTCTGCCTCTGGTTCCTCACGAAAAACAAGAACGACGGCAAACGCCGCGACCGCCGCAAACAGACGTTGTTCATTGATGCTCGCAAACTCGGTACGCTGGTTGACCGTGTGCATCGCGAACTGACCGATGCAGACATTGCAAAAGTCGTCAGTACCTACCATGCTTGGCGCGGCGACAAAGATGCGGGCAAATTTGAAGATGTAGCAGGTTTTGCAAAATCCGCCGACCTCGACCTGATCAAACAACACGGATTTGTGCTCACACCGGGCCGCTATGTCGGTGCTGAAGAAGTTGAAGACGACGGCGAACCTTTCGAAGAAAAGATGGCCCGCCTCGTAGCCGAGCTGAATGGACAATTCGCTGAATCCGCAAAGCTGGAAAAGGCGATTCGGCAAAACCTGAAAGGATTGGGCTACGAAATAGCTCAAGATGGGAAATAGGCCATGATTGACTACGATAAACTTCAAAAATCGCTCAAACATCTGGAGCTACAGTTTGCTAATTACAAACTTGCGCAGGATCGCCCCGAACTCACGGAGATTGACCGTGAGGCAATAGCTGAATCCGTCATTCAACGCTTCGAGACCTGCTACGACACTTTGTGGAAAGACCTAAAGCGTTACCTTATCGAAGAAATCGGTTTGGCAGATGTTCCCAATAGTCCTAAGCCACTTCTAAAGTTGGCAGGCCAGAACGATCTGTTCGCCTCCTCCGTTGAGCAGTGGCTGAAATACGCGGATGCACGCACCAGCACTGCACATGACTACAGCGAAGAAAAGGCTGAGGAAACACTCTCTGTCGTCGGTGACTTCATTGATGATGCTATCGGCCTCTACCAGACGATGACTGGAACTACTTGGGAATGACCGCAGCAATAGACATCTCGAAGGAACAGCGAAAAACGCTGTCCGCGCTCTTGCGCCAGTTTATCCCCGGCGTCGAGGTGTGGGCCTATGGCTCCCGTGTGCAATGGACTGCCCGCTCCAACTCCGACCTCGATCTTGTCGCCTTCACCACACCTGCGCAAAGCCCTCTCGTTTCAGAACTCAAAGAAGCGCTTGCCGAAAGTGATCTCCCTTTTCTTGTGGACTTTCATGTTTGGGACGAAGTGCCCGAGCGCTTTCACGAAATCATCCGCAGAGAATATGTTGTCTTGCAGGAAGTCACGCAACCGGCAAGAGGCTCGGGTATGCCGGGTTGGAAAAGCATCACGCTAGGTGATTTCGTGGCTCTCCAACGTGGACACGATCTAACAGAACCAGAACGTAGGCCCGGCCACGTCCCAGTGATAGGTTCCGCAGGACAAAATGGTTTTCACGATACCGCCTTGGCCAAAGGCCCCGGTATCGTTATCGGGCGAAGTGGAGCGTCGTTCGGACAAGTTCATTTTTGTTCGACTGATTACTGGCCACACAACACTGGACTTTATGTTACCGACTTCAAAGGAAACGATCCTCGCTTCGCTTACTATTTCCTCAAAGCCCTCGATTTCGACCGATATAACTCCGGCAGTGCGCAGCCATCGTTGAATCGCAATTTCATCTACCCGATTCCAATTTGCGTGCCAGAGTCTGACGAACAAAAAGCCATCGCGCACATCCTCGGTACGCTGGACGACAAGATCGAATTGAACCGGCGGATGAACGCGACACTGGAGGCGATGGCAAGGGCGCTGTTCCAGAGCTGGTTCGTAGAGTTCGCCCCGGTCCGTGCAAAACTCGATGGTAGAAAACCCGCTGGCCTCGATGCAGCTACCGCCGCACTCTTTCCCTCACATTTTCAAAATTCCACTTTCGTGCATATCCCGCTGGGGTGGACGGTGGAGCCGGTCGGTGAAGTTGTCGAATGCGTTGGCGGTGGCACGCCAAGTACCACAGAGCCAAAGTTCTGGGAAGGCGGAACACACCACTGGACTACGCCAAAAGATTTTTCTTCGCTCAAAGCACCTATACTCCTCGACACCGACCGCAAAATTTCCGACGCGGGCGTCGCAAAGATTTCTTCCGGTCTGTTGCCCGCAGGAACTCTCCTTCTGTCATCACGCGCTCCAGTTGGCTACCTTGCCATTACTGCAATGCCCGTTGCCATCAATCAGGGATTTATCGCTCTTAAGTGTAACGAGCGTGCATCAAATTACTTTATGTTGAACTGGTGCCAGACAAACATTGCTGAAATAGAAAGTCGAGCCACTGGCACAACCTTCGCTGAAATTAGCAAAACAAACTTCCGCCCGATTCTCGTTGAATTGCCGCCGAAAGAATTGATGGCCGCCTTCACCGAAAAAGTTGCACCGCTCTACGCACAAATCACTGCTAACTTACAGCAATCTCGCACCTTCGCCACCATCCGCGACGCACTGTTGCCGAAGCTGCTGAGCGGAGAGTTGAGCGTGTTAAAAGACTCAAAACTTAGTGAAGGAGCTATCCCATGAGCACAATCAAATCTTTCTCTGTGGGGGAAGGTGACATGTTCTACATCGACCACAATTCAGATAATTTCACATTGATTGATTGCTGTCTAGGTGACGAGAACGCAGACACAATCCTAGGTGAACTTAAATCACTACGTGATCAAAAGATAATTGCACGCTTTATCTCAACCCATCCAGATGATGACCACTTTCGAGGGATCGAATTACTGGAAGCCAAGGTTGGAATAGAGAATTTCTACGTCGTAAAGAACGCAGCAACAAAGGAAGATGAAACCGACAGCTTCACGAAATACTGCGAACTGCGCGACTCCGAGAAGGCGTTCTACATTACGAAAGGGTGCAAGCGAAAATGGATGAATGATGGTGACGATGAGAGAAAACCGTCCGGCATTCATATCCTTTGGCCTGACCCAAACAACAAACACTTCAAAGCCGCACTGAAAGATGCCGAGAATGGTGGAAGCCCAAACAACATTTCAGCAGTAATTCAATACATACTGGACGATGGAGCCAATGCGTTGTGGATGGGTGATCTCGAAACGGAGTTCATGGAGGCAATTGAGGAAGACATTAAGTTTCCCAAGGTTACACTTCTTTTTGCGCCGCATCATGGCCGCGAAAGCGGGAGGATTCCTGATTCCATGCTGAAGAAGATGGCACCAAAAATTATCATAGTCGGAGAAGCGCCAAGCAAACATCTTCACTATTACCCAGGCTACAACACCATTACCCAGAACACAGCAGGTGACATAATCTTCGCCTGCGAAAGCGGCAAGGTTCATGTATTTACATCTAACGAATATGAAGTGGATTTTCTCGAAAACGAATCAATGACCTTCGGCGATTACCACTACGTTGGAACCTTGAACCTCTGAGAGCATGAATCCACTCAACTTGATAACTGACGCATATGACAGGCAAGCTCGCCTTTACCCATCTTTACTTTTGGTTGCGCCAGTTGTTGTCACAGGTATTGCAATGTTCTCCTCGATGCTAACTGGACTTCAGTCACTCGGTGCATCGTTTATGGGCTTCGGAGGTGCATTTTTGCTAACACAGCTTGCACGGGATGCTGGCAAGCAGGGTGAAAAGGCGCTATTTGAAATGTGGGGAGGACTACCGTCAGTTGCAATTTTTCGGCATCGCGACACGCGTCTTGATGCTATCACCAAAGCCCGTTATCACAAGAAACTCGCCACTCTGGTAAAGGAAGCCAAAGCACCAACTGTTGAACAAGAGAAAGCTGATCCAGTCTCCGCTGACTTGGTGTATTCGGCTTGGTCCAACTATCTTCGTGTCAACACTCGTGACACGAAGAAATTCAATCTTCTTTTCCATGAAAATGTGAGCTATGGTTACCGTCGAAACGTTTGGGGCCTTCGATTCATCGGCATCGGTGTATCGCTCTTTAGCAGCATTACGTGCGGAATACGTCTCTATTTCGTTCACCAATCTAGCGGCAGTCTCGACGAGACTCTTGTAGGTGGGGTAGCCTTCGCTACCGTTCTGCTCCTTCTTTGGGTATTCCGCTTCACATCTAGTTGGGTTCGCATGACGGCGGACGCTTACGCTGAGCGACTTGCAGAGAGCGCAGAGATTTTGGTAGTAAAGACTACAACCGCTAAGGACGCCGGGAAGAAATGAGCCTCAACGAACCCATCGTAGAAATTACTGTCCTTATCTGGTTCTGGGAGTTGAGATAACATCGGATTAAAAGGAAACAGAATGGCGCGCCAAAAGAAAAACGTTGCAGGATTCGGCTCTCTGTTCGAGGAAGACTACCTGCTAAGAACGCTCGGGCGTATCGCTCATGATCCCGACGTGGCTCTGACGGAGTTGGTAGCAAATGCCTGGGATGCAGGAGCTTCATATGTTGATATCACGATCCCGACTGAAAAGCTGAATGCGCTTGTTGTCACTGATGACGGACACGGGATGAGCGCAGCGCAATTTAAGGGGCGCTGGATGACACTGGCCTATGATCGAGTTAAGCATCAAGGTCCGAATGTAGAGTTTCCGCCGGAGCGCAAGGACTTGAGGCGTCGAGCCTATGGTCGCAACGGTGTAGGTCGCCATGGTTTGCTCTGCTTTGCGGATCGCTACGAAGTTGAAACATGGCGCAATGGCAAGGGGGCACAGTTTGTCGTGAGTACCCATAGCCAGCAAACTCCCTTCATCATCGAGAGCGAGAGCGCTTTCGAGAGACTTGGTCATGGCTCGCGGCTATCGGTGATAGTGGAAAGGCGTATTCCGAACGCTGACCGCATACGCGAGATTATTTCAGCTCGTTTTTTGCATGATCCTCAATTTGTGGTGCGTGTAAATGGTCAATCAATATCTTTGCCTGAACATTCCGGCCTGATTGAGCGAGCCGTGTTACAGATCACAAAAACACTTAGTGCCGAAGCTTTTGTGGTGGACTCTACAAAGGCTGCTACGTCGACGCTTTACCAAGGAATTGCATTTTGGGTGAACAACCGTTTAGTCGGAACTCCTGGATGGATTATTGGTAATACAGCTATCCTTGATGGGCGGTGCCGTTTTGCGAAGCGCTACGCTATCGTTGTCCAAGCGGGTGCTGAGTGGATTCCTGAAGTGGAAGAAGATTGGGGACGGTTCAAATCCACCGATACCGTTAAGGCGCTCAACGAGGCTGTGTGCCGTTACGCGCTGGAAATGTTTGAAAAGCTTTCTGCCAACTTTGTTGAGGAAAGTTCGGAAGATGCGCTTGTTCGCAATCGCGAGCAATTCAAAGAGCTTTCCACACTTGGCAGGATCGAGGTCGCCAGCTTCACGCAAGATTTGGTAAAGCAGCATCCGACTATCAATTCTGAGACATTGGCAATAGCTGTTCAGGCGGTCATTAACTTGGAGAAATCCAGGAGCGGCGCTGCCTTGCTGGAGAAACTCACGCAGCTTGATGAATCAGATATTGATGGCTTGGATCGGTTGCTTGGTCAATGGACAGTGAGAGACGCACTATCGGTGCTTGATGAAATCGATCACAGGCTAGCAGTAATCGTGGCAATCGAGAAACTCTGCGGCGATCCCAATACCGACGAACTTCACACACTGCACCCATTAGTTACCCAGGCGCGCTGGTTGTTTGGCCCCGAGTTTGACAGCCATGAGTATGCTTCAAATGTTACTCTGCGAACCGCTGCGGAAAAAGTTTTTGGCCAAAAGCCAGATGCCTCCGCGTTTATCAACGCGCGCCAGCGCCCTGACTTGGTGGTCATGGCTGATGCGACCTATTCGGTCGTCGGCACAGAGACCTTCGACAGCTACGACCAAAACCTGACGAAGATTCAAGACGTGCTTATCATCGAATTGAAGAAGGGTAAATCAGCAATCGGACGCGACGAGATGAACCAGGCCGACGGCTATGTTCAGGATTTCTTGAGTTGTGGCGTTATGGATGGAACCCCAATGTTTCGTGCATTTGTCGTTGGCTACGAGATTCAGCCCAAGACCAGCAAAGAAAAGGCTATCACGGAAAATGGTGTCCTTCGCGGTCGTGTTGTTGCAACCACCTATGGACAGCTTACCCGATCAGCTCACCAGCGCTTTTTCAAGCTTAAGGAAAAGATACCAACACGCTACGACGATGTTTCAGGTGCTGATCTAATGACCAGAGTTATGCAAACGCCAACGCAAACCTCATTTATCCCATGATTCTTCACAGCCACAACGAATCTATCGTAGAAAACAACACCGATGGAGAAAGCTATGACATGCTACATCCGAAGCTGGTTGGGGTACTTAGTGTTGGCGTTACTGAAAAATTAGGGCAAAGTGCGAGCTGATTATGGCGACGACTATTCAACAAATTGACACATGGCGTGCCGCTTATTCGGAACACCAGCGGCTGGAGTTCAAGGAAGCGAAGACGCAGTTTGACAACCGCAAGCTCTACAAATACTGCGTGGCGTTGGCGAATGAAGGCGGCGGGTATCTGCTGCTCGGCATCGAAGATCAACCACCCCGCAAGGTCGTGGGCACGGCGGCTTTCAATGATCCGGTGGACATGGCGGCCAAGATGTTCCAGGTGTTGGGCTTTAGAGTAGAGATTGAGGAGGTGCAACATCCAGATGGTCGCGTGCTGGTGTTCCATATTCCGAGTCGCCCGCGCGGCACGGTTTACGATTTCGAGGGGGCTTACCTCATGCGTGCCGGTGAAGAATTGGTGCCAATGAGCGAGGATCGGCTACGGGTGATTTTTTCTGAGGGGCAACCGGACTGGTTTTCTCAGCCTGCACTGACCGATTGTGATGATGACAAGGTGGTGCAATTGCTGGATACACAGAGCTATTTCGACCTGTTGCACTTGCCATATCCGGTCAATCGGGCAGGTGTGTTGGAGCGTTTTGAGAGCGAGAAGCTCATCCAGCGCCAAGACGGCAGATGGATGATCACAAATCTGGGGGCGATTCTGTTTGCCAAGAAACTGGAGCAGTTCGACATGCTGGCGCGTAAGGCCGCGCGGGTGATCGTTTACGAGGGCAAGAATAAGCTGAAGACGAAGTTGGATAAGCTGGGCATGAAAGGTTATGCGGTTGGCTATCAAGGGCTGGTGGAATTCATCTACGGGCTGGTGCCTTCAAACGAGGTGATAGAACAGGCGTTGCGGCGTGAGGTGAAGATGTTTCCGGAAATTGCGGTGCGTGAACTGGTGGCGAATGCGCTCATTCATCAGGACTTCACCCAGACTGGCACCTCGGTGATGATCGAAATTTACGAAGACCGGATGGAGATTTCAAATCCTGGAAAGCCTTTCATTTCGCCGGACCGATTCATTGACGAATACCAGTCGCGCAATGAGCGGCTGGCTGATCTGATGCGGCGGCTAGGCATCTGCGAAGAGAAAGGCAGTGGCGTGGATAAAGTCGTGCAGGCGGCAGAGGTGTATCAATTGCCAGCCCCAGATTTTCGAGTAGGCGAGCGGCGCACCTCGGCTTTGCTCTTTGCACACATGGACATTGAACAGATGGATCGCAATGACCGCATTCGCGCCTGCTACCAGCATTGCTGCCTGCGCTATGTGATGAATGAGAAGATGACGAACCAGAGCCTGAGGGAGAGATTTAAGCTGTCGGAAGATAAAACAGCCACGGTTTCTCAAGTTATAGCGGCGACGATGGATGCTGGAAAGGTAAAGCTTGCCGACCCTGCCCAGACCTCTACACGTTATCGAAGCTATGTGCCGTTTTGGGCCTGATTCTTATTTAAAAGCAAACCGGCGCAAGTACTCTATAGATCATCTAATGCATTTATTTTCAATAAGTTGTTTATTTAAACGCAAACCTGAATGAGCCAGATTAACGAGTCCATTGTCGAAGATGCCGCCTTGAACTGGTTCAAGGAGCTGGGCTATACCATTGGCCACGGGCCGCACATGGCACCCGGCGAACCGGCGGCAAAGCGGGATTCGTTTGCTGACGTGGTACTGGTTGTCCGCTTGCGCGATGCGATCTGGCGGTTGAATCCAGACATGCCGGAAGAGGCGCGCGAGGATGCGCTGCGCAAGGTGTTGCGCGTTGGCGCACCTTCGCCCACGCAGACCAACCGGAACTTTCACGCCATGCTGCGCGATGGGGTGCCGGTGGAATACAGGCGCGCAGATGGCAGCATTGCGGGCGATCATGCGCGGCTGATGGATTTCGATAACGCCAAAAACAATGACTGGCTGGCGGTGAACCAATTCACCGTCATCGAAGGCCAAAACAATCGGCGGCCTGACATCGTGGTCTTCGTCAACGGCCTACCGCTTGCAGTGATCGAGTTGAAGAACGCGGTGGATGAGGATGCGACGATCTGGACGGCATTCAATCAATTGCAAACCTACAAGCAACAAATCGGCAGCCTGTTTTACTACAACGAGGTAATGGTGGTGTCCGATGGCACGAATGCGCGCATCGGTTCGCTGACGGCTAACCAGGAGTGGTTCAAGGTGTGGCGCACGATTGATGGAGAAGGCGATGCACCGAAAACAGCACTGGAACTGGAAGTGCTGTTGTGCGGGGTGTTTGAGCCGTGCCGCTTCCTCGACTTGCTTCAGCATTTCATCGTATTTGAAGAAGACCCGAATAGCGACCGCCTGCTCAAGATTATTGCGGGCTATCACCAATTCCATGCAGTGAATGCCGCCGTGGAAGAAACGGTGCGAGCGAGTGGCATGGTGGATGATCAACACCTTCACCAAAACATCGGAGCATATTGGGCTGGCAGGATGCACGGCGGCAAGCCGGGCGACCGTCGCGCGGGGGTGGTGTGGCACACGCAGGGTTCAGGCAAGAGTTTCTCCATGCTGTTCTACGCCGCTCGTGTGGTGAGGCATCCGGCGATGCAGAATCCGACGCTGGTTGTGCTCACCGACCGCAACGATCTGGACGATCAGCTCTTCGGCCAGTTCCAGCGCTGCCATGAGTTGCTACGCCAAATGCCAGTGCAGGCCGGTAGTCGCGAGAAGCTGCGCGAACTGCTGCAAGTAGCCAGCGGCGGCGTGGTCTTTACCACGATACAAAAATTCATGCCAGACAAGGGCGAGAAGATGTCCGAGCTTTCATCACGTCGGAATATCGTGGTTATCGCCGACGAAGCGCACCGTAGCCAATATGACTTGATCGATGGGCTGGCCCGCAACCTGCGCGATGCTCTGCCGAATGCGTCATTCATTGGATTCACTGGCACGCCCATCGAGAAAAATGACGCCAACACGCGGGCGATTTTTGGCGACTACATCAGTATCTACGACATTCAGCGCGCCGTGGCGGACAAGGCAACGGTGCCGATCTATTACGAAAGCCGCATCGCCAAGCTGGCGCTGAACCAGGCCGCTTTACCGGAGATCGACGAGGAGTTCGACGAAATCACCGAGGGCGAGGAAGAAGACAAAAAACAGAAGCTCAAAACCAAATGGGCAGCACTCGAAGCTTTAGTCGGCGACCCCAAACGTATCGCACTTGTTGCCGCAGACCTCGTGAAACATTACGAGCGTCGCCTCGAAGCGATGGATGGCAAGGCAATGGTGGTGTGTATGAGCCGCCGCATTTGCGTTGACCTTTACAACGCCATTATCAAGCTGCGGCCTGATTGGGCTAGTGCCAAAGATGACGATCTCGAAGCCGAGAAAAAACAGGCATGCGTGGTGAAGATCGTAATGACCGGCAGTGCCGACGACGGCCCTGACTGGCAGCCGCATATCCGCAATAAACTGCGTCGCCGTGAATTGGCTACTCGCTTCAAGGACAGCAAAGACCCATTCCGCATCGTGATCGTGCGCGATATGTGGCTGACTGGCTTCGATGCTCCTTGCTTGCACACGATGTATGCCGATAAGCCGATGCGTAGCCACGGGCTGATGCAGGCTATCGCGCGGGTGAACCGCGTGTTCCGCGACAAGCCAGGTGGATTGGTAGTGGATTACCTCGGACTTGCAGATCAATTGAAACATGCGCTTGCCACTTATACCGAGAATGGCGGACAGGGCAGCCCGAGCATTGATACCGCGCAAGCTATCGCGATGATGCAGGAAAAGCACGATGTCGCCTGCGCCATCATGCACGGTTTTAATTGGGACAAGTGGACGACGGGCACGTCCGCCGAACGCCTCGGTTTGATTCCTGCCGGACAGGAGCATGTGTTGCAGCAGGAAGATGGCAAGCAACGCTTTGTGCAGGTGGTGACCGACCTCTCACGCGTTTTTGCGCTGTGCGCAGCAACGGATGAAGCCATTGAGTTGCGTGACGACATTGCTTTTTTTCAGGCGATCAAGGCACAACTCGCGAAGACCTCCGGCACGCAGCGCCCACCCGAGGAAATTGATGCCGCAGTCCGGCAGCTTGTATCCAAGGCGATTATGGCCGAAGAAGGCATCATTGATGTTTTCACTGCTGCCGGATTGAAGAAACCGGATATCAGCATTCTCTCCGATCAATTCCTTGCCGAAGTGCGCGGGCTGAAACACAAAAACGTCGCTGCTGAGTTGCTGGCAAAGTTGCTCAAGGACGAAATAAAATTGCGCTCCGTGCGCAACCTTGTTCAGAGTCGCCAGTTCAGCGAGATGCTGAAGAGCACGCTCAAGGCTTATCACAACCGCGCCATCGCGACCCACGAAGTTATCGAAGAGCTGATCAAACTAGCCAAGGAAATGGACGCCGCGACAAAGCGCGGCGAAGACCTTGGCTTGAATGAAGATGAAGTTGCTTTCTACGATGCTCTCGCGGCTAACGAAAGCGCAGTGCAAGCGATGGGCAACGATGAGCTTAAAGTTATTGCTGCGGAACTTGTGACCAACGTTCGCAAGAGCGTGACTATCGACTGGGCAGTCCGCGAAAGTGCCCGTGCAAGAATTAAAGTAATGGTGAAGCGTATCCTCAAAAAACATGGCTTCCCACCGGACTTGCAGGAGGAAGCGACCAAGATGGTGTTGGCGCAGGCAGAGTTGTTGTCGGCGATGTGGGCGGTCGCATAGTGGGGTAAAAGTAATTGTTCGATAACTTGCATAGCGGACCTTCGCCCAGGCAGAAATAACAGCTTTTCAGATAACCGTCACCGTCCGCTCTGGCCGAACTGCGGGAATTCGAATTGCTCCCTAGAATGGTCAGGTGCTGGCACAACTGAGACATTCATACGTCTAAGCAAATCAACAGAGGTGAGAAGTATCGCCCACCATAACCATCATGCCGCTACGGCGCTCACTCGGCACCTGTATCTTTGGTCGGCTGGGGTAAAACACCCGATTGAACAGTCCATTCACGGGCCAATGTTTGCGCATTATCAATTTGTTTTTGCGTCATGCCGGCTTCAACAATTCTCTTGCTTTCCAGAGCGTTCTGTTCCCCCGCTCCGGCCGCCAGGTTGAGCCATTTGTGCGCTTGCACCAGGTCATAAGGTACGCCTTGCCCTTTGGTGTACATTAATCCGAGATTGCTCTGTGCAGCGCCAGTGCCCTGTTCAGCCGACTTGCGATACCACGATGCCGCCTCTTTGTAATCCTGCGGTACGCCCTGTCCATTGAAGTATTTCACCCCGAGATTGTTTTGTGCCGTTGCATTGCCCTGTTCTGCCGCTTTGCGATACCAGTTGACAGCCTCCCTGTAGTCCTGCTGCACGCCTTGCCCATTGGCATACATCACTCCCAGTGCCAACTGTGCCGACACATCCCCCCGTTCCGCCGCCTTGCGATACCACGTCGCAGCTTCACCATAGTCTTTCTTGACCCCTTGTCCCTGGGCAGACATCATCCCAAGCTTCAACTGCGCCGGGAGATTTCCCTGCTCTGCCGCCTTGCGATACCACGATGCCGCTTCGCTGTTGTCCTGCGGCACGCCTTGTGCATTGGCGTACATCGCGCCCAGAACCATCTGCGCGGGCAAATATCCCCGGTCGGCAGCCTTGCGGTACCAGGCTATGGCTTCCTTGTAATCCTGCGGAACCCCCCTGCCTTTGGCATACATTTCCCCCAAGGCATATTGCTCCGATGCACTTCCCTTGTCGGCCACCTTGACATACCAAGACTCGGCCGCCTTGTAATCCTTCGGCACACCCTGTCCGTTGGCGTACATCTGCGCAAGACTGCGCTGTGCCTGCAAATTGCCTTGATCAGCCGATTTGCGATACCACTCGGCAGCCTCCTTGTAGTCCAGCGGCACGTCTTTACCTTTTGCAAACATCTGGCCGAGATTGTACTGTTCAGCCGCGTCTCCCTGCTCAGCCGATTTGCGGTACCATAGTGCGGCCTCCTTTAAATTCTTCACTACCCCCTGCCCTTTTGAATACACCCTGGCAAGTGCGAGCTGAGCGCGGGCATTACCCTGAACTGCCGCCTTGCGGTACCATAGCAGGGCCTCTCCGCAATTCTTCCTTCGCACCCCTTTTCCTTCACAGTACATTGCCCCCAGATTGAACTGGGCGGTGGCATTTCCCTGCTCTGCGGCTTTCCGAAACCACAACATAGACATCCTGTAATCCTGCGGCGCGCCCTGACCTTCATGGTACATTTGTCCAAGACCGAACTGGGCTGCAGCGTCCCCTTTCACCGCAAGCAACCTGAACTCCTTAAATGCAAGCGAAAAATTCCCTTTATCGTATGCATCCTGCGCCTCCTTCAAGCCCGCCTCTGCTCCCGTGCTTAGCACAAGCAGAACCGCGGCCAGAATTGTCCCCGATACAAATCTCGACATTAACTCATTCATCCTAAAAACCTCAGTTGAAGGGTTCGTAGGTGCGAATTTATTCGCACGCTCAACAAGTTATGTGCGAATAAATTCGCACCTACAAAAACGGCATAATCCGTTGAAATGCCAGAAAGTTCTTCGCCGACTATGTTTTTTAGGTTCATGTATTTGATCCGCTAAGGAAATCTTCACCCGTCTTCGGCACAAGTCGCGGTGAAGCCTGCCAAACCGGAAACCATTCTACCTCTTGCAGGAGTAAAGGGAGCCTCTAAATCTGTGAAGTTGTATCGGCAATAAGACGAGGAAAATTGAATGCCCGGTAAAATCAAGGCTGATCCGTTTTGTAACTGCTCAAAACAGGAGGGAAGGTGGGTATCCCCCTCCATCGAGGACGGAGGGGGATTTGTGTTACTTCTTTGCGCCGTTAACTGTTGCCTTAAGCGTCGCACCAGCCTTGAATGCCGGCACTTTGGATGCTTTGATCTTAAGTTCCGCGCCTGTCTTCGGGTTACGGCCAACACGAGCTGCGCGCTTGCGCACTTCGAATGAACCAAAACCAACCAAAGAAACGGAATCACCCTTTTTTAGTGCGCCGGAAATAATATCAATAAAAGCACCGATCGTGCGATCCGCTTCAGCCTTGCTTGTTTCAGTCTTGCCTGCCAGAGCTTCGGCCAATTCTTTTCTATTCATGCAACCCCCTTCGTTAGATTAATAAAAAACCCGCGCATCGCGGTATGTGCCACATTAATGAAGCATCATCTTTTCGCCAAGGTTGCCAACTTTCTCCATCGGCAACTCTTTTGCCATTCCCAGGCCCCAGTCCAAGCCGTCCACCACTTTGGACAAGAGGTTCCTTATCGCGACTCCCAAATCATGGTCTATGGACAAATTCAACGCTTGCCCGATCGCCATCTGGAAAATTACCACAGAAACCGGCTGGGAGGAATCCATAACGATATCGGTCACAAGAATTGGTTGCGGTCCCAGAGGAAATACTTCAACTCCGGTAGAAAAGGGCTGCACGTAGTCGGCCTTGGCCAGCACAGCCTCGCGCCGAAACTCGCCAATAGCCTCAATTGCAACCACAACCGCCCCCGCTTGCTCGCGCAGCAGACTGACTTTCACAACCTCATTCAATTGACCAAGGAGCCTGATGCTCATCGCCCTGGTAAGCCACATTCTGAACTCGGCTTTACTCAGCGTATTAAACCTGAATAACAAACGGTCTTCCAATGGACTATATGAAAAATTAACCTGATTAATTTTCACCGGAGATTTCCACCCTACCCACATATTAGCCACAACCGGATTATCCAAAGGAACCGGCCGAATATTTCTATCTGCCGGTTGGATACCCTCATTGGTGCTTACTATATCAACAAGTAACAATGATTGCCAATAGCCTTATAAGCTTTTCAGCAATATTTAGCCAAGCGGCATAAACTCCATTCCCTAAAATTTCAGCTATGAAACCGGACGTTCGTGCCTTTCCGGTCTAACGGGTGCCATGAAGAATTTCTTTCAGCAAGTTGTTATCTAAGCCAAAAGGGCTGAAGCCCCCAGAAAGATACCGCCTGTTGCAGCCACACCAGCCACATAAAACAACCATCTTTTGCGGGTCAGGACAGTAATGGAGGCGAGTGAAATGGCAATCTGAACCAGCGTCATGGCTTGTGCCAGTTTGTGGTGAGGATGCATCAGATGATCACTTTCCGAATCAGCCTTTTCGGATGCCGCTTCCAGTTCCTCGGCCTTGGCCTTTATTTCTTTCTTTTCCTTATCGTATTTTTCAACCTGACTTTTGTAATAATCCCGCCTGTTTGCGGGCGCAAATTCAGCGGCCAGTTCCATCAGATGTCCCTTGCTGCTCTTGGCCTGATAGAAATTCCACTGATCCGAAGCTTGCGCCTTTTTCAGTACGGCTTCATTCTTGAACAACATGGCCTCATTCTGGGTGGCCCCCCCTTGATAGCTGATGATCGCGCCAACGGTGGCTAAAATTGCGGTAAAGATTGCGACATATCCCCCAAGTCCGTCCCCGCCCTCGGCATGATGTTCAACCGCGTGCTCATGGGCACCGTGCACATGAAATCCGTCTTCTGACATATAGTTTCCTTGAATCTAAAAATAAATAAAAAATTGGCCAAAGCGCAATTATGGCATATTCGGTTTATCCTCGACGAACAAGGCGTGAGCAACATAAGAGTTCCATAGAGTTAAAACTCCTTATGCACACGCATCCCGAAAATATTTACCGGTCCCCGATCCTGATTATAGGCAGGGTTGACGACGTACTGATAATCCAGGGTAAGCGTCAAATGATCAACCGCCGGCACCGAATAGGAATAATAGGTTTCCATGATTTTTTCCAAACCGTAATTCAGATGCCCGTCGCCGATCAGGATACCGATCCCACCGGCTGCAAAATAAGCGCGCGCATCGCCGGACAATCCGTTAGCAACTGCGGCAAATCCGAATGTGTCATCGTGACGCCCCCAGCGATCACCCCGCAGGGATAGCCCTGCGGCAAACGATTTGTTGATCTCGGTGAAGTCGTCTGCTTCCTTGCTGCCGTTGTTCATGCTGGCACGTACAAAACCACCCAGATCGGAAGACATTTCCTGTTCGAAATTGATTGCCCCTCCCGCTCGCGAGCTGAAGTGCCGAACATTCGCAGTATCCGGCGGAGTTGCAGTGCCTGCAACGAGTTGCAAAGCATCCGCGTAACTTCCCATGTTGCCCTGGTTGACGAAACCCAATAGCTTTACCTTGCCCGGATGTTCCCACAACTGAACCCTCTCCTCCAGTTCACCGACCCATTCGTGCTGGGTGAATGTCTGATCCAGTACGGTAGTATTCGGAACTTGGGAAAGGTCAAAAAAGCCCCCCCGGAATGTCCATCCGGATTGCGTCCATTCAATGGACACCCCCTTGGCAAATCCCCAGGCATCAGCCGCATAGTCGAATGCTCCCGATTCCACAATCGACCAGTTGAAGAAGTCTGCTCTGGGATCATGCGCATAGGTATTGGTATCGAAGACATCGGTTACGGAGAATTTGCCGATGGTCAGGATGACGTTGTTGGCCGACTGGGTGCGTCCCAGTTGGTTGGCCGCCGGCTCGATGGCTTGCTCTTCGCCGCCCAGATTAATGACTTGCCGGTAAAACAGTCGGGGCAGACGGAGATAGGGAGCATTCTCACCGATCTTGTAGGCTTCACCACTCGGATAGCCGGCCATACCAACGGTATTGCTCAAGCCGAATCCCTGATCGACTTCCGCATTGATCCAAAGCTCACCGCCCCCTGAAATGCGTATTCCGGCAAATAAAGTCAGATCGGTCGTTGCACTGCTGACGTTATTAGGATCCAAGCTGTTTTTACCGGTGTAAGGTGCCGTAAATGACGGATGATATTGACTGACGCCGGTAAATTGTCCATACACGCCCCAAGTTTCCGGGGAGGCTGGCGTAGGAGTTGAAACTTCGACAGGTGGCGAAACCTTGGTTGCGGCGTGATTGCTGCTCGAAGGGGTTGTGCCTTGCCCCACAGTTGGATCAGCTATCGCAACATGAGACAAGCAGGAACAAAGCACAACCAACAAGACCGCCAGGCCTTGTTGTCCCGTAATGATTTTGCCGCACGCAACTCGATTAAGCATGAAACGTACCGTCTGGAATTTAATATTTCAGAATATTACACTTTTAATATTACTGAAATGTTTCATCTTTCATTCCGGAGACGTAAGATCGCTTAGCTGATTGCGGGGAAATGTTAACCTGAAACTTGCACAGAGAAGGCTACACGGCTTTCACGTTAAAAAGGTACCCCGATAATCGCTTTCAAAACTGTATTGTCCGGAGATCGGCCTGATGCGTGCCCAATCCCGACATTAATATCCCACTTGCCCAGGTTAAAGTCTGCGGCCAAATAATTTGCCTGGTTGCTTTGTGGTTGCCCGAAATCACCATTTACTGCCCCAAGGAAAGAGTAGTTCTCGATACCCGCCTGCAATCCTTCCCTGAGTTGATATGCAATTTTGGTGTCAATTTCGGTAGTGGCCGCTTCAGCAGGATGATTCTTCAATGACCGGTCCAAATTGAAGTTCATACCCAGCGTCCACGGACCGGTTTTCCAAACGCCTATCAGTTTGATCTCAGCGCTCGCTTCATCCTGGTAAAACACCTTGGCAAGTCGCCCCGCCTCAAAATTCACCGCCCAGTAAAAGGGTGAATCGACTGAAGGTACTTGGGGGCGCCACCTGGCGCGTATCTTTACGCCGTTGGTTTCAAGTGTTTCACCCGGATCCCTGACGGTCAGAAAATATGCAGCCGCTTCCCAATTGGTATTGATGCCGTAGCTCAACTCTGGTGTGAAACGAAATTGATGATCTGTTGACTGTTGGCCGGACGGAACATAATTGGTATGCAAATCAAGCCCTGGTTTCCCAACTTCCGCAAAGTCGTCCAGATAAACCTGTATCTCTTCCGGAGCTGCGATTACATCAGCAGGTAAAATCACATTGCAAACAAATACGTATGCAAAGGCGGCAGCATATCTGCGCAAGACTGTTTGTTTGCAAATTGTATTATTCAATTCTTTAAAACCGTCTTGCAATGCGATTTGTTATCAAACACGGATTGCAGTGTCCTTGCAACCGATCCGTGCAGAGCCTGAAAGTTTGGTGTCCAAAATTTCACACGAACTATTGTACCAGCGGCTGGTCCTCCTGGACTTGAGTCTCATCAGAGAATATCGGAAACAGCAGCGGCAATAACAATAGCGTAAACAGTGTGGCAGAAATAATTCCGCCCACGATCACCACGGCAAACGGACGCTGCGTTTCCGACCCGATACCGTGCGATAACGCCGCAGGCAAAAGACCAATCCCGGCCATCATCGCCGTCATCAGGATCGGGCGCAGACGCGCCACCGCGCCATCCATCACACTTTCGCGCAAACTTTTACCGTTGCGCATGATTTCCATGAACTGCTCCACCATGATGACACCGTTCTGTACCGATATGCCGGCCACCGCGATGAAACCGACCGCAGCGGATACAGAAAGGTGCAACCCGGCCAATCCAAGACCGGCAATGCCGCCGATCAGGGTGAACGGCACCATCAGAATAACCAGCAGTGCCTTGCGCATGGAGCCGAATGCCCAGAACAGCAGCACGAAAATCATCAACGCGGAAAGCGGCAGGATGATCTTGAGGCGCTTGTTTGCGCGCTGCTGGTTCTCGAACTGACCGCCCCAGGTCATGGTATAGCCCTGCGGCAATTTCACTTGCTCTTTAACTTTCTCCATTGCTTCGGCAACAAAACTGCCCTGGTCGCGTCCGAGCAAATTGGCTTTCACTGCCACCATACGTCCGCCGCCCTCGCGCCCTACCCGTGCCGCGCCCTGACGAACTTCTATTTTTGCTATCGCACTCAGGGGCAACACCCCACCGCCCGGCAACGACACGGATAGATTGGCAACGTCATCCACTGCATCACGGTAAGGTTCGGCGATCCGTAGCGTGACATCGAAAAGACGCTCGCCCTCATAGAACGAGTTTACGGCAGTCCCTCCCATAGCTGTCTGGATGGTCGAGTTCACGTCGTTGATGTTGAGTCCATAACGCGCCATGCGGCCGCGATTCAGGGTAATATTTAACTCGGTCTGGCCGCCCACCTTGATAGCCTCAACGTCCGCCGCCCCGCGAATGCCGCTAATCACAGCGGCGACCTGAGTCGACTTGTCTTCCAGAATTTCCAGATCCGGGCCAAATATCTTGATTGCAATTGCCCCCTTGACTCCGGACAAGGCTTCTTCCACATTATCCTCAATGACTTGAGAGAAGTTGGTCGGCACACCCGGAATAGCATGAATCTTTTGCGTCATGTCGGCAATCAGCGCCTCTTTGTCGGCAAAGCGCCAAGTGTCACGCGGTTTGAGATCGGCCATGATTTCCATATTGTTCGGGCCTTTGGGGTCGGTGCCATCATCGGGACGCCCGACTTGGGTAATGACATTGCCCACTTCGGGGTACGACCTGAGAATGGCGCGAACCTCACCCTCGATTTCCTTGGTCTTGTCCAGCACGGTGGCGGGTGGCAAGGTGATGGTCAGCCAGATATTACCTTCGTCCAGCATGGGCAAAAATTCACTGCCCAGAAACGGAGTCCCGATAAATGCCAACGCCAATATTCCTACCGAAGCTCCTACGATACGCTTCCGGCGCGTCTCCGACCATAGCAGCAGGTTATGGTAGTTTTCTTGCAACTTGTGCATCCAGTCGCTATGTTTTTCCGCCAGTTCCTTGTTTCTCGCCGCGTAACTTAACAATACAGGAACCAGAGTCAGCGTCAGCAGGATCGCGCCGAGCAGTGCAAAGCTCAGGGTAAAAGCCATGGGAGAAAAAATCTTCCCTTCTACACGCTGAAAAGTGAAGATAGGCAGGAAGGCCAGGATGATAATGGCTTTCGAGAACAAGATCGGACGTCCCAACCCGATGCTGGTTTTCTTGATCAGACGAATGCGCCAGCCATAGGCCTGGTGTTCCTCAATTCCATCCGCCTTGGCCAAGGCAAGTTTGACCATCAGTGCTTCAACCAGCACCACCGCACTGTCAATGATGATACCGAAGTCCACCGTACCCAATGAAATCAGATTGGCAGAGACGCCGTGTGCATCCATCATGATGAACGCGAACAGCAATGCCAGCGGAATGATCACCGCTATCGACAAAGCGGCATACCAGTTGCGCAAAAAGATGATCAGGATGGATATCACCAGCAAAGCGCCGACGATCAGGTTTTCAGCAACGGTATGTACGGTATGACGCACCAGATCAGTCCGGTCGTAGTACGGAACGATCTTCACCCCCGGCGGGAGCCGGGTACTGACCTCATTTATTTTTTCTTTTAAATCTTCCACGACCTTGGTGGCGTTCTGCCCTTTGATCATGTCCACAATGCCCTGCACTACATTGTCGCGCCCATTAAACCCCACAATGCCGGAGCGGGGGCGGTCGCCAATGGCGACTTCACCGATGTCCCCCACCAGGACGGTCTTGCCGCCTTGCGCCGTCACCACCACGCGCCCAATATCTTTAATGCTCTGGAATATACCGACGCTGCGCACTACCAGCGCTTCATCGCCGCGTTTCAGGATACCGCCGCCGGCGTTGCTGCTGTTTGCCCCCAGTGCTTGTGCAACCTGGCTCATGGTCACATTGAATTTGTGCAACAGAGTGGGGTCAACACGTACCTGATATTCCTTGATCGTGCCGCCATAGCTCACCACATCCGCCACACCGGGCACCTGGCGCAGCGCCGGACGAATTACCCAATCCTGCAGCGCGCGCACTTCGTTGAGCGGCATCCCGGCCGGAATATCCAGTACATAGCGATATATCTCGCCGACGGCATTGGTGAGCGGTGCCAGACTGGGTTGTATGCCGGGAGGAAAGTTTACATTCTGCAAATTCTCCGTTACCTGCTGACGCGCGAAATAGTCATTCGTATTATCGGCAAAAGTAAGGATCACTTCCGACAGCCCGGTAATGGATACCGAACGCAACTGGGTCATGTGCGGTATTCCGCTCATCTCGCGTTCTATCGGCAGGGTTACGGTGCGCTCCACCTCTTCCGGTGCCTGCCCCGGAACCAGCGTGTCTATCTGAACCTGCACATCCTGCACATCCGGAAAAGCTTCCACCGGTAAGTTTTCGATGGCGTTCCAGCCGGCGATCAGAATCAGAAGTGCCCCTGCCAGCACGAACACGCGCTGCTGCAAGGCGAAAGTAATCAGTTTTACTAACATCAGTCGCTACCGCTCAATTCCGAGTTCAACAAAATTGCTCCGCTGGTTACGACACGTTCCCCGGCGTGCAATCCTTCCTTGATGTAAGTGAAATCTGCATCCTGCAAGCCAAGCGTGACGCGACGGCGCTGCAATACGCCGGGCGCTTGCTCAACAAAGAGATAACTGTAAAGCCCTTGTGTAAACAATGCGGTGTTGGGCACTCTCGGAACTTTTATAGTTTCATCCACTATGGTGCTGACGCGCGCGTACATTTCCGGCCGGAGTTTGTGCTGACTGTCAACCACATCGCAACGAACCTGAAAGCGTCGCATAACCGGATCCAGTGCTTCACTGATTACCGAAATTTTGGCCAGAAAAACCTCATTGGGATAAGCATCCACTTCAACAGAAATGGGCTGTCCCACCCTGACTTTTTCGATTTGCTGTTCGGGCAGATCTACTAACACCCACAAATGTTTGGGGTTGGTAATGACGAACAGCGAATTGGCCGCACCCGGTTGTACTTCGCTGCCGATATTGACCTGGCGTTCACTGATCACACCATCAATTGGCGCCCGCAGAATAAATTTCCCCTCTGCTGTTGCGACCAAGTTGCTGCTCAGATTTTTCATGCGCGCTTTTGCGCGTTGTCCCTCGGCTTCCGCCTGACGCCAATCCGCCTCGGCGGATTCAAGGTCCTTGAGTGCCAGCCCTTTGCCGTCAAACAATTGCCTGGCACGCTCATAGTCAGCTTTCTTGCGAGCCAGATCGGCATCCGCTTTCAAACTATCTGAAGCGCCCTGGGCATAATCCGGCGAATCAATCCACAGCAATGGATCTCCTGTCCTGACTTGCTGACCGGCCTCGACTGCAATCTTTGTAACCCGGCCGGCAATAGGCGGAAAAACCCGTGCCGTATAATTATCATCATAGGTGATGCGGGCATTTAACCCATCTATCAACGGTTCGGGGAAAGCCTCTGCCGGTTTAACCTTCACAAATGCCAACTGGGGCGCGTCTGGGAGAAAATGAAGCGTATCTGAAGCAGTGCGGGCGGCAACTTTTTCTACCGTTTTTTCTGCCTGGATAACATGATATTTTTGCCAGACCCAATAGCTGCCTCCAGTCACCAATAGCAATGTGATTAAAATCAAAACAGCATTATTTCCCTTCTTGATCATCGGGCAGGTTCTCCTTGTACCGAAGTAATTTTCTTTGCTGCGAGTAATTCTGTTTCTTGTGTTGTGGTCACATCTCGGCGATTCCACCAACCTCCTCCCAGAGCCTGGTAAAGCGCAGCCGTATCTCCCAGGCGATTGGTTTGAGCCTGAGCCAGGTTGATGGCAGCCTGCAAATAATTCTGCTCTGCGGCAAGTTGTGTCTGGTAATTGACATAGCCCAGTTGATATTGTTTTCGGGTAAGATCAAGCGTGGTCTGCGCGGCTTTTGCAGCAGTAGCTGCCGCTTTGAGCGCATTAGCGTCCGACTGTATGGCGTACAGGGTATCAGCGACATTTTGCAAGGCCGCCATCACGGTGCTGCGATACTGCGACCCGGCCTGGATCAGTGCCTGTTCTGCGGCATGTGACTTCGCACGCAAAGTCCCACCATCAAAAATAGTCTGGCTCACACTTGCCGCCAGATTGAAAAAACTGCCGCCGGTACGGAACATCCAGCTTGGTGTGTCTGCCATACCGCCAATGGCACCTGTAACAGCAAATTGCGGCAACCTGTTGGCGACGGCCACGCCAGCCTGGGCGCTGGCAAAATGCAATTGTTCTTCAGCGGCACGTACATCCGGACGTTGCTCGACGATTCTGGAAGGCAAACTGAGCGGCAGTTCCTGTGGCAAATGCAAGGAGGCCAGTTCAAACTTTTCCTCAACATCTTCACTGGGCAAATTACCTGCCAGGACGCGAATCAGGTCGCGCGTTTGTTCCAGTTGTTTTTGTAAAGGGGCGAGCGATTGTTCGGCCTGGGCCAGCGAGGCTTCCTGCGCAGCGACTTCCAGTCCGGACACGTAGCCGAGATTAAATTGTTTGCGCAGTATGTCCAGATTTTCTCTATTGATAGCGACGATCCTTTCTGTCGCCGCAAACTGCGCGCGGACAGATGCCTCCTGCAATGCGGCGGCAACCACATTCGAGGCCATTGTGATATAGGTAGCCTCCAGTTGCAGCTTTTGCGTGTCCACCTGCGTATTGGCAGATTCTACTTGCCTGCGGTTGAGGCCAAAGACATCGGGCACGTAACCAACCGTCAGTTGTGCGACGTGGAAGTTGTAATAGGTCGGAGTGGGAGGGACAGCAGCAAGATTTGCGCCATTACCCTGCGGGCCGGGATCACCGCTGCTCATGTTTCCGGCCAGTTTAGTCCTTGATGCCGTATAGCCGGCACCAACCGTCGGATAGAAGAATCCCTCCTGGGCAACCGCATACTCCTGCGCCTGACGCAAGGCGGCCTGGGCCGATTCTATGTTTGGATTGGCCTTGAACGCGCGCTTGATCAATGAGTTGAGTTGCGGCGACTGAAATAGCGTCCACCAGTCGAATGGAATATCCGCAACGGGGTTAAAACGCTGTGATTCGCCTGCAAATATGGGGGCTGATGCAGTTGGCTCAGATATAGAGCCGGCAGGTGTGTAGCCGTTAGCGGCAGGCGCAGGCGGGCGTTTGAAATCGGGACCAACGGCGCAACCTGCCAACACGGCTGAAATCAGAAGTGTGACTAAAAAAAATCTGGATATGCGCGCAAAGTTTTTCAGAATGATGTGCATATTAATTGAAGCAAACTATGGCGTTTCAAGTGTAACCAAGTTAAATTACAAATATATGACGTGGCGCTGTTTTGGTCATGATGCATTCGCCTGACTTATTGAGGCGTCATTAAACGTCGTTATACCTGCACAACCATTTATTGGTAATCAACTCTATGAAATAGGGCCAGTTTCTGTTTCGCGTGTACCGTTCCACAATCGAAGTTGGTATTATAAAAGCCTTTGCTGACCATTTCCTGACCACACATGCGCCTGCTGTTAGTTGAAGACAATCACCCCTTGGCTGACGTAATTTGTCGCGCCCTCCGGCAGGAGGGATATGTAATTGATTGGGCTAAAAATGGCGGCGAGGCAGATAGCTGGCTTCTGGGCCAGGACTACGATGTTGTGCTGCTGGACCTGGGTCTGCCGGATACAGACGGGGCTGACGTGTTGCGCCGTCTGCGCGCATCCGGCAAGCACACCCCCGTTCTGGTATTGTCGGCCCGGGAGGCAGTGGATGAACGTGTCCGTCTTCTTGATCTGGGTGCGGACGATTATGTGGTCAAACCCATTGCACTGAACGAACTGGAAGCCCGTATCCGTTCCCTCATGCGCCGCAGTCATGGCATTGCAGACCCTGAAATAAGCATAGGTGCCTTGCGTATTGATACTGCCGGTCACCGCGCTTTGGTAAGTGACAGACCGCTCGAATTAAATTCAAGAGAGTTGGCAGCATTGGAGTACATCGCTGTCCGCGCCCGCCGGATTGTCACCAAGGAGCAGCTATTGCAAGCGCTTTATGGCTGGCAGGACGATATAAATTCCCTCAACGCCGTTGAAAAAGTAATTTCGAGACTGCGTGCCAAACTGGACGGGTCGGGGGTGATTATAAGAACAGTGCGCGGCCTGGGCTACAGTTTGGGAACAAATGAAGACTATACAGCCTAGCCTTGCGCGGCAACTGCTCCGGCAATTGCTCCCCCTGATGGCGGCAATACTCATCTCCGGGAGCGGCGTGGTCTATTTTGTCGCCCTCAGGGCGGCTACGGTAGCCTACGACAGATCGTTAATGGACGTATCCCTGGCCCTCGCCGATCAGGTCGAAATCATTGACAACAGTTTGCATCTGCAACTGCCCGCGATTGCCGAGAAAGTCCTGCTTGTCGATGGATATGACAAGTTGTTTTACGAAGTGATCGATACAGGCGGAAAAACAGTAGCGGGCAACATCGCGTTGCCGCGCCCCTCCAAGCCATTTGAAGACGGCAAGCTTTACTACGATGGCAAGCTCGGCAATGGCAATACCGTGCGAGTTGCAGCCTTGTCAAGAGAGCGCAATGGCGTCTCCTTCATCGTTCTATCCGCTGAAACAAGATTGAAGCGTGACGAACTCGTGGGCGAAATCATATTGGCCATGCTGATACCGGAAGGATTATTGATTATCGCAGCCATTTTCATGATACTCAGAAGTGTCCGCCATGGATTTGCGTCCATACATCCGCTACGGGAAGAATTGGTACGGCGAACCCATACTGACCTGAGTCAACTGCCGCTGAAAGACATACCGGAAGAGATTTATCCGATCTTCACCGAGGTAAATGAATTGTTGGCCCGGCTCTCCAATTCACTGGACGCGAACCGGCGCTTTATCGCTGATGCATCGCACCAGTTGCGCACGCCGATCGCTGCGTTACAGGCTGAAGCTGAAATGGCGCTGCGCTCTTCCGACCCAAGCGAATCGCTGAAAAGGATAGTCGCGGCAACCCGCAGGATTACCCACCTTGCGCATCAGCTTCTGACATTGAGCCGTCTTGAACCGCAACAAACACATGCGCTGAAAATAGTCGATCTTGCCGAATTGACAAGAAATGCAGCAGAACGCTGGATGCCTCTGGCACTTGCCCGCAGCATTGACCTCGGTTTTGAATTGGCTCCGACCAAGGTAATGGGCGATGCACTTTGGCTGGAAGAATTAGCCAACAACCTGATTGACAATGCACTTCGCTACACGCCCACCGGAGGAGTCGTTACCGTGCGTTGCGGCGGCACAAGCTGGGAGGTCGAAGATAGCGGGCCTGGAATCCCCAAAGAAGAATATGAACGGATATTCGAACGCTTTTACAGGCTCGACGCAACCGGCGTTGACGGATGCGGGTTAGGTTTGGCCATCGTGCGTGAAATAGCCCATAACCATAACGCATCAATCACGGTTGAAAAAGGACCGAATTTGGGCGGTGCATTAATACGGGTAACATTTCCGCCGAACCATTGAGAGTTACCGTAGCACAATAAAGGGGCGGATGGTATTTCGCTGGTACTGCAACAGTACTGCTTCAGCTTGAGCTAAGGGATTCATTTCCTGTTCCTGGCACACCGCCAGAGCCAGAAAATGCTGCCGGCCAGGAGAATTCCGAGCAGTATTGCTTCCTCAATATGTTTGATGTCTTTGAGCAAAAGTTCGAGCAAGGCGCCAAAATAATAACCGGCAAGAGCGATGATCGCCGCCCAGACGAGTGCGCCCATCATGTTGAGCAGCGCAAATCTGGCCGAAGATACACCGCTGATGCCAATGATTATGGGACCTGCAATACGCAACCCGTAAAGAAATCGCACTGCCGGAATAAGCGCGGTGTGATACTTGTCAAGCATCCGCTGCACAATCGGAACGCGCGTGCGTAATACCGGGAAGCGCCCGAGAATTGCCACACCATAAAGCCGTCCCAGTTGGAAAAATATCTGGTCTCCCAACGTGCTTGCCACGAAGGCAATGGCAATCACATAGCGAATATCGAGCATGCCGCGATGGGCCGCAAACCCGGCAAAAATCAGGATGGTTTCGCCCTCTAACAATGCGCCGAAGAATACGGCATAGTAGCCGAAAGACGCGACTAATTCAGAAATGCTCATGCGGAATTTTATACGTCAAATTCGGGCTCACGATCCCACCAGACTGGCCGCTATATTGATCGACAGTCCGATGATGGCGACATTGAACAAAAAACTCAGGACAGATTGTGCAAGCACGGTCTTGCGCATCGAACGCGACATGATGGAGACATCTGACGTTTGCGCAGCAACCGCGATCGTAAACGAAAAATAAAGAAAATCCCAATAGTTGGGATTCTGTTCGTTGTCCGGGAAACAGAGCGCTCTTCGTTCGACGGGCGATCTGTAAAAAATACGCGCGTAATGGAATGTGAATAGCGTCGCGACGAGGCACCATGAACCAAATATGGTGGAACCGGTGAAAGCGTAGTGAACCAGACGATGGCTGAGAGACAAGTTCTTGACCGTGGGTAATTCCATGATAATCGCAGCGATGCTGCCTACCGCAACAAGCGACATGACCGCCAGAATAAAAACCGCTCCCCTATCCTCCTGTTCGGCAATTGAGCGGACCCTGGCATGGCTTGCACGCATCATCAACCACCCCATCAAACACAGATAAAACCAGACAGTCACATTCCAGCCTATCAATGCCTGCGTAACAGGACTCCATTGCATAGGAAGAATAATCCCGGCAACGACTCCGGCGGCTATCGCAGTAACCAGCCGGGGGCGAGTGCGGATAAATTGATGAATAACATGCATGGCATCTGGGTTTGTTGGACAGGGGATTCTATACGGCCTCACCAACTACAATCAACCGGCTATGGCAAGATATTAGCGTAGTTGCAATTTACCACACAGCGCAACTTTCCGGTATTCTGACTCTGGTCGGCCAGCAAGCCGTCATTTGCGACCGTCCGATGTAGCGCAACAGGATTTTAAAGCGGGCTATAACTGCATCGTGCCACCGAACGACACAGGCTTGCCATTTCTCCCTATCCCGAGCATCTCAACTTTATTCCAGAGGAAATCGAGTTAAAAAATTTGACAGCAAGCGAATGTGTTGGCATTATTTACAACATGAAAGCACAAGTGCTAGTGGATGAACGGATTAAGCAAGGTGACAACGCTTTCGCTGAGTTGCGGGTGATGCGAGTTCCAGAGTCGGTGCGCGGTAGTGCCCATACTTTCAAATACAGCCTGTCGTTAGTGGTAGAAGGCGTGTGCGTAATGCGTTATGACAATGAATCAGGTAAAGGCGACCACTATCACCGTGGTGAGGTCGAGTTGCCATACAGTTTTACTACAATGCCTGCGCTGCTCAACGATTTTTGGCAGCAGGTGAATGAATGGAGGTAACTATGAAAACAGTCGTTATCGGGGTATCTAGCCGCGAAGAAACCAGTGCCCGTATTTTAAATGCACTGAAAACAGGCAAGCCACAAGGAGCTTATCGGAGCTTTGAAAGCACAGCAGACCTTTGGCGCACACTCTCGCCAAAGCGTTGGGATGTTCTCAAGGCGATGACTGGGGCAGGAGCGTTGTCACTGCGCGAAGTGGCACGACGGGTGGAACGCGATGTTAAGGGGGTGCATACAGACGTTCATGCTTTGCTTAATGCTGGATTGCTGGATAAAACCGATGATGGAAGAATCGTTTTTCCATTTGATTCTGTACATGTGGATTTTATGCTTCAGGCAGCGTAAGTCCGAAGTTAATCGCATATCGGACGATGGATCTAGCAATAGCAAACAGGCGCTACCGGCCAGGAGCGTACTACGTGAATGGCCGCTTCACCGCAAGCAATTTTGTTATACCCCCTCCTCAGTGATACTTGATTTATAGAAGACTGGTCTATATACTAGTCTACATAAAGTTCATGTTTCAGGAGAAAACTGTGAAGATTGAAATTGGTTCGTATGAAGCGAAAACCAAGCTTCCAGAATTGCTTCGGCAGGTTAAAACCGGCAAAAGCTTCACCATCACCAATCGTGGGGAAGCTATTGCTGATTTGGTTCCTAGTTTGGGAGTGATATCTAAGGATAAAATTGCTGCGGTAGAAAAACTTAAGGCATTCATGCTTGCCGATCCTGTGCGCGGTGTAAACATCAAGGAACTCATTGATGAAGGGCGAGCATGAGTTTCGTCCTGGATAACTCGGTGACCATGCGTTGGTTTTTTGGTGACGGAAAACCACGAGAACTTATCTATGCCGGTAAAGTACTTGATGCGATGAAACAAGATAACGCTCTCGTCCCCGTGACATGGGGACTTGAGGTGGCTAATGTCATTGCCAGAGCGGAAGCAAAAGGCTTTGTGACAGAAGCTCGAAGTGACGCATTTCTTGAGATGCTCGAAGGAGTGGACATTGACGTGGACTCGGCCACATTCGTACAATCTTTTTCTGACACCCTTCATCTAGCGAGACGGTACAAGCTTTCTTCATACAATGCATCCTATCTCGAGTTGGCCTTAAGGCTTGGCATGCCGCTGGCAACTCTCGACGACGACTTGCAGAAAGCAGCAAAAAAAGCTGGCGTAAAAAGATTTGTTTGAAATTAAAATGGGATTGAATGGCTCCAGTTGAGTATATTGCGGCCATGTATGTTAGCAAAAGCAACAGGCACGTTGCGGCCACTGGACTAAACCGCTTCGCGGTAGGGGCGCTCCGTTGATGCGCCAATGGTTGGTCAAAGGTTGTAGGTAGTTGACAGTAATGCGCTGTTCCTTAAGTTGGGAAGTGAGGCAATCCGCCTCATTTTTCGACAAGGAGCAGCATCATGAATACAACGACTCAAACCAATCCGTTGCGCCAACGCTTTCTCGACGACATGCGGATGCGCAAGCTCAACCCCAAGACACAAATCCAATATCTCCGCGCAGTAAAGCAGTTCGCCGCCTTTCTGGGGCAATCACCCGACACCGCTACCGATGAAGATTTGCGGTGCTACCAGTTGTATATGGTCGATCACGGTTTCTCGCCGATTTCAATCAATGCAGCAATCACTGGCCTGAAGTTTTTCTTCGAGACGACGGTGGGTCGTGCCGAGCTGATGAACAAGATGCAACCGGTGCATGTTCCGTACAAACTGCCGGTGGTATTAAGCCGTGAAGAAGTGGCACGCCTGATCGCTGCCGCCGGAAACTTGAAGTACAAGACTGCACTATCGGTCGCCTACGGTGCAGGATTGCGTTCCGGCGAGGTAGTAGCACTGAAGGTAAGTGACATCGACAGCCAGCGCATGGCGCTACGCATCGAACAGGGTAAAGGCAGCAAGGATCGCTACGCGATGCTTTCTCCTGTTCTGCTCGAATGCCTGCGTACCTGGTGGAAGACGGCGCGGGCTCAAGGCAAGATGCTTCCCGGCGGCTGGCTGTTCCCCGGCCAGAATCCGATTGATCCGATGAGTTCCCGGCAACTTAATCGGGCTATCCATGCCGCAGCAGAAGTGGCGGATATCGACAAGCGCGTTTCGATGCACACCTTGCGCCACAGCTTTGCCACCCACCTGCTGGAACAGAAGACCGATATCCGGTTGATTCAAGTGCTGCTCGGGCACAAGAAGCTAAACACCACGGCGCTGTACGCGCAGGTGGCCACCGATCTTTTGCGCGAGGTGATCAGCCCGCTGGAGACACTGCCTCCCGTATAGATTGCGACCATCGTGCGTCCCGCACTGGAGGTCGCGGATATCTTCCGCGCCCATGGTGCTGCCTGGCGACACGCTCAGCACGCCCATTTGAGCTTGGGGCAACTCAAGGTCATGTCGGCGATCGAGCAATGCCGCAGTGCCGTGCTCGGCGGTCATGCGTTGCATTGTCCTGCCTGCGGACATGACGAGATCGCCTACAACTCCTGCCGCAACCGGCATTGCCCCAAATGTCAGGCGAGTGCGGCCAAACGCTGGCTCGAAGCCCGGCAGACCGAGTTGTTGCCGGTGGATTATTACCATGTCGTGTTCACCTTGCCCGCACCGATCAGTGCGATCGCCTATACCAACAAGGCGGTGATCTATCGTCTGCTGTTCGAGGTCGCAGCGGAAACGCTGCGTACCATTGCCGCAGACCCCAAGCATTTAGGGGCGAGGATCGGTGCAACGCTGGTGCTCCACACATGGGGTTCATCGCTCACGCATCATCCGCATGTGCACGGCGTTGTTCCGGGCGGCGGTCTGTCCTTCGATGGGGAACGCTGGATCAGTTGCAAGCCTGGTTTCTTTCTGTCGGTGAAGGTGCTGTCGCGGTTGTTCCGGCGGCGCTTTATCGAAGAGCTGGAGCAGGTACATCGCACCGGCCAGTTGCAATTCTTCGGTGAGCATATCGCATTGAGTGATGCCAAAGCTTACTCCGAATGGCTTGTGCCACTGAAGAAGTGCGAATGGGTGGTTTATGCCAAACGCCCATTCGCCGGACCGGCTGCGGTGCTGGCGTATCTGTCGCGTTACACCCATCGGGTGGCAATCTCCAATTCCAGACTGGTTGCGCTGGACAAGCATGGTGTGACTTTCAATTGGAAAGACTACCGCGCCAAGGGCAAGACGCGCTATAAGACCATGACGCTGGATACCGGAGAATTCATGCGGCGCTTTCTGTTGCACGTTTTACCGGGGGGCTTTCATCGCATCCGGCATTACGGATTGATCGCCAACACCGGGAGACGCGAGAATCTGGCACGGGCTCGCGAGCTGCTTCAGGTCGCACCAGCCGCTGAACAACCGAATGATGAAACCACCGTCGGATCAGTTCAGCCCTCTTTCGTCTGCCCGCATTGTGGTGCGCCAATGAATATCGTTGATACCTTGGCACGGGTACAACATATCCGTGCACCACCACTTCGAGGTACGTCATGAACAGGCCCGTTACTCGATATCCAAACAGCCATCGGTCTGCACCGATGCGGGAAAGCTTTGTCTCGCGCTGTAAAACTCCCTTTCATTCCTCTCTGCCAGAACGAAGCGAAAGGGATATTTGCTTCAACAAAGCCCACCTGAGCAAAGTCTTCGTCAGATTGATCGGCTTGATCGTCAGATTAAACAACAGAATTAAAACCCAAATCCCCATAGGTCGTTACCTGTTCTGAAACTCGCAGTAACATCATCGCGGTTTCCTCCCTTGGTGCTTGTCAGACGCCTGCCCATCCCGGGTTGCGGTATCATCACGGCTATGCGTTTGAGGGCAGGCATCTGACAACCCTTAACAGAAACGGACAGTCACCTAATAAATTAATTATGGCGATGGAATGAATCTAATCCTTGAGCATACTCAGCAAGTTCAATACTTTACCCATATTCCGTCGGTCATTGAGGCTATGGGAATCAAGTGTTCTGATTTTGATTGGTTCATCAGCGATGTTGAAACAAACTTTAAGTGTCCAGCTCTTGAGAATGCGAATTTCGGTTTATGGCTTACTGGTAATGAATTGCAAGACATTCTTGAGAAAAATCAAATTCAATTTATTTGGGGCGTTTTTTCTGCTGTTCCAAGGGGCTATCGAGTAAATGTTTCCGTCCCTCCATATGTAGAAGTCAATCCAAATTACTGGAATAGCTACAATCTTAAGCCACAACTTTTAGGTGCGGAATTCGAGATAGCTTGTTGGGATAGTAGTGCAACTATCTTAATAGGAATATCTGACAGTCAGGCTAAATCTTTCTGTTCAAGGTTTAGCGACACCA
>Ga0364874_10069_pt1 | contig 54898 bp, 34 predicted proteins | sample ExccelAu500001D4_2_FD_206922 | JGI IMG/M metagenome (GOLD analysis project Ga0364874, IMG submission 206922) | Enriched cells from Trout Bog Lake Hypolimnion, Wisconsin, USA - BchlTB.Aug07.5000.01.D4 | ecosystem: Environmental > Aquatic > Freshwater > Lake > Hypolimnion/Profundal zone | place... | reverse complement strand
TTTCAAAAAACTGTTCTTTATTTGATTTGTTACCAAAACCTACGATTAATGAAAACCCATTAAGCTTTGAATCTTTAAACCAGGCTTTCGGGTATGTTTTATATCGCACCGAAACACAAGTTAATGGAAATGGCATTTTAAAAATTAAGGGGCTCAGGGATTATGCAATTATTTTCGTGAATAGTAAAAAGATTGGTGTGCTGGACCGAAGATTAAACCAGGATAGTATTTTGATAGATTTACCTGCAACAAAAGCAACCATTGATATATTGGTTGAAAATATGGGCCGGATTAATTTTGGACCCTATTTGTTAAGTAATAAAAAAGGTATTACTGAAGAAGTGACATTTAACCAAAAAGTATTACAGAACTGGAAAATGTATGGGCTGCCTTTTGATAATATCAATGAGGTGCATTTAATAAATTCCAAACCATCATTTGATCATCCGGTTCTTAGAAAAGGAAGTTTTACTGTAACAAAAATTGGGGATACTTATTTAGATATGAGTAATTGGGGCAAAGGTTGTGTTTGGGTGAACGGTCATCATCTTGGCAGGTATTGGAATATCGGGCCGCAGCAAACTGTTTATCTGCCTGCCGAATGGATAAAAGAAGGAAAAAATGATATTGTAGTTTTAGAGTTGCTTAAACCAGAGCAAACAATTTTAAATGGTATTTTAAATCCAATTTTAGATAAGCTTCAATAAAATATATTGTTGATTTGAATAAAAATATAAAATAGTAGTCATGAGAAAAGATCTCATAAAAAAAATCGAAAAAAAGTATAGTGAGTTATTTAAGTCCAAACCGCTCATTTTCCGTTCGCCAGGAAGGATCAATCTTATTGGGGAACATATTGATTATAATAATGGGTTTGTTTTACCAGCTGCCATAGAAATGGCTATTTATATAGCTGTAGGTAAAAGAGAAGATCTTGACATTCATCTATATTCTGAAGACTATCAGGAAGGTTTTCAAATGTTAATAGATTTGATTAGCCCGCAAAAGGGGTGGCCTACTTATGTTTTAGGTGTTGTAGATCAATTAAAGAAAGCTGGTATTCAAATTGGCGGTTTTAATATGGTTATTATCGGGGATGTGCCCATTGGTGCGGGCCTGTCTTCTTCTGCTGCTTTGGAATGTGCTTCGGTTTTTGCGTTGAATACATTATTTGATTTAAGAATTGATCCAATTGTAATGGTAAAAATGGCACAAAAAGCAGAGCATGAATATGCAGGTGTTCAATGTGGTATTATGGATCAATTTGCGAGTATGATGGGGAAGGAAGGGTATGTGATTAAGCTGGATTGTGATAGCCTGGAATATAAATATTTTCCTTTAAAACTGAATAACTTTCAAGTAGTATTGATGGATACTCAGGTTAAACATTCACTTGCTTCATCCGAGTACAATATCAGGAGATTAGAATGTGGGGAAGGGTTGTCTAAAATCAAAAATTATTTCCCGGCTGTTCAGACTTTTCGGGATGTTACAATAGAAATGATTGAAACTGTTTTGTTATATGGTAGTAAAGTTTATAAAAGGTGTAAATATGTTATTGAAGAAATTGCCAGGGTTGAAGATGCCTGTGAATTGCTGTCAAACAATAAAATGTGGGCATTTGGGGCAGATTTGTATTTGACACATGAAGGATTAAGTACATTGTATGAAGTAAGTTGCCCGGAACTGGATTTTATTGTAAAAGAATGCAAAAAAGAAGATTCCATTTTGGGAGCAAGGATGATGGGCGGAGGATTTGGCGGTTGTGTGATTGCTATCATTGAATCAAATAAAATTGAAAAAATTACCCAAACAATCGGGCAGGCATATTTTGAGGTATTTGGTATTGAAATGAAGGTATATATTACTAAAATAAAAAATGGAACTTCCGGGATTATTGAAAATAAACAGAACTAATGAAAAAAATTTTGGTTACAGGTGGATGCGGATATATAGGCTCGCATACTATTATTGATTTACTGGAAAACGGGTTTGATGTTATTTCTGTGGATGATAATTCACGATCCACTACCTATGCAATGAAGGCAATTGAAAAGCTGACTGGAAAAAAGATCAAAAATTACACTATTGACCTTATAAATATTGATGCGACACGTAATGTTTTTTCAGAAAACAGTGATATTACCGGCATCATACATTTTGCAGCATTTAAAGCAGTAGGGGAATCCTGCCAAATTCCAATGATCTATTATGAAAACAATTTGTTTTCACTTGTTAACCTGCTTAAATGTGTTAAAGAGTTTAAAGTGCCGCATTTTGTATTTTCTTCTTCCTGTACGGTATATGGGAATCCCGATTCTATACCTGTTACAGAACAGTTTCCGGTAAAAAAGGCTGAAAGCCCTTATGGGGCCACCAAACAAATGGCAGAAACTATTATTCAGGATTTTTCAAAAGTGGAAACTACTTCCTCTATTCTATTGCGTTATTTTAATCCGGTTGGAGCTCATCCGAGCATTCTTTTAGGAGAGGTTCCACTGGGTAAACCGATGAACCTTGTACCCGCCATTACGCAAACTGCAATTGGCAAGTTACCAAAAATGTATGTTTGGGGAACTGATTACCCCACACGTGATGGCAGTTGTATCCGTGATTATATTCATGTTTGCGATATTGCCAATGCGCATACACTAGCCCTTCAGTACCTGATTGAGCAAAGAAATACCACCAACTGTGATATCTTTAATTTAGGAACCGGGGATGGCGTTTCTGTTCTAGAAGCTATTAACACTTTTGAAACGGTAAGTGGGGTAAAACTGAATTATGAAAAAGGCCCTAGGCGAGCTGGAGATGTTGTGGCTATTTATGCCAATAATGACCTTGCGGTGAAAGTTCTTGGTTGGAAAATAAAATACGGACTGACAGAAATGATGGATACAGCATGGAAATGGGAAATGAAAATCTTTGGTAAAAATTGGATTAACTAATCAATAAATCATAGTAAAGTGGTTTTTAAAAAGGCAAATATCCTGCTGTGTATCATTTATATACTAAGTGCCTTAACCTTTGTTCAGGCTAAACAATTATCTACAACTTCTAATTCAAGAAATACAGTAACAGCAGACAGCACAAGGGATACCTGCAGTGCATACCTTTTTGTTTATTTTACCGGAAATCAGAAACAAGAGGAACAACTCAGATTTGCACTGAGCAGGGACGGATACAATTTCAAAGCTTTTAACCAGGACAAACCTGTTATCAGCTCGGATAAAATAAGTCTAAGCGGTGGTGTCCGTGACCCGCATATTTTGCGATGTGAAGATGGAAAAACATTTTATATGGTAGCCACCGATATGGTTAGTGGTAAAGGATGGAATTCCAACCGGGGAATGGTGCTTCTGAAATCTACTGATCTGGTAAACTGGACTTCAACAGCTATTCAGATTCCCAGTGTTTTCCCAAAAGAATTTGGGGATGTGATACGTGTTTGGGCCCCGCAAACCATTTACGACCCCTCCGTGAATAAATATATGGTTTACTTTTCTATGTTAAAAAGCGGCGAAGGCGAATACGATAAAATATACTATAGTTATGCCAACAAAGATTTTACAGCCCTTGAAACTACTCCTAAACAGTTGTTTTACAATCCGAATAAAACAGCCTGCATTGATGGAGACATTGTTCAAACGTTTGGCCAGTATCATTTATTTTACAAAACCGAGGGAACAGAGAATGGAATCAGAAAAGCTGTTTCGGACAAACTTACAGGCGAATGGAAAATAGTGGATGGTTTAATGCAACAAACAAGCAATCCGGTAGAAGGATCAGGAGTTTTTAAACTTAACAATTCCGATGATTGGATTTTAATGTATGATATGTATACAAGCGGACGGTATCAGTTTACAAAAAGCCGGGATCTGGAACACTTTAAAGTAATTGATACTGATGTGACTATGGATTTTCATCCACGCCATGGAACTGTGTTACCTATTACTGCAAAAGAAGCTGACCGGCTTACCAGTAATTGGATTACAGCTTATGATGTTTTTGAATCGGCCAACTCAAAAGAGTTGAGAAAAATTAATATTGTAGTGGATACAATCGCGAAAAAGGTTTGTTTACCTGTTGCAGGTTCCACTAATTTAAGTTCGTTTAATCCCGGGTTCAGCCACATTACGGGAGTAAGCATTGAACCAGATAAGGCTGTTGATTTTAGTAATGGAGCTGTCAAATTTACAGTGCAAATTGCAGGAAAGAAACCCGAAACCTATAAGGTTGAAGCGGTAAAAAACCATAATCCGGTGTTGAATGGTTTTTATGCCGACCCTGAAATTCTTTATTCAGAAAAAACAAAGAAATTCTATATCTATCCTACCAGCGATGGCTTTACCAATTGGTCTGGAAACTATTTCAAATGTTTTTCGTCTGATAATTTAGTGAATTGGGCCGACGAAGGTGTGATTATTCAATTGGGTAAAGATGTAACCTGGGCAAACCGTAATGCATGGGCGCCATGTATTATCGAAAAGAAAACAAATGGAACATATAAATACTACTATTATTTCACAGCAGCACAAAAAATTGGTGTAGCTGTTTCCGATAATCCAACGGGGCCATTTGTTGATTCGGGCAAACCGCTTATAGACAAAAGGCCTGAAGGCGTAAAAGGAGGGCAGAATATAGATCCGGATGTATTTGAAGACCCGAAAACCGGGAAATGCTATTTGTATTGGGGAAATGGGTTTATGGCTGGTGCTGCATTAAACGGGGATATGGTTTCCATCAAACAGGAAACATTGACTATCCTGAAAACCGACAGTACATTCAGGGAGGGAACATATGTGTTTTACCGCAACGGTATTTACTACTTTATGTGGTCTGAAGGGGATACCCGCAGCGAAAATTACCGGGTAAGATACGCTATGTCTGATTCTCCGCTAGGTGCGTTCACAATTCCTGAAAATAATCTCGTTATTGCCAAAGATGAAGCAGCTGGTATTTACGGTACAGGGCATAACTCAGTATTACAGATACCCGGGAAGGATGAATGGTATATTGTGTATCACCGTTTCAATTATCCCAAAGGAATCACTCAGGGTGATGCAGCAGGCTTTAACCGTGAAGTATGTATTGATAAAATGGAATTTAATACTGACGGTTCAATAAAGCGGGTACAACCTACACATAAAGGAGTTAATGCTGTAAAACCAAAGTAAAAATATATGAAAAATCGCTTGCTACTTTTTGGTGCGCTGTATCTTGGCTGTTTTTTAGCTGCACATGCGCAATCCTTCCACAACTGGGCAGCCACACCACCAATGGGATGGAACAGCTGGGACTGTTACGGACCAACCGTTACCGAAACAGAAGTTAAAGCGAATGCCGATTATATGGCAGCTCATTTAAAGCAATATGGCTGGAATTATATTGTGGTAGATATCCGATGGTATGTTGGAAACGACAAAGCACATGGATATAATGAAAATAATGCCAATTTATCAATAGACGGGTTTGGCAGGTTTACCCCTGCCATCAACCGGTTTCCTTCTGCTGCTGATGGGAAAGGTTTTAAATCATTGGCAGATTATATACACAGCAAAGGACTGAAATTTGGTATTCATATCATGCGGGGTATTCCTGTAGAAGCAGTAAAACGTAACCTCCCTATATTGGGGAGCATGGCTACCGCAAGAGATATTTACTCCGATTCTATACAGTGTAGTTGGCTGAAGGATATGTATACCATTTTAGCCGATAAAGAAGGTGCACAGGCGTATTATAATTCCATCGTACAATTGTATGCAGCCTGGGGCGTAGATTTTATCAAATGCGATGATTTGTCCAGGCCTTATCATGCAGCAGAAATTGAAATGCTGCGGAAGGCCATTGATCTTACAGGGCGGCATATTGTTTTAAGTATGTCTCCGGGTGAAACGCCTGTGGCAAATGTTGGCCATGTGCAGTATCATGCCAATATGTGGCGCATTGTTGATGATTTTTGGGATAACTGGGCTGAGCTGAAAGATCATTTTACTGTTTTTGAAAGATGGAACCCTTACAGGCAAAATGGTGCATGGCCCGATGGAGATATGCTGCCGTTAGGCCACATTGGCATCAGGGCAGAAAGAGGTGATAACCGAATGAGTTTATTTACGAAAGATGAACAATGTACTTTAATGACTTTATGGTGTATTTTCCGCTCACCCCTGATGTTTGGTGGTGATTTAAGTTCAATAGACAGTTCTACACTGGCATTGATTACCAATAAAGTAGTTTTAAGGGTGCAGCAAAACAGTAAGAACAATAAATTACTGTTTCATAAAAATGACCTGATTGCCTGGACAGCAGAAGATGCTTCTAAGAAAGGGGTTTTCTACTTAGCCGTTTTTAATGCACAGGATAAACCCGCAACAGAGGGTACACAAAACCTTCAGGTACCGGTTTTGTTAAGTGAACTGGGCATAAGTGGTGCCTGTATTATAAAAGACCTCTGGACAGGAAAAGTATTGGAACAGGTTACAACATTATTCTCCCCATCTATAAATTATCATGGTGCAGGGTTATACAGGATTACTGCAGAACCAAAATAGTTGATAAAATGAACATAAAAACAATAGCTATTTTAATGGTGATTACATGAGCCTCCTTAACCGTAATGGGTCAAAATAGTAAAGATCCAAAATTTTAAAAACCGCTTTTATTAAAGCACCAGAAAAGATTGTTGACTTCATTTTGAACATGATCATCTTATATAAAAATCAGAATATAAATGAAATGTAATTGAAGCTTACAAATGAGGATATAATGTCAAAAGAGCAACTTGAGGTGGCTTTTGATAAAAGAAATTTTAAAATGGTTGACCGATTAATACAATTGATGAACGAGCAACCCATTTTTTGTGCTGTTGGCGCAGGGCATTTAACAGGGGAAAACGGGTTGGAAACAAACAGCTGAGGGTTTGAGAATAGTCAAACCGGATTCTAAGCGTCGTAATTATGCTTTCGCATTTAAAATAGAAAGGTTGAAATTAGGGTAACAATATAAATAAGTGGGTTAAGTTTCAAATTTGGTGATATAATTTTGGTGAAAGGCTGGAGTAGTTGTAATACCTAATGCCATGTTCTTCAAAAAAAGGAATGAACCTAAAATGAAAAATATAATTTATTTCATATTGACTGCAATTTCCATGCATCTTTCGGCACAACAGTTATCCGTATATGATCTGCGTTGCGGAAATACCAAAAACCCGAAGGGGATTCAATCAACTCCTGAATTAAGCTGGAAACTCAAGTCCGGACTGCGCAATATAAATCAGCATGCTTATTCCATTATTGTAGCAGACAAGCCAGATCTTATTCGAAAAAATATTGGCAATATCTGGTCATCAGGAAAAATTAATTCATCAGCTTCTATTTTTGTTATTTATAAAGGCCCTGCATTACAACCTGCAAAAACTTATTACTGGAAAGTTAAGGTTTGGGATAACCAAGGGCATACAACTAACTGGAGCCCCACAGCAAATTGGCAAACAGGGTTGTTTACAAGTGCAAACTGGCAGAATGCCGAATGGATTGCCCTGCAGCAATTGCCTGATAGTTCCCGAATTCTGCCTTCATTAAATTCAGATGAAAGGAAACTGAACAAAGACGAAATTTTGCCGCTGCTCAGAAAAGGGTTTGGCCTGAACAGGAGTATTAAAAAGGCTACTATATTTATTGCTGGACTTGGTCATTTTGAATTACATATTAATGGGAAAAAGATTGGGGATCACTTTTTAGATGCAGGATGGGTAGATTATTCGAAAGAGGCTTTATATGAAACTTTTGATGTGACGAATGATTTGGTAAAGGGAGATAATGCCCTTGGAGTAATGTTGGGCAATGGATTTTATTTTATTCCTGCAGAGCGTTATCATAAATTGAAAACTGCCTATGGATATCCCAAAATGATTTGCCGGTTATTAATTGAATACCAGGATGGCACTTTGGAAAATATTGTTAGTGACCAAAGCTGGAAAGCGGATACAAGCCCGGTAACTTACAGCTCGATTTATGGAGGAGAAGATTATAATGCAAATCTTGAACAAAGAGGATGGGATAAAAGTGGTTTTAATGACGACCGGTGGAAAGCTGTATTGATAACATCTGGTCCTGGTTTGTTGTATGCAGAAATGCAGGAACCCGTTAAAGTATTTGACCATTTTAAACCAAAATATGTTCATGAACTAAAGCCAGGTATAAAGGTTTATAATTTTGGCCAGAATGCATCTGCCATATTTACAATTAGTGTAAAAGGGAATACTGGTGATACAATTCGTTTGATTCCTGCAGAACTACTGAATACCGACGGGTCTGTCAATCAGAAAGCAACCGGCTCTCCTTATTATTTCAGTTATATTTTAAAAGGGGCAGGAATGGAAAAATGGGAACCCCGTTTTGCCTATTATGGGTTTAGGTTTATACAAACAGAATTACATCCTGTTCATGAAAGTTCCAATACAGAAATTTTTTCTCTGGAAATGAAACATATCCGTAATGCAGCGTATGATGCGGGTACTTTCAGTTGCTCTGAGCCTTTGTTTAACCGGATTGACACCTTAATAAAATGGGCTGTAAAAAGTAATATGATGAGTGTTTTTACTGATTGTCCCCACAGGGAAAGATTAGGTTGGCTTGAAGAAACACATTTAATGGGAAGTTCAGTAAAATACAATTTTGATATTCTGACACTATGCAGAAAAGTGATTCATGATATGAAAAATGCAGCAACCGCTGATGGGCTCATTCCAGCAATAGCACCTGAATTTGCAGTTTTTAATGAGCCTTTCAGAGATTCACCGGAATGGGGCAGTGCCTGTATACTACTTCCCTGGTATGTATACCAATGGTATGGGGATAAACAGGTATTAAATGAAAATTATGATATGATGCAGCATTATGTTGCATATCTGAAGAGAAAGTCATTACATAATATTTTAGCGTATGGGTTGAGTGACTGGTATGATATCGGACCTGAAAAATCGGGATTTGCACAGATGACACCGATGGGATTGACAGCTACTGCTATTTATTATTACGATGTAACCATTCTCTCAAATATTGCAGGAGTACTTGAAAAAAAAGATGACCGGAAGATGTATCTGGAATGGGGTGCAGAAGTAAAAAAAGCATTTAATAGCCAGTTTTTTGATAAGGAAAATATGCAATACGGAACCGGAAGCCAGACTTCTAATTCAATGGCCGTTTATATGGGACTGGTTAACCCTGAAGATAAAAGTATGGTAGTGGATAATATTGTAAAAGAACTGGAAAAGAATGATTATAAACTGAGTGCAGGTGATATTGGATTTCGTTATCTGATCAGGGTATTGGACCAGGATGGCAGAAGTGAGGTGATTTATAAAATGAACAACAGGGACGATGTGCCCGGATATGGGTATCAGTTGAAACATGGTGCAACAGCTTTGACAGAATCCTGGCAAGCCTATGCTTCTGTTTCGAACAATCATTTTATGCTGGGTCATTTAATGGAATGGCTGTATGACGGACTTGCAGGTATTGATCAGGAAGCGGGAAGTGTTGGTTTTAAAACCATAAAGATAAGGCCTGAGATAGTTGGGAATATTCATCAGGTACAGGGAACTTATCTGTCACCTTATGGAACCATTGCAACAGAATGGAATAAAATTGGAATGTTATTTACGCTACAGGTGAAGATTCCTCCTAATACTACAGCAGTTGTATACCTGCCTGCCAGTAATATTGATGAGATCAGAGAATCAGCTGTTAAGTGGAAAGGAAAAGTTATTTATCAAAATGGTAAGGCAATTATAAAGGTTGGATCAGGTGTGTATAATTTTTCTGTTTCGTATAAAAACTAAAGATGAAAAAATTAGTATTATTGTCTTTGTAAAAATTGGATTATTCGGCATATTTATAAAGTAATTGTTTCTATATCCCTGCTGGAAACAATTTCCGGCTGTATTTCAATTTTATCAGGGCGGTTACCATATTGATCGTAGATTATAATGGTGTTTTTACCATCCTTTAACCAACACTCCGGAATATACAAGCTATTAATCGGCACTCTCTCAGGATAACCACCAATATTATGCCCGTTAACAAAGATGAACCCGTGACTTAAGCCTTCAAATGTAACCCGCCACATAGGGTGTTTTTGCACCGAATTCCTGTTGATTATAAAAGTATTTTTAAAGAAATATGGGCGGTCAAAGTGATCGGTTGCATTCATAGCCACCCATCCTTCCGTAGTATTCATATCTCCCGGTCCTCCTTTCATCCGCCATCCCGTAACAGGCAGGTCGTCCCGGTATATGATCTCTACCGGTCCCATAAGACCTGGAACTACCCTGTTCCTGTTTCCCCAGTTAACAGCCTTGCTCTCTACAAAAGCAGTAACTGTAACAGGGCTGTTCGGTTTGCCCAGGTTATCATAAGGCACTATCAATGGCATATTTCTTTGTGTTTGCCTGGCAACTTCTTTGCCATTTATAAACACAACTCCCTTTTCAGCAATACCCCTGAAAGTAAAGAAACGCGGTATTCTGCCATCTGTTAAAGGCACCTGAGCCTGGTACCATATGTATCCGTTTTTTTGAGCAGCATTCATGGCACCAACTTTGAAAAACGTCGCGTTTTCAAATGCAGGGATAGTAAGCTGATCATTTTCCCTGTAGTTTTCCGCTGTAACCATTTTCCAATCTTTAACATAAGCTGTTGGCCCGCGATGAAGGATAATATCTCCGGCAATGCCTTTTACATCAATATCCTGCAGGTTACCAATATAATTGTACAGTTTATCCCTGCCATCATGTACAGCATAAATGGTCATTTGATGATTACCAGTAGTAAGATCAAATTGAAGTTCGTTTAACTTACCCATGGATACACGCTTATCATCTATAAATACAATGAACCGGTTACCTCCTTTATTAATATTCAATTTGTAAGTCCCGGCAGTTTGAACATTGATATTTGTGCGGTACCATGCATTGGCAGTAATATCATCATCAGCACCCATTTCCAGTCCCTTTTCGCTTTTTTTCCAACTGCTGTCGTTAAAATTAACTTTCGCTGCTAATGATGCATTTTTAGCCTTCCAGTTTCCTGTAAACTTACTTTGTGGGTTAGTTTCTGCAGTTACTTTTGTTATACTTGTCATCTTGCTGCCATTATCTGTATACAGCCAGGTTGGGTAGAGGTCTTTTTGTTTCCAAAAATGCTCAGAAGTTAATTTAACCTTTCCATTTGCAACCTTGTGAGCTTCAGCAACGTATTCAGGCCCTATAACAACATAGTTTTTGTTTTGATCATCAACAAGCCAGGTACGGTCGGCCAATGCTGTATTTACTGCAATGATTCGTATTGTTTTAGTGCCGCATCTGAAAGAATAGGTTAATGGTTGGTTCTCATCAAAATCAACATGGATCAACAGCTTATTTCCATTAATGGTAAACGGTTTTGATCCGGCTACAATTAAGGGTTTTGTTTTAGCCGTTAATTGTATATCAGCCGGGGAACCTGCAGGCCCATAAATTACCATTGTTGTGGTATTGCACTGATGGCTAATTCCCAATATACGTGTTAAAGCCCAGTTAAGGGTAATACTGTTGGTGAGTTTAAAATTATGGACTACGGGTAATATTTCGCCAGCCCCTAAAGTAAGTTTGGAAGATATTCCATCAACAGTGAGAGAAAGATTTGAACTGCCGGTGGATTGATGGTCAAAAAAAACAATATCTCCGCTATTACTATGCCTTGATGTTACAATAATAGTGGTATCCAGTACTAAGCTTTTATAAGCATCGCTGTTAACACTGTTCTCCAGGATATCCTTAAAACCTCTTGCAAACAGGGCATTTCGTTTAAACTGGTAATATATTGGTCGCAGGTCGCCTGTTTGGCCTACAGCTGCACCGTAATCATATGACGCAGCATCCTCGTGGCTATTGCTATAGTCAAAATTAGTACCACCGTGTGCCATGTAATAATTATAGCCATTACCGCCATGCGCAATGATCTTCCAGGTGCGCCTGCCGTAAGTGTCAGCGTCTATTTGTGTAGAACCGTAAAGATTATACCATACGCTCCAAAACTCTGTTGTAAACCATGGATTTGGCCTGTTGGGCTCATCTAGGGAAGTTTTATTGGAACCAGCAGGATCATTACCATGATTAAGGCCGCTAAAGAAATAAGGTACTTTTATTCCCAGTGATAAAGCTTTTTCCTGTAAGTGCTTAAAATAAGCATTCGGGATATTGGTACCCCAGCTTGAAGGATGCTCATTCTCTAACTGTACAAGTACAACAGCACCTCCTTTATTAATTTGGTTATTACTTATTATAGGCATTAGTTTATCAAAAAAGCGATCCATGTATTTCATAAACTCGGCGTTTGGCGAACGCACAATCATATTTTCTTTAAAACGTAACCATATGGGATAGCCACCACTATCCCATTCGGCGCAATAATATGGCCCCACCCGGGCAATAACATACATGCCCAACTGCTTAACTGTCTTTAAAAATGCATTCAGGTCATGGCCGCCACTAAAATTAAACTGCCCTTCATGCGGCTCATGAAAATTCCAGAATGTATAGATCTCCACACAATTAAAACCTGCGCGCTTTAACCGCAGTAACCTGTCATACCATAATTGATGCGGGATGCGGGCATATTCCATTCCTGCTGATACTAGGAACGTACGCTTGCCATTGATCAAAAATCCTTTAGCGTCATAATCAATGTTTTTCCTTACTTCCGGTGCAGCAGGGAACATATAGTCATTTATCTGGGCCAACATCGCTTGCGTACCAGCAAGACAAATTATGGTTAGTGTTGCGCACATGCCAATGCGGGAGATCTGCTTCTTCAATCCAACAAATACCTGATTTGCTTTTTTAATAAACTTCATCTTAATTATTTTAATGATCACTTATCATTATTGTCCGACTAAAGCGGGATATCTCGTCTTAAAACCTCTGACCAATTCATCACTGTTTTTAAAGAAAATTAATTAATGGCAGATCAAAACTATTGTATTAAATGCGCCAGGAGGGGGGGCTATATATTAAAAAAAAGGGGGTAATTTGTGCTAACCCAAGAGAAATTAAGGGATATTCTCCTTTTCTTTTTTCATTTGCAGTTGACAAAGTGTTTTTAGCATCCCCTTTATAGATGATAAAGTGATATAATTTATTGGCTTTCGCTAGCTAGCATAATAAAATATAAAATAATATTTAAGCATATGTAAATTGGCAAAAGACCATACAGAAATATTGGAGTCAACAATTAAATTGATTTGCTTTATAAACATTGTGTAGGTCATTAGTGGAATTATCGTATTGAGCGTGTATTTATTTAATTTTCATCTAAATTGATGAAGAATCAATTTCTCCGAAATTTACATGTTAAGTTCTATAAAACTGGTATTCGTAATTGAAAAACTAGTTTATCAAGAGTATGACTATTTCTTTTTCAACAATAAAAGGAGACGGATTTAAGAGTTAAAATTCTTATTGTTTATTTTCTTGTTTAATAAGTGTAATTGGTACATTTGTGGCATTGCCATTTTATATGAATATTATATGTAAAACTGTTTTTAAAAAACTTCATATCATGTTTCCCATTCAATTTAAAAATATCCGGATCCTGATTAGCTTGTTTATACTGGTAACAGCTAATACTGTTTTGAATTCCGGTAGTATCTATGCCCAGTCTATTCATTCTGAAAAATCCGTTCAGAAAAGAATAAGTACAGATTTATTTGGAGTTTTTTTTGAAGATATCAATTATGCAGCAGATGGGGGTTTATATGCGGAATTGGTGCAAAACCGTTCATTTGAATACAGCCCGGCAGACCATACCGGTTGGAACCCTTTTACGGCCTGGGAATATATTACTCCCGGTTATGCATACGGAAATATCAGTGTGGCCAGTAATCAACCGGTACATGAAAATAATCCGCATTATGTGGTATTAACCATTGAAGAACCTGCCAAAGAAGGCGTTGGACTTAAAAATGCAGGTTTTAATGGTATTCCGCTTATATCCGGCGATACGTATTTATTCTCCATATATATCCGGCAGCTTGCGGGGGCAGCTATCCCGGTTACCATACAACTGACCGGCAGGGACGGCAAAGTAAATGCTGAAACAAAGATTGTAACTGACAGTGACCAGTGGAAAAAATATACAGCGGTTTTGAAAGCAGGAGCCACCGATGATAGTGCCAGCCTGGTGATTATTGCCAAAGCGAAAGGGGTGATTGCGCTGGATGAAGTTTCTTTGTTTCCGCAAAACACTTATAAAAATGAACCCAATGGCTTACGAAATGATATTGCAGGTACTATAGCAGCAATTAAGCCCCGTTTTATACGGTTTCCCGGGGGATGCCTGGTACATGGGGATGGATTGGGAAATATGTACCGTTGGAAAAATACCATCGGGCCGGTGGAACAGCGTCTACAGCAAAAAAATATCTGGGGTTACCATCAGTCTGTTGGACTGGGATTTTTTGAATATTTCCGTTTTTGTGAAGATATCGGTGCTGAACCCCTGCCGGTATTACCGGCAGCAGTCTGTTGCCAGAATTCAGGCGGTTCCTGGCGTATAGGTGGAACCGGGCAACATGGGTTAGCCTTGCAGGAAATGGGTGATTATATTCAGGATGTGCTGGATTTAATTGAATATGCCAATGGGCCGGCCAATTCAGTTTGGGGAGCCAAAAGGGCAGCAGCAGGGCATCCTTTACCATTTAACCTGAAGTATATTGGCATTGGAAATGAAGACCAGCAATCCGATACATTCAGGGAAAGATTTAAACTGATTCAGGAGGCAGTAAAACAGCATTATCCTGCTATTAATGTGGTAGGTACGGTAGGCTGGTCGCCCGATGGAACCGAATTTACCCAGGGCTGGCAATTTGGTAAACAGCAAAAAGTGGAAATCCTGGATGAACATTATTATATGAATCCTGATTGGTTTTTACGCAATCAGCACCGGTATGACCAGTATGACCGTTCCGGGCCAAAAGTTTATATTGGGGAATATGCATCCAGAGGCAATACTTTATACAATGCCTTGTGTGAAGCAGCTTATATGACTTCCATTGAAAAGAACGGGGATATTGTTCAACTGGCATCTTATGCTCCATTGCTTGCCAGGAAGGGCAATACACAGTGGAATCCCAATCTGATTTATTTTGATCAAACCAATGTCTATCCGACTATTAACTATTATGTGCAGCAATTATTTGGGAATAATTCAGGAAACAGGTATTACAGCCATATTGTTACCGGACTGAATGATTCCAGTATTGCAGCTTCCTGTGTAACAGACAGCCTTACCGGTGATCTGATTCTGAAAATAGTGAATGTGGAGGATACCCTGCATATGGTTCATGTTAACCTTGCTGCTTTCAGGAATCTTGAAAAAAATGCAGTGGTTACTGTACTATCGGGAAGGCCACAAACCATTAACAATGTAACTGGGGTTACTAATATAGTACCGGTTGTAACTGCCATACAAACAACAAAAACATTCGACTGGAATCTTCCACCTTATTCCTTTACCATATTGCGATGGAAACAAAAATCCAAGCAGTAGTATTGGTGGATCAAATTGGTCATTCTAAAAAGAAAAACAACAGGTTTAAATGGCAAGTTTGTTATAAAAGATTTGCTGCAATAAGCCTTTCATACAGTGTTTCAAAACTAAAAAAGATATCTGCTCCTGCTGATTCCAGTTCAGGAGCAGTATGTTTATTGCCAAAGCCAAATACTTTAAAGCCACCGGTTTTAGCAGCTATTACCCCGGGTTTACTGTCTTCTATAATGATGCATTCATTTACTGCAAATCCCATTTCCTTTGCGGCATGTAAATAAATATCCGGTTCAGGTTTCCAACTATTGATCTGGTAGGAGCTGAAAATATGGTTCTCAAATTTATCCAGTAATCCAACCAGTGATAAGTTAAGTTTTATTTTTTCAACGGGTCCGCTGGAAGCTACACAAAATGGTATTTTCAGTAAGCTGATAAATTCTGTAATACCTTCTACTGGTTGTAATTCATTTCTGAAGGCAGTAAAACTAAGCCTCCGGTATTCTTTTTCAAAATCTGCCGGTAATGGCTTTTTTAACAGGGTCTCCAAAACCCGGAAACAGTCTTTTAAAGCCATTCCCCTGAAAGTATGGATCGACTCTTCTACATTTAAATAAAGGCCAGATTGTTCCACCATTGATATGAGTACCTGAATACCAATTGCTTCGCTATCCACCAAAACGCCATCACAATCAAATATGACACATTTTATTTTATCCATTTTGACTTTTATAAAAATAAAAGTACTGAACCAGAGCGATAATCCGGGAGTTTAAAAAAATAAGTGTACATGATACAATTATTTAAAAAACAATATTATATTAGCAGGTAAATATTATTTTTTAATTGTGCCATATTAAAATAGTGTATGAAATTTAAATTACTTGCCAGCATTTTGTTTTGCAGCATATTGAGTGTTTCCGGACAGCCCTCTGCCAGATTGGTCATTAACGGATATGATCCGAAAACCATTATCAGTAAACATATTTACGGACAGTTTTCTGAACATCTGGGCCGTTGTATTTATGACGGTTTTTGGGTGAATGACAGTATGAATACGCCCAAAAAAGACAGGATACGGTTAGATGTGGTGGAAGCCCTGAAAAAAATAAAGATCCCTAACCTGAGATGGCCTGGTGGATGTTTTGCTGATGAATACCATTGGCGTGATGGAATTGGCCCCCGCAAACAAAGGCCTATGATGATCAATACCAACTGGGGAAATGTAACAGAAGATAACAGTTTTGGTACCCATGAATTTTTAGAACTTTGTTCCTTATTAGGTTGTGAACCCTATATTACCGGCAATGTGGGCAGCGGAACTGTGGAAGAAATGAGCAAATGGATAGAGTACCTGAATTTTGATGGGTTAAGTCCGCTTACCACTTTACGTAAAGAAAATGGAAGGGATAAACCCTGGAATGTAAAATTCTGGGGAGTTGGCAATGAAAGCTGGGGTTGTGGTGGGAATATGACACCTGAATTTTACAGTGACCAGTTTAAAAGGTATGCAGCATTTGCAAAAAATTATCAGAATGCTACATTGCATAAAATTGCGACCGGCCCAAATTCTGAGGATTACAACTGGACCGATGTCATTATGAAGAATATCGGCACCAGAATGTGGGGTTTGTCATTACATTATTATACGGTACCCCGCAATTGGGATGCAAAAGGCTCTGCCACTAATTTTGACGAGAAGGAATATATCACCACGATGAAGAAATGCCTGAAGATGGAGGAACTGGTTACTAAACATTCCACCATTATGGATAAATATGACCCCTCCGGTAAAGTGGCATTGGTGGTGGACGAGTGGGGTATCTGGACAGATGTAGAACCAGGAACCAATCCTGCTTTTTTATACCAGCAGAACAGTTTAAGGGATGCATTGGTAGCTGCCACCACTTTGAATATTTTTAATAACCATGCTGCAAGGGTAAAAATGGCTAACCTGGCACAGACTGTGAATGTATTGCAATCCTTAATTCTTACTAAGGGAAACCAGATATTACTTACCCCTACCTATTATGTATTTGACCTGTATAAAGTACACCAGGATGCCCATTTATTGCCCATACAAATCAATAGTCCTGAGTATATTGCCGGTGATGTGAAAGTACCTGCTGTAAATGTATCAGCTTCTCAGGATTCGGATGGTGTGGTGCATATTTCACTGGTGAATCTGGATGCCAACAAAAAGATAACTATTACAACTTCATTAGGCGGAATCAGCTGGAAATCAGTAGAAGGACAAATACTCAGTGCCAGCAAGTTTACCGATATCAACAGTTTTGAGCATCCCAATACGGTGGTTCCGGCCAACTTTAAAGCTGCCAAAAAAGAAGGGAATGATTTAATAGTTGAATTGCCTGCATTGTCTGTGGTGGTGCTGACATTAAAATAGAATATATGCGTGATTACCAGTTTTTAAAATGGACAAAATACATTTGTGTACTTATACTCCTATTGGCATTTACGAAAGAAGTTTCTGCACAGACTATTGTTTCCGTATCCAGTCCGGATAAAAAAATTACAGTACACTGTGATATCCCTCACCTGACTTATTCTGTAAATTATCAGCAGGAGCAGGTTTTGAAAGATTCAAAGCTGGGTATCATCAGGGAAGATGCGGATTTTTCAACAAACCTGAAATTAATCAGTATCTCTCAACCAGTTATTGTTACAGATAAATATAGTATCCTGACTTCTAAAAAAAAGAATATTGTATACCATGCTACCAAGCAGGTAATTTATCTGAGTACGGAAACAGGAAAGAAAATGAATATTGTTTTCCAGGTATCAGATGATGGGGTAGCATTCCGGTATGAGTTCCCTGAAAAAACAGCTGATATAAAAAAGATTACAGCTGAAAAAACAAGTTTCCATTTTTCAGCAGCGGCACGTGCCTGGTTACAACCTAAAACCGAAGCACAAAGTGGATGGGAGCATTCCAATCCTTCTTATGAAGCACATTATCAGATGAATATCCCAACCGATTCTGCATCCCCCGGTCAGAATGGTTGGGTATACCCTGCATTGTTTCAGTATCATCATGTTTGGATTCTGCTAACAGAAGCTGCGTTGGGCAGAACTTATTGCGGAACTGCTTTGCAGCAGTTTTCGCCTGATCATGAATACCATATTGGTTTTCCTGAAACTGCGGAAACTATACCTGGAGGCGTTCTGTTTCCTCAATCCAGTTTGCCCTGGAAAACACCCTGGCGTATTATTGTTATTGGCAACTTAAAAACGGTTGCAGAATCTACATTAGGGACTGATTTGGCTTTTCCTGCACGTAAGATGGATACTGCATTTATTAAGCCCGGAAAAGCTTCCTGGAGCTGGATCATGAAAAAAGATGATTCCACTACTTATGCTGTTTCCAAACGTTATATTGATTATGCAGCTGCAATGCACTGGCATTATTGTTTACTGGATGCCAACTGGGATAGTTTAATTGGGTATGATTCTGTTCAAATGTTATCAACTTATGCTGCAGAGAAAAATGTGGGGTTATTACTTTGGTATAATTCTGCCGGTAACTGGAATACCGTTAAATATCATCATAAAGATAAACTGCTGACGCATGAAAGCCGGGTAAAGGAATTTTCAAGATTGCAGTCCATGGGCATTAAAGGGGTTAAAATTGATTTCTTTGGAGGTGATGGACAATCCTTTATCAATTATTACCAGGACATACTGGAAGATGCAGCTACGTATCATTTACTGGTTAATTTTCATGGTGCCACCTTGCCCAGGGGATGGCAGCGGACTTATCCCAATCTGATGACCACAGAAGCAGTATACGGATATGAGATGATTACTTTTGGCCAGCAAGATGCAGACCAGGAACCTGCGCATGCAGTGATGTGTGCGTTTGCAAGAAATGCATTTGACCCGATGGATTTTACCCCTATGTGTTTGTACCGGATTCCCAGGATCAACAGGGTCACCACACCCGCTTTTGAACTGGCATTGTCTGTTATTTTTTTGTCAGGCATACAGCATTATGCAGAGAGCCCGGAAGGGATGACCCATGTTCAGGAACAGGTACAATCAGTAATCCGTTCGATACCTTCTGTTTGGGAGGAAGTAAGATTTATTGACGGGTTTCCGGGAAAGTATTATGTAGTAGCCAGAAGGTCAGGCAAGACCTGGTATGTTGCCGGGATTAACGGGGAAAATGCTGAAAAGCAACTGGAAATGGATTTGTCATTTTTCCCCAAAAATATATTGGGTAAGCTGTTTACAGATGCGGATACACCCAATACTTTTTCCATACCTAATACTATAGTACAGCCCGGAAAACAAGTGAAAGTTACCATGAAACCCAATGGGGGATTTTTAATACAATTTGAGGAAAAATCCGGCGAATAAATTTCTCCCACATTTATAAGTATGCTAATTAATCAGCTGAATACCTTTCATCTGATTAATTAGCTATTTCATTTTATACAGGCTTTTCATTAATAGGCTTTAACTATTTATATGAAATATATTGTATAATAATTGACATTTATTGAGTGATTTACGAAACTGATTTCGTAAATAAAGTTGCCAGTTTTTATCCATGTTTGCTACATTTTTCTCACTTTAACAGTCTGATTGCTGACCGGTAATTAACTGTTAGGTTTACTGATGCATATGAACATTTATTCCTTCAAACATATGTGCGGGCAGTTGATAGCTGTTAATCAACAATACGGATCTGAATAAATATAAAATTCAAATACTTCAACAATGCTGCTTTCTCCATCTGTTCTGTATAAACACTGTTATAGCAGGTATGCTATTGCTGCTGTTAATGTTTTTACGATGGAACAGATTCATGGATTATTTGCTGCTGCCCAGCGGTATCAGTCGCCTGTTATTGTACAACTCACCCCGGCTGCACGTAATTATGCCCATCCCACTATGTTATTGGCTATGATAAAAGCAGCTGCCACAATTTATCCTGATGTGATTTATTCCATTCATTTAGACCATGGTACCGAGCCACATATCTGGGATGCAATTGCAACTGGTTATACCTCTGTCATGATTGATGCGTCACATGATGATTATGAACAGAATATAGCCCGTACAAAAGCGGTAGTAACAAAAGCACATGAGCAGGGGATTGTTGTGGAGGCAGAATTGGGTGTATTGAGTGGCGTGGAAGATGATTTAAATATAGATGACCAGGATGCCTGGTATACGAATCCATTGCAGGCAAAAGCATTTGTGCACAGTACCGGTTGTGACAGCCTTGCAGTAGCAGTTGGCACCAGTCATGGTGCTTATAAATTCAGTGGTGGACAGGGTTTGCAGTTTCATATACTGAAAAAGATACAGGATGAACTTCCGGGATTTCCACTGGTTTTGCATGGCAGTTCGATGGTAGATAAAAAAGAAGTGGCCCTGATTAACCAGTATGGGGGAAAGTTGAAAAATGATGCTTCCGGCGTTACAATAGATGAACTGCAGCAGTCCATTGAACTGGGGGTTTGTAAAATTAATATTGCAACAGATTTCAGGTTATTGTGGACCAGGGTACACCGCGAATTTTTTGTACAGTCGCCTGAATTATTTGATCCGGTTATTCCCGGTAAAAAGTATATGGATGCATTTGTTGAATTGATGGGAAACCGTTTTGATGTGTTGGGTTCTGCAGGAAAAGCAGAGGAATTGAGCAAAAATTTAAATAACTGATTATATGCATAAAAATGATTTAGATACATTGGTACGGAAGCCCGGACAATATGAGGCCGGAGTGTACCAACGTGTATTGGCAGAAGATGCCGGATGGAAATATCTGAATATGGAAGCAAGGCTGCTGAAGAAAGGGGAAGTGTGGAAAGGGGAAACCGGGAATTTTGAATATGGTATTATTTTGCTGAGTGGCAATTATACAGTGGAAACAGATAAAGGGAATTGGGAAACGAAGAATGGGCGAACCAGTGTATTTCATGGAATTGCCCATACCCTGTACCTGCCCAGGCATACCCGCTTTACCCTAACTGCTACCAGTGAAGTTTTAGATATTGCATATAGCTGGGTATTGAGTGATAAAGATTTTCCTGCAAGGTTTAAAACTCCGGAAGAAGCGGCTATTGAAATACGGGGCGGGGATAATGCCACCCGTCAAATTAACAGTTTGATAGAACCTGGATTTTCCTGTAATAAAATTGTGGCGGTTGAAGTGTATACGCCTTCCGGAAACTGGAGTTCGTTTCCTGCACATAAACATGATGAAAGGAAACTGGATGCAGATGGAAATGTACTGGAAGCCTGTCTGGAAGAAATTTATTTTTATAAAATAGATAAACCAGCGGGGCATGCTATTCAGCAGGTGTATACTAAAGATGGCAGCTTGTGTGAATTGATGAAAGTAAGAAATAATGAACTGGTATTGGTGCCCAGGGGTTACCATCCTGTAGTGGCGGAACCAGGGTTTAATTGTTATTACCTTAATTTTTTAGCGGGTAGTGACCAGTCATTAGCCAATACACCAGACCCGGATCATTTATGGATTTTTGATTCATGGAAGGGGAAAGATCCCCGCATCCCGATGGTAACTGCGGCAATGAATACTGCATCTTAAAAATAAAATAATCAGAACTATGGACTTAATAACAATGGGCCGCTCCTCAATTGATTTGTATTCACAAAATATAGGGGCTGAATTTGTGGACATAAAGGGGTTTAATGCTTTTGTAGGAGGCTCTCCCTTAAATATTGCAGTAGGTGCACGCAGACTAGGTGTAGCAGCCACTTTATTAACTGCAGTAGGGAAGGATAAAACCGGAGACTTTTTATTGCATTTTTTAAATAAGGAACAAGTCAATACAGCGTTCATACCGAGGATAGCTTATGCGCGAACCAGTGCAGTAGTGTTAGGGATACAACCACCGGATTGCTTTCCGCTCGTGTATTACCGGGATAATGCGGCAGACAGTGAACTGAATATAGATCATGTTATAGCTGCTGAGATTAAAAATTACCGGATGCTGGAGATTTCAGCTACAGCCCTTAATAAAGAACCATCCAGGTCTGCTGTTTTTTATGCAGTGGAACAGGCCCATGAACATGGGGTTACGATTGTGCTGGATGTAGATTTCAGGGCAGACCAATGGCAGGATATCCGTTCATTCGGACTGATGGTTCGGGCCATTTTGCCAAAGGTTGATATTGCTATTGGTACGGAAGAAGAAGTATTGGCCGCCACATTAAAGGATATTTCACAGGTTTCTATAGCCCATCAGCAGATTTCTGCCCCTGAGGTAAGTGGTAACCTGGACCATGCCACTCAGACTATTTTGGAAACCGGGGTAAAAGTATTGCTGGTAAAAAATGGAGCAAAGGGTGTAACCATTTATCAGAAAGATAAGGATCCTGAAAATGTACCTGGATTCCCTGTTGAGGTTTTAAACGTGCTGGGTGCCGGAGATGCATTTGCCAGTGGATTTATTTATGGTTATTTACAGGGTTGGGACCTGTATAAATCCTGCAGGATGGGGAATGCCAGCGGGGCCTGGGTAGTGCAAAAGCCGGGTTGTGCCAATGATATGCCCACCCTGGAAGAAGTGACAGCATTGATATCCTCCAGAGGTGGATTCTAAACAATTTTATTACAATAAAGAAAGCAGATTATGTCTTTAAAAATAAAAAGATTGACCACTGCGCAGGCTATTATACTTTTCCTGCAGCAACAGTATGTGGAAAGAGATGGTAAGGTTCAGCCCTTTTTTGGGGGTTGCTTCGGAATTTTTGGGCATGGTAACGTGGCCGGGATTGGACAGGCATTGCAGCAGTATCCTTCCTTTAAGTATTACCAGTGCCGGAATGAACAGGCCATGGTACATACAGCTATTGGTTATGCCAAAACACTCAACAGGCTGGGGGCTTTTGTTTGTACCAGTTCGGTTGGTCCGGGTGCTACCAATATGGTTACCGGAGCAGCAACGGCCACCATTAACCGGATTCCGGTGCTATTGCTGCCCGGAGATATTTTTGCCAACAGGCAGGTTGCACCCGTATTGCAACAACTGGAAAGCAGCAGTTCTCAGGATATTTCGGTGAATGATTGTTTTAAACCGGTTTCCAAATACTGGGACAGGATCAATCGCCCGGAACAAATTATTGCGGCATTACCTGAAGCCATGCGTGTGCTGACTTCTCCTGCCGATACCGGAGCTGTTACTTTAAGTTTACCGCAGGATGTTCAGGCTGAAGCCTATGATTTTCCGGCTGCTTTTTTTGAAAAGCGCATCTGGCATATACAACGTTCCAGACCAGATAAACAAGCCTTATTAAGGGCTGTGGAAGCCATAAAAAAAGCAAAGAAACCACTGATCATTGCCGGTGGTGGAGTAATATATAGTGAAGCCACTGCAGAACTGAAAAAGCTGGTAAATGCAACCGGCATACCGGTAGTGGAAACCTTTGCAGGAAAAGGCAGTCTCCGGTATGATGAACCCCAGAACCTGGGTGCAGCAGGAGTTACCGGAACACCGGGTGCCATTGCTGTTGCTGCGGGGGCAGATGTGGTGATTGGGATTGGAACCCGTTACAGTGATTTTACCACTATTTCAGAAGCTTCTTTTCAGCATCAGTCGGTTCAGTTTATCAATATTAATGTTACGGAATTTGATGCATTTAAACATTCTGCCATACCGGTAACAGGTGATGCCAGGGAAGTTATAAAAGAATTGATTTCATTGCTGAAAGACTATAAAGTTCCCGAAACTTACCGGAAAAGAAATGAACGGATGAATAAGGATTGGGATAAGCAGGTAAGCAAAGTGTATCAATTGAATCATCCGGTTCCGGTTAGCCAGGGTGAAGTTATTGGAGCGGTGAATACTGCCAGTGCAGCAAATGATATGGTGGTATGTGCAGCAGGTAGTTTGCCGGGAGACCTGCATAAGTTATGGCGTACCCGGAACCCCAAAGGGTTTCACCTGGAATATGGCTATTCCTGTATGGGGTATGAAATTGCAGGGGGATTGGGTGCAAAAATGGCCGACCCTACCCGTGAAGTATATGTAATGGTTGGGGATGCCAGTTATCTTATGCTGTCTCAGGAAATTATCACAGCTGTTCAGGAAGGGATTAAACTCATCATTATCCTGCTCAATAATCATGGTTATGCCAGTATTGGCGGTCTATCCGAATCTTTAGGTACTGAAGGTTTTGGCACCCGGTATGCTTACCGGAATGCAAAGACCGGTCAGCTGGACGGAAAGAAATTACCCGTGGATTTTGCTGCCAACGCAGGTAGTATGGGTGCGGATGTGATTAAAACTTCAACAATACCAGAATTGAATGCAGCATTGAAAACTGCAAAGGAAAATGCAAATACCACAGTGATCTATATTGAAACTGACAGAGAAGAACGTGTGGGTGGCTATGCCTGGTGGGAAGTGCCGGTTGCACAGGTCTCTGCCAGTAAAAAAGTGCAGCAGGCTTATCAGCAATTAATGGAACATAAATCTGAACAAAAATATTATTAATCAAATATGCCCTGTCTATGAATCTTGCCCTGCTAACGTTTGCCTTGTTTACTGCTTTTGTTGGTATTTATGTCTTTTACCGGTTACGAAAGGAAAAATTTGAATCCGCATCCAGTTATTTTCTGGGGGGCCGAACTTTAAGTGCACCGATTGTAGCCATTTCCATGCTACTCACCAATATTTCTACCGAACACCTGGTGGGTATGAATGGATCGGCCTATAAAAACGGATTTGTAGTGATGGCATGGGAGGTTACCAGTGCGATTGCGCTGGTAATTGGAGCCATCTACTTTATACCCAGGTACCTGAAAATGGGATTAACCACTATTCCCCAGTACCTGGAATTAAGGTTTGATAAAACTACCCATACGATTGTAAACCTGTTGCTGATCTTTTCATTTGTAGTAACCGTGTTACCGGTGGTGTTATATACCGGTGCACTGAATATTGAAACCTTATTTGATATTTCTGTGAAATTCAATATCACCAGAATGGAAAGTATCCGGTACCTCATTTTTATCATCGGGATACTGGGATCTATCTATGCCATATTCGGGGGATTGAAAGCAGTGGCGTATTCTGATGCCATTTATGGAATCGGATTGTTTATTGGGGGATTGATGGTCCCTGCTTTTGCACTGATGGATATCGGGCATAATAATATTCTGAACGGATTGAGTCAAGTGTATCATTCTGCCCCTGAAAAATTTAATTCTATTGGGAAGGAAGATTCCATTTTGCCCTTCAGTACCCTGTTTACCGGGCTGATGATTAACCAGATTTATTTCTGGTGTATGAACCAGGTAATTGTTCAACGCGCATTGGGGGCTGCGAATTTAAAGGAAGCCCAGAAAGGTTTTTTATTAATGGGGGTATTTAAAATACTGATGCCCATTATCATTGTACTGCCAGGTGTAATTGGTTTTTATTATTTCAAAGAACGATTTTATGGTGTTCAGGATACTGTATATCCGGAGCTGGTAAAAAAAGTGCTGCCTATCAGCCTGGTAGGTTTCTTTGCGGCTGTGGTAATGGGCACGGTGCTGAGTGCTTTGAACGGGATATTAAACAGCGCTGCCACTTTATTCAGTATGGGCGTGTATAAACGGCAAATCAATCCGGCCGCAGGGGATAAACGACTGGTGTATATTGGCAGGGGGGCTTCAGTAGTACTGGCCGTATTTGCCATGTGCGTGGCTCCGCTTGTGGCTAAAGCTCCACAGGGATTATACCAGTTATTGCAGCAGTTAAACGGTATCTTTTTTATACCTATTGCTTCTATTTTACTGGGTGGTTTTTTTATAAAAAGTATTTCAGCTGCCGGTGCTAAAGTAGCTGTATTTACAGGGCTTATTTTCTATCTGCTCACTTCCTTTGTTTTAAAAGTGCATCTGCATTTTATTCATGTATGGGGGATCGAGTTTGTACTGAACATATTAGTCATGCTGGGGGTTTCTGCAGTGTATAAAAACAAAAATTATTATACTCCAAAATATACCGGAGAAGTAGAAATTACGCCCTGGAAATATGCCAAACCTGTTGCTGTATTCCTGATTATTGCCACTATACTGGTATTCTATTTATTAAGTTAACAATCTATTATATTAAATTTTAAAAGATGAATATTTTACAGAATTATATTAACGGACAGTGGGTAAACAGCCACAGTGCTGAAACTATCAACGTGGTTAATCCGGCAACAAAAGAAATACTGGCGTTGGTGCCATATGGTGAAGCTACCAGAAAAGATATTGATGATGCAACTGCAGCAGCCCACCAGGCTTATCTGGATTGGAAGAATGTGCCAGTCATCAAAAGGATACAACCCTTGTTCAGGCTAAAACAATTGCTGGAAGAAAACCGGGATGAAATCAGTCATTTAATTACACTGGAATCCGGTAAGACCCTGGCAGAGTCAGTTGGAGAAATTCAAAGGGCCATTGAGAATGTGGAAGTTGCCTGTGCAACACCCATGCTGATGCAAAGTGATTTTCTGGAAAATATAGCTACCGGTATTGATGAGTTTATGATACGCCAGCCATTGGGTGTTACAGCCTGTATTGCCCCTTTTAACTTTCCTGCCATGATTAGTTTTTGGTTTTTGCCTTATGCCATTGCCACAGGAAACAGCATGATCATTAAGCCATCGGAAAAAGTGCCGCTGACCATGATGAAGATATTTGAATTACTGCATCAGCTGGATCTACCCAAAGGCCTTGTAAGCCTTGTACATGGTGGAAAAGCAACTGTGGATGGGATTCTGGATCATCCACAGATTAAGTCGGTAAGCTTTGTAGGAAGCACCGCTGTAGCGAGATATATCTATGCAAGAGGAACAGCCAATGGAAAAAGGGTACAGGCACAGGGTGGAGCAAAAAATCCGGTTGTGGTATTGCCCGATGCAGATATTGAAATGACTTCACAGATTATCACCGATAGTGTGTATGGTTGCGCCGGTCAGCGTTGCCTGGCAGCTTCAGTGGTGATTACGGTGGATGATGACCGAAAAGTAAAAGAATCCCTGTTTGAAGCAGCGAAATCCAGAACAGTAGGATATGGTTTAAATAAAGGAGTGGACATGGGGCCGGTAATCAGTCCTGAAAGTAAAACAAGGATTGAGGGATTGATAGATAAAGGAATTGCTGAAGGAGCCAGTGTGTTGTTGGATGGAAGAAATATGAAAGTGACTGGTTATGAAACGGGGAATTTTATTAGTCCCACCATACTGGAAAACCTTTCCCTAACCGGAGAATTGATTAAGACAGAAATTTTCGGACCGGTTATGAGCCTGATACATATGAAAACTGTAGATGAAGCTATCGCTTTTATTAACCAGGGCGTTTATGGAAATATGGCCTGTTTATTTACCAGTAGTGGCAGCAGTGCCCGTAAATTCAGAAATGAATCAATGGCTGGGAATATTGGTATTAATATCGGAATTGCTGCCCCTATGGCTCAGTTCCCTTTCAGTGGCTGGAAGGATAGCTTTTTTGGTGACTTACATGGCCAGGGTAAACATGCCATTGAGTTTTTTACACAGACAAAAGTAGTGGTGGAAAGATGGCCAAAAGAATGGACCCGCAGGTTTTAAAACAAAAAAAGGTTAACTGGTTTTTTAAATATTAATAAAATAAAATTTATATGGAAACTATACATTTTAAAATTGCCAATGCCCCATGTAGCTGGGGGGTACTGGAATTTGAACTGGAAGGAAAAGTAATGGGTTATGAACAGGTTTTGGATGAGATAGCTGCAACCGGTTATGCAGGAACAGAATTGGGAGACTGGGGCTTTATGCCTACAGAACCCCTTGCATTAAAAGCTGCACTGGATAAACGGAAACTGGATTTGCTGGGTGCTTTTGTACCTGTAGCATTATCTGATAAAAATGCCCTTGCTGAAGGTATAGAAAGGGCATTGAAAACAGCTGGACTGATGCATGATGCAGGGTATACGGATGCTTTTATTGTACTGGCAGATAATAATGGGACGGTGGAAGCAAGGACTAAAAATGCAGGCCGTGTTAAACCAGCACATTTATTGTCACCTCACGGTTATAAAACCATTGCAGGTGCAGCCAATACCCTGGCAGCTGCTGTTAAAGACAAATATGGTTTACGGACCGTATTTCATCATCATGGAGGGGGATATGTGGAAACACCACAGGAGATAGACTGGTTATTGCAATATACCGACCCTTCTTTAGTGGGATTGTGTTTTGATACGGGCCATTACAGATTGGGAGGTGGCGTTGATTGTGTGGCATTTCTTGAAAAAAATTATGATCGTATCTGGCATGTTCATTTTAAAGATTATGATCCGTCAGTTGCAAAACATGCTGCTGAAAAGCAATCCGATTATTTTGAATCGGTCCGGAATGGCATATTCTGTGAATTGGGTAAAGGCGATGTGCCCTTTGAAGCAATAAAAGCCTTTTTATTGCAAAAAGAATATCATGGCTGGGTTGTAGTTGAGCAGGATGTATTGCCGGGTATGGGCAGCCCTAAGCAGTGTGCACAGCATAACAGGGATTTTCTGAAACAGATCGGCCTGTAGTATTATTTAAAAATTCAAAAAAAGTACTTTAAGAATAGTAATCAATAATATATGAAAAAAGTTAATTTAGCTATCATAGGTATTGGAAGAATAGGGATTATACATTTGAAAAATATCATCCGGAATTTTCCGGGAGCGAATGTATTGGCAGTTGCCGATGTAAATTTTTCGAAGGATGACTTTACAAAAGAGTATCCTGGAATTATATTTTCTGCGAATGCTGAGGAGATAATATCCCTGCCAGCAGTGGAAGCCGTTATTATCTGCACACCCACCAGCTCACATGCCGAACTGATAGAAAAAGCCATTCAATATGGCAAACATATTTTTTGCGAAAAACCGGTAGACCTTTCATTGGAAAGAACTGCCTTACTGGTTAAAAAAGTTGCTGCAGCCGGTTTGAAATTAATGCTGGGTTTTAACCGTCGTTTTGACCCTGATTTTATGGAAGCAAATAAAAATATCAGAAGTGGCAGGATCGGGGAACTGCAGGTGGTAAAAATTACCAGCCGTGACCCGGGTTTACCACCACTTGATTATATTAAGCATTCCGGAGGTTTATTTATGGATATGGCGATTCATGATTTTGATATGGCCCGTTATATGATGGGAAAGGAAGTGGTGGAAGTGTATGCAAAGGGTTTGGTGCTGGTGGATGAAAAAGTAGGGGAAGCCGGTGATATTGATACTGCATTAACTACCCTTGTTTTTGAAGATGGTACCTATGCAGTGATTGATAATAGCCGGAAAGCGGTTTATGGCTATGATCAGCGGATTGAAGTGTTTGGAAGTAATGGAATGATTCAGGTGAAGAATAACCTCCACAATTCCAATGTTGTATTTGATTCTGATGGCATTCATCAGGCATTGCCATTAGACTTTTTTATGGACAGGTATGCATGTTCTTATTTAAATGAAATGAAATATTTTATAGATGCACTATTAACGAATGCAGCACTTCCGGTAAGTGGGGCAGATGGGTTAATGGCTACTTATATTGCAGTAGCTGCAAAAAAATCTATGATTGAAAAAAGGCCGGTGCTCATTAGTGAAATCATGTTATAGAGGCGCATAAATTAATGTTGTTTTGATTGAAAGCAATTGCAGACAGACTGCAATTGCTTTTTAATAACCTGTTGATGCCCTTTCAAATAAGGTAGCCGGAATTACAATGAATTCATCTGTTAAATTATAGTTTTTCTTCTCAATGCCCTTGAATAGAATTTCTGCCGCTGTTTTACCCAATTCAAAAGCAGGTTGTGTGATGGTACTTAAAGGAGGGTTAAGGATGGGTGCAGTTTCAAGTGTTGAAAAGGCTAAAACTTTAAGGTCTTCCGGAATGCGTATTTTATATTCATGGCAGGCCATATATACCTGCATGGCAAGCCGCTCTACTGAAGTTACTACTCCATCTGGTTTATCACTACCTGTTATCAGGTCTTTAATCTGATTAAAAGTATCCTGGGGGTTGCTATCTGTACAGAAAATAACTGAGTTTCTGTTTTCATGCATTAAGCCTGCTTCCTGAAGGGTTGCTTTAAAGCCTTCTGCCCTTTTAATGCAGATGGGCAAACAATTTGAAATTGAGAGGAATACAGGATGGGTACAACCTTTTTCAATTAAGTGCCTTGCTGCAATACTACCACATTCATAATCATTTGTAACCACTTTGGCAGTTTTAAAATTTTCAAAAGCCCGGTCAAAGAATACAATTGGGATATTCTCTTCCTGCAATTTTTTAAAATGTGCCGGATCATCCGTTTCCCTTGATATTGAAATTAATACACCGTCAATCCTTCCACTATTGCAATCATCGATCAGTGCTTTTTCAATGGTATATTTTTCATGGGATAAATAAATCAGTACATGATAGCCTTTTTTTTCTGCTACAGATTGGATCCCATCAATTGCCAATGAAAAAAAATGATCAGACACTTCCGGTAGTATGATGGCAATTGTATTGCTTTTTTTTCGGCGCAGGCTGCTTGCATAGGGGTTGGGCGTATATTTTAAAAGCGTGGCTTTAGCCAGCACTCTTTCTTTTGTTTCCTTACTGATTTCATGGCTGTCTCTTAATGCTTTAGAGATGGTGGCAACCGATAGTTTCAGTTCTGCTGCTAATGTTTTTATATTTATTTTTTTTTGCATCAACAGTTCGTTTTATTGGTCATTATTAGCGTTATTTTAAGCATTTAAACCGAAACCGTTTTCGTAAATAAACTTATCACAAATATGAAAAGTGTCTGAGAAAAACTTCAACTTAGAGTTGTTAAAAATGAAAACGATTGATATGCTTGCCAATTTGATTTTTTTATTTTAAGGGAATAAAAAAATATAACTGCCTTTATTTAAAGGAGCCATTTTTCAACTAAATATACAGCAGATTCGGGGATTTACAATTGTGTGCAGGCATAAATGTTGTTTTCGGGATTTAATTATACAAAAAACTAAAAATCAACAGATATTTTTTAGTGTTTTTAAATTAAATACAAAAGGATTTAATATTAAAATTAAACACTTTTTATTAAGTGTATAATTTACAGTATATATTTCTAAATTTCGAAACTGCAATTATCAACAAAAACTCTAATTATGAGATGTAACAATTTAATCCAGCTTAAAAGCAAACTGGTCTTATTTATGGCCGTGCTTTTAATATTGCCAGGCCTGCTTCTGGCACAACGCTCCGGGACAAAAGACATTAAAGGAAAAATTACCGACAATACAGGTATACCCTTGTCGGGTGTGTCTGTAGTCATTAAAAATGTTGGAACCGCCAGTGTTACCAATAGTACTGGTGCTTTCAGTATTAAAGCCAAAGATGGTGATGTATTGGTTTTTAGTTCAGTAGCATTTACAAAGAAAGAAATTACCGTAAAAGAAGGAGCTTCCTATGATGTTATTCTGGAAGCATCTGTTACTGCATTAAATGATGTAGTGGTAATTGGTTATGGTAAATCTTCCAGAAAAATGTTATCCAGTTCGGTGGTAACTGTTAAACCGGAAGATTTGAACAAAGGTTCTATTTCTGATGTTGGCCAGTTATTGCAGGGTAAAGTATCAGGCTTAAACATTACCTCAAGCGGAGACCCTAACAGAACAGCAGCGGTAATTTTAAGAGGCCCTTCCACACTTAACAGTTCACAGGGTGTATTTTATGTAATTGATGGAATTCCAGGCGCTGATATTGCTACAGTTGCCCCTGATGATATTGCCTCTCTGGAGGTATTAAAAGATGCGGCAGCTACTGCTATTTATGGTAACCGTGCTTCAAATGGTGTAATTATCATTACTACAAAAAGAGCGAAAAAAGGTCAGCCAGTACTTGCCTATAATGGCTATGTAAGTTCAGAATCTGTTTCCAGTCAATTAAAAGTGATGGATGCACCAGAGCTTACTGCATTTGTAACCAAGAATAATTTAGCGTTTTCGCCTGCAGATAATAAAGGGGCCAATACCAACTGGCAAAAATCAGTAGAGCGCAGCAGTGCGATTGCTAACAATCATAATATATCCTATAGCAATAACGGAGAGCATGGTGGTTATATAGCCAGTGTGAACTATTTTGATAAACAGGGTATTATCCAGGGGACTTCCTTAAACAGGGTAATCGCAAGGTTAAGTGCTGAGCAATTTGCATTTAATGATAAACTGAAACTGGGTTTAAACGTTAGTAACTCTGTAAGTATTGCCAACGACCTGCCCTATCGTAATTCAATTTTACAACTGGCAGATCTGTATTTGCCGGTAAATCCGATTAAGAATTCAGATGGAACTTATTTTGAAAATTTCCAGAAGTCAAACTATTATAACCCTGTTTCCATGCTCAATAATGAGTATGAACAAACAAAAACAGATTTGTTGATTGGAAGTTTAACCGCACAATTGAAACTGCCATTTGGTATTACCTATGATTTGAATCTGGCTTATCAGAAAACCAATGCTTTATCAGGCACTTACCTGAATAGCTATTTTACTAATAACTACAACGGGATGTATGATAACCCTGATCCAGGATATGGAGGACATAATTTGCAAACCTTTGGTAAAAATGGCCAGGCCACCAGAAGTGATTATGAAAATACCAATAAATTACTGGAGACCTATTTTACCTGGGATAGAAAATTCGGTAATCATACTGTAAATGCAGTAATTGGTTATTCCTGGCAAGATAATATCAGTGGAGATGGATTTTCAGCCACAACCAGTAATTTTCCTGTAGATAATGTATTATACAATAATCTGGCATTGAGCAACCCAACCACCTATGGTAATGGCTTGTATTTCAGTGGTGATGGAGTTTATCAGCATACCAGGTTAATTTCAGATTTTGCCCGTTTGAAGTATAATTACAAAGAAAAATACCTTTTGCAGGCATCCATCAGAAGAGATGGCGGTTCTATGTTTGGTACAAATAATCAATGGGGTTATTTTCCATCCATTGGTGCAGCCTGGCGTATAGGTGAAGAAGAATTTCTAAAGCATCAAAACCTGATTGGAGATTTGAAACTAAGAGCCAGCTATGGTGAAACAGGGAATTCAGTTGGTTTTAATCCTTATACACCGCAGTTTATGCTGTCCACCAGAGGTAATTATTATTATAATGGAACTCTGGTTACGGCTATTGGTACTTCTCAAACTGCTAACCCTAACTTAGAATGGGAAAAGACAGCTACTTCAGATGTAGGACTTGATTTCTCTATTTTGAATAAAAGAATTAACATCGCATTTGACTGGTATTATAAAAATACTACCGGTATGATTATCAATTATCAGGCAGATCCTATGTTACTGCCCAATGGCGGAATTACGGCGAATGGCGGAAGCATGACTAATAAAGGGGTTGAGTTGAGTATTAACGGTTTAGTGATGCAAAACAAAGATTTCTCCTGGACCACTAATTTGAATTTTGCCATGAATAAAAATGAAATCACCAATTTAACCAATCCTTTATTTATTGGCGGTGACTCCGTTTCAGTTGGAGATCCGGAAGGTGGTGGCCAGAGCGGCAGGTATGTTCAGTTGTTGAAAACAGGACATCCACTGGGCCAGTTCTTTACGTTTAAATATGCTGGTAAAAATGCTGCCGGCGTTTCACAATGGTATCATCATGATGGTACAGTTACTCCTAATCCGAGCAACGGAACCGATTATTTTTATACTGGTAATGCACAACCCAAATTACTGGTTGGTTTCGCCAATACTTTGAAGTATAAACATCTTGATTTGAATTTCTCCCTCAGAGGTGTATTTGGAAACAAAATAATGAATGCCACCCGTGCCGATTTATTCCGCCCGGCTACAGCTGCGAGTACCAATATTTTAAAGGATGTTGCCAATGAATTGCCAATTGATGCCATTGATTATACGTATTCTGACCGTTTTATAGAAAGTGGCAGTTATATCCGACTGGATAATGCTACACTGGGCTATAATTTCCAAAAAGTAAGTAATTATATCAAATCGTTAAGGGTGTATGTATCTTCCAATAACTTGTTTGTAATTACTAAATTCAAAGGTATTGATCCTGAAGTAAATCAGGGTGGAATTGCCCCTGGTATTGACTATAATAACTTCTACCCTAAAACGAGAACCATTTTGTTGGGAGTAAATGTTTCGTTTTAATTTAACAAATAAAAAATATTAATATGAAAAAAATATTAAAAGATTTCGCTTTCATAATAATTATAGCAAGTGCTATCAGTGCTTGTCATAAGTTGGATATACCGATTACTACGGAAGTAACGCCTTCGGTTTTTCCGCAGAATGAACAGGGATATATTCAAACTGAGTTAACTCCATATGTTGCCCTTGATGGATATTTAGCCCAGGAATATTTCTTCCAGCAAGCAGAAAGTACAGACGAGTTCATGTTGACTGCACATGGGGGTAACTGGTACGATGGAGCTCAGGACTTGCAAATGCATTACCACACGTATACAAAAGACAATAGTTTAGTAAATGGTAACTGGGGCTGGTGTTCGGTTATTATCAGTTCTGCCAATCAGGCAATCTCTATATTAAATTCTACCATGCCTTCAGGGACTGACAAACAAATGAAAATTGCCGAATTGAAAATGGTTCGTGATTATTCTTTTTTTATGCTCATGGACAACTGGGGTAATGTACCACTGGATACACTATATGGTGACTTTTCTCCTAAAACAAATATACCCAGGGCACAGGTATTTACTTATATTGAAAATGATGTAAAAAGTTGCATTCCTTATTTAAGTACAACAGTTGACCAAACAACTTATGGGCGTTTCACAGCTTTCGGTGCCTATGCTTTGCTGGCCAAAATGTATTTGAATGCAGAATATTACACTGGGACAGCCAGATATAATGATTGCATTACTATGTGTGATAATATCATCAACAGTAATAAGTTTAAAATTACAGCTATGTCCAATTTCCTGCCGATGTTTGGTCCAACTAACGGCCCCAATTCCGCAGGTAGCCAGGATGAATTTATTTTTGCAGTTCCATTTGATGCGAATGGCTCTGGTTGGTATGGTCGTTCTGCGAATTACCGTGCAAGGTATTGTGTGCCCCGTTCAATGGGTAAAGTAGGAGCGGGTGCAGGATTTAATTATTTCAATATACCTTACGATCCTGCCGGATGCGCCAGTACCATACCTGAATTTTTTGTAAACTTTAATGATCCGAACGATATCAGAAACCAAACATGGTTAACAGGGCTTCAATTCCAGGGACCTGGCAGTACTGTACCTTTAACAGTAACTACAACTAACGCCGGGTATAATCAATATTATACTGGTGGTAATCCGGGTGGTACTTATACTTATCAGGTAAATTTAAGCCCCAATGTGGTTTTAAGGCAGGATATTGCCAATGGCCAGAATCCTTATGATGGTGTTAGTAATGGGTTTGATGTAGGTAATGATGAAATTGGTTGGAACATGGGATACCGCAATGTAAAATTCTATCCCGATGCCACATCTTCCAGCAGAAATCAAAACAATGATATTCCTATTTTCCGGTTTGCAGATATTGTTTTAGAGAAAGCGGAAGCTATTTTACGCGGAGGCACTTCTTCCAGTTCTGCACTTACGTTAGTGAATTCATTGAGGGCCAACAGAACTACTTCTGCTCCATGGGGCAATGTGACCCTGGATTCAGTGTATGCTGAAAGATGCCGTGAACTTTCCGATGAGGGCTGGCATAGAAATGATATGATCCGTTATGGTAAGTATGAAGGTAAATGGGGGTATAAAACCAATACAGACACTTATCGTCGTATTTTCCCAATCCCAACTTCCGCATTAACATTAAATCCTGCTTTAAAACAGAATCCTGGTTATTAGTTAGTTTTCGTATAGTGTTAAGTTTTATTCATCCCGGGGCTTTATAGCCCTGGGATATTTTTAATCAGCAACTACTGTATACTGGTGGATGACTTTTTATATTTCGGGATTAGTTTTACATTTCAAATATACAAAGTTAACTTCCAGAAGATTTTAAACAGTAGTAAAGAAACAGCAACTAAATGAACCATTTATCAATGGAAAAAGAAAAGGCAGCAATAACAACCAAGTCAACCAGGCTTTTATCTTTAGATGCATTAAGAGGTTTTGATATGTTCTGGATTATCAGCGGGGAAGGAATTTTTCATGGATTTGCTTCAGTTGTAATGCAACAGCATGGGTTGGTGCGCAATCCTGTTAACTGGCAGATCGCCACTACGGGTGAACTTAATTTTATGGAACGGATCATCATAGGCATCAGCAATCAATTACATCATTCGCCCTGGAATGGTTTTACTTTCTATGATCTGATATTTCCGCTGTTTATTTTTATAGCCGGGGTAAGTATGCCTTATTCTTTCGGTAGTCAGCTGGAAAGGGGTGGGATTAATCAATCAGTAGTAAGAAAGCGAATCTATTTTTCACTCATAAAAAGAACCCTAATTCTGATCGTTTTTGGAATGGTAGTAAATGGAGCCCTTGCTTTTAAAGGTTATCCGGATACCCGTTTTGCCAGTGTGCTCGGTAGGATAGCTTTAAGCTGTTTTTTTGCGGCCATTATATTTCTGAATTGTAAACTTCGTGGGCAGATTGTATGGTTATTTGGAATTTTAATTGGGTATTGGGTAGCTATGATGACCATTCCGGTTCCGGGATTTGGGAGCGGGGTGCTGAGTCCGGAAGGTAATCTTGCTGCCTATATTGACAGAGTATTGTTACCCGGTAAATTGCATCGGACAGTATATGACCCGGAAGGGATTTTTTCAACAGTTCCTGCTATTTGTTCTGCATTACTGGGTGTTTTTACGGGACAATTTTTAAGGGAAAAAACACTAAAGTGGAGCCCATTGGTAAAAGGATTTTTATTAAGTGTTGCAGGAATAATACTTTTAATAGTCGGTTTGTTATGGGGTATGGTTTTTCCGGTAAATAAAAATATGTGGACCAGCTCTTTTGTATTGTATGCAGGTGGCTGGAGTTTATTGTTACTGTCTCTATTTTATTTAATTATAGATGTAGCCGGATTAAAAAAATGGTGTATGCCCTTTGTTTGGGTGGGCTGTAATTCCATATTGATTTATATGGCTGCACATGGAATTGTAAATTTTGAATACAGTTCAGGATTTATTTTCGGTGGGTTAATCAATCAAACCGGCCTGCTCTGGCATCCTGCATTTTTGTGGATTGGCGTTGCCATTCTGCAATTGACGATACTGTATTTTTTATATCAGAAAAAATGGTTCTTAAAAGTCTGAATAAGCATATCCGGTAATTATAAAAAAGCATTCATGAAATACACTGTCATTTTATTGTTATCAATGCTTTGCAGTAATGGGTTGCAGGCACAATCTAATCAGCAAACTTCAAAAGCATTGTTGGAAAGGGTGATACCAGAAAGGGCAAATCAGTTTTTAGTACAATCGATTCCATCCGAAAATGGACAGGATGTTTTTGAGATTCAAACCAGGGACAATAAAATTGTTTTAGGTGGAAATAATGGCGTATCCATCGCTGCTGCTTTGTATTATTATCTGAATAATTTTTGTCATGCACAAATTACCTGGAATGGAACAAATTTACATTTACCGGTTACCCTGCCCAGGCCTGCTGTTACAATACATCAGACCACTCCCTATGAATACCGGTATTATTTGAATTATTGTACGTTTAATTACAGTATGAGCTGGTGGGATTGGCCCAGGTGGGAGAAAGAAATTGACTGGATGGCAATACATGGTATTAATATGCCGTTGGCTATCACTGGTGAAGAATATACCTGGTACCTGGTATATAAAGAAATGGGCTTCAGTGATGCAGACCTGCAGGGATTTTTTTGCGGGCCTGCTTACTTCTCCTGGTTCTGGATGGGCAATCTGGATGGATGGGGTGGCCCTTTGCCCCTGCATTGGATGGAAACCCATTTTGAGTTGGAAAAAAAGATTCTTCAGCGGGAAAGGGCCCTTGGAATGAAACCGGTATTGCCAGCTTTTACAGGGCATGTGCCCGCTGCTTTCAGAAAAAAATTTCCCGGTGCTAAACTAAAAACCACCAACTGGAACAATGGGTTTGACAGTACCTATATACTGGATGCTTCTGACCCATTATTTGCAGCAATAGGCAAAAAGTTTTTAGAAAAACAGAACCGATTATTGGGATCAGATCATTTATACAGTGCGGATACATTCAATGAAAATGAGCCACCATCTGATCAGCCTGATTATCTGTCGGGTTTATCATCCAGAATCTACCAGGGCATGCATCAGGCAGATACTGCTGCTGTTTGGGTGATGCAGGGATGGCTGTTTTACAGTGACCGGAAATTCTGGAAAGAGCCGCAGACGAAAGCTTTATTACAGGCAGTGCCGGATAATAAAATGTTGTTGCTTGATCTGGCTACTGAAATAGAGCCTATCTGGAAACGCACAGACGCTTTTTATGGTAAACCCTGGATATGGAATATGCTGAACAATTTCGGCGCGAATACCAATCTTTTCGGCAGGATGGAAACAGTAGCCACAGCACCTGCTAAAGCACTGAAAGATGCCAACAGTAAACAAATGAAAGGGATTGGACTAACCATGGAAGGGATTGAACAAAATCCGGTCCTGTATGAATTGTTATTGGATAATATATGGAAAAAAGATACCATCAATTTAGATCAGTGGTTGCCGCAATATATCCGCAACCGTTATGGTTCCCTGAATCCGCATGCTGAAAAAGCATGGGATATTCTCCGAAGAACCGTATATACGGTGCCTGCGGATAAATATATCAGGGATGGGGCAGAATCGATTGTACAGGGAAGGCCCACTTTTGATTCAGTAACCAGGTGGACCAATACCAAATTGAATTATACAGACAAAGATCTTTTACCAGCATGGGATGCTTTAATACTGGCAGCAGATTCCTGCAAAAAAAGTGATGGGTTTCAGTTTGACGTAGTGGATCTTACCAGGCAGGTGCTGGCCAATTATGCATTGCCCCTGCAACAAAAAATAGCCAGGGCGTATCAGCAGGGGGATACTTTATTATTTACAGCATATAGCCGTCAGTTCATCAGTTTAATAGAAGATATGGATAAGCTGCTTGCCACCCGTAAAGAGTTTTTATTGGGTAACTGGGTTGCTGATGCGCGGAAATGGGGCATTGATGAAAAGGAAAAAGCATTGTATGAGTTTAATGCAAAAGACCTTATTACCCTATGGGGCGATCAGGATTGTCCATTACATGAATATGCCTGCCGGCAATGGAGTGGTTTACTCAATGATTTTTATAAACCCAGGTGGCAGCAGTTTTTTACACAATTGCTGGCAGACCAGAAAGCTGGTAAAGGTTTTGATAAAACGGCATTTTCAAAGCATATAAAGGCATGGGAATGGCATTGGGTAAATGCCAGAAAAGATTATCCTGTTGTTACAGCAGGAGATCCGATTAAAATGTCTGTGAAAATGTTTTTGAAATACAGGTCGGTTATTGCAGAAAATTAAAAATATGGAATCTAATACCAAAAAAATGCATAGAGCATTATTTATACTCCTTTTCCTGGTATCAGCATCAACAAGGGGCCAGTACCATCAGTATGTAGATCCTAAGATCGGGTCTGAAGGTGATGGAAATGTATTCATTGGGCCATCCTGTCCTTTTGGAATGATCAAACCAGGACCGGATTGTAATAAAAATGCCAATAGCGGCTATTCCTCAGATATGCAGGTGCCTGTATATGGGTTTAGCCAGGTGCATGTAAGTGGTACAGGCGGAGGGCCAAAATATGGCAATATTTCGGTAATGCCATTTGGAGGGGATATTGAATCGATCCGACAGGAATCTGTAAGGCAAAATGAAATAGCTGCATTGGGATATTATAGTGTATTACTGAAAAAATGGGGCATTCAAACAGAAATTTCTTGTTTACAAAAATCAGCCTATTACAAGTTTATATTCAAAAATGGGGGAAAGAAAGCAGTTAAAATTGATTGTGGTGAATTTTTAGGGGAAACGGTAATTCCTGATGGCAGGGAAGCGCAGCAGTTTGTTAGTTCTGAAATTGAAATTATCAATGATCATGAAGTACGCGGGTATACGAGGATCAGGGGGGGATGGAATAATGGCAGTGCGTATACTGTATATTTTACGGCCCTATTCAGTCAGCCTTTCAGTAATTATAATACCTGGGAAAATAATGTATTGTATCCTTCCCGGAAGGTAGTGGTGGATAATGGTAAAAAGACAGGAGCCCAGTTGTTTTTTGATACAGCACTAACGGATAGTATTGCTTTGAAAATTGGTATTTCCTTTATTAGTACCCAAAAGGCGCGTCAAAATATAGAAACTGAAATGCCTGATTGGGATTTTAATAAAGTGTTATCCGGAAATCAGCAGCAATGGGAGCAGTTGCTCCAGAAAGTAGCAGTAGACAGTTCTTCCTCTACGGAACTTAAAAAGATGTTTTATACCGGATTGTACCATACCATGCTGATGCCAGTAAACAGGACAGGTGAAAATCCTTTATGGGAAAATAATGGCCCCTATTATGATGATTTTTATGCCATCTGGGATACTTACCGAAGCTCTAACCCCCTGATTACATTGCTAAGCCCATCCAGGGAGGTGGATATAGTTAATGCGTTATTGCAAATTTATAAACGTGACGGTTATATGCCTGATGCAAGAAGTGGCAATTGCAATGGACGCACACAGGGCGGTTCCAATGCAGAAGTACTGATAGCAGATGCTTATGTTAAAGGGCTGAAAGGGATCAATTATAATCTGGCATTGGAGGCGATGCTGAAAGATGCCACAGTACCACCCGGAGGCAATGAAGAAAAAGAAGGAAGGGGTGGATTGACAGATTATAATCAATTTGGGTATGTATCCACCAGTTATGTGCGATCCGGCAACAGGACACTGGAATATGCTTATGATGATTATTGCCTGGCTACTGTAGCCAAAGGTATCAATCGGCAGGGGGAATACTGGCGGTTTCTGAAACAATCTGATAACTGGAAAAACTTATGGAGAAATATCGCTGATAATGGAGCAACAGGGTTTATAATGCCTAAGAATGCTGCAGGTAAATGGGTGGATAGTTTTCAGTGTGATCTCAATAATGGCAAACTGAGTTATTTACCTTATACACCATTGGCGCAGGACTGGCCTAATTGTGTTTGCTGGTGGTGCGGGTTTTTCTATGAAGCCAGTTCCTGGGAATATTCCTTAAGTGTGCCGCATGATGTGGCAGCATTAATTAAGCGATCCGGAGGATCCTCTGCATTCCGAAAAAGACTGGATATTTTATTTTACCGGGGGTTTTATAATGTTGGGAATGAACCTTCCTTTTTAAGTCCTGATTTATACCACTGGATTGGCAGGCCTGATCTGAGCAGTGACCGGATTCATCAGATAATTGATGCCAATTACAGCAGTTTACCCAATGGGATACCTGGGAATGATGATTCCGGTGCCATGTCTTCCTGGCTGGCTTTTCATATGCTGGGATTTTATCCCAATGCAGGACAGAATTATTATCTGATCAATACCCCTTATTTTAAATCTGCAACGATACATCAGGATAATGGCAAAGATTTTCAGATCAGGGCATATAAGTTGTCTGATAAAAACAAATATATTAAAGCTGTTACACTGAATGGTAAGCCATTCAATAATTCCTGGATAACACATCAAGACATACTGAATGGCGGAGTACTTGAATTGGAAATGGATGCAAACCCTTCTTCCTGGGGCTCTAATAATCTGCCGCCCTCAAAATCTGACCGATAAACTTTATTTAATCTTTAATCCATGAAAATCATTCTCTTTCTTTTACTAGTATCATCAGGTGTTTATTGTCAGGATTTTACAGTAAATATTGTCCATTATGGTGCTAAAGGAGATGGAGCTATGAATAATACTGGTCCTATTCAGGAGGCCATTGATGCAGTTCATATAAAAGGCGGCGGAATTGTATGGATACCTGCAGGAAATTTTGTTACAGGTGTGTTGTTCTTAAAATCAGGCGTGAATCTGCATTTGGAAAAAGGAGCAATACTAACTGGAAGCAGTGTGCGGTTAGATTATGGAAGGGGAAATGCATCCGCATTAATCAGGTCTGAGGAGCAGTCGGATATTTCTATAACCGGCGAAGGCACCATTAATGGCAACGGAATTGCTATCGTAAATAGTTTGCTGGAACAGTTAAAAGCCGGGGTATTGAAAGATGCACAGTGGAAAATAAAAAGGCCTGCCGAAAATAACCTGCCAAAGATTATTGAATTTACCGGTTGCAGCCATATCAGTATTAAAGGGATCACACTCATCAATAGTGCAACCTGGGTACAGCAATATTTGCATTGTACTGACCTGGTTATTGACAGCATCACAGTCAACAGTATTACCAACTGGAATAACGATGGTATGGATATAACAGATTCAAAAAATGTAGTGATAACCCATTGCAATATCAATGCAAGTGATGATGCCATCTGTTTGAAATCGGAGGGTAATATAATAGATTCCTGTGTGAATATTTATGTAGCTGATTGTAAGCTCAGAAGCAGTGCCAATGCATTTAAACTGGGAACAGCATCGAGGGGAGGATTCCGGAATATTAAGGTAAGGAACCTGGATATTTATGATACCTATCGTTCTGCCATTGCACTGGAAGCAGTGGATGGTGGATTTCTGGAAGATGTAGATATACGTAATATTAAAGCTATCCGAACCGGTAGTGCTTTATTAATCAGGTTAGGACATCGGAATAAAGATGCACTGTATAGTGTAGTCAGGCATATCCGCATTGCAAATGTTAATGTGGAAGTGCCGGCAGATAAGCCGGATAAAGGGTATACCATGGAAGGACCTTTACTCAAATACCCGCCGGGATTTAAGCCGGTTACAAATAAGATACAAAGTGTTTCTCCCTGGAATAATTCCGGAAATGACAGTAGTGCGATTCCTTATCCGCATAATGTTTTTCCTTCTTCAATAACCGGGTTGCCAGAACATCCAGTACAGGATATTGTATTGGAAAATATTGATATTACATATGAGGGAGGAGCCAGTAAAAAGGTGAATTTTTATCCATTGGATTCACTTGCCGGAATTACCGAAGCCCCAACTGCTTATCCGGAGTTTTCTATGTTTGGGGAATTGCCGGTATGGGGTATGTATGTAAGACATGCTGAAGGCGTGGTTATGAAAAATATCCGGTTAAAGTACCTGAATACAGATTACCGTGCGGCGATGGTATTTGATGATATAAATGTTTTGAAGCTGGATGGAATTAAAATTCCATCCGCAAAGGAGTTTCCGGTTATTGTATTCAAAGACGTAAAAAACAGAGAAGAAAAAAATATACAACTGGCGAAGGGTGCTGGAATTAAAATAAGCATACAATAAGTACAACTGCATAAATTTTAGTATGAATGTAACTGACCAAATATTGAAAATGCGTATTGTATTTAAATACTGTGAACGGCATTTATATTTAGGCATCTGTATTTTTATGCTGTTGTGTTTTTTTATAAATGACCCATTGGACGCGCAACCCTTTTTATCTTATGTGCAGCCCTTGTCCGGGTCAGCACCTGCAACCACAAAAGCCGCACTGAAACACAGTGAAGCAGGATCCGAACTGAATGCCAACACTATTCCATCCGTTACTTTACCTTTTGCCATGACGCAATGGACCCCGCAAACCCGACTCTTGGAAACGAAATGCCAGCCTCCATATTATTATGCAGATACCCTTTTAAGCGGCTTCAGGGGAACACACTGGCTGAGTGGTTCCTGTACACAGGATTATGGAAGTTTTACGATCATGCCAGTAGCCGGCACATTAAAGACTGCCAGTGAAGACTATTCAGTTCCGTTTTCGCATTCGGGTGAAATAACGAGTCCGGCATACTACAAACTTGACCTGCAAGCATATCATCTGATCACTGAAATGACCTCCACCTTAAGATGCGGTATGTTGCAGTTTACTATGCAACAGGATGACAGCCTTTATTTGCTGATTATGCCTAACAGTGACAAAGGGAAGGGATTCGTTAAAATAGATACTGCAAAAGGAGAAATATGGGGATACAATCCTGTATACCGTATATACCAGGGATGGGGTGAACCTGCCGGGTTTAAGGGATGGTTCTTTATAAAAATAGAAAAAAAAATAGCCAGATCAGGAACCTATGCAGGAAATTCTGTTTATACAACAGACAGTTTATTAAACCAGAAAGATATCGGTGCATTTGCCGGGTTTTACCTGAAAAAAGGAGAAACCCTAACTATCAGGGTCGGGACTTCTTTCAGTAGCCTGGCCGGTGCAAAGCATAACCTGGAACATGAAATTGGTTCAAAAAGTTTTAGAGAGATCGAGAAAGCATCAGCAACTGTATGGGAAAAAGCATTGGGACGAATAAGGGTAACCAGTAAGGATGAACAACAAAAAAAAATATTTTATACCGCATTTTATCATGCCATGCAAATGCCCAGGCTGATGAATGATGCGGATGGAACCCATCCATTATTTGGGAAACCGTACCAGTTGGAAAAACTGAAATCCGGCAATTATTATGATGATTTTTCCATGTGGGATATATACAGGGCTCAGTTGCCTTTATTTGAAATACTGGATCCGGATTTAATTAATCAGCTTATTGCATCCATCATAGAGAAAGGCAAACAGGGTGGATGGTTGCCCATTTTTCCCTGCTGGAATAATTATACTGCCGCCATGATTGGCGACCATGCATCAGCGTTTATAGCATCAGCTTTTGCGAAAGGTATCAGGAAATATGATGTAAATGAGGCTTACAGGTTAATGCGTAAAAATGCATTTGATACAGCTGATGACTATAACTATAAAAACGGGATGGGCAGAAGGGCATTGGCTTCTTATTTGAAATATGGTTACATACCCCTGGAAGATAGTGTTCCGCAGGCATTTCATAAAAAGGAGCAGGTAAGCCGGACAATGGAATATGCATTTGATGATTATGCAGTAAGTGTTGTTGCAAAGGGATTGGGTAAAAATGAAGACTACCGTAAATTACAGCAGCGTTCTTTCAATTACCGGAATGTATTTGATACCAGTACAGGTATGGTAAGAGGCAGGTATGCAAATGGTAACTGGGTAAAACCATTTAATGCAGATAACAGAGAGGTATATATTACTGAAGGTACCCCACGGCAATACAGCTTTTATGTTCCACAGGATATTGCGGGAATGACCAGATTAATGGGAGGGGAAAAACAACTGGAAAAGTCATTGGATAGTCTGTTTGCCAAAAATGAGTACTGGCATGGCAATGAACCCGGCCATCAGATTCCCTTTCTATATAATTATACAGCCGCTCCATATAAAACACAGGAACAGGTGAGAAAAATTTTAACAGAAGAATACAGTGATGGCCCCGGTGGATTAAGCGGGAATGATGATGCGGGCCAGATGAGTGCCTGGTATCTGTTTGCCGCGATAGGATTTTATCCGGTTAATCCGGTTTCGAATCAATATCAGTTATGTTCCCCTTTATTTGATACCATCAATATTGAGTTGCCCCACCATAAAAACCTGAAAATAATTTGCAGCAAAAAAACAAAGGATGCTTTTTATATTCAGCGGGTAAAATGGAATGGTACTCCCTACGAAAAGAATTATATCAATTATGAAGATCTGATGCAAGGAGGTAAGCTGGAATTTACACTGGTGGAAAAAGCAACTGACTGGGGATCGCAATTGAAGAACAGGGCTGGTAATCAGCCATTTTGAAAGAAATAAATTTCAGTAAATGGAAAAAATAAACAGACATCAATTTTTGCAGCAAACTTTAGTATTAAGTGCGGGTGTTGCATTAAAGCCTGTGGGCTATGCTTTCTTCAATAAAAAGGGAAAGACAGACCCCCTTTTTAAGCGAATGGTAATTGCCAATGATGCAAGGGTACTTAAGTTTTTGCAATCTCCTGTTACTGAAATTTATTCCAACCGGACAGCTTTTGAATTTGCTATATTATCTGCTTCTTTTGCTGCTGAAGCATCAGCTTATTTTCAGCATCCCGAAATTGTAACTGTACTTGACAAGTTATCTGTTGTGTTAACCAATGCACAGTCAGAGGATGGAACCATTAGTATGGGCAATCTGGAGTCACCTCCGGATACTGGTTTTTTACTGGCACCAGTATGCGCTGCATTCCATATTTTAAGCGAACATCAGATTGCTGAATTGGTGCCTGTTCTGGAAAGAATGAAAGTTTTTATTCTGAAAGCTGGTAACGCTTTAAAAACAGGGGGGATACATACACCCAATCACAGATGGGTGGTATCAGCGGCACTTGCACAGATCAATCAGCTGTTTCCGGATAAATCGTATGTTTCGAGAATTGATGATTGGCTGGGCGAAGGTATTTATCAGGATCAGGATGGGCATTTTCCTGAGCGCAGCATTAATTATGCGGTTGTGGAAAACAGATCATTCCTGACAATTGGGCGATTACTAAACAGGCCGGCTTTGTTTGAACCTGTTCGGAAAAACCTGCAAATGACTTATTATTATATGGATCCGGATGGAAGTTTGGTTACCACAGATTCCAGGCGGCAGGACCAGTATGAGACCAGAAACATCATTACCTGGTATTCATTGTATCGCTATCTGGCCATCAAAGATCAAAATAAAAAATTTGCAGCTATTACCCGTTTTATTGAGGGGTTAGACAATTTTGAGGAAAATATCCTCAGTCAATCTTTATATCAGTTTTTAGATAATCCATTGTTGCAGGAAGAACTTCCGGAATCCGAAGCATTACCGGTAGTATATGAAAAAATGTTTTCCAGTTCTAAATTGGCCAGGATACGCAATGAAAACAAAAGTATAACCCTGTTTGGCGGAGTGGATTGGCCATTTATAATCGCATCCGGAAGGTCCAACAGCCCTAATTTTTTTGCATACAGAAATGGTAATGCTGTGCTGAAATACCTGCGTCTTTCCACTGATTTTTTCAGTACAGGGTATTTTTACAGTAACACTTTAGAAAAGCAAAATGGGGCCTATATTTTACAGCAAAAGCGGGAAGTTCCCTATTATCAACCGCTTCCAAAAGAGCAAAGGAAACCTGATGGTGAATATGCACTGACACCCAGTATTGACGGGAGGTTTTGGAATAAGATGGCATTTGATAAACGGCCGGTGAGTAATATTAAGACACTGGAAACAAAGGTATTGGTAACTGTGAATGCGGGTGCAGCTATACTTGAAATAGAGGTTGCCGGGATGAAGGGGGTGGAAGTAACATTGGAACTTTGTTTCAAAGAAGGAGGCCAGCTATCTGGTGTGGTTAAAAAAGAAAACAGTGGAGAGGATTTTTATTTAGAACGAGGGGAAGGAGTTTATGAATACAAAGGAGACAGGATCCGGTTTGGACCTGGTATTGCTGCTGTTAAGAAATCAGAATACCTGGATGGAGAAATGTACAGCTCTCATTTTGGAACTTTAAGAACCAAAGGCAACCATGTTTATTTAACCGGAATAACGCCATTTAAACACCAGCTTAATTTTTATTAAAGCATGTCAAAAAATACATACATTCAATTGAAACCATTTACAGGCTTTTTGTTTTTTGTGTTGTTATATGTAAGTGCAAACAGTCAGCCCAATGTTTATTCTGTTAAAAACTACGGGGCCAGAGGAGATGGGAAAACAGATGATGCAGCAGCTATACAAAAAACAATCGATGCCTGTGCTGCAGGGGGTGGAGGAACGATATTATTACCTGCTCCATTTACTTATCTGGCCGGCCCTTTTAAGCTTAGATCAAATATAGATTTTCATATTGCCGGAGGTGCAACATTATTAGCCAACCCTAATGAACAAGTGTATACTGAAAGCGCTTTTCATGAAAATAAAGGAGAGGGTACCATCTGGATAAGCGGAGATAGTGTAGCCAATTTGTCTATCAGCGGAACCGGAGAAATTAATGGGAATGGGATTGCTTTTATGGGGGCGGAACTGGAGGATTCATATGTTTTGAAACCTTTTACTATTTCAGATCCCAGGCCACATGTACTGACACTTACCGGAGGAAAGAATATACGGATTAAAGATGTACATATCGGGAATTCAGCCTACTGGACGGTGCATCTGATCGGTTGCAATGACGTTGTTGTTAGTGGTATCACTATACTTAATAACCTGAAAGTAAGAAATAGTGACGGGATAGATATAGACCATAGTAAGAATGTAAGAATCAGTGATTGTTATATTGAAAGCGGCGATGATTGTATCTGTTTAAAAAACCGGAGGGAATTTTCAGCTTTTGGGCGTTGTGAAAATATTACAGTTTCTAATTGTACCATGACATCCAGAAGTTGTGCCATTAAAATAGGATCAGAAAATATGGATACTATCCGCCAGGTGGTTTTTACCAATTGTATTATTAAAAAAAGTAACCGGGGGTTGGGTATTCAAAACAGGGATGAAGGGGTGGTTTCTGATATACTTTTTTCAGATATACTGGTGGAAGGGCATCTATTCAGTGATCTATGGTGGGGGAAGGCCGAGCCCATTTATATAACCGCATTCCGGAGAGCCAGTGGCAACAATAAAGATGCCAACTGGCGTTTTCCGCCGGGTGCCACTGAGGGTAAAGTGGGTGAGATAAAAAATATTTACTTCAGCAATATCCGTTGTTCCAGTGAAAATGGAGTATATGTATCAGCGGAATCAAAAGATAAAATCAGTAATGTGTATTTTGATCATGTAACTTTGCAGATTAATAAAACCACTTCAATCCCAGGAGGCGTATATGACCGGCGGCCCTCATTAGCAACAGGATTGATCCATGATGGCACAGCAGGGTTTTACTTTGATTCAGCCACCGGAATTTCATTGCAGAACTGTTCTGTGCAATGGGGACCGAATAAACCTGATTATTTTACTTATGTAATTGACAGCCGGCATGTTGATACCTTAACTCTGTTTAACCTGGAAGGGAAAGCGGCTTTTCCCAACCGTTTAGAAGCAAAGCATATTATTCAATAAATGATAAAAAACATAAAAGATGAAAGATGCAACAACTACATTATTTTCAATTAAAGGGAAAGTAATTGTTATCACCGGAGGCGCCGGTATTTTAGGGCAGGGAATTTCGAATTACTTAGCAGAAGAAGGTGCTATACTTGTAGTATTAGATAGAAATGAAACATTGGGAGAAGCTTTAGTGAACAATATCAGATTGAATGGGGGAGAAGCCCTTTTCTTAACTACAGATGTTTTATCCAAAGAAAGCCTGGAGAAAAACAAAGAAGCAATATTGAATGCCTATGGTAAAATTGATGTTTTATTAAATGCAGCGGGAGGCAATATGCCTGGAGCTACAATTGCACCAGACAAAACATTTTTTGATCTGGAAATAGAGGCGTTTAAGAAAGTAGTTGATCTGAATTTATTTGGTACTGTATTACCAACTATGGTATTTGCTGAAGTGATGTCTACACAAAAAGAAGGCGTAATTGTTAATTTTTCTTCAGAATCAGCCCTTCGGCCATTAACCAGGGTTGTAGGGTATGGAGCTGCAAAATCGGCAGTTACTAATTTTACCAAATACCTGGCCGCTGAACTGGCAATTAAATTTGGCCCGGGAATCAGGGTAAATGCCATAGCACCCGGTTTCTTTTTAACAGAGCAAAACAGATCATTATTAACCAATTCAGATGGAACCCATACAGAAAGAGCCAGGATTATTATTGCACATACCCCTTTTGGGAGATTTGGTGAACCGGAAGAATTATTTGGCACCATCCAATACTTAATCAGTGATGCCAGTAAATTTGTAACCGGAACAGTTGCTGTTGTGGATGGGGGGTTTGATGCCTTTTCAATTTAAAAAGATTTTTTTTTGATTAAAAATTAAAGCTATTATATGTATTTAACTGAAAAAACAATGCGCTGGTATGGTCCAAATGATCCTGTATCCTTAATGGATATTAAACAGGCAGGTTGTACCGGTGTTGTCACTGCGTTGCATCATATTCCCAATGGTGAAGTATGGACCATTGAGGAAATTAATAAACGCAAACAACAGATTGAGGAAGCTGGAATGCGTTGGAGTGTGGTGGAAAGTGTTCCAGTGCATGAAAATATAAAAACGCAAACAGGCAATTTTAAAACTTATATAGATAACTATAAGCAAAGCATCAGGAATTTGAGCACCTGTGCTGTAAACATCGTTACGTATAATTTTATGCCCGTATTGGATTGGACCAGGACCGATTTAGCATATACTGTAACTGACGGTTCCAAGGCATTACGGTTTGAGAAAACTGCATTTATTGCTTTTGAGGTATTTCTTTTGCAAAGACCCGGAGCAGAGCAGGCCTATACTCCCGAAGAACTAACAAAAGCAAAAAACAGATTAGATGGAATGAATGAGGAAGAAAAGCATTTGCTTATCCGAAACATTATTGCTGGCTTACCCGGATCTGAAGAAAGTTTTACATTAGAACAGTTTCAAAAAGCATTGGATACTTATAAAGAGGTAGATGCAAATAAATTAAGGGAACACCTGATTTATTTTCTGCAACAGATTATTCCGGTAGCAGATGAATGGGGTGTGAAAATGGTAATTCATCCAGATGATCCCCCTTATCCTATTTTAGGATTACCAAGGGTTGTAAGCACAGCAGCGGATATTGAAGCATTAATCAAAGCAGTTCCATCCGAAAATAATGGACTTTGTTATTGTACGGGTTCTTTTGGGGTAAGGCCGGATAATGATTTGGTTGCAATGGTGAAACAGTTTGGTGACCGGATTAATTTTATTCATTTACGCAGCACAACCAGAAATGAGGAGGGCGATTTTTATGAGGCCAATCATTTGGAAGGAGATGTTGATATGTATGCTGTTATTAAAGAGTTGGTGCAGGTAATGCAGGAAAGAAAAATAGCTATACCGGTTAGACCCGATCATGGCCATCAGATGCTGGATGATTTAAAGAAAAAGACCAATCCGGGTTATTCTGCCATTGGCCGGTTAAGGGGGTTGGCAGAAATACGTGGTGTTGAATTGGGGGTAGCCAGAAGCATGCAATAACTTTTTTGACCTGAATCTTATTCCGCAATCGATGGCGTAAAAAAACCGGTATATTTTTGAAAGACTGGTACAATGGCTCTATTTTGTTGTCAGTTTCTAAAAGGAAAATGATACAATTATGCTATTGTCAAAAAAAAGTATTCCTGAATTTAAACCTTTATCTGAGAAAGTATTACAGTTTGGAGAAGGAAATTTTCTTCGTTGTTTTGTTGACTGGATGTTACATCAATTGAACAAGCATCATTTATTTGATGGTTCAGTGGTTGTGGTACAGCCTATAGAGAACGGAATGGTTGATTTGTTGCAAAAGCAGGATTGTATTTACACTGTTTTTTTGAAGGGAATACAAAATGGTAAAATTGAAAATGTTCATGAAACTGTTACTTCTATCAGCCGGGGGATCAATCCTTATACTGATTTTGCTGCATTTTTGAAAACCGCAGAGCAACCGGAAATGCGGTATATCATTTCCAACACCACTGAATCTGGTATTGCTTATAAACCTGATGATTCAATCAGTGATACCCCGCCGGCTTCTTATCCTGCAAAACTCATAGTATGGTTGTATTACAGGTATCAGTATTTTAAAGGATCAATTTCTCATGGAGTCAATATTATACCCTGTGAGCTGACAGATAAAAACGCCAGTCTTTTGAAAAAATATATGTTGCAGCTGCTGGATGACTGGAAACTGGGGCCGGATTTCAGGGAATGGATATTAAAAGGATGTGTTTTTCATAATACTCTGGTTGATAGAATTGTTCCTGGATTTCCAAGGGAGCAATATGCTGAACTTGTTAAAGAATTAGGTTATGAGGACCAGCAAATGGTAGAAGGAGAACCCTTTCATTTATGGGTGATAGAATCAGATGGAGACACACTTCCAACTGAACTGCCTTTTCCTTCTGCGGGTTTGAATGTACTTTATGTAAAAGATGTTACCCCTTATAAAGTAAGGAAAGTGCGGATATTAAACGGAGTGCATACTGCACTTGTACCTGTTGCTTATTTATATGGGATTGATACGGTAAGGGAGTCCATGGAAAATGAAGTTACAGGTGCATTTATCAGGAATGCTTTGTTTCAGGAAATCATCCCTACGCTCGATTTGCCAGAAGCAGAATTAAATGCTTATGCTCAATCTGTTTTAGAACGTTTTGCCAATCCATTCATCCGGCATCAATTAATGTCAATATCCCTAAATTCCTGGGCAAAATTTGAAACCAGGGTAATGCCCAGTATTTTGGAATATATCAACCGGAAAAAAGTGTTACCTGAACGCCTGACTTTTTCACTTGCTGCGACCATTGCTTTTTATAAAGGCAATAGAGATACTGAGAAAATAGTGCTTAAAGATGATTCAGATTTATTGAAATTACTGGAAAATGCCTGGAGTAAATATGACGGGACAGATAGCTCAGTAACAGCTGTAGTAACTGATTTATTGGCTTATGAGCAAAACTGGAAAATGGATTTGAATAAGATTGACGGATTAACAGAAAAGGTAAGCGGTCATTTAGTTAATATCATGCAGCATGGCATGAAAGCAGCAATAGCAAGTGTAATTTAAAAAATGAATTGAAGCATATGAAAGATTTTGTTCAGATTAATGCAGCAGATAATGTAATCATCGCACTCAGAAATCTTGAAAAGGGCACCAGCCTGAGGGTAGGCGATCAGAATATCAAATTGCAATCTGCCATTGAAAGAGGCCATAAGATAGCCATAGCGCAAATACCAGCCGGTGAAAAAATTATTAAATACGGTTATCCTATAGGAATAGCTACACAATCCATTTCTGTTGGCGAACATGTTCATGTTCAAAATGTCAAGACAGGATTGTCTGATCTAATTGATTATCCTTATGAACCACATTTGAACAGGTTGGATAAACCATTCAGGTCATTAACTTTTCAGGGATACAGGAGAAAGAGTGGGAAGGTAGGTATCAGAAATGAAATATGGATTGTGCCAACAGTGGGTTGTGTAAATGGAATTGCTGAGGCAATTATCAGAGAATTTAAAAATAATTATCAGCCTGAAGGTATTGATGGTATTGAGGTATTCAAGCATAATTATGGGTGCAGCCAATTGGGTGATGATCATCAAAATACCCGTACGATACTCAGTGATATCGCTTTGCATCCCAATGCGGGTGGAGTATTGGTTTTGGGACTGGGATGTGAAAACAATAAGATTGATGAATTTAAGGCAGGACTAGGCGACTTTGATGAAACCCGTATAAAATTTCTCTCTGCACAAAAAGTTCAGGATGAGATTAGTGATGCAGTAGCCATTCTCAAAGAGTTGTATGATGCTATGAAAATGGATAAGCGAGAATCAGTCTCATTATCTGAACTGAATGTTGGATTAAAATGCGGAGGATCTGATGGATTATCAGGAATTACTGCCAATCCACTGTTAGGCTATTTTTCAGATTTTTTAATCAGTCAGGGTGGATCAACTATCCTTACAGAAGTGCCCGAGATGTTCGGGGCTGAAACTATTTTAATGAACAGGTGTGTCAATGAACAGGTATTTAAGAAAACTGTAAGCCTGATTAATGATTTTAAGCAATATTTTATAGACCTGAAACAGCCCATTTATGAAAACCCTTCACCCGGTAATAAGGCTGGGGGAATTACCACTTTAGAAGACAAATCATTGGGGTGTACACAAAAAGGAGGTAATGGCAATGTGGTGGATGTTTTAAAATATGGGGAAAGACTGAAAGAGAAAGGATTGAATTTATTAAGTGCACCTGGAAATGATCTCGTTTCAACTACTGCGCTTGGGGCCAGTGGAGCTCATCTGGTGTTGTTTACAACCGGAAGAGGCACTCCATTCGGAAGTTTTATTCCTACTTTAAAAGTTTCCACTAATAATGAACTTGCCAAAAATAAACCCCACTGGATTGATTATAATGCAGGACCACTTGCAGAAGAAAAAACTTTTGATGAAGGATTGGAAGAATTGATCAGTAAGATTATCCGGATAGCCAGTGGTGAAAAAGCGAATCATGAAAAGAATGGATTCAGGGAAATTGCAATTTTTAAAACTGGTGTTACGCTTTAGATGGATTATTCAAATGGAATTATAATCTCATATTTATGAACTACCCTGTCTTTTGGCAGGGTAGTGAAATTTTAAAATATACTTATTATGAATAACAGAATATTCATCATTTTAATAGTTAATCTAT